>ENA-ORCY01000078-ORCY01000078.1-marine-metagenome-genome-assembly--contig:-NODE-78-length-75505-cov-3.929522_pt1 | contig 75505 bp, 79 predicted proteins | sample MGYA00248634_ERZ508507 | MGnify/ENA primary metagenome ERZ508507 (study PRJEB26178, sample SAMN06266269) | marine metagenome | isolation source: Columbia River Estuary | place: USA:Columbia River Estuary... | reverse complement strand
TTTCTCGCTGCATGGCAAATTCCCGATATTCGGGACTCGTGCTTAAGCGGACAAAAAAGATGGGCAAGATGGTCGAGTTTTTGCCAACAGACATGTATTATGTATGAAAAATTATCTGCTACAAATTTCATCGTTTTGGATTTTTATATGATGAAAATTTAATCGCTAAATTTTTTTGATTCGGAGTTTTCATATTTTAGCGATCGCTCCACCTCCATTGAAAATCTTCCATTTGAGCGTACAATATCTGAGATTATCTCATAAAAACTGAGTGTTTGCTGAAGTTTATATGATAGATGAATTATTATCGGATATTCTGCTGTGTTGAGAAGCTTCCTGGAAATGTGTATGACTATTTTATTAGCGAAGCAGGGTAGTGCAAATGACGAGTGCCGCGACAACGGTCGGATCTTCGGTTTATTTGAAGATTAAATCCGACATTATCACCGGCGCTCTAACGCCGGGGAAAAAGCTGAAATTAGACGCCTTAAAAGTGCAGTACTCAGCCAGTGTTTCAACCTTAAGGGAAACACTTAACCGGCTGGCTAGTGATGGTTTTGTGGACGCGCCCGAACAACGCGGTTTTTTGGTTCGTACAATGTCCAACGAGGACCTGATTGAGCTGTCCAATCTCCGCGTATTACTGCAATGTGCTGCTCTCAAAGCCTCCTTGGCTTTTGGTGATGAAAATTGGGAGGGCAATCTGGTATCTGCCCACCACAAATTGGCCATGACTGGCAAGAAAATTATGGCCGGCGAGGACGTTTCTCTAGAACGCCAACTGCACTATGATTGGGAGTTTCATTTTGCCTTGGTGCGGGCCTGCAACTCTCGGCACATGATCGCAGTCTTCCAAAATATTTACGAAAAATACATTGGCTACCAACTGGTGCTGCGCAATTATCGCTGGGCAAAAGCCCTTGAAGAACAGCACCTGATTTTTGAAGCCGCACTCGCGCGTGACGCCGAGGCGGCAACAGAACATTTGAAATCCCATTTGCGTAAAAGCCTTTCTTTCTCACTCGCAGCCAATTAACGCCCTTCGCCATTGTGTTTCCGACTGCCCTACCTATGTTGAGGTGCGAAGACATTGGAGAATAAAATGGCCTATACCCCTCCCACGACTTGGACATGGGACGCCCAAAATGGCGGCAAATTCAGCAACATCAACCGACCAATTGCCGGAGCAACTTTCGACAAAGAGCTGCCGCTTGGCCAGCACCCTTTGCAGTTATATTCTCAAGGTACGCCCAATGGTGTGAAGGTCACAGCGATGCTTGAGGAGCTGCTCGCGCTTGGGCATGAAGGGGCGGAATATGACGCCTGGCTGATCCCCATCAGCGAAGGGGCCCAGTTTGGCAGCGGTTTTGTTGACCTCAACCCCAATTCCAAAATTCCAGCCATGCTGGACCAAGACACCGGGCTTCGTATCTTCGAAAGTGGATCAATTTTGATTTATCTGGCCGAAAAATTTGGGGAATTTCTTCCCAAGGATATCGCCCAGCGTACCGAAACATTGAATTGGTTATTTTGGCTCCATGGATCTGCCCCCTATTTGGGTGGCGGCTTTGGCCATTTTTACGCCTATGCACCAGAAAAGTTTGAATATCCCATCAACCGCTTCTCAATGGAGGCGAAACGCCAACTCGATGTGCTCGACCGCAACTTGGCAGAGCGGCAATTTTTGGCCGGAGACAGCTATTCCATCGCAGATATCGCGACCGCACCATGGTACGGTGCCTTGGTCAAAGGCCTGCTCTATAATGCGGCAGAGTTCCTTGATGTGACCAGCTACAAAAACGTAACGCGTTGGGCCGATGAGATCTTTGCCCGCCCTGCCTTTCAGCGCGGCCGCATGGTCAACCGCACCCATGGGCCCGCCGCTGAACGTCTGGCGGAGCGTCACAGCGCAAGCGATTTTGACACCCTAAACAAGGCATAAACGCCGCTGGCCCTGCCAATCTGCGCCCAACGGTGCTTTCAAACTTGCCAATCTGAGCGCCTTGCCGGCATGATGCGCTCAGCTTCATCGGAGGGGTCTCATGTTCAAAACAGCATTGGTCACAGGCGGCAATGGAAATCTTGGCCGTTTGGTGGCGCAGAATCTGGAAGCCATGGGCACACGGGTGGTCAGCTTTGACCTGCCCGGCAGCGAAGGCCCTCATTGTGATCCACGCCATGCCGTCGTCTTAGGTGATATGCGAGACCAGAGCCTCTTGGAGGACACGCTCGCGACCCATAAGCCCGACGTGGTGATCCACCTGGCATCCATGCTTTCAGGCAGCTCTGAAGCCAATCCCGAATTGGCTTGGGACGTGAACGCCTCGAGCTCCATTCGGTTGATGCGACACTGTTTGGACCGGAAAATCGGACCTTTTTTCTTCGCCAGCACCGCGGCAACCTATGGTCCTGACCTGGCCAGCCCCGTGGCCTTGAACACGCCCCAATGGCCCGAAAATATTTATGGCGCAACCAAAGTCGCGGTAGAGCGCATGGGGGTTTACCTCAAATTAAAGCAAGGATTTGATTTTCGTTGCCTGAGATTCCCTATGGTTCTGTCCCCCTCCGCCCCAGCCGGTGCCATGACCGCCTATCCAAGCCATGCCATCGCCGCTGCGGCCAGAGGCGACACCTTCGTGATGCCAGTTGCCCCAGATACCGGCATGTCGACGCTTTACCTCAATGATGTGACCCGCAGCATCGTTGAGATTTGCTCTGCCGAGCGGGCTGCATTGACCCAACATGCCTATAATCTGCACAGCTTTATGTTCACGGCCCAAGACCTCGTGGAGGCAATCCAGAGCCGTTTTCCCAGCTTTAGCTGCACGTTCACCCCAGGCAGCCCGTCTGATGACCTGATCCTGCGCTGGCCAGATGTCTTTGATGACAGCGCAGCGCGCGCAGATTGGGGCTGGGCGCCGCATTATGATTTTGACGCCACCATTGAGGCGCTGGTGCAATTTGCGAATGCCCAAAGGTAAAGGCCCTGACATGAGATCCTATGACACCCTGTTGATTTCGAGACCTGCAAACCATGTCGTTCAAATCACTTTGAACCGCCCGAATTTTGCCAATGCGTTCAACACGCAAATGGCGTTGGATCTGGTGGATATTTTTGAATCTCTGTCCATGGACCCCAGCGAAACCCGCGCGATCATTCTCACCGGATCTGGCACCCGCGCCTTTTGTGCGGGTGGGGATTTGAAGGAGCGCCATGGGATGAGCAACGCCGCATGGTCTAAACAGCATTTGATCTATGAGCGCATGGCCCGCGCAGTGATTACCTGCCCGATTCCCGTGATTGGCGCCATAAATGGTGCAGCCTACGGCGGCGGATGCGAGTTGGCCGCAGCGGTCGATTTTGCCTATGTGGCCCGCGGCGCGCGTTTTGCACAGACCGAAGTTAAAATCGGCATCATTCCTGGCGCGGGCGGCACGCAGACCCTCGCGCGCGCGATTGGGGAGCGACGGGCCAAAGAATTGATCCTCACAGGTGAGGTATTCACAGCCGAGCAAGCTCTAGACTGGGGTCTCGCCAATGCCATCTATCCGATGGAAGACTTGCTGCCCGCCGCGCTCAAGACCGCAAAAACCATAGCGGCCAATGCGCCAATTGCCGTGCGCCAAGCCAAATTGGCGATTGGGCGCGGGGGCGGAATGGGGGTGTCAGATGGGTTGGCTATGGAAATCGAAGCCTATAATCGCACCATTCCGACCGAGGACCGCCGCGAGGGGGTCGCGGCCTTCAATGAAAAACGCCCGCCCGTGTTTCGCGGAGAATGACCCGGGGCTGAGCGCGGCTCAGGTATCAAGAGCCTTTCGCGTGGCCAAAATGCCTATCAAAGCGGCATCGCGTTCTTGCTCCAATTGCGCAATGGATTTGCCCCCAGCCTCGGCCTCAACGCCTGCGATCAACGCAGCCCGCAGCTCTGGGGTCAATCGCGGGGTACCAAGCGTGCTCCAACGCCCCTCCTGACTGTCACCGAGATGCTCAAGATAATGCGCCATGCCCCCAGCGCCGCCGCCCAGATGATAGGTCATATGCGCGCCCATAACGGCCCAGCGCAGCCCGGGCCCGTTCACCAACGCAAGATCCACCGCCTCCACATCCGCGATGCCTTCAGCAACGATATGCACCGCTTCGCGCCAGAGCGCAGACGCCAGCCGATTGGCCAAATGACCCACCGCCTCGCGCTTCATGCGTACGGGCACCCGGCCAATGCGGCGGTAAAGATCTTCGGCGCGGGCCAAACTCGCCTCCGCAGGGCAAAACAGCTCAACCAAAGGCACGAGATGAGGCGGGTTGTAGGGGTGGGCGTTCAGCAGACGCTCCGGCCGGTCCATCTGTGCGCTCAGACGCGACCAGGGCAGACCAGAGGCGCTGGAGGCAATCAGAGCATCGGCCTCGGCGTGTAGCTCAAAGCGGCGATAAAGATCGTGTTTAACATCCAGGCGCTCAGGTGCATTCTCTTGCACGAAAAACGCGCCTGAAAACACCTCTGTAAGCTCACAATGAACTGTCAAACGTCCTGGCCTGTCCGCGCCCGCACCCAATTGCCGCAGTTGCTCCATGGGCGCCTTGACCCGATCTTCCAGCGCATCCCGCGCCTCGGGATCAGGATCCCAAGCCTGCACATGGACTCCATGATGCAAAAACAATGCAGCCCAGCTGACACCAATCAAGCCAGCTCCAAGAATCGCGACTGGGCGCTCTGTATCCAGCATTTGGACGGTTTACCGCGGCGCCATACGGATGGCGCCGTCCAAGCGGATGACTTCACCGTTCAGCATTTGGTTGTCGATGATATGTCCAACCAAATTGGCATATTCCGCCCCCTGACCCAAGCGGCGCGGGAAGGGCACCTGCGCGCCCAGCGCATCTTGAACCTCTTGCGGCATACCGTCCATCATGGGGGTGGCGAAGATACCCGGCGCAATGGCGCATACACGAATGCCTTTGTCGGCCAAATCCCGCGCCATTGGCAAGGTCATCCCTACGATTCCACCCTTGGATGCTGAATAGGCAACCTGGCCGATTTGCCCATCATAGGCTGCCACGGAAGCTGTGTTGATAATCACGCCCCGCGCGCCGTCGGGCCCGCATGGATCTGCGGCCGCCATTAAACAAGCGGCTTGAGATGCGCAGTTGAAACTGCCGATCAGATTAACCTGGATCGTCTTGGCAAATACCGCAGGATCATGCGCCGCGCCGCGTGACACGGTTTTAATGGCCGGGGCAATACCCGCACAGTTGATCATGATGCGCGGCGTGCCAAAAGATGCGACTACGGCCTCAAACCCTGCGGCGACGCTGACAGGATCGGCCACGTCAACATGTTGAAACAACCCGCCAAGCTCCTTGGCCACGGCCTCACCGGCCTGCGCGTTAAGATCAAAAACCACAACCCGCGCGCCCATTTCCGAGAGCTTGCGCGCGGTGGCGGCCCCTAAACCAGAGGCGCCGCCTGATACAACGGCTACAGCAGAGTTTTCAAATATCATAAGCATTCCCCAAATGTGGCCGCAGGATCACGGCCAGCCATGTCGTTAACCTATTGCAACCACCGGTAAGGTCAAACCGCATAATGCGTTTTGACAGGGGCGCGTCGCGCCTGTAGAGCAACGATCCAAATCCGATGCCCACGGCCACGCATAAGGAACGCCCTTTGAGCAGTACGAACGCCCCCCGCTATCAAGCTGAAAATGGCTACCTCACACAGACCACCCGAAAATCCTACATAAAGCGAGCTGTAGAAGCCAGGCTTTTGCCCCCACATGCGCGGCGCATGGAACAGATCACCTCACTGCAGGCGTCACAGGATCCGCAGATGCCCATCCAGTTTTGGCAGCTCTTTTCCGTTTTGGGGCCAGAGCCCATTGTCGGGATTGTTGCTGATTTTTATCAACGCGTGTTTGACGACGAGCCATGGTTCACATCGGTTTTCGCGCGGGTCGGCAACCTCAATCACCATATTTCAACGCAGGCCAGCATGTGGCTCGATGTTATGGGCGGCGGGCCTTATTACCACGGGGCAGAATTCAGGTTGAATTTCCATCACACCCACAATGCCCATAGTTTGATGAATGAAGAAGGTGCGCGCCGGTGGGTCACACTCATGGTCGCTTCGCTAGAGGCCTCAAAGCCGTTAATGGGCGATGATCCTCGGGTGCGGGCGAGCCTCAACACGTTTCTCGCGCATTTCTTCGCAAAATATGCGCAGGATTTTCAGTTTGAAAACCGTGAAACATTCGGGCCGATTAACCCGCCGGTCCTGCAATAATCACAGACGACCGCAGCGGCATGCAATTAAATGCGGTCAAAATCGAGCGAGTCGGCGACGATATCAACCCGATCTTGCAAAGTATCGGGAAAAAGGCGGGCATAGCGTTCGGTCATAGAGATATTATAATGCCCCAGCAATTGCTGAACCTCATAAATACTTGCGCCATTGTTAATCAAAAGGCTGGCATAGGTGTGGCGCAAGTCATGCATCCGAACGGAGCTCAGGCCCGCGCTGTCTCGAGCCTTAAAAAACGCAATATGCAAGCTGGTGTAGGGTTGGCCCGTGCGGGGGTTGGCGAACACCCAGCTGTCCCGGGTGATCGGCAGGCCCAGAGCTTCAGACCGCAATTTCACCTGCTCCAGAACCGCCAGGGCTTTTTTGCTCAAAACCACTGTACGGCTGCGCCCACTTTTACTGACGGCAACAAAAAGCTCGCCCTTTTGCAAATCAATGCAGGTCCATTTGGCCAGGCGCAGTTCGCTCTTTCGTCCCCGGTGAGCAAGAGCAATTTGACAAATAAATGCAAAAACGGATGCGTGCTGCGCTTGCAAGCGCTCAGCAGACTTTTGATCTCCGTATGGGTTAAGAAGCGCTGCATATAATCGCCTGTTGGCAATTTCTTGATGACGACAGCTTTAAATGGGTTTGTGTCGAGATAACCCCATTGCACGGCAATGTTCAGAATTCTGTTCAACATGCTGGAATGCTTGTTCACCGTCGCAGGCTTGTAGCCCGCCTCCAATTGCGCCGTCATCCATAGGTCGAGATCCTGGCTGGTAATCTCAGCCAGGGTTTTTTGCCCAAAGATTGGCCTAATGTGTTTGTCGAACACATAGAGCTCCAATTGGCTCCGACGCTTGGTCGCCTTGGAGAACGCATAGTATTTATGATCGAAGAAATCTGCGAAACAGGAGAATTCTTGGAGACTGTTAGACGAATTGAAATCGGTTGTTTTAAAAATATTTGAAAAAATAGACATACTGAGGCCCTCCTCGAGCGCCTTCATACTGACAAACAACACTATTTGGAACTGATTCGTCTAAAAAGCAGTACCAATGGCTAACTTTAGCATGAAAGCATTCTCCTTACTTCTACTGCTCTGGTGATGACCGCTGGTATTGCCGCTGCAGAAGTGTCCTTCTCAGGCACAGCAAAATTTGGCTACAACGACACAGATGCCGCAACTGGCGACTCTGTTGGCGCTGCGTTCTCCGACCTGGATCTGAACATCGGTTTTTCACAAGAGCTGAACAACGGCTTCACAGCCGGCGCTGCTGTTGAGCTGGACTATGCTGATGCGAACCAAGGCAACGATATCTCTGCCTCTGATGCTTTGGTCTCTTTGACAAATGGCGAGTCCGGCATCTACTACGGTGATACAGATCATGCCGCTGAAAATGCCTGGACCGCTGTGGGCTCCATGGATAACGACTCCTTCCGTGACGCAGACGGCGAGATGGTGACCCGTGCCGACATGACCTTTGGCGGCGCAAAAATCGGCATCTCTTTGGGTGACGATTCAAACTACACAGTCACAGCCGCATCTGGTAGTACACCCGCTGTTATGGGTAATGAAAAAGATTACATTTCACTCGGCATCTCAGGCTCTGCAGGCGCATTCTCCTATGCGCTGGCCCATCAAAACGCAAACACCCTTTGGTTGGACGGTGATAACAACACAGCACCGTCGCAACTAGCAACAACCGGTGTTCGTGTGAGCACAACTTTGGGTGGGGCAACTGTTGCACTGGGTTATGCCAAAAACGACAATGGTGGTTCAACCGGCATTGAAGTCAGCTACCCAATGGGCGCACTCACCACAACAGCATCTTACGTTCAAGAAGGCGCAACTGGCGCAGAAAACAACTGGGATGTGAAATTCGTCTATGCCGCGGATGCAGTGGGCTTGACAGTTGCCACAGACGAAAGTCAGGACTGGAATGTTGACGTGTCCTACGAAATGGGCAACGGCCTGAGCCTCTTCGTCGGTGCCGATGACGGGGGCGAAGATACATATGCTGGTGTGAGCTATGATCTCGGCGGCGGTGCATCGATGTTGGCATCCTACGCAAATGACAACGACAACGATGATGACGACGAAGTTGGTGCAAAAGACTACAAAGAAGGCATGACCTTCCAGCTTTCTTTCGCATTCTAAGTCGATTGAAATCGAACCTTCCGAAGGCGGCCCGAAAGGGTCGCCTTTTTCATTTTTGGATGATGATTTTTCGGCATGGATCCCTTGGAGCTCTGGAAACCTGAGACAAAGCAGCCTATGACTGGCGGCGGGCGCCCAATCTGGGTTTGGCCCATGAATATATAGACGAGGCAGATCTCATGAGCAGCTATTCCCCCGCCGAAATCGAAGCCAAATGGCAAGAGGCATGGGCCAAAGGCGAGACCTTCAAGGCCGTGGCCACTGCCGATCGTCCGAAATATTATGTCCTGGAAATGTTCCCCTATCCGTCGGGCCGCATTCACATGGGCCATGTCCGCAATTACACCATGGGCGATGTGATCGCGCGTTATAAGCTGTCTACCGGGCATAATGTTCTACACCCAATGGGCTGGGACGCCTTTGGCATGCCGGCCGAAAACGCCGCGATGGCGATCGGTGGGCATCCAAAAGAATGGACCTATGACAACATCGCAACCATGCGCACACAGATGAAGCCCTTGGGTCTGTCCATCGATTGGTCGCGCGAGTTCGCCACCTGTGACCCTGAATATTACGGACAACAACAGGCGTTGTTTCTCGATATGCTTGCCAATGGTTTGGTCTATCGCAAGAATGCGATGGTCAATTGGGATCCAGTCGATATGACGGTTCTGGCCAATGAGCAGGTGATTGACGGCAAAGGCTGGCGTTCCAATGCCGAGGTGGAACGCCGCGAGTTAACACAATGGTTCTTCAATATCTCATCCATGTCGCACGAATTGCTCAGCGCCTTGGACGGGCTGGAAAACTGGCCTGCCAAAGTTCGCTTGATGCAGGAAAATTGGATCGGCCAATCGCGGGGGTTGGAAATGACCTTCCCGCTGACGACACCCCAAGATGGTCATGAGGGCATCACCGTTTACACCACCCGCCCCGATACATTGGTGGGCGCCTCATTCATTGGCCTGGCCGCGAACCACCCGCTGACCCAAAGCCTGGCGGCTCAAAACCCTGCCTTGGCGGAATTCTGTGCCGAATGTAAGAAAATGGACACAACAGAAGCCGCTATGGAAAAGGCTGAAAAGAAGGGCTTTGATACCGGCATCACCGTACAAAATCCGCTCGGCGGCGCGCCATTGCCTGTTTGGGTCGCCAATTTCGTGATGATGGATTACGGCACGGGCGCAATCTTTGCCTGCCCCGCCCATGACCAGCGCGACCTCGATTTCGCGCGGAAATACGGTCTGCCGGTGATTGATACCTTCTTTGCGCTCAACGATGACACACCCGTGACAGATGTGGCTTTTGTGCCGGCCAAAACTGAGACGGTTCGCTGGGTCAACCAACCTGCTGGCCTGCAAGAGGCCACGGGGCAAGAGGCGATTGACGCCACCATCGACTGGGCCGAAGCCCAGGGGCTTGGCATCGGAAAAACGCAATATCGTTTGCGCGATTGGGGATTGAGCCGACAGCGCTATTGGGGGTGTCCGATTCCAGTGGTGCATTGTGACAGCTGCGGCGTTGTGCCGGAGCAAAAGGAAAACCTGCCAGTCCGCTTGCCTGATGATGTGACGTTTGACATTCCGGGGAACCCGTTGGATCGGCACCCCACTTGGCGCAACTGCGCCTGCCCCGCCTGCGGCAAGGCCGCCCGCCGCGAGACCGATACCATGGATACTTTCGTGGATTCCTCTTGGTATTATGCGCGCTTCACGGCCCCCAATGCCGCCACACCTACGGATATGGCGGAGGCCAGCTATTGGATGAACGTCGATCAATATATTGGCGGCGTGGAACATGCGATTTTGCACCTGCTCTATTCGCGGTTCTTTGCCCGCGCCATGCAGATCTGTGGCCATTTGCCCCCTTCCGCGATTGAACCTTTTGACGCGCTTTTTACCCAGGGCATGGTCACCCATGCGATCTATAAATCAGAGGGCAAAGACGGCCGACCTGTCTATCACTACCCCGAAGAGGTGGCACTCCGGGATGGAAACGCTTTCTTGCTTGATGGCGGCGCTGAGGTCACCATTGTGCCGTCCGCAAAGATGTCGAAATCAAAAAATAACGTGGTGGATCCGATCAGCATCATCAGCAGCTACGGAGCCGATACGGCGCGGTGGTTTGTTCTGTCTGACAGTCCGCCCGAGCGCGATGTGGAGTGGACAGCTTCTGGTGCGGAAGCGGCGTTTAAGCATTTGAACCGCGTCTGGCAACTTTGCGATAAAATCGCCAATATGGACAAAAATCAATCTGGCGAAGGGGACAAGGATCTCCTGCGCGCGCTCCACAAAACCATTGTGGACGTCACATCGGGGGTGGGGAGTTTTGGCTTCAATGCAGCAATTGCCAAGCTCTATGGTTTCACCGCAACATTGGCCAAATCCAAGGCCGGATATGCCGCGCAGCATGAGGCAATCAGGACCTTAGCGCAATTGATGGCGCCGATGACGCCGCATTTGGCAGAGGACATTTGGGCGCATCAAGGCGGGCAGGGGCTTATTGCCAATGCGCCCTGGCCGAAAGCAGATCCGGAGCTCTTGATCGAAGATGAGGTCACTTTGCCGATCCAAATCAATGGCAAGCGCCGTGATGAGATTACTGTGGCCAAAGATATGAGCAAAGAAGAGCTGGAAGCCTTGGTGTTGCAGAATAACGCTGTGATGAAAGCGCTTGATGGTGCTACACCTAAGAAACTTGTCATTGTACCCGGACGTATCGTCAATGTGGTTATCTAGCCGACGCGGATTTCTAAGTGCAGCTCTTGCCCTGGCGGGCTGCGGGCTTACTCCTGTCATGGAGCCCAGCTCGCAACAGCTTTACAATCAGGTCCTGATCCAAGCACCGGTTAATCGGGCGGAATATGAGCTGGTGCGGAACTTAGAAGCGCAGCTTGGAGTCGCAAAAAGCGCGCGTTTTGCGTTGCATTATGAATTGAACGTCACAGAGGACAATATCGTTGTCTCCGCCGCCCAAGAGATCAGCCGCTATAGCCTTGTCGGCGAGCTGGAGTATTCCTTGCTGGACAACAATGGCGCCATCCTGACCCACCAGAGTGCAAAATCATTTACCGGCTACTCCGCCACAGGCACCACCGTCGCCACCCAGCGGGCTCAGCGAGACGCCTATGACCGCTTAATGGTCATTCTGGCAGACCAAGTCTCCACGGCGCTTCTGACACTGGACCTCCCATGAAGCTCTCCGCCCGCGACGCAGCGGCGGTTTTTGCGAAGCCCGATCCCAACAAAACAGGGGTGTTGATTTATGGCGCCAATGCGATGCGCGTGGCGCTGAGGCGACAGCAATTGATCAAGGGGCTGATCGGCCCTCAGGGCGAAGAGGAAATGCGCCTCACGCGCCTGCAGGGCGGTGAGTTACGACGCGACGGGGCCGCGCTGAATGATGCCATCAAAGCAGTTGGGTTTTTCCCCGGCCCGCGCGTGGTTCTCGTGGAAGACGCCAATGACAATTGCGCCGATGCAATCCTGGCGGGATTGGCCGATTGGCAGGCCGGTGATGCGCAGATGGTTGTCATTGGCGGCGCTCTAAAGCCGACATCAAAAATCCGCAAAGCTTTTGAAGCCCATCCCAATGCCTGGTCTATCGCCATTTTTGATGAACCGCCCACCCGCGCCGAAGTGGAGGCCGCTTTGGCAAAAGTCGGCATGGGCGCGGTCGACGCTGAGGCCAGCGCGGCCATTACAGATCTTTCCAAGGCCATAGATCCCGGTGATTTCAGTCAATTCTTGGAAAAATTGTCTTTATATTGCATGTCCCAAGCCGGACCCGTCACCCTAAGAGATGTTGAAATCTGCGCGCCGCAATCCACCGAAGCGGCGCTCGATGATGTCATTGGGTTGGTGGCCGATTTGAAAACAAATGAGATTGCCCCGGTGTTGCACCGCGTGATCGCTCAGGGCGGAACCGCCACCGGGCTTTGCATTGCCGCTTTGCGCCATTTTCGCCTTCTCCACGCCGCAGCCTCTGATCCAGCAGGCGCGCAGCAAGGCGTGGCAAAGCTTCGGCCGCCGGTTTACGGGCCACGTCGAGATCGGATCCAACGGCAGGTCAGCGCTTGGCGTCGAGACCGGCTGGAACAGGTGATTTCGCTTTTGCTAGACACTGATTTGCAGCTACGATCTGCGGGGCAAACCGCGCCGCAAATGGCACAGGTTGAGAGATGTTTCATCCGAATTTCAATGATGGGGAAAAGATAAATGTATACGGTATTGGGATCGACCAAAAATCGAACTTTGCGAGTGATTTGGACGCTTGAGGAATTGGGCTTGCCCTATGATCAGGTCAAAGGCGACCCTGGCTCAGCAGAGGCCAAGGCGCACAACCCCAGTGGTAAAGTGCCGGCCTTGGTGGTCGATGGAGAGGTTCTACCTGATAGCGTTGCGATCATGAGTTTTTTATCTGACCGTCACAATGCCCTAACCTTTCCAGCAGGATCTGTCGAACGGTTGCGCATGGATGGGCATATTCATTTCCTGCTCGAAGAATTCGACAGCCTACTCTGGGTCGCGGCGAAAAACTCTTTCGTTAATCCGCCTGAGCACCGTGCCGCCGAAGTGAAGCCCGTGTTGAAATGGGAATTTGAACGCAGTTTAAAGCGGCTTGAAGACCGGCTTCAGGGCGCGTTCCTCATGGGCGAGCAGTTTACAATCGCCGACATTTTGGCAGTGCATTGCCTCAATTGGGCCTATACGGCGAAATTTCCAGACGCCAGCCCTGTTTTAAAGGACTATGCCAAACGCTGCCGAGCGCGTCCGGCCTATGTAAGGGCTTTAGCGGAAAGATAATCAGCGGCCGCGCGGCCAGCCCAACGGCCGGTCGCGAGGCAGGCGGTGATCAAATAACCGCCCGTCGGTGCGTCCCAATCCAGCATCTCACCGGCGCAAAATACGCCCGGGAAATCCCGAAGCATCAACTCGGGTGTCAATGCGTCCCATGACAGCCCACCAGCTGTTGAGATGGCCTCATCTATGGGGCGCGGTCCCGAGACCTGCAGCGGCGCAGCTTTGATTGCAGCAATGAGCCCATCGGTATCGCGGGGCATAGGGCGGGTCAGCTCAAACAGCAGGGCTCGTTTTGTGGCATCCAGTTTGACCGATTTTCGCAAGAAATTGCTCAGACTGTCCTTGGGCTTGCGATTTGAAATCATATCCCTCAAGGCGTGGATCGAAAGCTGTGGCGCCAAATCAATCCGGGCCAAAGGGGTCTGCCGCAGCATCCGCCCCAGCGCATAGATTGCCCCGCCTTCCACACCGGATTGTGTGATCACAAATTCACCACGGCTTTGCTGATCTGCGACGGTAAGTTCGATATTCTTGACGGGTTGGCCAAAAAACGGGCGCATATGATCCGACCAAGCGCGCTGCAGTCCCACGTTTGACGCTTGAATAGGGACAATCGGCACGCCCGCCGCCGCGACTGGCGTTTGCCAAGCGCCATCAGACCCTAAACGCGCCCAACTCGCGCCACCGAGCGCGAGGATCAACGCCCCGGCCGTGACGGCGACCTGGCCCCTTGGTGTGCCGAGCAGATGCTGCGCATCTGTGGTCAATGGACCAATCCAGCGATGGCGGCGCAGCATTACAACGCCCAGCGCATCCAGCCGTGCCAACCAGGCCCGCAGAAGGGGCGACGCTTTCATAGAGGTCGGAAAAACCCGGCCTGAGCTGCCTGTGAAGACCTCCTGCCCAAGGCCCTGCGCAAAGGCTGTGACCTCAGCCGGTCCAAATTCCGATAGAATCGGTTTCAAGGCCGTGACGGCGTCAAAATTCTGTAAAAAAATCTCTGGATCTTCTGCCTTGGTTAGGTTGAGACCAGATTTTCCAGCCATGAGAAATTTTCGTGCGGGGGAGGGCATCGCCTCAGCTATTGCCACACGCATCCCAGCCCGCGCGGCTTGCTCTGCGGCCATCAGCCCGGCTGGGCCCGCGCCCACAACCAATAGGTCAAACACATTTTGAGACTGGGCTTGGGCGTGATCCATATTAGGTGGATCCTTGCGAAGGTGCCGGTGAGCTTATCATTTTGTGTTCCGTGACCGCTGCTGCCCCGTCGATAGCGCCAGCCCTTCTGCCGCGCAATGAAGAACTGCGCAATGTCACATCAAACGCGCTGCAATGCGACAGGCGCAACAAAAAAGAGCGACGCCGAAGCGCCGCTCTATCTTTAACCTAAGTCGGTTTCGCTTAGAATGCGAAGTTCAGACCAACAGTTGTCAGGTCAGTAGCTGTACCGGCTTTGTCGTGCATTGCTGCGAAAGCAGATGCGCCGCCACCGAGTGCGTAATCAGCGATGATTGTTGTTGCGTCAGCTTCGTCGATTGCGAATGATGCAACGGTTGCGCCTGCAGAGTACTTAAGTGACAAGTCCCATTCGTCGCCGAAGGATTTACCACCTGGCTGGATTGATGTGTAACCAACAGTCAAAGCGTCCATAGCGTATGAGAAGCCAACTGTGGCGTCATCTTCAGCTGTACCGTCTTCGTCTTGCGAGGAAGCGCTCAAAGTCAAGCCATTGCCCATTGCGTAGGATGCTGCGACCTTAGAAGCGTCACCACCGTTGTCGTCAACGTCTGTACCAGTCAATGTGAGTGCTACGCCACCAACGTTGCCGCTGACTGAGTAAGAGCTTGTGGAAGCACTTTCATCGGATGTCACTGCAACAGACCAACCAGCAATAGTACCAGAAAGCTTTACGTCTTGAGCACCATCGGTATCGTCAAACAGGTTGTCGAGGCCAGCGTGATCTACAGTCAATGTCCAACCGTTGTAGGAAACTGCAACGTCTGCATCACCGATGCTATTGCCTTGTGCTTCAAGCACATCGTCATCGTTGTAGTCGATTTTGTTACCAGCGCCCATGTCGAAGCCAACAGATACGGACACGCCGTTGTCGGATTCAGCGGAAGCTGTGATGTCGAAGTCATAGTATGACTCAAAGAACATATCGACACGTGTTGCGTCGGATGCACCGTTGTCATCGATCGGAGCAACGCCAGCTGTGCCGGAGAAAGATACGTCAGCTTGGGCAACGCCAGCGGCGAGAACCAAAGAAGTAGTTGTAAGGAGGATGCGTTTCATGTTTTTCCCTCGAGTTGCTATCCAAAATAAAAATACCAAGCCAAGGAATACCTTGGTTAAGCATTACGGCTTTAGTGACGTGAGAACGGCCCTTGGGTCAAGTGATCCCCCTATCACAAGGCACCGAAACGCCAACATGATGCACAGATGTCACACTGCATCGGTGGTTTTCAGCCAATGACATCCTGCCTGTTCCTGTTTAAACTCAGGTTAATGTCGAAAAAAGGTTAAAAAAATATGTCACTGTTCCATGTTTCTGAAGAGATTTTACAAGCGCAGCAGGACGCCGGACGCGCTTCAGGCTCGGTGGAGCTGATTGCCGTGTCCAAAGTGCAGCCCAATGATCGTGTTTTGGCGGTTCTGCAGCAGGGTCATCGGGTTTTTGGTGAGAATCGCGTGCAGGAAGCTGAAGGCAAATGGCCCGAGTTCCAAAAAACATTCCCCGATGCAAAGGTGCATCTGCTCGGACCGCTGCAATCGAACAAAGCCCGGGCAGCCATGCGCCTGTTTGATTGTCTCCACACGTTAGACCGCCCCAAATTGGCAACCGCTCTGGCGCGCTTGGCCCAAGAGCTGGGCCATTGCCCGGCGCTTTTCATCCAAGTCAACACCGGCTTAGAACCACAAAAGGCCGGCATTGCCCCCGATGCGGTAGATACATTCGTCAAAGACTGCCGTGCTCTGGATCTGCCTGTGATGGGCTTAATGTGCATCCCACCTGTCGAGGAAGAGGCCAGCCTGCATTTCGCGCTTTTGGCCAAACTGGCGCGGCGCAATGGGCTACAGGGATTATCCATGGGCATGTCCGATGATTTTGCCAAGGCAATCTCCTTTGGCGCCACCCATGTCCGGGTTGGCTCAGCGATTTTTGGCGCGCGGGTGCCGGCCTCCCATCCTTGAGCCGTGTTAACGGACAATAAGCCGGGTGCCGGGCACTGCCCGCGTGGCCAGCCAATGAATATCTGGGCGTGCCAGCGCAATACAGCCCGCTGTCGGTGCACCTGGTCGACGCCATTGGTGCATAAAAATCGCAGAGCCCGCCCCTGGATGTGCATTGGGCCAATTCCAATCTGTGATCAACACAATGTCATATTGCGGATCTGCCCGACGCATCTGTTCGTGACTGGCCTGCAAAGGCGCGCGGCAAAGCTGATTATACGATGGGTGGGCCAGCTCATCACACCACAGATCTCCAGGGTGGATTGGAACCGCCCAAGGGGCGGGCGGCGCAATTCGGTCGGGGCGATACATAAGCGCAGCAATGCGCAAGATGCCACGGGGAGTCGCCCCATCGCCTTCTCTCTTATCATCGCGCACCCCGCCGCGCCCACAGGTCGCCGCGAGCGTGCGACCAAGATAGCGCAAGCGACCAGAGGCATAGACCATGTCAAAGGCGCTCATAGCAAATGCCCAGATTTTTCCGCCTTGGTTCGAAGATAGCCGCGGTTCTGCGCTGTGCCGCCCACAACCAATGGCACGCGTTCAGTGACCATAAGGCCTTGGTCTTGCAAGCGGGCAACTTTATTGGGGTTATTGGTCATCAACCGTATGGATAAAAAGCCGAGGCTTTTGAGCAACTCTGCCCCGATCTGAAAATCCCGCTCGTCATCTTCGAAACCCAGGCGATGATTGGCCTCAACCGTATCAAAACCTTGGCTCTGCAACGCATAGGCCCGCATTTTATTGGCCAGACCAATCCCGCGGCCTTCTTGATTGAGATAGAGCAGGATCCCGGCGCCTTCCTGCCCCATCTGCGCCAAAGCACCTTTGAGCTGTGGGCCGCAGTCACATTTCAAGGATCCCAGAATATCCCCAGTGAAACATGCCGAATGCAAACGGGTTAAGACCGGTGCCGCCCGATCAGGCGCGCCAATCTCAACCGCATAATGTTCATCCCCACCGCCATCTGGGCGAAACACATGCAAACGTCCCGCTTGACTAACTTCCAGTGGAAGCTGCGCAGAAACCACATGCGCAAAGCCAGGCTCCAGCAAGATATCCACCGGCAAATGCGTTAAACTGCTGAGCGGCTCGGGGCTGTGCACCGTGATCGCCATGGGCAAAAGATGCGCCGCTTTCAAAAGCGCCACCGCAAGGCGTTGCCCATCAGCAGATCCGCCGCGCAGGGCTTGGAAGGGACCCTTCATCGGATAGCTGAGGTCGAGAATGGGATCGGCCACCGCTTGGCACCAGCGCGCATCGACCGACAGAGGCACAGAAATGCGCGCCACATCCCCGTCATATGCGTTGATCTTAAGCGTATCGGCCCGCCACTTTGACAAAACCGCTTGCACCTCACCCAAAGCGCGCAGCGCCTCCAGCCGGTCTTGCGTCAAAGTCTCTGCCGCGCAGACCACAAGAGGCTGCGGCAAATCAATGACCACCGGCAGACCCATACGAAGATCGGTCAAAGCACGAGCGCGCAGCTCAACAGGAGAAGGTGATATACTCATAGACCCTTCGATAGCTCCTTTCGCGGGTGAATTGAAACAATTCCTTCATTTATGACACGAGGTCGTGAGATCACTGTCGCAAATCTTGCAATAAAGCGCCCAAACGCGCAGGTATAGGCTATCCTATGAATTGGAGAGGTAGAATGGCACAGCTTAAAAAAGTTCTTTTGATCGACGACGACGAAGATCTGAGAGAGGCTTTGAGCGAGCAACTTCTTATGACGGAAGATTTTGATGTCTATGAGGGCAACAGCGGCGCGGCGGCTTTGGAAAAGGTCAAGCAGCAGAGTTACGATCTTGTGGTCTTGGATGTGGGTCTGCCGGACACAGATGGGCGTGAGCTGTGCCGATTGATCCGCAAACAGGGCGTTAAATGCCCCATCGTGATGCTCACCGGCCATGATACGGATTCCGACACGATTTTGGGTCTGGATGCCGGCGCCAATGACTATATCACCAAGCCCTTTAAATTTCCCGTGCTTTTGGCCCGTATGCGCGCGCAGCTGCGCCAGCATGAGCAATCGGAAGATGCGATCTTCACCCTTGGGCCCTATACGTTCAAACCCTCAATCAAGATATTGGTCACCGCTGATGACAAGAAAATTCGCCTGACCGAAAAAGAAACTAATATTTTAAAATTTCTATACCGCGCCACCGAAGATGTGGTGCCGCGTGACATTCTTTTGCATGAAGTATGGGGCTATAATGCCGGCGTCACGACCCATACGCTGGAAACCCATATTTATCGCCTGCGTCAGAAAATTGAACCCGATCCCGGCAAGGCCAGCATATTAATTACCGAAAACGGCGGCTATCGCTTGTCGATGTGACCCCCTCCAATCCCCGACGCCGGGGCATTATCGCAAGGCGTCTTTCCTCCCTCGACCTAAGCCCGGGCCCCACGCCCGGGTTTTTTTGGTCTCCTCCAATCACCGTTATGACAAAGACCTCTGCATAACGCCATTTCAACACGAAATGAGGGCAGCGCCTGCCTGGGCGGGTGCCTATGAACGGTAGTGAAATCACTGCAAAATTTGAGCAATAACTATACATATCAGTATACCCAGATGGTGAATGCGCCTGCCGAGGAGCTTGTTCAGGCAAAGCCAATGGATACCTGACCAAAGGCGCCAAAATCAGCAACAAATTCATCCTTTGGTCGCGCTTCAATCGGACGAATGAACGAGCCAGACAGAACAACATCGCCAGCGCGAATTTTTTGCCCATAGGCTTCAAGACGTTCGGACAGCCAAACGATTCCCATAACCGGATCGTTCAAAACACCCGCGCCGAGACCGGTTTCTTCAACCTCTCCATTGCGGCTACAAATCGCACCAGCCCAGCGCAGATCAAACGCGCTTGGATCATGACGTGCGCGGCCCAAGACGATACCCGCATTGGCGGCATTGTCGGAAATCGTATCAAAGATCTTACGGGTCTGCCCTGTGTGCCCATCGACGCGCTCAATCCGCGTGTCGAGAATCTCTAGCGAGGGGCAGACATAATCCGTCGCGGCCAGCACCTCATCGCGCCGCGCGGCACCGTCCAAATCCGCTTTCATCACAAAGGCGATTTCTGCCTCGATGCGCGGCTGTATAAACCGCCCCGCTGGCACAGTCGCGCCATCTTCAAAATGCATATCATCAAACAAAATCCCACTGTCGGGGATATCAATATTCAAAGCATATTGCATCGCCTTGGACGTCAGGCCAATTTTCCAGCCAATCACCCGACGACCATCAGCAATCTTGAGCGCAACTAGGGCTTTTTGCACCGCATAGGCATCATCCATCGTCATCTCAGGATGGGTGCGGGTCAACAGTCCAATTTGCTTATGGCTTTTTTCTGCCGCAAATAAGGCCTGCGCCGCCTGGGAAATCTCTGCCGGGGTCATGTCTCATCCTCGACAGAATTGCGCAGGGTGCCAAGACCGTCCGCGTGAACTTCAACCACATCACCGGGTTTGAGAAAAATTGGAGGATCAAACCGCGCGCCGGCGCCGGTCGGGGTTCCGGTGACAATAATATCCCCGGGCATCAAAGTGGTAAATGTTGAGATATATTCGATTTGACGGCGAATGGGAAAAATCATGCGGCTGGTACGATCGTCTTGGCGCAGCTCCCCGTTGACATGGGTGGTGATGCGGACATCGTCCAACTGCGCAGCATCCTCAAAAGGCACCAACCACGGGCCCATAGCCCCAGACCTGTCCCAATTCTTACCCTGCGTGACATTGAATTTCGCATGGCGCACCCAATCTCGGATCGTCCCCTCGTTGCAAAGGGTCAGGGCGGCAATGTGATCATAAGCATCTGCTTGAGAAATGCGCCGTCCTGCCTTGCCAATGACAATGGCAATTTCGCCCTCATAATCGAGTTGATGCGACTCTGGTGGACGGACCAAGGCCTGTTCATGTCCAACGAAACCACGGGCAAACCGTGGGAAGAGTGACATATTCGCAGGCGCTTGGCTGCCGTCTTTATATTCCGCATTGCGGTCTGGGAAATTGACCCCGACACAAATGATCTTCTCACCGCCTGCCACGGGCATGTCATAGGTGAAGCTGCCAAAATCATGGGTCACAGAGGCCCCCTCAGCCGCTTGCGCCAGCTGCGGCAGGGCCTGCGCGCGGATCACCTCTGTCAAAGTCGCCCATTGTGGGAAGTTCGGCGATAAAGCAATGAAACCAGCCTCCGTCACAGCGCCATACAGTGCCTCACCCGCCGCGCGAATGGATGCAAATTTCATGAGTTTTCTCCTTTGACAGATGGCGCATTGATCCGCGCATGGATGCTGTTGGTTTTCCAGCTGAAGGGCTTGGAAATTGTCACAATTTCCAAGGACAGCGCAAAATATGGATCCGCCAGCAGCGGTGCAAAAACCGCCTCCGCACGCGCCATTAAGAACGCGCCAACCTCAGATTTGGTCGCATCACTGCGCCCCTCCCCCATGCGTAGGACCATATCCACAAAGGCATTCTTGGAATGCCCATCGGCGACGCAATACTGCGGCATCGGATGCGCCCGCACCCGAATGCCCGCCAGAGGAAACACACCGGTTTGCTGCATGGCAACACTCATGACAGAACAAAATTCTTTCATATCAACGTCATGATCTAAATTTTGCGAATATTGAACGGTCAGATGTGGCATGGTGAATCCTTGGCAATCATGATGAAATCATCGCAGCCTGATTGAAAATAACAAGTGAGGAGTGCTCATTGATCTACAATTTTTGCATTTCACACCAGGTGAGCCGAGAATTTCTTGACAGAGCGGAGCATCTCTAATTAATTAATATATGAATGATTCATAGATGAGTGGTAAATGCCAAAATTTCTGGACAGCCTCCCAATGATCCTCAGCCGCTCCTTGGATCGGGTGATGCCAAGCTATCGGCGTCTATTTCAAGCCAATGATCTGACGGATCAACAATGGCGGGTCCTCCGCGCGCTTTGGGAAAAACAGCATCTGACCTCAGCGCAAATCTCACAGATCACCCTCTTGCCCCCGCCCTCATTGGTCGGAATTCTGGATCGGCTCGAGAAGAAAAACCTCATTGGGCGCCTGCGCTCGACCGAAGATCGCCGACATGTCCACATCATCCCCACCCAAAAGGGGCGCGCCTTGATGGAGCATATGATGCCCATGGTGGACCGCATTCATGACGATTTCATGCAGCGCGTGACAGCGGCTGAATGGGCTGAATTTAATCGAATTTTGGAAAAATTATCGGAATCTACAGAGAAACGGAATTTGGCATGAAAAACGCTGGAATCAGAACCGGAGCGCAATATCTCGAGGGGCTGCGCGATGATCGTGAAATTTGGACGCGCGGGGCGCGGGTCAAGGATGTGACAGCGGAGCCGGGCATGGGCGGCGGTGCGGCCTCTTTGGCGGGTTTTTTGGATCGGCAACATGAAGCGGCCTACCGCGATATCGTGACCTATGAGGACGCCCAGGGCATTCGCTGCGCCATCTCCCATATGGTGCCCAAGTCCAAGGCCGATGTGGTGCAGCGCGGCCGCGCCTTTTATGAATGGGCTACATGGTCCAATGGCATGTTTGGCCGCACTCCCGATTACAAGAACGCCTCCGTTATGGCCTTTGCCCATGCCCCAGGATTTCTAGCACAGGGCAGCAAGGGACAGGCAGATTTCGTACAAAATATGACCCGGTTCTATGATGAAGTCAGGCTGAATGATCGGGTGTTAACCCATACTTTGGTGAACCCCTCTGTCTCACATGCGCAGGCCACCAGCGGTAAATTCGACGAAGAGGTTGCATTGCATGTGGTTAAAGAAACCGATGCTGGGATCATCGTGAAAGGCGCAAGGCTTTTGGCCACTTTGGGGCCATTATCTGATGAGATCGAAGTCTTCCCCTCAACGCTGTTGCGGGCCGATGACAGCAATATTCCCTTTGCCTTCGCCTTTGCCATTCCCATCGCCACACCGGGTCTCAAGATGATCTGCCGGGACAGCTATGACCATGGTAAATCCCATTTCGATGCGCCCCTATCGTCGCGCTATGAGGAGATGGATGCGGTGGTCATTTTTGACAATGTCTTGGTCCCCTGGGAGCGGGTGTTCATGTATGGTGAACCAAACCTATGCAACCAGGCCTTCGCCCAAACCAATGCGGTGGTGCATATGGCGCATCAAGTGGCCTGTGGAAAGCTGGCCAAGGCGGAGTTCATGGTCGGCGTCATGTGCGCCATTGCCAAGGCGACGGGCCGCGATCAGGATTTGGCCACCAAGGGCATGATTGCTGAAGTGATGTTGATGGCCGAAACCGTGCGCGCCCTGCTCTTTTCGGCAGAACAACAGGCCCATGAGGATCAATGGGGCAATTTCATTCCGCTGCGCGGCCCTTTAGACGCCTCGCGCAATCTCTTTCCCAAAATGTACCCGCGGATGGTGGAGATCCTGCAACTCTTAGGCTCCTCCTCCCTTATGGCGACGCCAACTGAGGCGGATTTCAGCAATGCCATGGCAGGCGACGTGGAAAAATATTTCCAACTGACCCATATGGACAGCCGCGACCGCGTTGGCCTGTATCGCCTGGCACATGACATCGCCGTCTCTGGCTTTGGCAATCGCCAAGCGCTTTATGAGCGCTTCTTCTTCGGCCCGCCGCAAATCATGAGTTCAGTCTATTTTGATGGCTATGACAAAGACAGTAAGATTGCCCGCGTTGAGGATCTTTTGGCACAGGCTTAAAGCTTTTAACCCTGAGCCAATATTAGCTGGACGAGCTATTGGCCTCGATGCGCAGACCTGAGCTTTGATCAAATAGGTGCAGAGCATCGCTTTGCGCCGTAAACCACATGGTCTCACCTTTTGCAGTTTTTGGCGGATGCTCCATTTTCACAATGAAGGCCTCGCCAGAGGCGCTCACCAAGTGCACCAAAGCATATTCGCCCAATTGCTCCACCAGATCCAATGTACCACCAACAAGGGCCTTGGCTTCCGTGCAGCCTGTCAGATGCTCTGGGCGAATACCAATATGTGCACCAGTGGCCGCAGCTGGCAAAGACTTGCTGCCGTTTTTGGCCAAATCAGCCTGAGTGAAAAAATTCATCTTCGGACTGCCGATAAATTGCGCCACAAAAGCATTGGAGGGGTTGCGATAGAGATCAATGGGAGAGCCAATCTGCTCCACCCGGCCCGCACGCATGACGACAATTTTGTCGGCGAGCGTCATAGCCTCAACCTGATCATGGGTGACATAGATCATTGTGGACTTTAACCGCTCATGCAAACGGGCAATTTCCAAACGGGTCTGCACGCGCAAAGCGGCATCGAGATTGGACAGGGGCTCGTCAAACAAAAACACTTCGGGATCGCGAACAATTGCCCGGCCAATCGCCACGCGCTGACGCTGCCCGCCCGATAAGTTGCGCGGGCTGCGGTCGAGATAATCGGTGATCTGCAGCACTTCGGCGGCTTCACGCACCCGGCGATCAATCTCTTTTGGCGGCGTTTTGGCCTGTTTGAGACCAAACGCCATATTGTTGAACACGGTCATATGTGGATAGAGCGCGTAGGATTGGAACACCATCGCCACGCCACGCTTGGCCGGCGCCACTTCATTTACAACTTTATCGCCAATGGAAATTTCACCGGAAGTGACTTCTTCCAGCCCCGCAATCATCCGCAGCAAAGTCGACTTGCCACAGCCAGACGGCCCAACGAAGACAACAAATTCACCTTCTTCAACATCCAAGTCCACCCCATGCATGACCTGAAGATCACCATAAGATTTTTTCACGTCACGAATTTTTAGACTGGCCATTTTTTTTCCATTTCTGTGATTGCAGCGATCAACGCTGGCGTAAATTCCGGGTGGTCTTGCGGCAGGGTGCCCCAAAGCGAAGCGGATCGCGCAAACCGATCGACTTGGCCCGCCTGCAACAGCTCGCGCAGATTGTCCCAATAGGGTTCCCCATATGCGATTGGCAGAGTTCCAGCCTCGATATGCTTACAAAAGACATACCAGCTCGCAATTGCGCGCAGACCAGCGCGCGGCAAAATTCCCTGTTTCAGGCATCCCGCAAGGGTTGGATGAATGAAGATTGGGAATTTCAGATACCCATCCGCACAGATCCGCTCAACCGTGTCCCCGATGGACGCATTTTTGAACCGCATGATGATTTGATCAAGATAGAGGTTTTTGTCGAATGGCAGCGCCTCGATCAAAGCGGGCAACACTTCGCCGCGTTCAAATTCTTCAAAATGCGCAAAGAGCTCCGGATCCGCCATCGCCTGATCAAAAGTGTGATGTCCGGCCAAAGCGCCCAAATACGCCAAGCAAGTGTGACCCCCATTGAGGATGCGAATTTTTGCTTCTTCATAGGGATCCACATTCTTAGTGAAGGTGACGCCCACCTGCGTGAGATCTGGCCGCGCGGCAGCGAAATGATCGTCCACCACCCATTGCGTGAAATCTTCAGCCATCACCGGTGCAAAGGGGTCAGGGCCAAAGAGGGCCTCCACTTCGCTTTGCAAAGCCTGTGTGCTGCGCGGTGTGATCCGATCAACCATAGAGCAAGGAAATGTAACACAGCTGCGGACCCATTGGGCAAGATCCTCGGCTCCGATCAAATCAAGATAGGCAAAGAGGTTGCGCTGCAACATTTTGCCATTTCGCCGAATATTATCACAGCATAAAATCGAAATCCCGCCCAATCCGGCGGCTTGCCTGCGAGTTAAAGCGCGGGTCAAATATGCATAGATGGTGCGCGGCGCACCGCCGCCTAACTCTGCAACTATGCTGGGATCCTCAGGGTTTAGCGCCCCGGTTTCGTCCATATAATAGCCGCTTTCGGTCACGGTGATCGTCACCATATGCACCGATGAACGCGCCAGAAGCGCTTCGGCTTCCTCAGTGTTATCCGCCCAGTCAGAAAATTTCACATGCGACCGGACGCGGCGGAAATCTACATCCCCGCTGCTGGACATGGATTTGAGCACATAGCCACGGCTTGCCTCTTTAAGACCGGCAAAATTGGGCGATTCCGCAGCACGCAGATTGACCGCCGCGATGCCCCACCGCAGATCCCCCGTTTGATCCATGTAGTCATCGACATAAAGTGCCTGATGGGCCCGATGAAAGGCGCCAAAACCCAAATGCACAATGCCGATTTCGCAATCTGAGCGGTCATAACCTGTCTCAAATAAGGCCGGAGAAGACATTCGGTTCATGAGACAACTCCTAAATTGGGGGCCAGTTCAGCTTGCGCAGTTTGACGATATTCTGTGGGGGTCATGTGCTTCATCTTTAAGAAATGGCGATTGAAGTTCGCCAGGTTTTGAAATCCGACATCGAAGCAAATCGACGAGACCTGTGCATCGGTGGCATAGAGCATACCGCAAGCCTGCCCAATTCTAATCCGAGTCACAAATTCGACGAATTTATGACCTGTGGTCGCTTGAAAATTACGCGAAAACGCCGCGGGAGACATGCGCGCAATTGCAGCAGCGCGCTCAACGGAGATATCTTCCGCAAAATTATTCACGACAAAGTCGATAACCTCACCGATACGCGCCTGTTTTCCGTTGCCATCCGTTTGAACCATTTTACTGACTGAAAGCACCTTCTTTTCAGCATGTTCATTCACCCGCACCATCAGGCGCAAAAATGCCACGATCCGCTCTGGCCCCCGGGCATCACGAATGGCTTCCATATGGCCGCGTGCGAAAGTCGGGTTAAACCCAACAAACTCAATGCCAGATTGCGATAGGGTCAACATGCGCTGCATATCGGCAAATTCAGGAAAGGCCATTTTCAATGCGTCAAAGCTGGATTGATTGAACTGAACCAACATGTCGCGGATCTTCACCTCGCGCGTCCAGACATCATCCGTCACCCAATTATGCGGCAAATTCGGGCCGGTGAGATAGAGCGCGCCCGGTCCGAAATCACCAATATAATCGCCCACAAAGGCCTTGCCACGGGTTTCTGCGATGAAATGCAGCTCATATTCTTCATGGCTGTGCCAGCGGCACAAATCCGTCGGCAGGCCATGCTCAAGGTAGCGGATGCTCCTTGTGGATCTGTCAACAAACTCAATTTCCGGCTGGATAATAGACATGGCTTACCCCAGCCCGCCGTTACGGTCTGCTGCCAGCAAAGATATGATGACCAAAGCTCGGGGCATTATTTAACCGCCCCAAAGGTAAGACCCTGGACCAATTGTTTTTGGCAAAACCAACCTAAAACGACGATTGGCCCAACAGCCGCCGTCGATACAGCCGAGAGGCGGCCAAAGAACAAGCCTTCAGGCGCACGGTTGCCTTCAATGAGTTTTGACAAGGTGGCTGCATCAATAGTTGTAAGACGTACGGTCCAATAGGCCTCATTCCAACAAAAGATGAACGTCAAAAGCGCGGTTGAGGCAATGCCGCCCCAGGCCAGAGGGATCAAAATATCCTTAATCTCGCCCCAAGTGCTCACCCCATCCATTTTGCCCGCTTCGATGATATCTTTGGGAATTTCTTTGAAATAGGTAAACAACATCCAGATCACGATTGGCAGGTTAATCAAACAAAGCACCACGATAATCAGAAAATGCGTGTCAAAAAGACCGAGCATATTCTTGGTCAAAAACGTCATGGGATAGAGAACCGCAGCAGCGGGGAGCATCTTGGTTGACAGCATCCAGACCAAAATATCCTTGGTGTGGCGGCTTGGATCGAAAGCCATCGCATAGGCCGCCGGCACGCCAACCACCAGGGCGAAGGCCGTGGCGAATGTGGCAGTGATGACCGAATTGATCGCAAAGCGCCAATAATCATAGTTTTCTGTCATATTCGCGTAATTTTCCAAAGTCGGCGTAAAGAAGAATAAATGCTCTGGCTTTACCGCATCGGCATCGGTCTTAAAGCTGGTGAACACCAACCAAAAGATCGGAAAGAAAAAGATCAATGCAATGATCCAAGCCAAAGTCGGCCAAAGGAGTCTGCTTAAGGGAGTGGTTTGTGCAACTGCAGCCATTGTCTGTGTCCTAATCCATCAAGCTTTTGCCAACCATGCGCAACAAGAATATTGCGATGATATTGGCGAGAATTACGGCGAAAATGCCCGTCGCACTTGCAGCACCAATATTGTTGGACGTGAATTCACCAATCAAATACGGCAAGTTTTTGTTGCCATTGCCGCGGCTGACAATCTCAATTTCGGCATAGAGCGATAGGTGAAAAATCGATTGGATCATCACCACAATGGCAATGGGGCGGGCCAAATGCGGCACGGTTAGATTGATGAACTGCGACCAGGGGCTGGCACCATCAAGCATGGCAGCCTCTTTTTGCGATTCATCTTCAGACTGCAAAGAGGTCATGAAAATGAGAACCGCAAAGGGCGTCCACTGCCATGTGACCATCATGATCACAGCATAGGCAGACGTCTGGCTGGCGCGGAATGATATGGGTTCAAGCTCTGGCCACATAGAGAAAAATGGCCCAATGAGCGGAAACTCTCGCAGACCCACGACCAGGTCATTGATCCCCGCGACAACGAGACCATTGAGACCCAAGACCGGATCCAAAATCATATTGATCCAGAGCACCGCGTTCACGGCGGGCATCACGAAAAACGGTGAAATCAGCAAAACGCGCACAATGCCCCGTCCGGGGAAGCTGCGGTTCACCAATACGGCGATCAACAAACCGAAGATTACGGTGAAGACCAAAATGCTGACCACGATGAAAACACTGTTTTGTATTGCGAACCAAAAATCTTTGGCGTCAAGCACATACTTATAATTTCCCAAACCTCGCCAATTCTCAATGGATGGCGTGGTCCATTCTGGCCGGCGCAGGCTATTCAGAACGTAGCGAATAAAGGAGAAAAACAGTGTCATTCCCAGCGGCACCAGCATCCACATCAGCAGCATCAGAACTGCGGGGGCTTGCAACAGTCTTGGAAGCGTGCGGTTAGCCATGGGAAGGTAATCCTTAGATATGGGATTGGTTTTAGAGTTTTAAGAGACTTGAGGTGTCAGGGGAGGCGATATGCTCGGCACACCGCCTCCCCCTCCATCGGAAGGAACCGATTAGTAGCCAGCTTCATCCATGATGGCGACAGCAGCCGCTTGAGCCGCAGCCAAAGCATCTTCTACTGATTTCGCGCCGGACAATGCAGCAGCCATTTCTTGACCGAATGCAGAACCGATTTCTGGGAACTCAGGGATCGCAACAAACTGAACACCTACATATGGCTTCAGGTCAGTCGCTTCTGGAGCAGCAGAGTCGATCGCGGCCATTTCAGCGGCAGCAAAACCTGCAACAGCTTTGAACTCAGGTATGTCATATGTAGACGCACGCTGACCTGTTGGAACAGACCCCCAACCAAAGTCTGGGTGGTTGCCTACAGCCTGAACATAGTCTTTGGACGTTGCCCACTCGATGAAATCACGCGCTGCGTCTGCATTTGGGGAACCGGCAGGAATTGCCATTGCCCAAGCCCAAAGCCAGTTCGCACCCACTGGGTTACCAGCATTTGGTGACTGTGCATAAGCAACATTTGGATTCTCGAGGAAAGAGGCCGCGATGGTCGCGTCGATCCACAGGCCACATTTGTCTTGGTTATACAGCGCCAAGATTTCGTTGAAGGAGTTACCTTCAGAACCTGGAGGGCCGTAGTTCGCCAATAGATCAACGTAGAAGCTTACAGCTTCGTTCCAAGCTGCGGAATCAAGCTGTGGCTTCATGTTTTCATCAAACCAACGCGCGCCGAATGAGTTGGCAACAGTTGTGATGAAGGCCGCATTATCACCCCAGCCTGGCTTGCCACGCAAACAGGCGCCATAAACGCCATTGTCTGGGTCGTGCATCGCCATTGCGGCGCCTTTAACATTGGCCCAGCTGTCATTGTCGCGGATTTTTATACCAGCGGCATCGGCCAAATCTTTGCGGTACATAACCATGGAAGATTCGCCATAGAACGGCGCAGCATAGAGTGTGCCATTGTGGGACAGACCGGCACGCATGGCGGGCAGGATATCGTCTACATCATAATCTGCGCTGAAGTTCAGCGGCTCGATCCAACCCGCAGCACCCCAGATTGGAGCTTCTTGCATGCCGATGTTGATAATGTCGTATTGACCGCCACCTGTGGCTGTATCGGACGTTACTTGCTCGCGCAAAACGCCCTCTTCCAGAGCAACCCAGTTCAGGTTCACGCCGGTTTCAGCCGTATAGGCTTCTGCAACTTTTTGCATATTGATCATGTGACCGTTGTTAACGATCGCAATTGTAAGATCTTGAGCAGAGACCGCAGTGGCCCCTGTGGTCGCAACTGCAACAGCAGCAACTGTGTTAAATAGAGATTTCATGTTTTCCTCCCTGAAATCGCGGTTGGTCGTTCAACCAGTCCGCCATCATTGAGGTATTAACTATTCTGTCACAAATATTTTTGCCACAAATAGTAATACTTTTTTTACACCTTGAGAAAATTTCAGGAAGATTTTCGGTGGTTTTGTACATGAAGGAGGCATTTGGCGCCAGCAACCCTCATTCAGGCGCAGCGCTCAGCGGGTGGTCAGCCCCACAGAGCTACTCCTATAGAAAGACCGCGTAGATACGCGAAAATCGTAAATCTCCATGACCCGTGGCAAAACCAGGCAGCGCTGGCCCCGGGACTGCGTTGACATGGCGGTGTGCAGAGGTTTCACAAAATATCCTATACTTTGGTATCTGTATACTATTCTAATGAATGAGAAATTTCGGTTGCCCCCTACTACAAAAGTCTATCCATTAATGAGATTATTATTACACTATTGATACTTGAAATGGATTCATGACCTCAACAAACCTGAATTGCATTCGCAAAACCTGGTCTCTTGCAGCCTTGAACAAGATGCAAGTCGCTCTGATTTTTTACGCGAATCTGTTTCGAATAGCACCGGAAACGGAGGCATTATTTAAAAATGATCTCACGTCGCAGGGTGAAAAATTGATGGACACATTGGCCTTCGTTGTGGACCATCTTGACGAACCAGAAACTCTCCTCCCGGCCGCATGCGATCTGTCCGTGCGCCATGTGGGCTATGGGGTCACAGAAGAACACTATGCGTTTGTGAAACGCGCTTTGTTAACGACTTTTGCAGATTTTTTGGGCCCTGATTTTGGACCGAAGGAACATGCAGCTTGGTCACAAACCTATGATGAATTGGCAAGCCACATGATTGCGGCGGCCCGGAATGCAGAAATGGAGAAATCTTAATTTATTGAAAAGATTGCTTATATATTCTACAAGACATCATTGATTCAATAATTTGTAACGGTTGAGTAAGGGGTGAAGACTATTATCGTGGCTATGTCGGCGACCGATTCAGTGCATATTATACGCGAACTGCAAAGGCTCGTGACCAATGACGGCAGGGTGGAGCACCACATCCGTGGTGGCCGTGACATCAAAATCAATCGCAACCCGTTCTGGCCGGCCTATGAAATCGGAGGCGAGTAGCAGGCCCACCGTCTGTATGCGCCCATCTTCCAGGGTTTTGGACAGAGAAACCACGCCCGTGACCACGGAGGCAACAAACTCCAAAGGCGCGCCCCGCTGCATGATCTGCGCGCCGGCGGAAAAGTTGCGGTATGTTTTAATCGCTGCGAGTTGATCGAGCTCCGCCGCATCACAGCGCGCACAGACCGCGCGGTGCCGAATAGGGCATGCGGTGCAGTCGATCGGGCGGAGGTCAGACATGCGGGTCATTTACAATAAATTTCACGATCACAGCTACATTATATTTATGCAGCGCCGTGGCAGAAATCAACAGCGGCGGTAAGATCCTTAGCCTGTCGTGGGGTGGTCTTCGGCAGTCAGTGCTTTTTGCGGCGCGCTGCGTAAGATCACATAGCCAAATAGGCCTGAAACCACAGATCCCAGCAAAACACCTAAGCGCACGGCATTCATCTTGTCATCCGCGCCAAAGGCCAGAGATCCAATGAAGAGGCTCATGGTAAAACCCACCCCCGTCAGCGCAGCAATGCCGTAGATATGCCTCCAGCTGACACCCTGCGGGAGCCGCGCAAACCCGGTTTTAACCGCAAGAACTGTCGCGCCCATGACCCCAATCTGTTTTCCGATGAAAAGCCCTGCGGCAATACCCAAGGTCAAAGGCTGTGCAAAATCGGCCCAGGTCAAACCCGTGAGTGTGACCCCCGCATTGGCAAATGCAAAAATCGGCAAAATCATATAGGCAACCCAAGGATGCAGCGCATGCTCAAGATGGTGGAGCAAGGAGTGATCGCCATCCTCGCGCTTCATCGGAACGGTTAAGGCGATCATCACTCCGGCCAGGGTCGCATGCACGCCAGATTTCAAAACAAAAACCCACATCAAGACGCCAATCAAAACATATGGCGCCGCGCGTTTCACCCCAGCGCGGTTCAATCCGACAGCTACGGCAAACCCAAGCAGAGCAAGGGTTAGCGCATTGGTAGACAGGTCTGAGGTATAAAATACCGCAATGATCACAATTGCGCCGAGATCGTCAATAATGGCCACGGCCAGGAGGAAGACTTTCAACGCCAAAGGCGCGCGGCTGCCGACCAAAGCCAAAATTCCGAGCGCAAACGCAATATCTGTTGCCGTTGGGATAGCCCATCCCACAAGGGTTTCTGGGGATCCCGAGTTGATGAAATAATAGACCAAACCCGGCACAGCCATTCCGCCCAGCGCCGCTATAATGGGCAGGGCAGCCTTATCAAAGCTCGACAACTCACCGGCAAGAACTTCACGCTTGATCTCCAGCCCGACCAGGAAGAAGAAAATCGCCATGAGCCCGTCATTGATCCACAAAAGTGCCGGTTTTGAAATCTCAAAACTGGCAATCCCAATACGAACATTTGTGTCCAATATTCCAGAATAGATCGGAGCAAGGGTTGTATTGGCAAAGAGCATGGCCAAGAGCGCCATGGCCATCAGCACCAATCCGGCGCTGGCCTCCAGCTTGAGGAACTCCTGAATACGGGTTAGGGCTTTTGTCATCTGCGGCGCTCCTCATAGCATGTCACTTGCATATGAGGTATGGACCCCAAAGATCAAGGGCTAGGCTTGCATAATTTGCACCGCTTTCGCCGCGCCAACCTTGAGATTAAAACGCCATCAAAACCGTGCCCATGAGGGTGCATCCGATCACCGCATAGCCGCCGTCAATCACAGTCAATTGAAACGGCTTGCCGGCAAATTCATTGTTCATCATCATCCAGGGCACAATCAAAAACGCGCCAATGCCAAACCCTGCAATCGCACCGCCAGAGATGGAGGTCACCCCACTGGCCGCGAGCACATGGCGCATCATCCCGGCGACCAGAACTGCCGAGACCGCACTCAGAATATAGGGCCGTGGGTTTGAAGCATTCAACGGCTTGCCATCTGCCCCTTGCGCCACGCCAGACGCGGCCATCCAAGGGCCAGATAAAACCATGTACCAAAGGGCACCGAAGAAAAATGATGCGGCCGCCGCCGCCAATACATTGAAAATTTCCATAATATGCCTCCGAATAAGAATAGGCCTATGTTAAAAAGGTAAAAATTCTATGTAAAGGGTCGCGACAAGCGCGCGGTTCACCGCGCCGACAGCTCAAGTATGATGTCCCATTCTTCATCGCGAACCGGTTGCACCGAAAGCCGTGTATATTTGACCAAAGCCATATCCGCCAGTCGCGGGTCTTCTTTACACATGTGCAAGGTGACAGGTTTGGCCAATGACCTGACGGCGCGGATATCAACACACTCCCACCGAGGATCTTCGGTTTGACTGTCTGGATGCGACAGGGCGCAGACCTCCACGATGCCGACAATCGCCTTCTCACTCTGCGAATGATAGAAAAACGCCTGATCGCCCAGCTGCATCGCGCGCATATTATTGCGTGCCTGATAATTGCGAACGCCGTCCCATTCTTCTCCGGCCTCGCCTTTTGCCTGTTGATCTGCCCAGGACCAGGTGGCTGGCTCCGATTTGAACAACCAATAGGCCATCAGCCGATGACTTTCTTCCACTGGCTCAGCGTCACGCTTTCGAACAATCCAGCCTTGTTATAGGGATCATTTTTGGCCCAGGCCTGCGCTGCGGCCATATTTTCAACCTCCAGAACAATCAGCGAGCCGCACATTTGCTCGGCGTCATCCAAAAACGGGCCTGCCATTTCAACAAGGCCAGTCTCCTTAATATAGGCCAAATGCGCGTCACGCGTCTCCACGCGCAGGTGCAGATGTCCAGGTTTATCGCGGGTGATAACAGCAATACGCATTATATTTCCTTTCTGAGGGGCCGCGCCATGAGGGCTGCCAAAGCTTGCGACACAGTTATCGCGCCAGAACACAGGCCCGCAACCGCTTTTGTAATCGGCATATCGATATCAAGCCGCTCCATGATCGGCAAAAGCGCCAAAGCTGTGGCCCTGCCTTCTACGGTGACCGCCTTATCAAAGGCCTGGCCCCTCCCAAGTGCGAGACCGAATTGGTAGTTTCGTGATTTTTGGGATGTGCATGTGAGACAAAGATCACCAAAGCCTGACAGACCCGCCAAAGTTTCTGGTTGCGCGCCAAGTTTCACCGCATAGCGCATGATTTCGGCCTGTCCGCGCGTGATGAGCGCCGCCCGCGCACTTTGCCCAAGCCCCGCGCCAATAGTGGCACCACAGGCGATAGCAATGACATTTTTCAACGCCCCACCAAGCTCAGCCCCGATGGGATCACTCGAGGTATAAAGCCGCAATGTTTCCGTGGATAAAGCCGCCTGCCAGGCACCGGCATCCTCTTGCGCCGCGGCAGCAAGGGTCAAGGCTGTTGGCAAGCCGCCCGCGATATCCGCGGCAAAGCTTGGACCCGTCAGCAAGCCTGAAGGGCCCGCCACATAAACGGATCGCAACACCGAATAACCACCCAGACCAGTCGTCAGATCCACCCCCTTGCTGCACCCAATCAACGGCTGACCGGCAAACAAAGGCACCAATTCGCTCAAGGCCGCATGGGTGGCTTGCAATGGAATGGCACTCAATATGAAGTCCGCGCCCTGTAGGGCCATTTTGGCATCACAGGTCACCGTGATATTTTCAACCAAGGTGACATCTGGCAACCGCGGTGATTTGCGGCTCTGCGCCATCTCACGGAGCGCTGCCCCGTCGCGTCCCCAGAGGCGGACGTCATGGCGATCCGACAGGGCAACCGCCAGAGCCGTACCGAAGGCGCCGGCGCCCAGAATGCACACAGTCATGACACGTCCTTTGATTTGCTCATTGCTCGGCCCCTGTTGCGCAAATTTGTCCTAAGGCCTAACATCGTTGCAGTTCCTGCTCAATCCTACGGTGGACGATTGCCCAATATATTGCTCACGCGCCCTCATGCCCAAGCACGTCACTTTGCGGATGCGCTCATCGCGCAGGGTGTGCAGCCAGATCAAATCACAATTGACCCAATCATGAAGATTGCCCCGGTCGAGACAGCCTGTGACATCTCAGCCTGCACAGGGCTGATCATCACCTCGGCCAACGCGCTGTCATATTTGCCAGTGGCACTCAGAGGGTCGCGCTTGCCGTGCTATTGCGTTGGAGACTCCACCAGCCAGGCCGCGCGCGCCTTGGGGCTGAACGCATACCATTTGGCCGATACGGCCAGAGACCTCTGCGAAGCCCTGCCAACAGTCTGCCAAGAGGGACCGCTGCTGCATCTAAGGGGCACCCATACAACCCTCAACATGGCGGAGCATTTTCGCAGCACCCCCTTGCCGGTTGAAAACGTGGTTGTCTATGAGCAAATCGCGCTTCCTTTACAGGCGGAAACCCATGAGAGTTTGCGTCGATCCTCACCCGTCATTCTCCCGATTTTTTCTGCCCGCAGCGCCAAACTTCTCGGGAAACTTGCGTTGGATTGGCGGCCGCATTGGGCCGTGGCTTTGAGCCCCGCCATAGCCGCGCTGTGCCAAGAGGCTGGCTTTGGTCAGATCACCACAGCCGCCCAACCCAACAGACAAGCCATGGTGGCAGTCATAACACCGCTCATGGATGTGAAGAGTGGTTGAGAGATTTCGCCCAGGCGGATAGGTTTGAAACAGGGCGAAAGACAAAAGGTAAAAATCGTGTCCAATAAAGATCCTAAAGACGCAACCGGGCGGCCCATTGAGGATGCTGAACTAGTGGAGCAATCGGACCCTGGCACCGCTCCACCAGAGGATCCCGCGGCACGCGACACCCCCAATAATTCGAAATTTCAGGTCATATTGCCGTTTTTAGCTGGTGGGGTTTTGGCCGGTGGGCTCGGCTTTGGCGCCGCAGTCCTGCCTGCTTATCTCAACCCCTCAGATCCTCTGGCGCCCATCGTTTCTGCGCAAGACACTCTGGCGAAGCAGCTGGCGGAGCAAGAGACGCAGATTAAACAAATCGAAGCCAAGCCCGCACCGAAAGATCACAGCGCCACACTCATTGCCATGACCGAAGCGATTGACGCGCTGCGCCGTGACATCGACCAGCGCCAGACAAAGATTGAAACACAGCTGCAAGCGCTTACCCTTCGACTTGAGGAGGTGGAAAAGCAACCATTGGCGCAAAGCGTCTCGCCCCAAGCGATCAAAGCCTACGAAAGCGAGCTGGCCAAATTGCGCAGCGATCTGGCGCAGGTCGTGCAATCGGCAAGCGCACAGATAGAGCAAACAAAAGCCAAAGCAGAAGAGCTGCAAATGACCACCGACGCCAGCACGCGGACCGGCACCATCACCGCGGCGCTCAATGCCATCAGAGCCGCTGCCGAAAATGGCGCAGGCTATGAAGCGGCGCTCTCTGATTTGATCTCCGCGACAGAGATTGACCTGCCCGAAGCCTTACAGGCCCATGCCAAGAATGGCGTGGCTCAACTGGGAGGTTTGCAAGATCGGTTTTCGCCCGCCGCGCGGGCCGCTTTGAAGGCGATACGTCTGGCCGAGGGGCCTCAGACGGGGGAGAACCGCCTGCTCGCCTTTTTGAAAGCCCAATTTGGCGTCCGGTCTTTAGAGCCGCAGCCGGGCAATTCAGCAGAGGCTGTGCTGTCGCGCGCGCAAGCGGCCGTGACCAAGGGCGATCTCACTGCGGCTCTTTCAGAACTCTCTGCCCTGCCGCAACTGGGCCAAGATCACCTGCAAGATTGGATCGCCGCTGCACAAAGCCGCGTGGCTGTGCAAGCCGCACTTTCAGAATTGTCCAGCGCCCTAAGCGGCAATTGAGGAAAATAGAATGCTTTGGTCCCTCATTAAAATCCTAAGTTTCGTGGCCATGGTGATGCTCATCAGCTTTGGCGCCGGCCGCCTGATGGAGGCGCAAGGCGGCGTCATGATTCAATATGCCGGATTGGAGTTATCCTTCGGCGCGCTGCAAGCTGCCCTATTGGTTCTGGGTTTGCTGGTAAGCTTTTGGCTTGTGCTCAAACTCTTGGGTTTGGTGGTTGCGCTTCTACGGTTTATCAATGGCGATGAAACCGCCCTGTCGCGCTATTTCGATCGCAACCGTGAGCGCCGCGGGTTTGAAGCTCTTTCCGATGGGTTGATGGCTCTGGCCAGCGGCGATGGTCGCGATGCAATGGCCAAGGCAAGAAAAGCCGATCGCCTGCTGAACCGCCCGGATCTGACCAATTTGATCATGGCACAGGCCGCTGTGGCCAATGGAGATCGGCAGACCGCCAAGGCGACTTATAAGAAATTGCTAAAAGATCCCAAAACCCGTTTTGTTGGCACCTATGGCCTACTGCAACAACATTTGCAGGATGGCGACACAGAAGTGGCGCTGAAACTGGCCGAACATGCTTTTGCACTTAAGCCGCGGCATGGCGAAACACAGGATGTGTTGCTCAAACTGCAAGCGGGCCAAGAAGATTGGCGCGGGGTACGGACAACCCTGACCGCCAAGCTGAAACATGGGAGTTTACCAAAAGATGTGCACAAGCGCCGCGATGCGGTTTTTGCCCTCTCCCAGTCCCGTGATTTGCGCGCAGAGGGCAAGTTGGAGGAGGCGCAAACCTACGCGGTTGAAGCCAACCGGCTTGCACCCGGTTTGGTGCCCGCCGCCCTACTGTCCGCCGAAGGCCATCGGGAACAAAACAATGTCAAACAAGCAAGCCGCATTCTGCGCGCGGCCTGGCAATTGGCGCCCCATCCAGACCTCGCGGCCGGTTTTGCCGCCCTCGCCCCGGATGAAGCCTCCGCGGCCCGCCTCAAACGGTTTGGACAGTTTACCAAAGGTACAGAATCTCATCCCGAAACCAAAATGCTGATGGCGGAACTTTACGTCGCAATGGCCGATTTTGATGCGGCCCGGCAGGCGCTTGGGGACCTTGCAAAGACCGATCCCACAATGCGCGCATTGACCATTCTCGCGGCCATTGAGCGCGGCGACGGGGCCGATGATCAATCTGTGCGCCGGCTCTTGACCCAAGCCATTTCCGCCCAGCGCGACCCACAGTGGATTTGCGATAACTGCGGGCATGTCCATCACGATTGGGAGCCAGTCTGTCTCAATTGTGAAGCCATAGACAGCATCGCTTGGAAACGCCCACCAATGTCCGAGGCGGTGAGCCCAGATATGCTGCCGTTGATCGTCGGTCATATGGCGCGGTCAGATGAGGATTTCCCGCCTCTTTTAGAGCCAGAGGACTTGAGCCAAGCAGACGCAAGCGCTGTGAAAATAGCTGCCGATGATACGCCGCTTAAAGAATAAGCTCGCTGCAGTATAAGCCGTGCAAGACTTCCAACACGGCCGCCACATGCTCGCCTTTCAGGGAATAATATATGGTTTGCTTGTCGCGCCGGGTGTTCACCAACTCGGAGTCGCGCAGCTTGCGCAAATGATGCGACATGGCCGGCTGTGACAGGCTCGCATTGATCGCCAACTCCTGTACATTCTTCTCGCCGCCCAGCATGGTGCAAAGAATCCGCAGCCGCGCAGGATGCGACAGCATCTCCATCAACCGCGCAGCTTCGGCGATCTGAGGCTCCAACCTCTCAAAATTTAAATTCGACACATCAATCTTTCCCATAGGTGGAAGTCCTATGCAAAAAACGGCTTTTATACAAGATATTTTAAGGTTTGGATGATAGGTGCAGCTTCAGGTTGATGACGGTGGCCGGGTGAGGGTTGCCCGTCGCGGCCGACCTTATGTCCCAGAGGCGCAGCCCAAATCCAACATTGGCGCAATGCAGGCGGCGATGGTGGCGGCGTCCTCTTCATGCGCCAGATGCCCAAGATTGGGCAGGGCTTGGTAATCTGCATTCGGCAACAAAGCGGCCGCCCGTTGGGAGGTTGCGCAGGGCACCGCAAGATCATTGGAAGACGCAATCAGATGGGTCTCAGTTTGTAATCTCGGCAACCGCGCCAATAGCGGTTCAAGATCCCACTGCGCCATCATTTGCAAGGTGGCCCCAATATGAGAGCGGCTGCGCATCAACTCTTTGTAAAATTCTAAATCCGCCGCCGTAAGAGTTGAACCGGTGCCTTTGAGAATGCGATCGACTGTTTGGTCATGACCGGCAATTTTACTCAGGAGACTGCTTGAGAACGGCATGTTGGCGATGGCCTTTGCCAAAAGCGGAAATAAAACCCCCGCGACACCGCGAAAGTGATCAAGCGCAGCGTTGATCCCGATAACTTTACAGTCAAACTTCGCAAGCTCCGCAACGCGAAGCGCAATTGCAGCGCCCGCGGAATGGCCAATAATGACCTTGGGCGCGAGATCAAGCGCCGTCAAACAGCTGGTTAGGTCTTCAGCCATGTGATCCAACCCGCAACGTTGCTGCGCACCCAGGCGGGTAAAGCCTTGACCCGGCAGATCCACCATAATCACGCGGTATCTATCGGTTAGGAAAGGCACGAGGTGTTGCCAGCTGTGGGTTGTACTGCCAGCACCATGAATCAGCAAAATCACCGGCCCAGTTCCGATATCCTGAATATGCCATAAATGCGGTTTTTGCAGCGTAAACTGCGAATACTGCGCAAAGGGCCAATATGGCTTTGCGTGCTGCCAGTTCATCACGAATGCGCCAAGGCTGAAGAGACGGCACCGGACACTGATTTTGCATCCGAGCGGGGCAAAGCAATGTAGTGTGCCCGCATTTTCCCAGCCAGGGTTTGTAGCGTTTTCTCTGGCCGAATGGTTGTGTCGATAACCAAAGCCGGGATCTGCGCCTCAGCAATCTTTTGTGCCAACATCAATGCGTCCGCCGCCGCTTGCGCGCGATCATTCGATCCATCAAGCGCCACATTGGCACGCCCATCAGTTAGCAAAATCAACGTCGGCGTCAGACCATTGCGCCGTTCTTGCAATGCAAGTTGAAACGCGGCCGCAAGCCCGGCAGCTAAGGGCGTGGCTCCGCCACCGGGGAGCGCGGCCAGCCGCTTTTTGGTTTGCACAAGTGATCTTGTTGGAGGCAGTAACGCCTCGGACCCCGTTCCACGGAACGCATAAAGCGCCACATGATCCCGTCGAGCATAGGCCTCGCCAAGCAGCAGTTCGACCGCGCCCTTGGCCTCAGCCAAGCGAGCAACGGCAGCGGAACCTGACGCATCCACCGTGAAAATAAGCAGGCGATCTGACCCAATTTCATAGCGTTTATGACGCAAATCAGAGGCTTTGAAAATCGGTCCCACGGCCTCAGGATTTGCAGCCTTGCGCAGAGTTTGCCAAGGAATTGCAGCCCGCAAGCTGGCCACGAGATCAACCCGGGCGCCACTGTTCTTGGGGCCCAATCTGGCCGGCAAGGGACGTCCGCGGTGATTTCCTTTGCGGCGCGCGCCGGATCCCGAACCAGACGCAGGCTGTTTTACCACAGTTTGCAACTGGGCCAAAACACCGGGCGGCAGGACGGCCTTGACGGCTTCGATCATTAAGTCATTCGGCGTTATGGCTTGATTTGGGTCTTGCGGCGCCTCCGCTGGGTTTGTCTGTTCAGATGGCGCCTCCGGCTCTGGATCCTGAGGCAAGCGCGTGGCCCTATGTGGGTAAACCAGCATCACGGCCAGTTTTAAATCTTCTTCCGTCACCTCATATCGGGCGTGAAGGGCCGCATGAGCTTGCGCCGCATAGCCCAGCAAGAGCGGAGCACGCAGGCTTGAAATGCCGAGCGATGCGGCCAGGATAACAGCCTCCTCCATCACTTCAGCCGGCAGAGTTACACCACGGACCGCAGCGCGGATGTCTTCCAATGATCTGGGCAATGTCATGGGTGATAAATCTTGCAGGGCCAAATCGTCGAGGGTGACATGAAACGCCAGGCGATCTGTCAGCGCATCCGGCAGGCCATCCCCGACCTCCACGCCTTCATCCAAGGCGAGAAGAGCATGACCACGGCCCTCCTCCAAGGCTTGGCATATTCGCGCAGAAAACTGTGGTGCGCTGCGCTCCGCCATAGGAAGTATGAACAATGACGGTGCGCAGTCAAAAATACTTTTGCGCGTCACCAATTGGCGCCCCGCCAAAGAGGCCGTTAAATCAATATCGCCGTTGAGAACCTCAACCGTCATGTGATGCTGCAACTTGACCTTGGCCAGATCGAGCGATTGAACGGCGGCAAGCATTGCGGCCTGAGCGGGGCCGGCGCGGGCACGAATAACCAAGCCCCCAAGCCTTTGGGGATCTATCGCAAGGAGCGTAATCGCCAGCTGCGCCCTCTCCCAAAGGGTCATATCAATCGCCTAAAATTTCTGAGACGGTCCGCGCCACCCGACTGCTTGAGCCAGACTCGTCCAAAGGATCGCGGCGCAATCTATGGCGCAGAGCCAGCACGGCGGTCTTGCGGATATGCTCATCTGTGACAGCCTGATCACCTGCAAATGCAGCAAAGGCCCGCGCCGCTTTCAAAAGTGTCAATTCCCCGCGCAACCCATCCGAACCCAAGGCGATGCAAAGCTCTGCGACGCGGCGCAGGGCGCTATCGGCAGTTTGCAAATCTGCCAAAGCTGCGCGCGCGGCGACAATGCGCGCCCGCAGAGTGGCGTCTTCCGACTGCCAATGCGCAATAAAGGCCTCATGGTCATTCTCGTAAGCGTCACGGCGCTTTATGACCTCAATTCTTTCATCAATATTTGTAGGGGACAGCACATCGACAGACAGTCCGAAGCGATCCATCAATTGCGGCCGCAATTCGCCCTCTTCGGGGTTGCCAGAGCCAACCAATACGAAACGCGCGGCATGGCGAACGGACAGACCCTCGCGTTCCACGACATTTTCACCCGATTGCGCGACATCCAGCAAGAGATCCACAATGTGATCTTCAAGAAGATTCACCTCATCTATATAAAGATACCCGCGGTTCGCCTGGGCAAATAGGCCGGGTTGAAAGGCTTTCTCACCCTTGGTTAATGCTTTTTCGATATCGAGCGCCCCGGTGACACGATCCTCCGACGCGCCCAAAGGCAGATCCACAACCGGCGTGGCAATGCTTTGCACACGCGCGTCCGATATTTCGCACCACGCGGGGCAATCTTTGATGTCAGCGCTATTCACCGGGCAGGCCTTTACAGCGAGGATTGGCGGCAACAGTCCCGCCAAAGCCCGCACCGCCGTAGATTTGCCGGTACCACGCTCTCCAAAGACAAGAACCCCTGCGATCGATGGATCAATAGCGGTTAACACCATGGCCAGTTTCATATCATCCTGTCCAACAATGGCTGAGAAAGGAAAAGGCTGCTTCATGAGATATCCAGTTTTTTTAGAGGGGAGTCGCCCTCCCAAGTGCCTGTGTCTGCGATGAGGGTAAACCGGGCGTAGAGTTCTTCTTTGAACCATCCCTCCATCCGCACGGCCTGAATGGCCCGCGCATGATGCCCTTTGCGTGCAAAATTGTTCATATGCTCCAAGCTGGGCCATATGGAGAAGGTCACCTGTTGGAACCAGGGCACTTCACCAATTCCGATCTTGAAAACAACATTGGGATCTTGGCCAATCACCTGTGAAATATTAGGGACACGGCGCCAAAATCGGGCCAGGTTTCGCGGCCGCAGCGTGGCGCGGGTGATCACCGCAAGCGGGCCATTCTGATTTTGAGTCGTTGTGGAAAATGGAGTTTGGCCCGACCACTGGCCCCGCGCTGTCTCCGCTTTCATAAAAACGGTCCAGTTTTCGATCGCCTGCTGACGGTAGCGTGCGAAGATAGCGCTCTGTTGCAAGCTGCGCTCCGCGGTTTGCCAATCCGGCCAAGTCGCCAGCACCGCGTAGACAGACACATTGGGTTTGGGCGTAAAGCCTTCATTGGAGCCAGATCCAAATAATTTCCAAAATCCAATACCCGGTACGCGCGACATCTGCCCTCTGGCCAGACCCATCATAGCGAAGGCCCAAAGTCGCGAGCGAACGGACCCAAAACGAAAGAAACTAATTGTGACGATCTGCGTCATGCCCTGTGCACCTGGTAAATGTGTCAGAATATGTTGACACATTATCCTTGCATTGGGAAGCTCATAAGACCTATGGTTGTAAATAATTCTAGACAGATGGCGGGCGAGAAATTTATGACCAACCCTGATCAAAGCACCCAAGACAACCGCGCGGTTGTGATTGGCGCCGGCCTGGGCGGGCTGGCGGCAGCGATGCGGTTGGGCGCAAAGGGCTATGCGGTCACTGTGTTGGACAAGCTTGATCGTGTTGGCGGCCGTGGCTCCTCAGTCACACAAGACGGTCACCGATTTGATTTGGGGCCGACGATTGTCACTATGCCGAAAGTGTTTGAATCCCTCTGGGCCGCCTGTGGTCGAGATTTTCACGCAGATGTAGATCTGCGACCGCTCGAGCCCTTCTATGAGATTCGTTGGCCGGATGGGTCATATTTTCGGGCCAGCGGCGATGATGAGAAAATGCAATCCGAGGTCCAGAGGCTGAACCCTGCGGATCTGCCCGGCTACAAACGCTTTTTGAAAGACTCGCAGAAACGCTATATCATCGGCTATGAGGGTATGGTGGCCGAGCCCATGCACCGGCTTTGGGAAACCCTAAAAGTCCTGCCGACATTTGCCATGTTGCGCGCGGATCGTTCAATTTATGGTCTGGCCGCGCGGCGCGTCAAAGATGAGCGGCTCAGAATGGCCCTCTCCTTTCACCCCTTGTTCATCGGTGGCGACCCGATGCATGTCACCTCAATCTATGCTTTGGTGGCGCATTTGGAAAAAACTTATGGTGTGCATTACGCGATGGGCGGAGTGCAACAGATTGCGGATGCCATGGCCGCAGTGGTGCGCGCCCAAGGCGGGCAAATTCACCAAAACGCAGTCGCGGATGAAATTCTTATCAAGAACGGGGCTGCGCAAGCGGTTGTTCTCACCGACGGCCAAAGGTTCGATGCGCCATTGATTGTAAGCAATGCCGATGCCGGTCATACCTATGATCACCTCCTGCGCAAACACAGCCGTCGCCGCTGGACGACCGGAAAACTTGCGCGCAAGCGCTGGTCAATGGGCTTATTCGTTTGGTATTTTGGAACGCGGGGAACCGCGGGCCGATGGGCGGATGTGGGGCATCATACGATCGCCAATGGACCACGCTATAAGGGACTGTTGCGAGACATCTTTCTCAAAGGCCGTTTGTCGGACGACATGAGCCTCTATATCCACAGGCCATCTGTAACCGACCCAAGTGTCGCGCCCGCGGGGGATGATACATTCTATGTACTATCACCCGTCCCACATTTGGGCTGGAAGAACAAAGTCGATTGGCAAAAGGAGATGCCGATCTACCGCGCCAAGGTGGCCGCCGAAGTGGAGAAATTGATGCCCGGCTTCGAAGCCTGCATTTCAACGGAAACAATTTTCACCCCCGAAACCTTTGAGGATCGCTATCTCAGCCCGCATGGTGCAGGATTTTCCATTGAGCCGCGCATTCTGCAGAGCGCTTGGTTCCGACCCCATAACGTGAGCGAAGAGGCGCGCGGCCTCTATCTTGTTGGCGCAGGAACGCATCCGGGCGCCGGGCTGCCTGGCGTCATCTCCAGCGCAGAGGTCTTGTCAAAACTTGTGCCCGATGCGCCGGTTGCACAGAGCAAAACACGGATGGCCGCTGAATGATACGCGCTGATGATCTGGAGCATTGCCGCAACGTCATCCGCACCGGGTCATTGTCTTTTCATGCTGCATCGAAATTATTGCCCGCCTCCGTCCGTGATCCGGCCTTGGCGCTCTATGCCTTTTGCCGATTGGCCGATGACGAAGTGGATGAGGGGCAGAACAAGACCCGCGCCGTGATTGAATTGCAAGAACGGTTGGCACTTGTCTATGCGGGACGACCGCGCAATGCCCCCGAGGATCGGGCCTTTGCTTCAGTGGTGGAGGATTTCGAAATGCCCGCCGCCCTGCCCGAAGCTTTGTTGGAAGGCTTGGCATGGGACGCAATGGAGCACCGCTATTCCAGCCTCTCGGACCTGCGCAGCTATTGCGCCCGCGTGGCCTCTGCCGTGGGTGCAATGATGTGTGTCTTGATGCGCGTGCGCGATGCAGACGCATTGGCGCGGGCTTGCGATCTAGGTGTGGCGATGCAGCTGACAAATATTGCGCGGGATGTGGGCGAGGATGCACGGGCAGGACGAATTTACCTGCCACTTGAGTGGATCCATGCCGAAGGGCTTGATCCACAGCAAGTTTTGAGCGTGACCGAGGCGACGCCAGAACTGCGCCGTATGGTTAAAAAACTATTATCCGAGGCCCATGCGCTCTATGTGAGATCCGAGGCCGGCGTTGCCGCATTACCGCTGAATGCCCGTACGGGAATCTATGCGGCCCGCTATATTTATGACGCAATCGGTCAAGCCGTGGCCCGCAATCACTATGATTCCATCACCCACCGGGGCCGAACAACTAAAGCACAGAAAATGGCGCTTCTTGCAAAATCGTCGCTCCGAACAGCCGCAGGTTTGGTCATGCCAAGGTCCCCAGTGCTCTACGCGCGACCGCTGCCGGAGGTTCAGTTTTTAGTTGATGCCGTGGCCATCAACGAACGCCATGCCATGTCATGGGGCCAAGGGCATACCGGCGCTTTTATTGCCGCCATGGCCGAGCTGAAACGCAAAGAACGCGCCCAATCCAGCGGCGCTATGCTGGCAGAATAGTTAGAATTTCCACTTTGACCGGCGCGGCACACGGCAAGCCAGCATGGGTTTGATGATCGGTGAATCAAAGCGGTTGAGATCGAGCGCTTCATGCACCCCCTGCACCCGCTCACCATTCAGCACGGTTTCGACAACGGATCGGGAATAAAATGGCGCATCAAGCATGGATTTGATCTGCTTTGGTCGATGCCCTGGATCAGCACGGGTGGCGCGGGGAAGAGCCCAGAGCGTTCGGTTGAGGCGCGCAGATCCCGGCGCCGAAACATGTGCGGCCTGGCCGTCCGGGGTAAATCCAATAGCCGCCTCCAAGCGCGTGCCATCGCGGCGCTCAGCATCATAAAAACAGGTGGCCCCGGATTGAGTCGGATACCGAGCCCAGGTCCAAGAGCTAAAATCCTCCTCTAGGGCGCGCGTGCCAAAGTTGCTGTCAAAATAGCCATGCCCATCAAACTGCCAGCCCTCCGCCTCTAGATCGACAGAAATACGCGCAATTGGAGCAAACGGACGCCAGACATGGGCCCCATCAGCTGTGAGCGGCAATTCAATTTGTGTGAGGGCCGGCGGGGTCAAAGTGATCCGCCCCCGCATTCTAGAAATGATGGGCAATGAAGATATTTCATCCACATCAATCACCAATTGCTTTCCGGTCCAATGCAGAGACGATGGGCCTATGGTGAGCATGTCCGAAGTTTGCCGCAACGCTGTCTGGCCACGGTCTGTCATGGCAAAGCGGCCACCTCGACCATAGGTTGCAACATTGATGCAGCAATGATTGCTGGGGTTCCCACGGCCCGACCAAGCATACCATGGCGAGAAGACCGAACCGATAAAGCCGATGACAGAAACGGCACGCTTGCCATCATCGCTGACGCCATCAATATACCACCAGGCATAGCCACCTGGCGGCACCTCTATGTTAAAGTTAGGTCGCTCAAGATCGCCGCGGCCGCATGCTTGGCGGAGAGTGTCGCCATCGGCACGCCCGCCCCCGGATGCGCTCCCCCGCCCACCAGATATAGCCCCTTGGTTTTCGTTCGGGCGGTTGGACGCGCGAAGGCCGCCATCATTCCATGCGGGGATCGCCCGTAGAGGGATCCGTCCGAGCCCGGAAACATCTGCGCGAAATCCTCGGTCATCGTCAGTGTGCTGGGCGGTGGGCGCGGTGTGAAGCTCAGCCCGTGACGCGTGAGGTGATCTAGAAGTATTGTCTGACATTGTTCGCGAACCTTTTGTGAGGGGACTGCCGTTGCTGCGCTGGGCGGATGGTTTAGGATTACTTCAAATCGCTCTTGCCCACTGGGCGTTGTGGATCCAAACCGATCTTGAGCACAAATGTAGAGCGTTGGATCATGTTGCGGTGCACCCTGCGCCAATGGCCTATACTCCTGATCTGGATCCGCCGCGAAAAGCACATTATGCGCCGCGAGCGGCAGGCCTTGGACTTGCGCAGCGAAGCTCATGACATGGGCCGAGAGGCTGCGCGGCATCGTCGCTTGAGGGGCGGTGGCGGCGCTGGCCTCAGGCCCCAAGAGCCCGCGGGCCAGGGCATTTGGATCCCCATTGAACAAGACCGCATCGCAGGACAGGAAACGGCCATCGCATTCAAGGTGATATTGGCCCGAGCCGCCATGCTCAAACTTTGTGACACAGCTATCATACTGAAATTCAGCACCCAGAGTCTTGGCACAGGCCTCCATGCCATAGGCCAATTGTTTCATGCCACCTTTGACATGCCAAACACCCAGGCTTTCCACATGCCAGATCAAGGCAAGCAGTGCTGGCGAGGCCTGCGGCAGGCCACCGATATAGGTGGCATAGCGGGCGAAAAGCTGTGCCAGCCGCGGCTCAGAAAACCTGCGCGCGAGGGATTGGGCCAAAGACCGCAGCGGATCCATCCGCATAACTGTGGCGGGAGATCTCAGCATCACCGGAATCATCTTACGCAACGCCGGTGCTGCCGATTGCATCATCGGATCATTGAGCTGCTCAAACAGATACTGCGCATCACGCGAAAAGCGGTGAAACTCAGCCGCCGCCGCCGTGCCAAAACTGTGACGCACATTTTCCAAACTGGCCTGCCGATCGCGCATGAGGTCCAAGCGCGTGCCGTCGCGCCAAAAATGACGGGCCAAGATGTCTTCTTGTATCAGCGTAGCGTAATCAGCCAATTGGCAGCCAACCTCGCGAAAAAGCGCCTCAAAAACAGGTTTCATGGTTAAAACTGTTGGGCCCGCATCGATCATACCGGCGGCAGAGGGCAAGCTGCGCATTTTGCCTCCGGGGGTGGCTTGACGCTCCAGAACTGTCACCTTCACGCCGCCATGGGCCAGCCGCATTGCGGCCGCGAGACCTCCTATGCCGGCTCCGATAATGGCGACGTGCTGCATCTCACATGCCTCCTTCACAGCTTTCGATTGACAGATCCGCTTGATGTGTCCATTCTAGTTTACATTACATATGTCATCAAGAGATTACATTTTTGAATGGCTTTTGAATGTGAGGACGAGATCATGGGGTTTAGTACCCGAATTGAAGCGGCGATATCAGATGCCGTAAACTTGGGGCAAACCGCCCCGTCCCCTGCCAAACTTGCCTCGGCATTGCGCTATGCGGTCAGCCCCGGTGGCGCGCGTATTCGCCCAACCATCTTAATGAGTGTCGCCGCGGCCTGCGGTGATGATCGCCCGGAATTGACCAATGCGGCCGCGGCCGCTTTGGAATGTATTCACTGCGCCTCTTTGGTGCATGATGATCTGCCATGCTTTGACGATGCTGAAACGCGGCGGGGCAAACCCTCCCTTCACCGTGCTTATAGCGAGCCGCTTGCGGTTCTGGCTGGCGACAGCCTCATCGTGATGGCTTTTCAAATTCTCACGCGCCATGCCTCCATTGATCCGCAGCGCGCAATTGGGTTGATGAACATTCTGGCCGAGCAGACCGGAATGCCCAATGGCATATGCGCCGGACAAGGCTGGGAAAGTGAGCAAAAAATAGATTTGCGTGCCTATCATAGAGCAAAAACTGGTGCCCTTTTCGTCGCCGCAACGCAAATGGGCGCGATTGCTGCTGGCCAAGATGGTGCACAATGGGATGAGCTGGGATCTCGGATTGGCGAAGCCTTTCAAGTGGCCGATGACCTGCGCGATGCTTTGTATAATGAAGCCGAGTTGGGCAAGCCCGCCGGGCAAGACGACCTGCATGGGCGGCCAAACGCGGTTGCGGAATACGGCATCGAGGGCGCGATTTCCCATATGAAAAATATCTTAGGCGGCGCCATCTCTTCTATTCCGCGCTGCCCCGGCGAAGCCATGTTGGCCAAAATGGTCAATGCCCAAGCAGAAATGTTAACTCCCGTGAAATGGCGCAGCAAACACTCAAATCTTCACCCTGGTGAGTAATGCCGGGTGAACGTGAGGCCGGCGGGTGGTATGGGATTTCCGGATGGTCAAACCGTCTGATTGCCTCGCGCAAATTCCAAAAATGGGCGGCAAAAAGTTTCTTAACTCGGCGGATGGTTCGACGTGAAGGCGCCGCATTATTTGGTCTTTTGGCCGGGTTTTGCCACTCACAAGTTCTTATGGCGCTGGTGCAATTCGATATCTTCAACCTTTTGTTAAAGGGTCCAAAAACACTTGAGGAGCTTGCCGAGACTTGCAAAGTGCCACAGGACCGGATGACGATTTTGTTGCGGTCAGCTGTGGCCTTAAAACTATTGCGCTCCAAGGGCGGCGGACGCTTTGCATTGAGCAAAACCAGCGCAGCTTTGCTCGGAGTCCCGGGTCTAAGTGATATGATCCGACACCACGATGTCCTCTATCGCGATCTGTCTGATCCGGCTGCTTTTTTCCGAGGCGATACCCAAACAGAGCTGGCCGATTTTTGGCCCTATGTGTTTGGTGGAGAGATGGAGCCGCAAGCGGCCAAAACCTATTCCGATTTGATGGCCCGCAGTCAAGAATTGGTCGCAGAAGATACGCTGCGCAGCCTCGATCTGTCCACCGTGGGCACATTGCTTGACGTTGGCGGTGGCTCTGGCGCTTTTCTCGAGCATGTCGGTCGGGCGCATCCACATGTGAAATTGATGTTGTTCGACCTGGAACAGGTCGCACCCACCGCCGCTCCGAGATTCGCGGCCGCAGGCATGGATGACCGCGCGCAGATTGCCTGTGGGTCATTTAAAACAGACGCCATTCCCGAAGGCGCCGATTCTATCAGCTTGATCCGCGTGCTATACGACCATACCGATGAGACCGTGGCGATGCTTTTGGCCAAATGCTGGGCGAGCCTGCCCGTGGGGGGGCGGCTGATTATCTCTGAACCTATGTCCGGGGGCGCCTGCCCAGAACCGGCGGGCGATGTCTATTTCGCCCTTTACACATTGGCGATGCGCACGGGAAAAACGCGCTCAATTCAGGAAATTTCGACGCTTTGTCGCCAAGCTGGCTTTGACATCATCAAGACACCGAAACCCGCCCGCGCCTTTGTCACACGCTGTCTAGAGGCCCGTAAAGTTGCTTCTGCCCCAGCTGTCAATTTTAGTTGACAGTTAAATGTGTCACTTTTAAAGTACAATACATGAGAAATTTCAAACTGGCATATCCCAGTTATGAAATCCAAAGGGAGCTTTGCTGTGCAGACAACTGCTGTCGTCTTAAATGGGCCCAGAGATATCCGTCTCGACACGCTCACTGTGGCTGCGCCACAGGCGAAAGACTTGGTTGTGCAAATTAAGCATTCCGGCATTTCAACAGGAACTGAAAAACTGTTTTGGTCCGGGCAAATGCCCCCTTTCCCAGGGATGGGCTACCCGCTTGTGCCGGGATATGAAGCAACCGGTGAAGTGGTTGAAGCGCCGCAGTCCAGCGCCTTTAAGCCCGGAGATACGGTCTTTGTACCCGGTGCCAATTGCTATGATGGCGCTTTTGGGCTTTTTGGCGGCGCCGCACGTTATCTGGTCAGCAATGAAGATCGCGTTACAAAATTGGACGGGGCGATGGGCGCGGAAGGGGCTTTGTTGGCCCTGGCGGCCACTGCCCGTCACGCCATGGCTGGGCCCGGAAAATCCGTGCCAGATTTGATCGTAGGTCACGGGGTCTTAGGACGCCTGCTGGCCCGCCTCACCGTAGCCGCTGGCGCACCGCCGCCAACAGTTTGGGAAATTGATCCTGCCCGCCGTATGGGCGCTAAGGGCTATCAGGTCGTGGCGCCAGAAGATGATCAAAGAAAAGATTACAAATCTATCTATGATGCCTCTGGGTCCACGGATGTCCTGGCTCAATTGATTGGCCGCCTGTCCAAAGGTGGCGAGATTGTCCTGGCTGGCTTTTACACCGACCCTATAAGCTTCGCCTTTCCACCAGCCTTTATGAAAGAAGCCAAATTTCGCGTGGCCGCAGAATGGGACCGCGATGACCTAACCGCAACGCGTGCTTTGGTTGAGAGCGGTGCTCTGAGCCTTGGCGGGTTGATCACACATTCATCGTCAGCAGCCAATGCGCCTGAGGCCTATGAAACGGCCTTTCGGGACTCGTCCTGTCTGAAAATGATGCTCAATTGGGAGAAAACGTCGTGAAAGATGAAGTGCCAAATCTGAAGAATTTCGATCAGCGGTTGCGAGATGAAGCCCATGAAGACATCTCCCTTGAGGTGCCACAGGGTGAACCCACCAGCAAAACTCAAATTATTGCCATCTATGGAAAAGGCGGCATCGGTAAGTCTTTCACCCTGGCCAATTTGAGCCATATGATGGCCGAGCAAGGCAAGCGCGTCTTGCTGATCGGATGCGATCCAAAATCAGACACAACCTCCTTGCTCTTCGGAGGCAAAGCCTGCCCGACGATCATCGAAACCTCCGGGCAAAAGAAGATTGCCGGCGAAGAAGTGAAAATTGGCGACGTATGCTTCAAACGGGGTGGCGTTTTTGCCATGGAGCTCGGCGGCCCGGAAGTTGGGCGCGGATGCGGCGGCCGTGGGATTATTCACGGATTCGAATTGCTGGAAAAATTGGGATTCCACGACTGGGACTTCGATTATGTTCTGCTTGATTTCCTAGGGGATGTCGTCTGTGGCGGGTTCGGCCTGCCGATTGCACGCGATATGGCACAGAAAGTCATCCTGGTGGCCTCCAATGACCTTCAGTCTCTCTATGTGGCCAATAACGTGTGCTCGGCAGTCGAATATTTCCGAAAGCTTGGCGGAAACGTGGGTGTTGCTGGACTGGTTATCAACAAAGATGATGGCAGTGGTGAGGCCGCGGCTTTTGCCAAGGCTGTCGATATCCCCATTTTGGCGGCGATTCCACAAGATGATGACCTGCGCAAGAAATCTGCAAACTATCAAATTGTCGGCACTTCCGAATCACAATGGGGCGCTTTGTTTGGCCAATTGGGAGAAGCTGTCGGCCTCGCGCCACCCGTGCGCCCGACGCCGCTGGATCAAGATGGCCTATTGGCCCTGTTTGACGCGAAAGACACGGGCGGCGATTACCAGTTAGTGCCCGCCACAGACATGGACATGCGCGGCAAAAAAGCGGCGCCACGCGCCAGTTTAGAAGTGGTATATGATGATGTCTGAGGCCAATCGCCAAGGTTTTGACGTCAGCTACGATGCCTCCGGCACATTGCAAGTCATTGAGGCCAGCGAAGCCTCCAAGGCTGTAGCGGCCGAGGGTGGTTGCTCCGCCGGGGTAGACACCCTTCAGGCCGCAGCCCGCGCGGCTGGCAAGTCAGAAATCTTGGACCAATACGCCAAAGATTACCCGCAAGGACCGCACGAAAAACCGCAAAGCATGTGCCCTGCCTTTGGCTCGCTGCGGGTCGGCCTGCGGATGAAGCGCACGTCAACAATCTTGAGCGGATCTGCCTGCTGCGTTTACGGATTGACCTTCGTGTCGCATTTCTATGGGGCGCGGCGCTCAGTGGGCTATGTGCCGTTCAATTCGGAAACTCTGGTCACGGGCAAGCTGTTTGAAGATATTCGCGAGGCGGTGCATGACATCGCAGATCCCGAAAAGCTTGATGCGATTATTGTCACAAATCTATGTGTGCCGACGGCCTCCGGTGTGCCTTTGCGGCTCTTGCCCGAACAAATCAATGGTGTACGCGTTGTTGGTATTGATGTGCCAGGCTTCGGCATTCCAACCCACGCGGAGGCCAAGGATGTGCTGTCCGGTGCAATGCTGAACTATGCCCGCAAAGAAATTGCCGCCGGCCCTGTGCCGATGCCGGCCATGGGCAAATCGGATCGACCCACGGTCAGCCTGCTGGGTGAAATGTTCCCAGCTGATCCTATGGTCATTGGGCAAATGCTGGCGCCGCTTGGCCTGGCGGCTGGCACTGTTGTTCCCTGCCGCGAATGGCGCGAACTCTATTCCGCTTTGGACTGTGGGGCGGTGGCGGCCATTCACCCGTTTTACACCGCCAGCATCCGTGAATTTGAAGCCGCAGGGCGCCCGATTATAGGCTCCGCACCCGTCGGCTCCGAAGGCACAGCCGCTTGGCTGGCAGCGATTGGCGAGGCTTTTGCGCTTCCAGCGGATGTCATCGCAGCGGCACAAAACCAATTTGTGCCTCAAATTCGTCAAGCCCTAAAACAAGCGCCGATCAAAGGCACAATAACCCTATCGGGCTATGAGGGCAGTGAGCTTTTGGTGGCCCGCCTGCTGATCGAAAGCGGCGCAGATGTTCCCTATGTGGGCACGGCTTGTCCGAAAACACCTTGGTCGGCACAGGATGCCGAATGGCTCGAATCCCACGGGGTAAAAGTCAAATTCCGCGCCTCATTGGAAGATGATTGCGCCGCCATGGAAGCCATTCATCCTGATCTGGCCATAGGCACAACGCCCGTTGTCCAGAAGGGTAAAGAGCTGGGAATACCCTCGCTTTATTTCACAAATTTGATTTCCGCGCGGCCTTTGATGGGAGCTGCGGGCGCGGGCTCATTGGCACAGGTGATCAATGCGGCCATGGGAAACAAAGCGCGTATGGACCACATGCGTTCCTTCTTTGAGGGTGTCGGCCGGGGCGATACCGGTGGAATTTGGGCAGGTAAACCCAACCTGCAACCCAACTTCCGAGCGGTGAATCTCAAAAAGCTTGAGAAAAAAGCCCGTGCGGCCAAAGCGGCGGAGATGATTTAATGCTGGTGCAAGATCATGACCGTGCAGGAGGCTATTGGGGCGCTGTTTATGCATTCTGCGCCACCAAAGGCTTGCAAGTCATCATCGATGGCCCGGTCGGCTGTGAAAACCTGCCCGTCACCTCAGTTCTGCACTATACCGACGGATTGCCCCCACATGAATTGCCCATCGTCGTCACCGGCTTGGGCGAGGAAGAAATGGGATCCGGAACCGAAGACTCGATGAAGCGCGCGTGGGATGTGCTGGATCCAGCCTTACCTGCGGTGGTGGTCACCGGTTCAATTTCGGAGATGATTGGCGGCGGTGTCACACCACAAGGTACCAATATTCAAAGATTCCTCCCCCGCACGATTGATGAAGATCAATGGCAAACAGCCGATCGTGCGATGACATGGATTTTTAGTGAATTTGGCATGACGAAAGGCCGGATGCCCCCTGAGAAAAAGCGCGAAGAAGGCGCGCCGCCACGGGTGAATATCCTAGGGCCCATGTATGGCACATTTAACATGCCATCAGATCTTGCTGAGATAAGACGCCTGGTCGAAGGCATCGGCGCAGAAATCAATATGGTGATGCCGCTTGGGGCACATATCGCTGAAATGCGTGGTCTGGTGAATGCCGATGTGAATATCTGCATGTACCGGGAATTTGGCCGCGGGCTTTGTGAACTGCTCAACAAGCCCTATCTCCAAGCCCCTATCGGAATTGAGTCCACCACGAAGTTTCTGCGCAGCTTGGGGGAGCTTCTGGATCTGGATCCGGAACCTTTTATCGAACAGGAAAAACACTCCACCATTAAGCCCGTTTGGGATCTGTGGCGCTCGGTGACCCAGGATTTTTTCGCCACCGCCTCTTTCGCCATTGTGGCCCATGATACCTATACACGCGGCATTCAAAACTATCTTGAGAACGATCTTGGATTGCCCTGCGCCTTTGCCGTATCGCGGCAACGCGGCCAGAAGACAGATAATGACGCGGTGCGTGCCCTTATGCATGAGAAAAAACCCCTGCTGGTTTTGGGCTCGATCAATGAGAAAATGTATTTGGCCGAAATGAAGGCCGGCTTTGGTCCTGCGCCTTCATTCATTCCCGCCTCTTTCCCAGGTGCCGCCATTCGCCGGGCAACCGGCACGCCTTTTATGGGTTATGCGGGCGCAACCTATCTGTTGCAGGAAGTGTGCAACAGCCTGTTTGATGCCTTGTTTCACATACTACCTCTGGGCACAGAAATGGACGCCACGCCGGCCACACCCACCACACTGCGCCGCGATTTTCCATGGGATGCGGATGCGCAATCCGCCTTGGACGCGATTGTTGCCTCACACCCCATACTTACAAGAATTTCCGCCGCCAAAACTCTGCGAGATGCTGCCGAAAAAAGCGCCCTCGAGAATGGCGAAGAGCGGGTTTTACTGAAGACTGTCAAAAGCCTTCAGTCAATTTCAGGAGGAGTATCATGACTGACTTTGCAAATGAAATGTCTGGACTGTCAAAGCAACCCAGAAGTCTTCGGCACTCAAAAAATGAATATCGCGTCTATCTCGCGTTGATCTTCTTGGCCGCTTTGCCGTTTTGCACCGTGATTTGGGCCTATCGCCTGATCCGGCACATGAAGCTGCCCACGCTGGGTCCAATTCAAAGCGCGATCAGCGAGGCGCGCACCATCACACCGCGTATTTTTCAAACGTAGGTTAGAGATTCCCCGCGCCCAACCGGCCCGGGGTCAAAGATCCGCTCTTCCGCATGGGGCAGTGGAATTAAGGCAGGGGGTGTGCCCTTGTTGTAACCCGGCTGCAGGGGCCTTGCAGCGTCAGTACATATTTTCAGGAGAAGAAAATGGCTGATAAAAATGACCTAAGTTTCACAGGTCTTACAGATGAACAAGCGCAGGAATTGCACTCAGTTTATATGAGCGGATTAATGATCTTCACGACCGTTGCGGTCGTGGCTCACGTGCTGACGTACATCAAACTGCCTTGGTTCGCTTGGTAAAGGGAGAATATAGAACATGGCACAGTTTTACAAAATCTGGCTGATCTTCGACCCGCGTCGCGTCTTCGTGGCTCAGGGTGTTTTCCTTTTCTTGCTCGCAGCAATGATTCACCTCGTTCTGTTGAGCAATGATGCAACCAACTGGTTTAGCCTCGCCTTTGGCGGCTAACTGGCTGTTTTAATAACGCTTTGGCCGGCGTGTCTATCCCTCCGGCCAAAGCAAACAGTTGAGATTGAAACATAGCTGCGCATCTAAGGCAGCCGAAATGTTTAAGAGGGAGAAAGAAGATGGCATTGCTCAGCTTCGAGAGAAAATACCGCGTTCGAGGTGGAACGCTGGTTGGGGGTGATCTGTTCGATTTCTGGATTGGTCCCTTCTATGTCGGCTTTTTCGGTGTCACGACGATCTTTTTCGCCGCGCTTGGCACATTGTTGATATTTTACAGTGCCGCTTTGGGAGACACGTGGAATCCTTGGCTGATTTCCGTCAATCCACCCGCCATTGAAGTTGGCCTGGGCGTCGCACCTTTGGCCGAAGGCGGCCTATGGCAAGCCATCACCATCTGCGCGACATTCGCTTTTTTAAGCTGGATGATGCGAGAGGTCGAAATCTGCCGCAAACTCGGCATGGGCCTGCATGTGCCTTTCGCCTTTGGTGTTGCCATTCTTGCCTATGTCACTTTGGTGATCATTCGGCCTGTGCTTTTGGGCGCCTGGGGCCACGGATTTCCCTATGGCATCTTTAGCCATCTCGATTGGGTCAATAACGTCGGATATGCCTATGGCAACTTCCATTATAACCCAGCGCATATGATTGCGATCACCTTCTTTTTCACCACCTGCTTTGCTTTGGCATTGCATGGCTCGCTGGTCCTGTCAGCTGTGAACCCTGGTAAGGGCAAAACCATTGGCACGCCAGATCACGAAGACACTTACTTCCGCGATCTCATCGGCTATTCCATCGGGCCCTTGGGCATTCACCGCCTCGGTCTTTTGCTGGCGCTCAGCGCCGTTATTTGGAGCGCGATCTGCATCGTGATTTCCGGCACGATTTGGTTCGATAGCTGGAGCTCGTGGTGGGATTGGTATGCTGAATTGCCCTGGTGGGCGGATCTTTAAGGGGGACTGAAACATGGAATATCAAAATATTTTCACACAGGTTCAAGTGCAAGGTCCACCCGAAATGGGCATGGACCCTACGGGAGACATCGCCCGTGAGCGCACAAGCAAGGCTGGTTTCTCGAAACTGGCTGGCATTTTGGGCAATGCGCAATTGGGCCCGCTGCATCTGGGTATGTTTGGCGTCGTTTCTCTGGCGACGGGCCTGCTGTGGTTCTTTATCGTCGGCCTGAATTTTTGGGCCCAAGCGGATTACTCGCCAGCCGTTTTCATGCGCGATCTGTTTTGGTTCTCACTTGAGCCACCTTCAGAGGAATATGGTCTTGGCATGGCGCCTTTAAACGAAGGTGGCTGGTGGTTGATTTCCTCCTTCTTCTTGCTGGTCTCCGTCATCGCATGGTGGATCCGCACCTATCTGCGCGCCGAAGAGCTGGGCCTTGGGAAACATGTCAGTTGGGCCTTTGCCTCGGCCATCTGGCTGTTTTTGGTTCTTGGTCTGATCCGCCCAGTGATGATGGGCTCTTGGTCAGAAGCGGTGCCTTATGGGGTGTTCTCGCATCTTGATTGGACAAATCTGTTTTCACTGACCTATGGCAACCTGTTCTACAACCCATTCCACGCACTCTCGATCGCCTTTCTTTACGGCTCTGCTTTGCTCTTCGCTATGCATGGCGCCACAATCCTGGCCGTATCGCGCTATGGTGGCGAGCGGGAAATTGAGCAAATCGTGGATCGCGGGACGGCCTCAGAACGCGCGGCACTCTTCTGGCGCTGGACCATGGGCTTCAACGCGACCATGGAAGGTATTCACCGCTGGGCGTGGTGGTTTGCAGTCCTGACAACTTTGACAGGCGGTATTGGCATTTTGCTCACAGGGACCGTGGTCGACAATTGGTATGTCTGGGCACAAGACCATGGCTATGCGCCGCTGGATTGATCTTAAGCATAAGGGAAATGGATTATGAGTGATCATCAAGACTATCTCGGAACTGGGAGTGACACAAAATTTCGGCTGCGCGCAGATGTGCTGATGCTGATGTTGAAAGGTGCAGGATACGCAGCTGTATTCTGTCTGGTGCTCTGGTTTGGACTTATGGTTCTGTATTGGATCGGCAAAGCCTTGCCCGAGGAATCGCGCGACACGCCCGATCCTGGCCAGGCATTTTTGCAACAGCCATATATCGAAACCACACGCGTTTAAGAATTTCCTCAAGCGCCCCGGCGCTTGAGGATCCGAATTCCAGATATCTCAGTCCCTGAATATCTGGAAGCATCGGGATGCAGCATCCTGATATTTCCTGTTGGCTACAGGGGGCAGGTGACTTCTAACATCAGAGGCACCTGCACCTGGCCAACAGGGCCAACACGCCAAGATAAGGATCAACCATGCACTCTTTGCTTGACGAGATTACAGCACCCTCAGACCTCAAAACCCTGAGCGACCAACAACTGGCGCAGCTGGCCGATGAATTGAGAGTCGACGTGATCGAAGCCGTCTCGCGCACTGGGGGACATTTGGGCTCGTCGCTCGGAGTGGTAGAGTTGACCGTTGCACTGCATGCAGTATTCGACACCCCAAAGGACAAGCTAATCTGGGACGTGGGGCATCAATGCTATCCCCATAAAGTTCTAACGGGCCGCCGCGCTGGCATGGGAACCCTGCGCCAAGAAGGCGGGCTATCTGGCTTCACCAAACGCAGCGAGTCGCCCTATGATCCTTTCGGCGCCGCCCATTCCTCGACCTCAATCTCTGCCGCTCATGGCTTCACCGTAGCACGCGATCTTGGACAAGATACAGGTGACGCCATCGCCGTCATTGGCGATGGATCGATCAGCGCCGGCATGGCCTATGAAGCGCTCAACAACGCAGGAGCTGAGGGCCGCCGGATGTTTGTCATCCTCAACGACAATGAAATGAGCATCGCGCCTCCGGTGGGCGCAATGTCAAAATATATGTCGGGGCTGGCCGGCACTGCGCTCGCACAGCTCAATGCCTTTGGTCAGGATATCGAAACCGTCCTGCCTGGCCCTATGCGCGACCACGCCCGTCGCGCGCGAGAATTGGTGACAGGCGCCGTCGCCTCACAGGGCACAATCTTTGAAGAGCTTGGCTTTGAGTACATTGGGCCCATTGATGGCCATGATATGAGCCAGCTCCTCTCCGTTTTGCGCTCTGCAAGAACCCGCGCCAAGGGTCCGGTTTTGATCCATTGCTGCACAGTAAAGGGCAAGGGCTATGCGCCAGCAGAAACCTCGGCCGATAAATATCACGGGGTGGCAAAGTTTGACGTGGCCAGCGGCGCACAGATGAAATCGGGCGCCAATGCGCCCAGCTACACCACAGTCTTCGGCCAAACCCTCACACAACTGGCCGAAAAAGACTCCAAGATTGTCGGCATTACCGCAGCAATGCCCTCTGGTACTGGCCTAGATATCTTTGCCCAGCGCTTTGCGGACCGCATGTTTGATGTGGGGATTGCCGAGCAACATGGTGTCACCTTCGCCGCAGGCCTGGCCGCGAGCGGCCTCAAGCCCTTTTGCGCGATCTATTCAACTTTTTTGCAGCGCGGTTATGATCAAATTGTCCATGACGTGGCGCTGCAAAACCTGCCGGTGCGCTTTGCCATAGATCGGGCTGGATTGGTCGGTGCGGATGGGGCGACCCATGCCGGCGCCTTTGATATTGGCTTTTTGACGGCCTTGCCCAATATGGTGGTTATGGCGGCCGCAGATGAGGCCGAACTGGTGCATATGATTACAACCGCCGCCGCCCATGACACCGGCCCCATCGCCTTTCGCTACCCCCGTGGCACAGGCACAGGCGTTAGCATTCCGCAAGAAGGCGAGTTGCTGCAAATTGGCAAAGGGCGCATTGTCCGCCCAGGCGCAGAGATCGCTCTGTTGTCCTTCGGGGGGCATCTGGCTGAGGCACTGAAGGCCGCAGACCTCATATCAGCACAGGGCGTTGACGCCACAGTGGCAGATGCGAGATTTGCCAAGCCCTTGGATCACGCGCTTATTTCCAAATTGGCCAAAACCCATAAGGTCCTCATCACTATTGAACAGGGCGCGCAGGGAGGTTTTGGGGCAATGGTGTTGCACTATCTGGCAGATACAGGTCTGCTTGACGGCCCATTGGCCGTGCGCAGCATGACATTGCCAGATCGATTTATTGATCAGGCCGCCCCAGATGCGATGTATGCGGATGCAGGATTAACCGCCACAGATATTGCAGCCACAGCCTTGCAAGCCCTCAAACGCGCGCCTGTCTCAGTCTAATCAAGCAGGGCGTCGCGCCTATGTGTCAAAAATCAGATCACTGTGTTGCGTCATGTAAATATGCAGCCATGGCGTAAATGAAGTCGGCGTGCGGTCCAGCTCTTGTCGTAAGTCTTGCCGGGTCACCCATTTCACCGCCTGGACCTCACTTGGGTTGAGTGCCATTGACACAGAAAAGCTGGTTTGGGCCACATAGACTTGCACCACTTCATGTTCAATCAGGCCATTCCCAACCTCCGCGCGGTATTCCACCTCACCACGGGGCGCGAGATCAAGGCCAGTCATGCCCAATTCCTCATCCAAACGCCGCCGCGCACAGATCAGAGGGTCTTCTGCCCAATGCGGATGGGTACAACAGCTATTCGCCCACATGCCGGGCGTGTGATATTTGCTCAAGGCACGCTGCTGGATCAAAATGTGATCCTCCGCCATCACAAAAATAGACACCGCCCGATGTTTGAGGCCCAGTTGATGCGCCATCAGTTTTTCAACGGGTTGCAGCGCACCATCTTGCCATGCCGGAATCATGATCGTCATCAGACACGATCTTCTGAAATAAGCCGGGTCAAATGCGCCAGATTTTTCAAACCAATCTTAAGATGCGCCATAGGTCGGGCCGCAACCAAGCGTTTGTTCATATAGGCTTCAAATGTCAGTTTTTGCACATCGATATCATGGCAAAGGGACACAAAGCGCTCGCGGCGCTCGTCACTGCGATAATAGGCGTTTTGCATCGCACCTAGGACTTTGAAGACGCTTTTATGTTCCCGCATAAACAGCTTGCGCGCCAATTGTAGGTCTTTCGCGCGCCCGGTGGTCAAAAAGGCGCTGGCCGCCGTGGCGGCCACCCGACCGCCAACCATCGCGTAGTAGATACCCTCACCGGAAGACGGAGCAACCACCCCCGCCGCATCCCCAGCCAAAACCACATCGGTGCCATTGTCCCAACAATCCAGGGGACGCAAGGGGATCGGCGCACCCTCGCGCCGAATGGTCTTGCAATCGCTCAAACCGTGGGCGGCGCGCAGCTCGGCTGTCGCCTTTTTCAAATCGACACCCTCAATACCGGTGCCCATTCCAACACTGGCAGATTTTCCATGCGGAAACACCCATCCGTAAAAATCTGGCGATATGGCCCCGTCATAAATAACGTCGCATCGCTTCGGATCGTAACTCATGCCCTCCAGCGGGGCTTCAATAATCTCATGATAGGCGATCACATAGGGGATTTTATCGCCATTTGGGACTTCTGATTTGGCCACCTTTGAGCGTGCGCCATCGGCACCAATGATGACTTTGCACGCCAAGCGCCGCTCCTCACCACTGTCCTTGTCGCGGTAGATCACAGACGGATGGTCGGCATCCCGCTCAATACGCAAAAAGGTTCCCGTCAACCAAGTGGCCCCGGCCCCTTGCGCCCGGCGGCGCAGAAACGGGTCAAAGTGTTCGCGATCAACCATGCCCACAAAGCCATTCTCAATAGGAATATCAACCTTGCGCTGCGTTGGAGAGATCATCCGCGCGGTATTGATCCGTGCGACAATTTGCGAGCTGGGAATTGCGAAGTCCTCAATAAGGCGCGGTGGTATTGCGCCGCCACAGGGTTTAATGCGACCTTCACGGTCCAGCAGGGCAACATGATGGCCTGAACGTGCCAAATCTTCGGCCGCCGTCGCCCCTGAAGGGCCTCCACCGATTACAACAACATCAAACATAGTTATTCTCCTGCGACTAAATTGGTGGGCACCGGCTGCGCCCTGTGCTCAATGACCCGCATCGCCATGAGGGCGGCGGCAAAAAACAGCGCGGCTTCGAATATGAAAACTGCGCCAAAGGCGGGACCATCCGCCAAAAAGCTGCGGGTCATATCAACCAAAACTGCGCCCGTAAGGCCGCCGAAACCGGCGGCAATGGCCTGCGCCGCGCCCCAGAGCCCCATGCGGGTGCCCTCACGTTGACCACGGCCCCCTGAGCTTGACGCAAGCGCCATCATGGCGCTGATCGCCGATACTGCGAACATGCCGTTAAAGAACCCAAGGGCGACGACGAGATAGGTAAAATTCAGCGCGGTCGACATCAGCCCTGACAAACAAATAAGCAACAAAACCGCGCCTGACCCATAGCATCCGCTCATGACCCATCTGCGCAGGGATCCAATTTTGAAACCCGTGGCCATAATGCCAACGGTGAGCATCCCAACAAAAACCCCGCCGTTTTGTGCGCCGCTGAGAGAGGTCGATTGCCCCGGCGTAAAGGCAAAAACCAAACCCGCATAAGGCTCAAGGATCAACTCCTGCATGAAATAGGCATTCATTGATAGAAAGACGAAAATTGTAAAATTCCGCGTTTTGGATTCCGCCCAAACTTCGCGCAGAGCCTCTTGAAACGGGATGTCCGGCTCAGACGCGCGTGGGCTGACCGAACGCTCGATGTTCCAAATGGCTAGAACGGTCAACAAAATGGCCAATAAGGCGATCGTAATCACGACCGTCATAAGCCGCTCTGGGGTGTAAGGATCCAAGAACTGCCCCGCCACACCTGCTGTAAGTGCAATGCCAAAGATCATCATCAACCAAGTGATCGTGGCAGCCGCCGCACGCCGATGTGCAGCCGTGGCCGTGGCCAGTAAAGCCAATAGCGATGTGCCGGAAGCCCCAACGCCTATGCCGATCAACCCATAGGACATAATGGAGGCGGTCAATGCGAGCCAATAGTGCACAGCAAATAACGTGACAGCATAGGTGGCACCGACGCCGCCCAATGCCAAGGCGATCATGCCGCCAATAATCCAACGGGTCCGATTGCCGCCTACATCCGACCGAAACCCCCAGCGCGGACGCGACAGTTGGATTCCATAATGCAACCCGACCAAAACACCCGGCAAAAGCGCCGGTAAAGACAATTCAACCACCATGAGGCGGTTGAGCGTGGAGGTGGTCAGCACAACAATGGACCCCAGGGCCATTTGCACCAATCCCAAGCGAAAAATTTGGCTCCAAGATAGGCTCATAGCAGACCTCGCAGGGCGATGGCGCTGATCATCATGCCCGAGACATACATCGACACGCCAGTGGCGTTATACCAAGGCGCACGCGCCTTCGGATCTGTCAGCATGACCCGCATCGCCCAAAACTGCGCTGCCAGAAGCGCCGCAATGATCCCGGCAAAAACAGGCCGGTCCCAGAAAATCAGCAGTGCGATAATGATCCCTTGTGGCACGCCCATGATCCAACAGGCCAGCCGCGCGGCCCGGTCTGAACCGAGTGTCACCGGCAATGAGTTGATGCCCAATTGGCGGTCCCCTTCGGTCGCCTTAAAGTCGTTCAATGTCATGATTCCATGCGCGCCCAAGGCATAAAGTCCCGCCAGAAGAATAATCCGCCAATCGGGCGCACCGGCAGATAAAACCGCAGCCCCCGTAAACCAAGGCAATCCCTCATAGCAGAGCCCCACCAATCCTGGGCCCCACCAGCCAGAGATTTTTAGCCGTAGTGGCTCCGCAGAATAGGCCCAAGCTGCAAGAACGCCAAAGATGGTCGCCGCGAAGCCCCAGGGTCCCAATTGATACCCCACCAAAAGTGACAGCGCCGACATAGCCCAGGCGATCCACAACCCCCATTTTCCCGGGATGCGCCCAGAGGGGATGGGGCGGTCCGGCTCATTGATGGCATCGACATGCCGATCACACCAATCATTTGCCGCCTGACTCATGCCGCAGACAATTGGACCGGCAAGAACAAGGCCCATAATGATCAAAACCCAATGGCCCGTGACAGAGGCCCCAGAAGAGACAATTCCACATAAAAACGCCCACATTGGCGGGAACCAAGTGATGGGCTTGAGCAAAAGCAACATGGCCATCGGCTCAGGCAAGCGCCGCGGCTCTATGGGAATATATTCTGTCATAGTGTAATTTTAGACTTACACTTAGCCCCACATCAAGTGTAAAGTTATATTTACGAATAAAGGTTTTTGTTTTGTCAAATTACTTGCGACAAACTGACTTTACCCAGATGAAAATCACGCTAGATATAATATAAGCAAAGGAGTGAGAACGAATGAAAACAATTAAAATGGCCCTAATGGGTCTGTTGATGACAGCCGGTCCTGCGCTTGCGGGCGGCCACGCATCTGGGGACGCTGCTGCGGGCGAAGCGGTTTTTAAGAAATGCAAAGCCTGTCATGCCATCGTCGCTGATGATGGAACAGTGATTGTCAAAGGCGGCAAAAACGCGCCGAACCTTTATGGCATCTATGACCGCCAGGCAGCCGTACATCCTGATTTCAAGAAATATGGCAAATCCTTGGTCGCCGCTGGTGCGCAAGGCCTGGTTTGGAATGAAGCCGATTTTGTCGCCTATGTTGCAGATCCAAAAGATTTTCTAAAATCATATTTGGACGACAAAAAAGCGAAATCCAAAATGGCCTTTAAGCTGAAAGACGCGGAAGATCAGGCCAATGTTTGGGCCTATCTTGTGTCTGTGGCAGAATAACCGAGCCAACACTTTGAGAATGGCTTGAGGCCCTTCAAAATTTGAAGGGCCTTTTTGTTACATGGATCGCACTGTATCAATCATCAATTGGACGTTTTTAGGATCCGCATCCGGGGTGATGCCATGACCCAAATTGAAGATATGTGGACCCTTCGACAGAGCGCCCGCGATGCGTTTGGTTTCAGCAACCAGGGCAGCGCCGCCTGTCACCATGTGGGATGAGGCAAGATTGCCCTGCACGCAGCCCTCAGGTTGCAAATTTTCCGCAACCCATTGCGCATCGATACCATCATCAAAAGCAATGCAATCGGCACCAATCATGCGATGCAGACCTGAATATTTCTCGCCAGCACCTCGCGGGAAGGCGATAATAGGAACATCGGGAAATTTGGCCTTTAATGCGGCCGTGATACGGCGCATGGGTTCAATGGAATATTTCATGAAATCTTCGCCCTTAAGCGATCCCGCCCAGCTGTCAAAAAGTTTCACGACCTCCGCCCCCGCTTCAATCTGCGCGCTGAGGTAGTGGATCGTGCCTTCAGTTATCAAATCAATCAGCGAGTCAAAAACAGCAGGGTTTTCAGCCTTCAGACGATGCGCTGGTCCTTGGTCAGCTGTGCCTTGACCGGCAATCATATAGGTCGCCACAGTCCATGGTGACCCGGCAAATCCAATCAATGTTGTGGCCTCTGGCAATTCTTCGGACAAAATTTTCACAGTCTTATAAATCGGTGCCAGATGCGCGTGAATGTCATCTGCCGGTTTTAGTTTTGCGAAATCTTCCTGCGTGGTCACTGTCGACAAACGCGGGCCTTCCCCGGTGACAAACCACAGATCCGCGCCCAGCGCCTGCGGCAGCAACAAAATATCTGCGAACAATATTGCAGCATCGAATCCATAGCGTCGAATCGGCTGAAGTGTGACCTCTGCTGCCAATTCTGAGTTATAGCATAGCGACAAAAAATCGCCGGCCTGCGCGCGGGTGGCGCGATACTCGGGAAGATAGCGGCCCGCTTGACGCATCATCCAAATCGGAGCGGTTGGAAGTGTTTCTCCTGCCAGAGCGCGCAAGATTACTTTCCTTGATGTCATTGTATTATTCCCAGATATTGCTTTGCAACATTATGCGCAGCATCAGTTCATAGAAGCAAGAGTTGTCAGGCCAAGTTTACATGTTTAGGGATAGGACATGACTTATACATTACCCACTCCGAAGACCCCGCTCAATATCGGCACCCGAGGCTCTCCCTTGGCGCTGGCACAGGCCTATGAAACACGCGCACGACTGGCCAAGGCTTTCGATTTGCCCTTCGAAGCCTTTGAGATTGTCGTCATCATGACCACGGGGGATCGCGTCACCGATCGTCCATTAAAAGAAATTGGCGGCAAAGGGCTATTTACCCGCGAAATAGAGCAAGCCATGCTGGATGGATCCATCGACATCGCCGTGCATTCCATGAAAGATATGCCCGTCCTGCAACCCGATGGCCTGGTTTTGGACACCTATTTGCCACGCGAGGATGTGCGCGATGCGTTTATCTCCCTGTCAGGCGGCGCATTGAGCGATTTGTCACCCGGTGCGGTGGTGGGGACCTCAAGTCTGAGACGACAGGCGCAACTCAAATTACGGCGCCCAGATCTACAGGTCGTGGAATTTCGGGGCAACTTGCAAACGCGGCTCAAGAAGCTTGAAAACCAAGTGGCTGAGGCAACCTTTCTGGCCATGGCTGGACTAAAGCGATTGAACATGGATGAGGTGCCACGCCAAGCGATTGAAGTGGACGACATGTTGCCCGCCGTGGCGCAGGGGGCCATTGGTATTGAACGACGCATCAATGACGGGCGCATGGCCGATATGCTCGCAGCCATTCATGACCGTGAGACCGGACAGCGTTTGGCCGCAGAACGCGCCTTTCTCGCAGCGTTGGATGGCTCTTGTGAAACGCCAATTGCTGGGCTTTCTGAACTTCAAGGCAGCACAATGAGACTGCGCGGCGAAGTGCTTCGGCCCGATGGCTCCGATGCCATTCATGATGATATGGTCGTGCCGATCGAAGATGGCGCGCAAGCCGGGAAAGAAATGGCCGCAAAGCTCCTTGAGCAAGCAGGTAGGGGATTCTTTGACTGGCGAGAGAGTTAACCCCACAGCAAGCGTCTTACTTTTCGGCGCGACAGGAACCGCAGGACAAGGGGTGTGCCGCGCGCTGCATCGGGCGGGATATGTGGTCACCTGCGTTCTGCGCGCCGGCCAGACCCCACCGCAGCCGGCACAGCCTCTATATGCCGATATCACCCAGCCGATGCCTCATATACTTGGCCAATTCGACGCGGTCATCTCCTGCGTTGCCTCCCGCAATGGCGGCCGCGAAGATGCTTGGGCAATTGACCACGCGGCGCAGATGAACATTCTAGACGTGGCGCAAAGATTAGCTGTACCGCAATTTATTTTGCTCTCCGCGATATGCGTCCAAAAACCAAAGTTGCCATTTCAATTCGCCAAACTGGCCTTCGAAAAAGCATTGATCGCCTCGGGGCTCACCTATTCCATCGTGCGACCCACAGCTTTTTTTAAATCTCTTTCCGGTCAGATTCCGCGTCTGCGCGCTGGCAAGGCATTTTTGGTCTTTGGGAACGGTGAACTCACCGCCTGCAAACCAATCAGCGATGATGATCTGGGCAATTTCATGGTCGATTGCATAGCCAACCCGGCCAAGCACAATAAGATTTTGCCCATCGGCGGCCCCGGCCCTGCCATCACACCGCGCGATCAGGCCCAAGCCCTGTTTGGTTTGCTCGGGCGACCTGTGAAACTGCGCCGGGTGCCAGTTGCCCTATTGCGCATCATCTGCGGTGGATTGCGCCTGGCCGGTGCCTTGATCCCGGCCGCGCGACGCAAGGCGGATCTCGCCGAAATAGGGCTGTATTACGCAACAGAATCAATGCTGATCTGGCAGGGTGCACAGAGGGGCTATTCAGCGGAGCTCACGAGTTCAACCGGAACGGAACATCTGTTTGATCACTATGCAGAGATCATGCGCTCCGGCGCCGCCATCCCCCGAGGAGACCACTCGGTCTTTTAGGCGACCGCATGGGCAATGGCACATTGCTTCCATAAAGATTCAAGCGCCTCAACCAAATAGGCAATATCAGCGTCCGAATGCAGTGGTGATGGGGTGAAGCGTAAACGTTCCGTGCCTTTTGGAACCGTTGGATAGTTAATCGGCTGCACGTAGATGCCCCATTCATCCATCAAGTAATCCGCAAGCATTTTGGTCTTCACCGGGTCTTTGATCATCACCGGCACGATGTGACTTTGGTTTTCCAAATGCGGAATGCCCGCGCGATTCAATCCCGCGCGCAGTTTCGCAACCTGTTGCCGTTGACGTTGGCGCTCACTGTCGGATGTTTTCAAATGCATGATGGACACCCGCGCCGCTGCCGCGACGGCCGGTGGCAAAGCTGTCGTAAAGATAAAACCAGAAGCGAAGCTGCGAATGAAATCGCACAAAACAGAGGATCCGGTGATATATCCCCCAACAACGCCATAGGCTTTGCCCAAGGTGCCCTCGATCAATGTAATCCGATCCATCAGCCCTTCTTGCTCGGCAATACCGCCGCCCCGTGGTCCGTAAAGCCCAACCGCATGAACCTCATCGAGATAGGTCATTGCGCCGTATTTCTCGGCCACTTCAACAATCTGGCGTATCGGGGCGATGTCCCCATCCATCGAATAGACCGACTCAAAGGCCACAATTTTTGGCGCATCCACCGGAAGCGCCGCCAATTTCGCCTCCAAATCTTTCACATCATTATGGTTCCAAATAACCTTTTGAGCGCGCGAATGACGAATGCCTTCAATCATGGAGGCGTGATTGCCAGAATCGCTGAGAATGATACAGCCTTCCAGTCGACTGCCCAGCGTGCTCAAAGCAGCCCAATTGGAGACATAGCCAGAGGTGAACAGTAAAGCAGCTTCTTTATTGTGCAAATCTGCCAATTCCCGCTCAAGCAAGAGGTGATCATGATTTGTCCCTGAAATATTGCGCGTGCCGCCCGCCCCGGTGCCGCTGCGGGTGACTGCCTCACACATAGCCTCAATCACCACCGGATTTTGCCCCATGCCTAGGTAATCATTGGAGCACCAAACCGTTACATCTTGCACCTTGCCATCGTGGTGACTCGCCGCATGGGGAAATTTACCACATTTACGCTCTAATTCAGCAAAATAGCGATAGTTGCCTTCGGATTTCAGCGTGTCGATTTGAGCTTGAAAGAGCGCATTAAAGTTCATGGGATTGTCCTGTCTTAGTGTTCGTAGAAAGTGTGGGAAGCATCCAGCGCCAAAGCTTTGCATCAGGCAATGGAATGACCATCAACCAATGTTCCAGCGTGGCCAATGCACAAAGTGCGAAGAGCAGCGCATGTCCAATTTGTGCCTCCACAGTACTCGCTGAAAAAAGCGCTAAACCCAGGGCCGCAGTGACCAGACTAAGCCCAGTTACTCCAAGGCCAAAAACCACGGTCACCGGGCCCTGCTTGAAGTAAGAAGAGAGGTGCAGCAGCGGTTGGGGAATGAATTCAAGATTGATACGCGGCACGCCAAAAAACAAATTGAGTTTGGCCGAGATGCGCGCTGCAAAAAGGATGAAATAGGCCCAAAAGCCGAGCGGGTTTGCAGCATCAAGCGCGATGACGGCCATGAGAACCAGGCCGCAGAGTAATAGGGCTTCGTGGTGGCTGACGGTCTGCCAGGCTCTGCGAAATCTGGCCCAGCCCCGAAGCGACTTGGGACAAGAATCCCGCAACGGTCCGGTGATGACCCCGGACAGAAAGGCCAGCTCAATCCAGCCCCATATGAGCAAGACTGAGAAAAATGCGAGATAGATATTTGCCACGCTCAACGAAGCTGCCGAGATCACCGCGCCAAAGATTCCCAGAGCCAACAGCGGCACGCCCAAAACGACAGAGGCCCCATGAGCCGTTGCCCCAGCCACGTCTTTGCGCCGCACAATCAGCAAAATAATCCCAGTGAAAAACCACCAGGAAAAAATTGCGATGAGCGCTGCTATCCAGGGCGAGCCAAGCATCAGTAGGTCGGCTCCATACGCGTGCTGGTTGGAACGCTATGGGTCTTGGCCGGGATGGTGAACACCAAGACAAAAGCCGTCGCCGCCTTCGCCATGCCGCCCAACCGGCTCATCATGCCACCCAAGCCCCCGCGGGCTTTTGCGGCGGCAATTTGCCGAGATGCCGCTTCCATCCGATCGAGGTTTTTGCGCCACCGAGGGTGATCAATATCCAATGTCATTGGAAAAATTTGTTTTGATATTTCAGAGGTTTTCCGAAACACCTCTTGGCCGTACCAGGTGACATCGACACCAAGAGCCTCATGAAACAGAGGCCGCTGGTGGTCACGCACCCACATGGTGGAATAAACCGCTGTCAGGAAAAACTTAATCCACAGTTTATTGCCAAAACTTTCGGTCAGTTTCGGATCAGATTTCATCAAAAGCGCAAAGGCTTCCCCATGGCTAAACTCATCATTGCACCACTCGCGGAACCATTTGAAAATGGGATGAAACCGCAGTTCCGGGTTCTCTTCGAGGTGCCGGTATATGGTGATGTAGCGGGCATAGCCAATCTTCTCAGATAGATAGGTGGCGTAGTAGATAAATTTCGGGCGGAAATAGGTGTATTTCTTTTGCTGAGTCAAAAAGCCCAAATTCACCCGAACACCCGCTTCGCGCAGCGCATCATTTATAAATCCAGCATGGCGCGCCTCATCCCGTGCCATCAATTGAAACAGGGTTGTGATGTCTTCATTCGACCCGCGACGCTTCATCTCTTTGTACAAAACGCAGCCAGAAAATTCTGCGGTGCAGGATGAAATCAGAAAATCGATGAACTCTGCTTTCAGCGCAGGCTCCATCCCCTCCCAATCAACATTGTCCCAATCTTCATTCTTTTTGAAATGCCCCTTATTCGGATCAGATTTCATTTGCGCAATTAAGCGGTCCCAATCTTCACGCACCGGGGTGACATCAATCGCGTCCATTTCGGCAAAATCAGTGGTGTAAAAGCGCGGGGTGAGCAACGTGTTTTGCATCGCCACCTCTGTCGCTTTTTCAGATGTCATTGGATCATCAAGCGCATCTTGGGCGGCAATCGCCTCTTCAGCAGTATTGGCAAAAGCGGAATGTGTTGGCGCATTCATGACAAAACTCCTTCCGAAAAGGAAAATTCGCACAGCTCCATGAATTCGAAATCGCCCGTCGAGCGCGTCCAAAGCCGTTCAATTTTTGAGGCGCGGGTGATCGTGGCCATGCGTTGCTCTTCAACACAGACGCCATAGGGCGCCATGATTTCCGGCCCCTCCACTTGAACGCTGTCTCCTGGATGCACCACGGCACCATTGTTGAATTTCACATGAGCGGAAAGTTCCTCAAACCGATGTGAAATCGTCACCGTGCAGGGTGCGGTCTCTTTTGATCTTGTAAATAATCCCATCTGCTGTCCCCTTGGTTCAGTCGATCAGCTTGGCGAAAGCTGCGACATTGTCTTGGCCATATCCGATCAACTCGATCGACCAGCCGGTTGTGTCGTCGAGAATGGCCACATGCCCATTTTCCCGTCGAACCAAGCGCAACGGCGCTTGCGTATCTGTATCATGCACAATGCGTTCGCGCGTGGTGGTGACCCAAATCACGTCGATGAAGCCGGCTTTATGATCGTTGGAATGGGCAATTTGTCTGCCATCTGCATCCAAAACTGCGATCCCATCGCTCCGGTTGCCCACCAAAGTGATCTCAAGCTCCGCCACGATATCGCTGTGCGGTGCCACACCAATGACCGGCCGATCCGTAAGGCGGGCGTAGGCGACCAGAAGGACCGCGGCGATCATCAAGGTGAACATCGCTTGAACCAAGACCTTGGGCACCATGTCCCGGTCTCGGTGTTTCATTTGAGCGGCAAGTGAGTTGGTGGTGGGCATGAGCTTTACTCCGCAGCAATGCTGTCAGTTTTGGAATAGTCGCGCTGAGTGACCTTTGGCATCGACACCCGCGTCTCTGCGGCCTCGGCAAAGAGGGCCGCGACCCGCTCAGCATCTGGTATGGAGCGAAAGGCCGGTTGGGTGCGGCTCATGTACCATGGGCGCACATGCGGCCAGGTCATCAGATATGACAGGCGAGTCTCACCGATGAGCTCAAAGGTGATTGTGCCCAAACCCGACTTGCGCAGAGCCACTTGTGCATTTCCAATACACACATAGGGCAGGTTCAATGTCATGGTCAGCGCAGCACCGATGCGCAGACAGGTGCGTTTATTGGTGAGCGTATAAACGGTGCTTCGAGCTTGCACTGTTGCCACCCCAAATAAGATTAAGGCCGTCAACGCGCCGGCCACGAGAAACGGAATGCCCTGTGCCATGGCCGATGTCAGGCTCATCATATCCGATACGGAGATAACGCGGATCACCGCCAGGGCGATAAAATACCCAATCACCCAGTTGAGGCTCCAAGCATCCTTGGCCAGCCGCAAGCTATTAGGCCGGCCTTGCCAGAGGATATATTCATCTGCGGGCAATGCTTCAGGCAATCCGCGGATCGGTTCGAAATTAAAATCGTCGTGGCTCATATCTTAAGTCCCCTATCGTCTGAACGCTGGGCCGTGGCTGCGGCCCAGCGTTGGTCCTTTACAGTTTTGGCTCGGAACGTGCGGGATCGGCATAAAGTGTGCCGCCGCCGTAATAGGCCATAATTTTCTCTTCCTCGAGCAAGGTGATTTCTGAAGCCGCCTTATGCTGCGGCACAGCTGCAAAATTTGCGCCATAGATCGAACGAACCGTCACCCGGTCATCGTTAATTTTGCAAAAATTGATTGGGATCAGACGGGTCTGGCCCGTGCCCTCTGGATTGAGATCCACAGTCAAGTAGCGCACCATCTGTTCTGGCACATCAATCCACATATCATTGATACGGCCGATCACCTCACCGTCGCCGGCCACCACAGGTTTGCCCCGTGGATCGCGGCCCGCCGACACGTGGAAATCATCGAGCTGTGACATAGGCTTGATCTTGGCATGCCCATGGGCATCGAGCTCTGCATGATCCTGCCGCGGGGCCCATGCACCTGGCCCAACACCCGCAAGCATCGGATCGCCGGTCGGCACAAAAGGCGAGCCGGTCGCATCAGACGTAGCCTCAAGCGCCAATTTTGCGCGATCACCGCGCTGACCGGAGGGAACCGTCACATCACCACGCCCATGGGGCAGGTGAAACGTCTTGTCACCGGGCAGCGGAAAGAGGCCGCGATGGGCAGATCCAGAGGGATCATCGGCCTCCAGCGGATATCCTTCGCGCATGTTCTCCGTTTGAAGATAATAAACAAGCAAAGCAAAAAAGATCCAGAACATCCAGATCGCAGCGCTTGCGAGATCAAAATTACCGAAAAATTCATTGCCTACCATGGTCGTCTCCTTTGACTATCAAGTCGGAAAATCCGTCAGCTCTAAGCGCTGCGGTGTGTTTGCACTGATGCCTTTGGTCCGTAGGATGGGGCCAAGGGCGATGAGGGTGATGAAAAGTAGAGCGATCTCAATTTGATAGACGACTGAATACCCTACAACCGGGGTGTTGAGGACATCGCCTAAAATGCCGCTATGCGCGGCTTGTGTGATCATATCACGAATTGCGCCGCCTAAGAAAATGGACAGGCCTGCGCCTGTGGCCTGGGCCGCGCCCCAAACGCCCAGCGCCAATCCACGCCCAGCGGCTCCAGGCACATTTATGGTCATAGCTGCGGTCAAGGTCGCCACAGCAAAGGTGCCGCCACCCAGCCCAATCAAAAAGGCGCCTGAGAAAAATAATATTGGCGAGCCAAAAACGGAGGACAAAAGAACCGCCGCAAAAGCAAAGATGCCAACAACAACCCCGCGCCCCGCAAGGCGAATGGGATCAATGGATCGCGACAGCCAGCGCGCCGATAGGCCCAAACCGATCAACGCGCCCAAAGACCACATGGCCGTTAGCTGCGTTGTCGCAGAAACTGAAAGGCCAAGAATTTCGCCCCCGTAGGGTTCGAGCAGCACATCTTGCATGTTAAAAGCAACCGTGCCGGCGAAAATCGTGAAAATTAACCGGCGCACCGTTGCTTGACCGGTGAAATCCGCCCAGGCGGCATGAAAACTCGCCTTTGGCGCTTGGCGCGCCGCCTGGCTCATCGGCGCCATTTTTTCCTGCTTCCATAGAGCAATAACATTTAAAACCATGGTGAACACCGCCGCGCCTTGCACCACTTGAACCAACAAAAGCGAGGAATAATCACGCAACAATGTGCCAATGATGACCGCTGAAATCCCCATGCCCACAAGATACATTACGTAGAGCATTGAGACGACTTTTGCGCGGGTCTGTTCCGTTGCCCGATCAGCGGCCAAAGCCAGACCTGCTGTTTGCGTCATATGCATCCCAAGCCCGGTCAACAAAAAGGCCAGCGCAGCGGCAATCTCGCCGAAAATACCCGCATCAATCGCCGAATCTCCCGCCAAGACCAAAAGGGCCATCGGCATAATTGCCAGGCCACCAAACTGCCAGAGGCTGCCAAACCACAAATAGGGCACGCGTTTCCAACCAATGGCGGAGCGGTAATTGTCAGACTTAAAACCAAGAAGCGCACGGAAAGGGGCAATCAGCACGGGAATGGCGATCATGGTCGCCACGATGAAGGCCGGCACTGACAGCTCAACGATCATCACCCGATTTAAAGTGCCCAGCAACATCACCGCTGCCATGCCCACGGAAATTTGAAACAAGGATAGACGCAACAATTGCCCGAGCGGCAGCTCATCGCTGGCCGCATCGGCGAAAGGCAACATCCTTAGGGTCATGGTTTTGACAGCGCTCTTTGGGATCATGGGCGGAATTCCAACGCTTGGCTGATGTAAAACCCAGAGGCCACCCGATCGATGTCACTGATCTGACCCGAGGTAGATTTGGCGATCTGTGCCATTTGATGCGGCACCATCATCGGCGAGCGATCGTTGCGTGGAAACAATTTGCCAATCCGCCACATGGCCATCAAAAGCGGCGTGCGCGGCGCAACCGTAAAGACCATATTTGTCAATATCCGGCTACTCACCCGGTCGAGGGTCGCGCCAATGTCTTCAGCCGAGTAATAAATCAAACTGTCCATTGCCACGATATGATCGAAATGCCCCAGGCCAGGGTCAAACATATCTCCGGCCATCAGCTTGAGCGTGCCGCTCACATGCGCAGGTTGGCGCTGCTTGGCGATTGTGATGAGCTTCGGCGAGATATCCACCGCCACAACATCGGCGCCAGCCTGGGCCAATTGAAAGGCCAAAGCCCCTGTGCCGCAGCCCGCATCTAACACACGCGCCCCGCGCAAATCCGCAGGCAATTGCGACCGCAAGAGCTGTCTCATCCGGTCGCGACCGGCGCGCACAGTGGCACGAATGCCCGACACAGGCGCGTCTGAGGTCAACCTTTCCCAGGTCTTTGTCGCGGTGCGATCAAAGTAGGTTTCAACAGTGTTGCGGGTCGATTCATAGGTCATCAGTCAAATCCAAGCAGCTCAAAGATTTCGCGATCAGGCAAAGGTGCCGGCGCAAGTGGTAGCGTGCCGTTCCAAAGCGTTTCGGCCAGACGCATATATTCTTTGCGCACCTGAACGATTTCTTCGTCATCGGGCATTTCAAACAGAGTCTTCTTTTTCAGGCGAGACCGGCGGATCGCGTCGAGATCCGGCATATGGGCAATTCGGTTGAAGCCCACAGTCTTGCAATAGCGGTCCACTTCGTCAGTGTCTTTCGACCGATTGGCGACACAGCCTGCAAGCCGTACTTTATAGTTGGCAGATTTCGCCTGAACCGCGGCAATGATCCGGTTCATTGCATAGATGCTGTCAAAATCATTG
>ENA-ORCY01000074-ORCY01000074.1-marine-metagenome-genome-assembly--contig:-NODE-74-length-79410-cov-4.366241_pt1 | contig 79410 bp, 60 predicted proteins | sample MGYA00248634_ERZ508507 | MGnify/ENA primary metagenome ERZ508507 (study PRJEB26178, sample SAMN06266269) | marine metagenome | isolation source: Columbia River Estuary | place: USA:Columbia River Estuary... | reverse complement strand
TATACCAGTCTTTTAATTTGATGATTTCTTTGTCAAGGGTTTTCTGACCTACCACATACCTCCTATCTAGCGGTATCCTATTGGATGCATGAGGTATATGTAAAATCAAGTTTGTTTTTTGATTTTGTTGATGTATATCTCTCATGCTAATAGGTTTTTTCTGAGACAAGCTCGATGGTAAAATTATCAAGCTTAGAAGGCTTGCCATCATCACCAAATGGAGACCTGGCGTATATCTGGCCTGCACATGTGTGTATAATAGCAGCTCTTGTATACATGCTAGCTGGGAACCCGTGCTGATCGAAAGTCACTTTAAAGACGAGTTCACCGCTTATAGAAACGCTCATTCTTCCTCATTATGAAGACCAGAATACCTATCTGCCATCATTTGGCGATACAGCGTGAGGCTCTGGGTATCAAAAAGATTGAAAATGGGTTCTTCCTTGAAGAATTTGACTTGAATGTCCTTTGTTTTTTTCATTGTTTTACAATTTAAATTAAACTTAAATTGCAACAAGAAGATATGTGGTATGCTCGTTATTTTGGAGAGATCCCGCATTCTAAACCACCGTGCTACGAGAGAGTCGGTTGGTACGTATAATTACGTTCCTGATGCTTTGTAAATATACTATTTATTTTTGTTTATGGAAAGTAAATAGGGTTGGAATAACTGTAAATCCTCCCCAAAATAGTGTGACTTCACTCCTATGGGCTCCAAAATTATTCTTGGAAATAATTTCTTATTATAAGTGATAAATCTTTATTAAAAAAAATCGATTTTACCAATAGAGTCTAAACATAAAGTTTGGTGTAATACCGATAGAAAACTTCTCTATTAATTCAATAGGATCGTTTAAACTGTTATTACCTCTATACTCTTTACTAATTAAGTTTTTTCTGTTGTATATATTTCTAATAGATAGTCCAACTTTACCTCTTAATTTATTTCCTTTAGCTATTGTAAAATCATAGGTAGAAGAAAAATCAAGACGGTGGTAAATAGGTAGTTCACCCGTATTAATACCATCATTAAATTCTAATCCATTGCTACTCTCTTCTGAAATAGTATAGGGTTTCCCAGTTTGCCATTTCCAGCCTAATGCAAATTGAAAACCATCCAATTTATAACTTATTGCCGTTGAAACACTATGTGTTACGTTAGATTTTGAGGTAAAATCATTACTGTTATTGAGGTTTTCAAAACTACTAGTAGCGTTATTGATAGAATAACTTACCCAAGAGTTAAAGCCGTTAAATTGTTTTTGAAAAAAGGCGTCAATACCAATAACATTTTGATGACCAATATTGAAATTATTATTCTCAGGATTTAAAAATCCAAGAGATAATGCTGTGATGTTTTTCACTTTTTTATAATAAGTATCTACATCAATGCTTACTCCTTTTTTATTATAGATAAATCCTGCAGAAATTTGCTGACTATTAATTATAGGAAATCTGTTGCCATCTGCTAATCTCCACACTCTATTCTCTAGTGTGAGATCACTTAATATAGTTTCATCAATCTCACTGATAATTTGGTTCTTAATTTCTGCAGTAGCTTGAAATTTTAGGTTTTTTAGAAGGGGTTTATGTACTACTATTCTTGGCTCTAGCCTAACTGCATCTAGTTCTCTAAAATAGGTGCTTCTTAGCCCAAAAGAGAGATTAAAGAGTTTTGTGTTTTTATAGTCGTACTGTCCATATACACTATGTGTTTGTATGGTGCTATCTTCTGTGTCTAAAACTAAAGAGAGGTTTGTTGTGTTTAAAAACGCATAAGCAACATCTTTGAGTGCATATTGGTAACCAAAAGTAACTTGACTCGCTTTTGATCTGTCAATGATAACTTCTGTTGCTATACCTGAATCAAAAATGGTGTTTCGCTTTTCAAAATCTGAAATTTGTGTATCACCCTCTTTTGTAATAAAATTATAGTTAAGCTTATAATCAGAGAAAAAAGCGGTGGTATTTTGTGTTGTGTTTTCGTTCCACATTACCTTCCAACCTAGGCCATAACCCATATTACTTGTTACTAATTTATCATTGAATGCTTTGTTGTTTTGAGAATCACTAACAACATAATCTAATTCATTATCTATAGATATAACACTAGCATAAAAACTGTTACTGGTATTGGGTTTATAATTGAGTTTCATAGTATAATCTAAAAACGAAAACATGTTATTTTCATTTTCAGAATTATTGATTTTGGTGCTTTCAAAAACTTTATCAGCAAATTGATTAAATGTATAGGTCTGTAATACATCAGCATAGCTTCGTCTTAAAGATCCTTGAATATTCAATGTATCTTCAATAATAGGAATTTCAATAAGCGCATCTGCGTTAATACCGTTAAAACCCATTTCGGCTTTTACAGCGCTAGAAATAGTGGTATTAGAAGACATATCTATAACACTAGATAGGCGTTCTCCATATCTAGCATGAGTACCCTTATTTATGAATTTAATTTCTGAGGTAACATTTGGGTTTAGTGGAGAGATCATACCAAAAAGATGCCCTTTGTGATAGATATTTATACCATCCCAGATCAATCTATTTTGATCTGAGGCTCCACCTCTAACAAAAAAACCCGAAGCAGTCTCATTAGGACTTAAAACGCCTGGGAGCAACTGTATACTCTCTAACACATCTGGCTCTGTAATACCAGGTAAAACGCCAAGTCTAGATGGTGAGAGCTTGTAAGAGCCGTCAATGTTTTTTTTGACACCCTTTGTGAGGTAACTGCGTATAATCACTTTATCAAGCTTATTAATAGCTATGTTTTGCTGCTCAAATTGATTTATAATGATATAGCGATTATTCACTATTTTATAGTCAAGCTTGGTGCGCAGTTTAAAAGCATCTAAGACCTGAGTTAGGGAACGTATTTCTCTTTTTAATGATATGATTTTGTTGCTTATATCTGCATCTTTGTAAGAAAAGAGCACATCATAGGTGTCCTCTATTTTAGCAAAAGCTTCTGCAACAGATTGGTCATCAAACTGAATGTAAAAAGTCTCTTCTTGCGAAGAGACTGTCAATGGAAGTAACACTAAAAAACAGATATAGATTAACCTCATTATTAATATCTCAATTTAATGTTACGTTTTTGTGTTTCATTATACGTTATACCTAGAGCATCAAATACAGTGGTAAAAGCAACACCTAGGTTATTGTGAGGAAAACTACCAGAAAAAATGGTGGTATCATCTATAGATGCTGCATCAATTTTAATATTGTATTGATCTTCTAGGGCTTTAATTACATATTTAATAGGCACACTTTTAAAAGTGCTTTCTCCATCAATCCATGTTGGTTTTAAAAGCTGAGTAACCGACGGCTGTGATGAATTTCCGTTAATTTTTCTAATACTGTTTGTAGGTAATAAAATATGCTCTGATGTATTGGTTTTCACACCTACCTTACCTTCATAACAAACAACATCAAAAAAATCGGTTGTAGAATTTACATTAAACTGGGTACCTAAAACCGTTACAGAGCCGTTACTGGTATGTACTGTGAAGGTGCTTCCTTTTTCAACCTTAAAATAAGCTTCGCCATCTAGGGTTAGTTGCCTATTATTTTTCCAATCGGTTTGATTATAAGAAATGGTAGATTTAGAGTTTAAAACCACTTGAGTGCCGTCTAGAAGTGGAATGCTTTTGGTCTCTCCAAAACTAGTTTGATGTGTAACTGTAGTATCACTGAAAATTGAAAACAAGCCAACTATTACTAAAATAGAAGCAGCAATACCTATAGACCAACGCGCAGTGTGCAATCTGCGGACAGGAGTCTTTTTATTGGCTATCTTTTCTTGTATTTTATAAAAAGAATCCTTAGTTGATGCATTTAACTCACTGGAAACCTCAAGGGCTTTTCGTAACTTTACAAAAGCTGTATAATCCTGCTCACTGATACGGTTTTTTAATTCTGTATCGGAAAGCTCTCCTTCTAGCCATTGTGCTAGAAAAGTATCATTGTTGGTATGTAAATTCTTATTTTCCATTGTTTTTCTATAATTAAGACAACTAACTACATAAAAACCCTACTAAGGGGTTAAAATTAAACGTTACCTATTTCTTTTCTCATCACCAATAAGGCTTGATGCATTCTTTTCTCAACAGCTTTTACACTAATGTCTAGATGAAGAGCAATCTCCTTATATTTCTTTTTTTCAATTCTATTGAGTAAAAAAACCTCACGCTGTTTCTCTGGTAATGCAGAAATGGTGTTTTCGAGTTTTTCCATAAACTCTTTTTCTAGCAGTATATACTCTGGTGATTCATTGGTGTCAAACTTACCATTGTTATTGTTGAAGTTTAAAACTACTTTTTCATGTTTTTTCTCATTTAAAAACATATTATTGGCAATACTGTAAACATAACTCTTCACTTTATGATAATCTACCTTGCTACAATTTTCCCATAGCTTAATAAAAACCTCTTGTAAAATATCTTCTGCTTTATCTACATCTTGGGTTTTATAAAAAAGAAACCGTCTAATATCTTTGGCATAGGTATTGTAGATTGCCTCAAAAACTTTTGACTCACATACATTACAATTATCTTTAGCCATTAAATTGGATTTAATTAAACGCCAAAACTATGTAAAATAAAAAAAATAAAAAAAGTAGGGTTTTTATCTTATGAATTGTCTTACTACTGATTAACCCATCAAATGTTTAATTAATAAAATAAAAAAATGAAAAATCTTAAACTTTCAATCTTTAGTATTTTAATGGTGCTATTTGTTTTTACCTCTTGTACTAATGATGATAGTATTGTTGATCTACCCCAAAACATGCAGGAAAGTGAAACTATCACAACTGTAATGGGTTTAATGAGCCAACTGTATGACCAAAATGGAAACTTAAACTCTGATAATGATTTTGAGATATGCTTTGATTTTGTGTATCCATTAGAATTGATGTTTAACAACGGAACTACCGTAACTGTTAACAGCGAAGAAGAGCTAATTGATGTCATGATGAATTCTACTGAAGAGTTGTACATAACTGGTATCGTTTTCCCATTTGATGTAGAGCTATACAACGAAACTACAGATACTGTTGAAATTGTAACTATTAATAATGAAGAAGAATTTGCAGCGCTTTTAGAGAGTTGTGACTTTGGCGATGGAGATGGAGATAATGAGCCAGGCGATGGTGATAATGAGCCAGGCGATGGTGATATTGTTATCGATTGCTCAATTGAAGACATCACAAATGTTTTAGCGGCGTATTGTTGGGTAATTGATTTCATTGATTTTAATGAATTTATCTATACCTTAAATATAGATGGCACCTACCAAATTGAGGATATTGGAGGTAGTACTGGTGGCAGTATTCTTACTACTGGAACATGGAGTGTTACCCCTGAGAATGATACTTTTTATGTTACTTTAAATGCAGATGATGCTGTGTATAATGACCAATGGATAGTTACCCAATGTGATGTAAATAATCAAAATATATCTTTAGAAAGTTTAGTATATCCTCAAGCTGATATTTATATTGTTGAATGTCAAGACGACGAAGAAATTATTATCAATTGCTTAATTGAAGACATCACAAATAAACTGCTGGATTGTTTTTGGCAAATTGATTTTGTGGATGATGACCAATATCTATATAATTTAAACAGTGATGGTACATACCAAGTGCAGTCTGACGATAGTCTTCTTACTTCTGGAACATGGAGTATTGACCCAGCAAACGATACCTTTTATATTATTTTAAATGCAAATATTTCTCAATACAGTGATGAGTGGGTGGTAACTGGATGTGATCAAAGCAATGGAGATTTACAAGTGCAAAGTCTAGTTTACCCTCAAGCTGAGCTCTACTCAATAGATTGCATCAGTGGTGGTGATTTTGATTGTACAATCGAAGAAGTTTCTTCCTTTTTAAATGATTGCTTGTGGGTAATCGACTTCATTGATTTTAATGAATTTATTTACAACTTCAACAGTGATGGTACCTACGTAGTGGAGTCTGAAAACAACATTCTAACCACAGGTACATGGGTTATAAACCCTGTAAACGGTGTTTATATAATAACATTAAATGCAGAGGATGCTGTGTATAATGACACATGGTTGATTATTGAGTGTAATGAAGATGGTCTATTAATTGTAAGTGTTGAGTATCCTCAAGCTCAAGTTTTTTCAACTAATTGTGGTTAAACAACAGGCTTTTTCATAAGTTAAATTTTGATTCTTAAAAGCCTCCAGTGAGTTCACTGGAGGCTTTTTTTTATGTTTACTAATTCCTTGTTGTTGTTTTTAATTGGTTATAACATCCAAATCCTCCACAAAATATTTTGACTTCACTCCTATTGGCTCCAAGGCATTATTCCCTAAAATAAATTTTATTTTAGGGAATAATTTTTTGGACAAGATTCTCACATTTCTGCAAGTTTAAAAACTAAGGGTGTAATCATATTTATATTATTTGAATTTTAATTTCTTCTCAATTGCTTCAATCATAATATTTGCAATATCTAGACCCGTTGCAGACTCTATTGCCTCTAACCCTGGAGATGAATTCACTTCCAACAGTAAAGGGCCTTTATTAGACCTAATAATATCTACACCCGCAACAGGTAGGTCTAATATTTTAGCAGCTTTAATTGCTAATTTTCTCTCTTTTGGGGTAATTTTTATATTCGATGCACTACCTCCCTGATGAATATTTGCTCTAAACTCGCCTTTTTCTGCTTGACGCTGCATAGAAGCAACCACTTTACCATTGACTACAAAACAACGAATATCTTGACCATTTGCTTCTTTGATAAATTCTTGCACTAAAATATTAGTCTTTACACTCTTAAAAGCATTGATCACACTCTCTGCAGCCTTTGTGGTTTCTGCCAAAACAACACCTTTCCCCTGGGTACTTTCTAGTAACTTTATGATAAGGGGTGCACCATTTACCATCTTTATAAGATCTTTAGTATCTAGCGGAGAATTTGCAAATCCGGTAATAGGAATATGTATATCGTGCTTTGCAAATAATTGGGTAGCCAAAAGCTTGTCTCTAGATTGTGTTATAGCATCTGCAGAGTTTAAACAGTAAGTATTCATTGCATCAAACTGACGTATTAAAGCGCAGGCATAAAAAGTAACTGATGGCTTAATACGAGGTATAATGGCATCAAATTCATCTATAACATTACCACCCCTGTAACGTATTTGCGGCTCTGTGGCATCAAACTTCATGTACGCCTGTTGCACATTGAGAAACACCATTTCATGACCTCTAGAGCGCCCAGCCTCTATTAGACGTTTATTGCTAAATAAATCAGGGTTACTTGCTAAAAGCGCAATTTTTAATTTTGTTTTTTGGGTTTTAAATGATGCATACTTTATATCCAATTCTTCCTTAGTATATTTAGGAAAAAGATAGCTAGTTGATGGGTTTACTAGGTAACGATTAGATAGCGCTTCTCTTCCTAATAACATTCTAAACTCCATAGCATCTCGATTTGCAAGTGTAAGTTCAATTTCAAAAGTATCCTCGCCAAATGTAATAGGAGTTTTGATAACGAGTCGTTGCTCTGAAATACCTATGGAGCTTTTTACAGTTCTTTTGGAATGAATTTTAGCCTCACAGCTAATACTAATACTTTTATTTTCCTGCAGTGGGGTTACCTCAAAGCGAACCCACTCCTGGGTTTGTTTTAAAAAAATCTTAATATTACTTGCTTGAATTGATGATGTTTTAGCACCAGAGTCTATACGAGCCTTGATTGCTGGAATTTTGAAGGATTCAAATGAACACCATTCCTCACTTCCTATAATTTTTAAGTTGTTCAATTTTTATTTTTATTTAATTATTTATTGTAACGCTATTTAAAGAGCAATCTGTGTTTATACACTAGTGCAAAATACTTCATTTTCTGTTTTAAAACTTTTAAATTCTATCATATAACCATTTGGGTCTGTAATAAAAAAGGAAAGGTGCTCCCCTATTTTGTTTTTCATGAAAGTAACCTCAGTAGTGACCTCGTGATTAGATTTAAAGAGCTTTGTATACAAGTCTCCCCAAACTTGCACAGGTATAATTACACCAAAATGAAAGGAAGGCAACACACTTTCTCCCAACTTGTAGTTTTTAAAATTAAAATTAAAATCACCTGCCTGGGTAAAGGTTAGTTGGTTGTCATATAAATTAATATCTGCCCATTTATCTGCATATCTTCCTAGAGATGCACCTAAAATAGAGGTGTAAAAATTTTTTGTAACTTCTATACTCTTACAGGGTAATGCTAAGTGAAATTGTGCTTTCATACTGTTTTATTTTACTTGATTATTATAGTTCTGAGTCTTGTATTGTGTTTGGATCGTTAGCCTCAAAATCTAAACTATGATCCTCATCATAGTTTTCCATAGTCACAGCAAGGTTTATACTGACTTTAACTAGATATGTTACTTCATCTGTATCTATTTGTACAGCTTCAATCCAATGATTTTTAGTGTTTTTAAACTTGATGATATGATGATCATCATACCCTTCTGGGTATTTCTCTACCAAGAGAGCTAATAAATCTGGGGTTAACTTTTTAAAATCTATAATAATACGTTTTCTTGAATCCATAATTACATATTTAATAAGTAAGCAAATATCAGCGGCGCTACAATTGTAGCGTCACTCTCAATAATAAATTTAGGGGTATCTATATCTAGTTTGCCCCATGTGATCTTCTCATTAGGAACCGCACCACTATATGACCCATAACTTGTAGTTGAATCACTTATCTGGCAGAAATAACTCCAAAAGGGAGTTTCTTTTTCTTCCATGTCTTGATATAGCATAGGGACTACACATATTGGAAAATCTCCAGCGATACCACCACCAATTTGAAAAAAACCAATGCCATTTTCAGAATTATTTTTATACCAATCTGCTAAAAACGTCATATACTCTATTCCAGATTTTACGGTATTTGCATTGAGTTCACCTTTAAGAACATAACTAGCAAAAATATTTCCCATAGTACTGTCTTCCCAGCCTGGACAAACAATGGGGAGGTTTTTTTGTGCAGCAGCATACATCCAAGAATTTTTGATATCAATTTCATAATATTGTTCCAAAACTCCAGACAATAGCAGTTTATACATATACTGGTGAGGGAAAAACCTCTCTGATTTACCTTGGGCATCTTTCCATATTTTTACAATATGTTTTTCTAAACGCCTAAAGGCCTCTTCCTCTGGAATACATGTATCTGTCACACGATTTAATCCTTTTTCAAGTAAATCCCACTCATCTTGTGGGGTTAGGTCACGATAATTTGGTATACGCTTGTAGTGAGAATGCGCCACTAGATTCATAATATCTTCTTCTAGGTTGGCGCCAGTACAAGAGATAATTTGGACTTTATCTTGGCGTATCATTTCTGCAAAACTTATCCCTATTTCTGCAGTACTCATAGCACCTGCAAGAGAAACAAGCATTTTTGAGCCTGAGTGAAGTTGTGCTTCATATCCTTTTGCAGCATCCACAAGTGCTGCCGCATTAAAATGTAAATAATGAGTTTCTATAAATTGAGATATTGGACCTTTAGTAATCATTGTTTTACTGTTTTTTTGGTGTAGTTTAATATTAGTTGTCGAAATTCTCTTCAATTTGTTCATCTAGAAATTTATATGTGAGCATTTTATAATAAAGCTTTGCTGCTAAAAAATCTGAAGATTTATCAATCTGATTTGGACACAACTCAACAATATCAAAGCCTACTACGTTCTTTTCTTTAAATATTTTTTTTAAATAGTCAAGGGTTTCATACCACAATAAGCCTCCTGGCTCTGGGGTTCCTGTACTGGGCATAATAGAAGGATCAAAGACGTCCAAATCAATAGTGATAAAAACATTTTCGGTCATTTTATCAATAGAAGCATCCATCCAAGAATCATCTTCAGTTAATTGGTGGGCAAAAAATATATTTTCTTTATCCATAACAGTAACTTCTGAAATATCCATAGAGCGTATCCCTACCTGAAGTAAATTAGTAGTTTGACTAGCTTCATATAACGCACAAGCATGGTTAAAACTAGAACCTTGGTAATGCTTTCTTAGATCTGCATGTGCGTCTAGTTGGAGTACTGTTAAGTTATCAAAACATTCATTAAATGCTCTTATGGTCCCGATAGATATGGAGTGCTCTCCACCAAAAATAGTGACAAATTTATTCTTTAATATATAACTCTTTGTTACAGCATGAACAGCATCTACCATAGCCTGTGGAGAACCGTTTTGTGTAACAGCATCAGCTAGATAAACACCTTGTTTGTAGACTTGTGTCTGTGTTTCAATATCGAATAACTCCATATTCTGTGAAGCACTTAAAAAAGCCTGAGGACCTTTATCTGCGCCCTTTTGCCAAGTACTAGTCCCATCATAAGGTACCGGGATTAAAACAATCTTTGAATTTCCTAGTACACTTAATTCTTGTGGAATTCCTGCATATGTATTTCTTGTCATCGTATGTATTTTGTTTTATTTGATATTAGCACTTCCTATTGAACTTTATAAATAGATTTATTTTTTACTTCTGCGAGTGAACTATTAATACTATAATCATATCCTAAAAGAGATAGCAATTGTTCTGAGGTTTGCTCTTGAGAAAATACCGAGGTGGTTAATTTGCCATTCTCGTCGCGATCAATAAGAATATGTTTTGGGGCAGGAATCAAACAATGTTGAAGGCCTCCAAAACCACCTATGGTTTCTTGATAAGCACCTGTGTTAAAAAAGCCAATATATAATGGTTTGTCCTTATTATATTTAGGCAAGTAAATTGCATTCATGTGCTGCTCACTGTTGTAATAATCGTCACTATCACAAGTAAGACCCCCTAACAATACGCGCTCATACTCTTGGTCCCAGCGGTTTATTGGAAGCATTACAAATCGCTTGTTTATTGCCCAAGAATCTGGAAGAGTTGTGATAAATGATGAATTTATCATATTCCATTTCTCACGGTCGTTCTGTTGTTTTTGATATAAGACCTCATAAAGAGCACCACCACTTTCTCCAACTGTAAAACTCCCAAATTCTGTAAATATGTTGGGTACATCAATATTGTTCTCGTTGCAAACTTGTTTAATTTGACCAATAATTTCACTAACCATATAAGAGTAATCATACTCAAATGCTAGTGAATTTTTAATAGGAAAACCACCTCCAATGTTCAAACTATCTAGGCTTGGGCATTCTTTTTTAAGTTGTACATACACCTTCATGCATTTCAAAAGCTCATTCCAGTAATACGCAGTATCTCGTATCCCTGTATTTATAAAAAAATGTAACATCTTAAGAGTAACCTTCGGGTTGTTTTTGATTTCACTGTGGTAAAACGGCACGATATTTTTATAGCCAATTCCCAATCTTGATGTATAAAATTCAAACTTTGGTTCTTCCTCTGAAGCTATACGAATACCAACATTATAGTTCCCATCAACTACTTGGTCAAAGAGCTTAATCTCTTCATAATTATCAATAACTACAATACAGTTTTTATGCCCAGTATTTAGTAGCCGAGCAAGATTTTGAACATACTGATCGCGCTTAAAACCATTGCTAATTATGTAAGTGTTATCTGTAATTTTACCTTTTGCTTTTAAATTTACAACAATATCTAAATCAAAAGCAGAGGACGTTTCTATATGAATATCGTTTTCCAATGCAGTATTAAGTATGTGTTTAAAGTGAGCGCTTTTTGTACAGTAGCAATAATGGTATTTACCGCCGTAATTGTGTTTTTTAAAAGCATCTGCGAACCAACCTTTTGCCCTATTTATATTATCAGATATTTTAGGTAAATAAGTGAATTTCAATGGCGAACCGTACTGTTGAATAAGTGCCATTAAATCAATTCCGTGGAAGTTTAATTGATTTGTATTTAGTGTAAATTCCTCCTGAGGAAAATTAAAAGTTTGATCAATAAGATCAAGGTATTTTGTTTTCATTGAATGTGATTGAAAAATTAAAAAAAATGCAGTTTTGTTCTAAAAAAAGAAACCTGTCTTTCTAATAATTCAGATACGAAATATAAATACAGTGGAAGGGTCGAAGCTATTTTGCCTCAACAGAAGAAATTTAATATTAATTTTAGAAGCCAGCCTGAAAATTCGGTTCTCTATCCCTAGAGCAGCTTTTGAAGTAGACTTCTTTATCCTTCTGAGCCCGAATATGAAAAAAGATTTCATTTTAATAATGGCAATGCGTTCTTGTTAATGAACTCATTAGTAAGCAAACATAATAAAAAATATAGATTGAAAATTTTTTTTTTATTATTTTTTGAAAGCTATGTTTTCTAAATCAAAATATGTGAAGAAACCATTTTCTCATGCAGTATCGAAAAATAAAAAAAGGGAACTAGATTTCTCCAGTTCCCTAGCAACAGATATAATACCAACAACACAAATTATTCTTGGAAATAACATTTTATTCTTGAAGATAATTTCTTGTTATAACATCCAAATCCTACCCAAAATAGTGTGACTTCACTCCTATGGGCTCCAAGTAAATTTCAAATTTATTTTTTTTTACTAATAAAATAATTAATTTAGTAAAACAACTAATTTAAATATACCAAAAATGAAAAAATTATTAAGTGTTTTTGTAGTAGCCCTATGTATCTCTTGCTCTCAAGGATTACCTCCTGAATTTGCTAAAAATACCGTTACTGCCAAAAAAATGTTAGAACTTCAAGCCTCTGAGGCAGATTTTCAAGCTCAGCTAGACTTATTGCATGAAGATGTTAAATGGCAACCTGTATTTTTCGGATCTACTGAAATAGGAAAAGAAGAATTCGGTCAATATTTAAAAGAATGGCAAGATCAAATGGAAGATGTGGTCTACACCGCTGACAACTGGTTACCAGGTGTTTTAGCTGAAACTGGCATAGCCGATGGAAGTGTACGATCTTATGGAACTTGGTCTGGAATGCATACTGCAACTGGCAAAAAATGGGAAGTAAAAGCCTACCACACCTGGGACTTTAAAGATGGACTTATTATAAGCGGAGGAGATTACTTTGATGCAAGTGGCTTGGTAAATTATCTTCAAGAGGAGGAAGAAGTTCAAGAAGAAGTTACTGAATAAATTACACCTTGTTTCTAAACCTTACAAGCCTTACCCTTCTGGGTAAGGCTTTTTTAGTTTTTAATAATTTTAGCTCTTGAAATTATTTCTCCCTTGTTTTTAATGTTGTAGTAATAAAAACCACTACTTAAATGACTCAAATCAATTTCTAAATTACTTGAGTATACTAGAAATTCACCAACAGATTGACCCATTGAATTATAAATTAAAAATTCTAGAGCATCGGTATTTGAAAAATCAAAATCAATAGTTACTATGCCCTTTGTAGGATTTGGATACACTATTATTTGACTTTGCGGTGTCGCGATATCTTCTATAGAAAGAGACTGACTACTTGCTATCCAGTTACTAGCCAAGGAGTTGTCTGAGTTTATATCTACTAATTGTAAATACGGGCCTTCTCCATCGGCCTGTTCTGGCCACGGGTCGCTATCCATATAACTTACTTGGTCTATGGTGTTACCTAAAGCGTCAGACAGCATGATGGTGTAAGAACTGTTGCTTAAATCTCTAGTAAAGGCTCCAAAAGGGGCAAAACCATAATACGCTTCAAAAATAGTGGCATCACTACTTAAATATATTTTTTGATTGCCAGCTACTGTAGCATTAGCAGCAAATTGATATGAAATTCCCAGTTCTCTAATGTAATAACCTGTCAAGTCTACAACTTGATTGGAGTTATTCGTTATTTCAATAAATTCAAGCTCTTTACTAGAATACCCTGCATCCTCCAGAGGGTTGTAATGTATTTTACTAATCACTAAATCTGGAACAGGAACATCAATGCAATTACTAGAGGAACCAATATTTGTACTCATCCAATTGATTCTCTCTTGGACCCATTGTTTCATCTCGATAATATTTTCTGCTTGATCGGCAACCGTAGGCCAACCCTCCTGTGGTGGCCATCGTTGTAGCTCTCTTGCCTTAGATTCGCTTAAAAGGGCTACATACCCGTCTATTAGATTAGAAATTGTGAGATAGTTTAAGGTTTGATTTGCACCAGTTAACTCAAACCAGCGTTTTGCCAAATAACAATTAAATGTATCGTCTTGAAATAAATCTCTCCAAAATTTAGCGCCTCTATTTTCAAAATCTAATTGCCATACATCAAAAAAACTTCTATCAAATCCAAAAACAAATAAATCATTTCCGAAGGATAAGTTGTAATCCCAAATAGGCCCTGCTCTTAGTTTACCACCCCTATCCTTATGAAAATAGGTGCTAAATTGATAAGCATCTGGATTTGAGGCAATTTCTGCCATGAGGATATAATCTACAAAACTTGGAATATCAATCATAGATGGATACCCATCAATAATAGATGTATTGGCGGGGTTTGTCTGGTCTGCCAAATTATAAAATATAGTTTCTATATAATTATCTTGCGCAGAAGTAATATCCTCAGTTTTGGGATAATGATGTAAAAAATTAGTATCCCAACCTCCATAATTAGGCATTGTCCAAGCTATTTCATCTCCTCCAGTAGTTTTGTCTGCCTTTATTATGTATCCTCCAGTTATATCTGGAAAATCATTATCATCATCAGCTATTTTTTTTAAATTTACTCTATCAGAATCTCTCTTAACTTTCTCGGTTAAAAAATACACACCTTTGTAATCACCATTAACAATTACTTCAATATATTGCACTCTTGGGGCATAATTACCCATGTTACTAGCCAATGTGTAAGACAAGTAATCGCGAATCATAGATGGATCATAGGCTAAAGAATTTAAAACCCAGTCATTCTCTGATGGCATACCCAATAAGCTAACATTATTGTTAGAATCACCATCTTGCAAAAGAGTGGTAAAACCATATGGTTTTTTATCTAATGCCTGGGAACTACTTCCTCTTAATTCGATCCCTATCCTACCCTTATAATTTAAAAAAGATTCGTTGGTACTATCTGTTAAATAATTTCTAGAACCATCTGGTCTATAAATAAGCTGCATACTACCCAATACTTTTGGCTCGTCTGGTATATCTATGGGTGCATTGGTATCTGGGTCTATATCTGTAGAAATTACCATAATAGGTAAGTTACTATCATTTAATATTGTTTGTTGTGCAAATGAAACTTGACATAAAAACAAAAAAAAGAATAACAAAAGAAATGATTTATTTTTCATGAGATAAATTATTAAATTGAATTGTAAATACATCAAATTAGGCAGTTACTGTTAAGTAGTTTTATTGGTGCGGTTACAAGTAAATATAGTTAATACATCGTTAGTAGAGTTGAAATAATTCTTAATACTCTAAAAAATAGTTACAGTATAACTACCTTTTATTTAGACATTATTGATCAACCCATTGCTCTATTGTTTTAAACACAGGACACAGATTTTGAGATTTATTTGTTAAACTATACTCTACTTTTGGAGGTATTTGTTGGTATTGTTTTCTAGAAATAAGCTTATCTTTTTCAAGACTTTTTAATTGATCTGTCAATACCTTACGTGAGATTTTTGGTATAGAAGCTGCTAGTTGGCCAAAGCGTATAACACCTCGTTTTCTTATAATATTTATAATGATTAACTTCCATTTACCTCCCAACATCTCGGTAAACATACTTACGGGACAGGGCTCATTAGTTACATTCATAATACTGTATTAGTTACTTAATAGTATCTACAAAAACATAGTTACCTAAAGGTAACAAGTTACTTTATATAACCAAAAATAGTACTTTTGTGTAACTAATAAAAAAAACAAACAATAAATTATGAAATCATTTTTTACACTACTTCTTTTCTCTGTAACAGTTCTTACACATGCACAGTCAAAGTTCAACCTAGATACAAGCACCGTAACTTGGATTGGAGAGAAAATTACAAGCCAATCTCACACGGGTACTCTGAAATTTAAAAAAGCAGCCATAAATCTAGAAGACCTGAAAAACCCATATGGTGTATTTGAGGTAGACATGACAAGTTTAACCAACACAGATTTAACTGGGAAAGGAAAACAACAACTTGAAGGACATTTAAAATCTGCTGATTTTTTTGATGTAAATACATATGCTACTGCATACGTTTCTATAAATAAGGTACTAACAAAAAAAGGGAACCTACATGAAGTGTCAGGAGATTTAACAATTAAAGAAATTACCCATCCTGTTAATTTCTCTGTAACAATTTTAAAAGATAAAATATCAGGAAAATTGACCTTTGACAGAACTAAATATAATGTTAAGTTTGCTTCAGGGAGCTTTTTTGAAAACCTAGGTGATAATTTAATAAATGACACAATTACACTAGAGATTAACCTAAATAAACTATAACACTATGATAGAAAACAAAACAGATCGCCCAAAGTGCCAATGTGGTAATACTCAAGATGAAAATGGATATTGTGACGGATCTCATACAAAATAACATAACTTAACAAAAAATAAGCCCTACACTAGGGCTTATTTTTTTGGTTACAGATTTCATTAAAATATAAAATTTAGAGTGTAACGGCTTTTCACATGTCTTAAAAAAGACAGTTGTAGCCTGTCCAAGAGCATATATTAAATTGTTGAAAAACAGGTCCAATGTTAAAGAAATCACAAGAGGTATATAGCACTTGCACAATCCACCCTATTTTTGTAGGTTTATACAAAAGTTAAAGCTATCAAAGAAGAAATGGATTTATTAGAACAAGCAGCTGAGTTTGAAAAAGCAAAGATGAGTCACATGTCTACCAGTGACCGTGTACACGCATCACGTGAGGCTAAAAGGCTTGTACTTGCTATCAATGAAATGTACAAGAAAACAAAAGACGAAAAACTAATGGATGCCATGAAACGCATCACCGCGAAAAAGAAAAAAATAGAAGTTCGCCTCAAAGGGAGGTCAGAAATATCTTAATCAAACAAAAAACTGCGCTACTAGCGCAGTTTTTTTTTTACATCTATCTTTCAGAAATTAAAAAAACAGCTTCTAATTAGTCTATTTACAACACAAACAAAGCGTAAATCTTGTGGCTCTTATTGCTAGTCTAGTTTTAAAAAAAATACTATTATTGTCTAAACAATAAGACCGTTTTATAAGCACAGCAAAACACCTTATTGTATCACTTAAATACCAAGTTTAAAAACAATACAATGGATTTATTAGAACAAGCACAGGCATATGAAGATGCAAAAATGAGCCATATGTCTACCAGTGATAAAGTTGCTGCATCACGGGAAGCAAAAAGGCTAATACTAGCTATTAACCAACGCTACAAAGAGACCAAAGATGAGACGCTAATGGACCTCATGAAAAGACTTACCGTTAAAAAGAAAAAAATCGAAAAAAGATTGGGAGGCCTACCAACAGAGTTATAGTCCTAAAAAGTAAACACCATAAAAAAAACCGCTTCTTTAAAGAAGCGGTTTTTTGTTTAATAGCATTTAGTGTTATAAAAAATCTACTTGACCATTTTCTATATGGTACATAGCTCCAACAACTTTTATATCACCTGCGGCTTCCATCTCTTTTAAAACAGGACTCATAGCTCTGAGGTTATCAATGGCCATATGCACATTTTTAACAGCTACCCTATTTACAAAATCAATATTGCTAGAGGTGCGCAAAGCCGCATCTGCAGGTTCTGTTACTGCAGTAACAGCTGGCGCTATTTTTTCAAGCATACCAGTGAGGTTTCCTAATTTTGCATGATCACAGGCTCCTTTTACGGCTCCACAAGCTGTATGTCCTAATATAACAACAACTTTAGTGCCTGCTAGTTTTGTTGCAAACTCCATAGACCCTAAAATATCTTCGTTCACAAAGTTTCCTGCAATACGAATACTAAATAAATCTCCAATACCTTGGTCAAAAACCAATTCTGCAGAAACCCTTGAGTCTATACAATGTAATACAGTTGCAAAAGGATATTGTCCTGCGCTTGTGTCTGCAACTTGTTGCATTAAATCTCTAGAGACTTGAGTACTTGTTATAAACCTATTATTTCCGTCTTTTAATGCTTGCAAAGCAGCATCTGGGCTCATTGCCTCTTGTGTTTGTTTTGTGTGTGCTTTCATAATTAATATTTTTCAATTCTAAATTTACGATACTTTTTTTGGTCTTAATGTAAAAAATTCAATAAAACTTTCTGGATTTTCTACAACACCTCTTTCAGAAATTAATGTAATAAAAATGTTTCTGTTTTGAGCCTTTTCTTGAAAATCCTCAAGAATTTCGATAATATCGTTATCCAAATAACGAGTTTTAGTTACATCTAGCTCTAAACTACTGTCTCTAGGTAAAGAATCCAGTTCTTTTAAAATAGCACCTTTATTAAAAAAGGTAACTTCTTCTGCTAATGTCATTTTAACTTTAACAACACCATTACTTTTATCTTCCATGTGTAAAAAGTGAGAGTTTTGATAACTCTTTATTAAAATAACAACAACACCTACAGACAAACCTAGTGCAATACCTACAAGCAAGTCTGTAAATACAATACCCACCACTGTTACTGTAAAAGGGGCAAATTGTTTCCAACCCAATAGATACATCTCTTTAAATAAAGATGGCTTTGCTAGCTTATATCCTACAATTAACAAAATAGAAGCCAACACAGATAAAGGTATTTTATTTAAAAGGGTAGGAATTGCAACCACAGATATTAGCAATAGAAAACCATGTATAATAGCGGCCATTTTGGTTTTACCGCCAGACTGTATATTAGCAGAAGATCTTACAATAACCTGCGTTAGAGGTAGACCCCCAATTAATCCAGATACAATATTACCAGCACCTTGTGCTACTAGTTCTTTATTGGTTGGAGTAACCCTTTTTAGAGGGTCCAACTTATCGGTGGCCTCAACACATAACAATGTTTCTAGACTCGCAACAAGAGCGATAGTGAAGGCTGTAACCCAAATAGCTGGATTAGTGATTCCAGAGAAATTTGGTGTGCTAAACTGCCCTAAAAACATATCAAAGCTATCTGGTATAGGCACACTAACAAGATGCTTATTTGATATTCCAAAAACTGTGCTGTCTTGGGTGAAAATGAAATATAAAATCCCAACTCCAACAGCCACAAGTGGCCCTTGTATGAGGGTGAAAATTTTTCCTTTACTAGAAAGAACAGTACTCCACAGTAGCAGAATCACTAGGGCAATAATAGCAATAATAGTAGGACCTACACTTATTGCATTAATAGCATGTAAAATACCAGAGAAGGTAGTGTCTCCATCTACTTGAAAAAATGCAAAATCAACCTCTTGTGAAGAATTATACCCAAAAAAATGAGGAATCTGCTTTAAGATGATGATAATACCAATTCCAGTTAGCATTCCTTTAATAACAGATGAAGGAAAATAGTACCCAATAATACCCGCTTTCAAAAAGCCAAATACCATTTGTATAACACCTCCAAGAACAACTGCTAGTAAAAAGTTCTCAAAACCACCTAAACTACTAATGGCAGTAAGTACAATAGCTGCTAATCCTGCCGCTGGGCCACTAACTCCTACTTGAGAGCCACTTAAAACTCCAACTAAAATACCACCGACAATTCCTGCAATAAGACCAGAAAACAGTGGAGCTCCACTGGCCAAGGCAATACCCAAACAAAGAGGTAATGCAACAAAAAACACAACAATACTTGCAGGTATATCGTTCTTTAAATTCTTAAAAATAGTTGATTTAGACATATGCGTACGTGCAAAATAGAAATAGCTATTTTGCTTTTTTTTTAATTAAATAGAAAATTGAAATGTAGGGGTATGAGAAAATTTAAAATAAACTTCTCATACCAAGAGGAAAACTAAAGAAACACCTCTGGTGGTGGGTTACTTATTTCTAAAAAAACAGAACCAAAAAAAGTGTTTGGAGATTGTGCTATTTTACTTGAGTTGGAATTCGAAAAAACAATAGCTAACTGCCCGTGATTGGTTGTTATTTTCTTTTCTTCAGAAAGTTCTTTTTCTTGCTTGTTTTTATTTTCACTTTCTTTCTCAGAATCGTTGTCAATATCTATGACCACAGCAGTAATTTGCGCGGTAACTAGTATAGAGTTAAATATAGGTTGTCCTATAAAGAAAAACAACACAGCTATACTTAGGAGGGTTTTATGAGCTTTTATTAAGAAAAATGTACTCAATTGTAATCGGTTTTGTTTGGTTTAAAAATTATAATTATTATTCTTTAATTAAGGAAATTATTTAATATCTATTTCCTTAAAAAGCACAAATATAATAGCTAGTTGGTTAAAAATTTAAAATTTAATTTTATTAATAAAAATTTAACCTTTAGTGTTAAAATTCAGCATAAAAAAACCTCAACATATAATGTTGAGGTTTTATAAAAAAGGTACTGATAAGTATTACTTAAACACTACCACTCTCTTGCTTGCCTTGAATGAGCCGTTGGTTAACGAAACAAAAAACACGCCTACTGGTTGAGCGCTAAAGTCTAATGAAGTTGTATGGGTTTGCCCATTACTATCCAATAACCCTTTTGTTATTTGCTGACCGATTGTATTGTATACACTGTAGCTAATAGCACCAAAGTCCCTAGTTGTTGTGAAATTTACATCATACTGCTTTGCTCCTGCTGCTATAATAGTAAAATCACCAGCATTGAACTCTTCATCTATGACAGATAGGGTTGTATTGTTAATTGTTTTTGTAAATGAGTCATTAGGAGTGTTAGCATCTTCAGACAACAAAGTACGTGCTTCTATCTCATATTCTTGCTGAGCTATTGATAAATCTACAGTGGTGTTAAATGTATAGGTTGCTGAACTTTGAGGAGCAATAGTTTCTGTAAATGTTTCTGTAACAATTAAGGCTCCATCTACTCTAAGTGCAACATCAAAATTACTTTGAGGGTCTGTTCCAAAATTAAATATTTTAACAGTTACAGTTTCTGCGTCTGTTAAATCATCACCACTTACTGGTTGGTCAAAGTTGTATACACCTATATCTTCAGAGAAACCATTATTTAAAGTAAAGGAGGCAATACGTGTTCTCCATTGGTTAACTCCCTGGAAATACTCTGAGGTATGCCAAAAAGTAACACCATCTGGATCCATAGTAAGGTGGGCGTAATCTCCAAATCTGTTTGTATTTGTTTGTCTTCCTAAACCATCCCATATAACTCCCTCAGGAAAAGTCATCTGGCCAAGGGCATCACCGTCATAACGACCTGTATATCTAATACTAGCAGATGTGTTTTCACTACTAAGGTTATATGCCATACCAATATTTCCGTCTTGATCCATAGCTGAGCTACTCATGTATCTGCTTTCTCCGTCCTCAGGAGCAAATGACCCTTCTTGGAATAAAGACCAGGTGCTGTCTGCATCTGTATTACGTAGTTCTATCCAACGAATACCTCCACGCTGGCCACCCATATCTTCATTGAAAGTAATTACCCAAGAATTATGATTTACAAAACTCCTGTAGTTTGCAGCAAAGCTAATTACTCCAGAAGCGCCATCTAAACGTTGGTCTGTACTTGGTTGTTTGAAATCTCCCTGTCCAAATTGACGGAAAAAAGAATCAAAAGGAGCTGTTTCAATCTCTTGAGGCTGGCTAACTGTTGAATTATCTGGAGTAACAAAATCTGTTTCTATGGTCCAAACCTTGATGTGGTCATAAGAAACACCACCCCAAGAACCATCTTGCAGGTAAACAATAAAGGCAGGAGAATCTGTATCAGCATCATTACCTACTAAATTGGCCGGCTCTGGGCTAATTACTGTGGTTGGGTTTCTAATGAATTGAGGTAAATTAAACCCAATAATTGTTGGATCCTCGTCACCGTCTATCATAGCCTGTCTGTCCAAGACATACACTTTATCACCTTGGGTTTTGTTGGCAGTTAAGTAATAGCCATCATGCCAAACCGAATAATGCGGGTAATCTGGAAATGCATCTAGTGGGTAGTTGTATAGGTTGTAAGAACCGGTAGGGTCTGGAGTTTGAGAAACACCAATAATAAGGGCGTTGGTTCCTACATTGAATTGACTTACAAAAAAACGATCTGCAAGATGATCATACATTACAATAGGATCTCCGTTATTGTTTCCATTACCTAGAAAAGTACCCAGAGCAACTGGACCAGTTAACAACTCACCGGTTTTGTCAAATATTTTAACGACTAAGTTTACAGCATGTACATAATGATTTGGGCCCACTGCTCCTGTTGGATCTGGAGGTAAAGCTTGCCCTTCTTGGATTGACGCACCTTGAAAATTTTGTAATACAGTAAGAGGGTCTCTGGTTCCTTGCTCGCTTTGGTATCCAGGGTGTTGACCTTCTAGGGGTAAATCATTTTCATCTATAACAGCATTTTTTTGAGATGGATCAAATTTCTGTTTGATCTCTCTAGCATACTCAAAACCTTCTTCTTCCATTTCTGTAACACTTGGCATATCACGAAGTGCAATTGTAGTACCTACAAATGTACCTTGAGAGATAGAGTTTGGTCCTTGGGTTTGTTGTGCAAAAGTATTCCAAGAAAAGAAAACAGCAATTGCGATCAATAGGTTTTTTAATTTCATAATGTTATTTAGATTAATTTAATTTTGTGCAATATAACTCTTAGAGGGTAATTTGTTGTATGTAAATTACATACTTAACTCAATTTTATGAGATATTTATTGCAAGATACTTAGAGATGAGCCTGCGCACTAATAAAACAACTCATAATAATCTCACAGACTTATATTGTGAGGATAAAAGCTGTTAAAAAGTTTCTCATAACCTTGACCAAATCGGTTAATTTCTATTAAAAAATTTCAGAAAAAAAACTACCTTTACACTTTAAAAACCATTGAAATCCTATCAAGAATGATTCACTTTTTTGGAGACGTTACAACCAAAGTATTTGCTGTCCAAACAACCGCAGAAATTTCAAAACAAAGCAGCCAAAAACTGCAATGGCTTTTTGGCAATACACCACAAATAAAGCAGTCCGCAATCGCGGATTTTTTTATTGGCCCCAGAGCAGCTATGATTACACCATGGAGTACAAATGCTGTTGAAATAACACAAAATATGGGTATTGAATCAATTATTAGAATTGAAGAGTTTATACCCGCAACAGAAACTGCAAGTGATTTTGACCCAATGTTATTACAAAAATTTCCCTTGTTAGACCAAACTATTTTTGATGTATCTGCAACACCAGAGGCTATAAAAGATATTCATGATATTGCAGCCTACAATAAGTCTGAGGGATTGGCTTTAAACCAGGAAGAAGTTGCATATCTAGACATCCTTGCAATTAAGCTTGGCAGAAAACTCACAGACTCTGAAGTATTTGGTTTTAGCCAAGCCAATAGCGAGCATTGTAGACACAAAATATTTAATGGTACTTTTATTATTGATGGAGAGAAAATGCCATCTTCTTTATTCAAATTAATCAAAAAAACTTCCAAAGAAAATCCAAACGAAATTGTATCTGCCTATAAAGACAATGTTGCTTTTGTAAATGGTCCTGTAGTAACCCAATTTGCCCCAAAGAGTCCAGACAAACCAGATTACTATCAAAACAAAGACTTTAATAGTGTAATTTCAATAAAAGCAGAAACACATAATTTTCCAACAACGGTTGAGCCTTTTAACGGAGCAGCAACAGGATCTGGTGGAGAAATTAGAGATAGATTGGCTGGAGGAAAAGGATCACTACCCCTAGCTGGTAGTGCAGTATACATGACATCTTATTCGAGATTAGAAAAAAATCGTCCCTGGGAGCAAGCCATGGAAGAAAGAGATTGGTTGTACCAAACACCGCTTGATATTTTAATTAAAGCAAGTAATGGCGCTAGTGATTTTGGAAACAAATTTGGCCAACCACTTATCACAGGATCTGTACTCACCTTTGAGCATGAAGAACACGCCAGAAAACTAGGTTTTGACAAAGTTATTATGATGGCTGGAGGAATTGGGTATGGTAAAGCAGAACAAGCCCTAAAGGATACACCTCAACAAGGAGACCAGATCGTGATTCTTGGCGGAGAAAATTACCGCATCGGTATGGGAGGCGCAGCCGTATCTAGCGCAGACACAGGTGCCTTCTCTAGTGGCATTGAATTAAATGCCATACAAAGATCAAATCCAGAAATGCAAAAACGCGCTGCTAACGCTGTAAGAGGCATGGTAGAGAGTGATATAAATCCTATTGTATCTATTCATGATCATGGCGCAGGAGGCCACCTCAACTGCCTTAGCGAGCTGGTGGAAGATACCGGAGGGAAAATTAATATAGATGCCCTTCCTCTTGGAGACCCAACACTTTCAGCTAAAGAGATTATAGGAAACGAATCTCAAGAACGCATGGGTCTTGTTATTGGCAAAAAAGATTTGGATACCCTGCAACGCGTTGCAGATAGAGAGCGATCTCCAATGTACCAGGTTGGTGAAGTTACCGCAGATCATCAATTTACTTTTGAAAGCAAAACATCTGGAGAAAAACCTATGGATTTTGCTTTAAGTGATATGTTTGGAAGTTCTCCAGAAACAATCATGACAGATACCACTATAAATAGAGAGTATACCGCTGCTAGTTACGATGTTTCAGAAATTAAAAAATACACCAGTGAGGTATTAAGCCTTGAGGCTGTAGGTTGTAAAGACTGGTTAACCAACAAAGTAGACCGCTGTGTTACGGGTAAGGTAGCAAAACAACAATGCGCCGGACCTTTACAATTACCACTTAACAATTGTGGTGTGATGGCATTAGATTATAATGGTAAACAAGGTGTTGCTACCAGTATTGGACACTCCCCTATCTCTGGACTTATAGATCCAGTAGCAGGATCTAGAAATTCTATAACAGAGTCTTTAACCAATATTATTTGGGCGCCCCTAGACAAAGGATTAAAAAGTATTTCTTTATCTGCCAATTGGATGTGGCCCTGTAATAATCCAGGATAAGATGCGCGTCTTTATAAAGCTGTTGAAGCAATTAGTGATTTTAGTATTGCTCTTGGCATTAATGTGCCCACTGGAAAGGATTCTCTTTCTATGAAGCAGAAATATAAAAACCAGGAAGTAATATCTCCAGGAACTGTAATTATAACAGCTGCTGGACATTGTAATGATATTAAAAAAGTTGTAGAGCCTGTATTACAAAAAGACAAAGGAAGTATCTATTACATAAACATAAGCCAAGACAATTTTAAACTAGGAGGATCCTCTTTTGGTCAAGTTTTAAATAGTGTTGGAAATGAGGCTCCAACAGTGAAAAATGCCTCTTATGTGGCTACCGTTTTTAACACCATTCAAGGTCTTATCATGGAAGACCAAATTGCGGCAGGACATGATGTTGCCTCTGGAGGACTTATTACTACCCTGTTAGAAATGTGCTTTGCAGATACTAACTTAGGAGCTACTTTAAACCTATCTGATCTCAAAGAAAAAGATACTGTAAAGGTTTTATTTTCAGAGAATTGCGGTATTGTAATTCAAGCATCACATGATCATACTTTAGAGAACACTTTACTAGATAACAACATAGATTTTGTTAAAATAGGAACGGTCTCAAACAAAGAAGAGTTAACCCTTACCAACTATAAGGATCAGGTTTGTTTTGATATCCTGCAGATGAGAGACTCTTGGTATAAGACCTCTCACCTACTGGATGTAAAGCAGAGCGGAAATATGGCAGTGCCACGTTTTGAAAACTATAAAAATCAACCACTTCAGTTTACATTCCCGAAAAATTTTAACGGAAAAAAACCCGTGATAGACAGCTCTAAAAAACGTATTAAAGCAGCCATTATAAGAGAAAAAGGATCTAACAGCGAACGTGAAATGGCAAACGCCATGTACCTGGCTGGTTTTGATGTTAAAGATGTCCACATGACAGATTTAATTACAGGAAGAGAAACCTTAGATGATATAAAATTTATTGCAGCTGTAGGAGGCTTCTCAAACAGCGACGTATTAGGAAGCGCAAAGGGCTGGGCAGGTGCGTTTTTATACAATGAAAAAGCAAACACAGCATTGAAAAAATTCTTTGCTAAAAATGACACCCTATCTCTAGGGGTTTGTAATGGATGTCAATTATTTATAGAACTAGGATTACTAAACCCTAATGATACAGAAAAACCAAAAATGTTACATAACGATAGCGGGAAGTTTGAATGTAATTTCACCTCTGTAACTATTCAAGAAAACAACTCAGTAATGCTCTCTAGCCTTGCTGGAAGCACCCTTGGTATATGGGCCGCTCATGGTGAAGGGAATTTTTCATTCCCTAAAGAAGAAGGGCATTATAACATTGTTGGAAAATATGGGTATGACGCATTTCCAGCAAATCCAAACGGGAGTGATTACAACACTGCAATGATGACAGACGCCTCTGGAAGACATCTTGTTATGATGCCACATCTAGAGCGCTCTACTTTTCCTTGGAATTGGGGACACTACCCAAAAAACACCAATGATGAGGTTAGCCCTTGGCTAGAAGCGTTTGTAAATGCCAGAAAATGGTTAGAAACAAAGTAATTTTCTCACTTTTAATTCATATTTAACACTCTTGAAGGCATAGTAACCATACCTTTGGTATTCATTGATTTGCTATACACTAGAATTTATTAAAAAATGAAAAATACGTTATTTACATTATTATTGGTATGTGTTACTCTTAGCAGTTTTTCTCAGTCTTTTGAAGAAAAGTTTCAGCGCGCAAAGATTTACTATTCAGACTCGCAACAACTCTCCCAATTAGAGAGTTTAGGTGTAGCCGTAGATCATGGGAAACATAAAAAGGGATATTTTATTATTTCAGACTTTTCTACCTCAGAGCTTACTATTGCTCGTGACAATGGTTTTAAGTTTGACATCCTTATAGATGATCTTGAACAACGTTTTTTAACTCAAAACAATCTTCAGACGCCCCTTATAAATCTAGATTGTGATAATAGTGCTGAAACTTATGAAACTCCAGTGCACTTCAATGATCCTTCGGGGTCTATGGGTGGTTACTTTACATACCAAGAGGTATTAGATGAGTTAGACCAGATGAAAGCATTGTATCCTAATTTAATTACTACAAAAGCAAACATTAGCAATTTCTTAACCCAAGGACAGCCAGATAACTCTGTAACTCCATCTATTGGCGGAAATGGCATTAAATGGGTTAAAATTAGTGACAATCCAGATGCTTCAGAGCCAGAACCACAGATATTATACACGGCTATACACCATGCCCGTGAACCAATGTCATTACACCAACTAATTTTTTACATGTGGTATTTGCTAGAGAATTATGATACAGACCCAGAGATTCAGAGCATTGTTGATAATACCGAACTTTACTTTGTCCCTGTTGTAAACCCCGACGGATACCTATACAACGAAAAAACCAATCCAAATGGAGGTGGTTTTTGGAGAAAAAACAGAAGAAACAACGGTAATGGAACCTTTGGTGTAGACAACAACAGAAACTACGAATTTTTTATTGATGGCAACTCCAGTAATGGTATGTGGGGCGGTGAAGGATCTTCTGGAAATCCAGACAGCCAAGTATACAGAGGTACAGGGCCCTTTAGTGAGGTAGAAAACCAAGCCATGAAATGGTTTGTAGAACAGCATAATTTTATCATGGCCTTTAACAACCATAGCTATGGTGAATTGTTACTTCGCCCTTATGGATACATAGAAAACACACCATCTGTAGATGAAGAATTACTTGATAATTTAGGCGCCGAATTAGTATCACAAAACGGTTACAACAACATACTCTCAGCAGAGCTGTATGCTGCCGCGGGAGACAGTGATGACTTTATGTACGGTACTGTTGGCACCCATGATAAAATATTTGCATATACTCCAGAAATTGGTCCTGAATTTTGGCCTCCTTCCAACCAAATCGAGCCTATTGCTAAATCTATGATGTATCATAATGTAACGGCAGCAAAAATGATAAACAATTTTGCCTCTTTAAAAGATACAGGCGCTACCTACACGGGAACCAGTCCTGTGATAGACGCTCCTTTTGAAATAAAAAGATTTGGTTTATCTGGTGATGGAAACTTTAGCGTTTCACTCAATCCTATTTCAAACAATATTGATGCTGCGGGAGAGGCTGTAAACTTTAATGGACTTGAGCTATTAGAAACACAAAACGGCAACATACAATATAGCCTTAGCGGCGCTGTAAATAGCGGAGATCTAATTGTATATGAGTTAGTCGTTAATAATGGCGAGTATGACACAACACTTCTAGTCACTAAAACATTTGGGAGTCTTACCAGTATTTTTGAAGACGATGCCTCCTCTACCTCTAATTACTCAAATAATGGATGGGCTACCACATCGCAAACTTTTGTTTCTGCGCCAAGTAGTATTACTGAATCTCCAAATGGAGATTATGATGATAATGCCAATAAATCTATAGTATTAAACAATACCATAGACCTCACTGGGGTTATTGGAGCTAATGTAACGTTTTGGACCAAGTTTGACATAGAAAACAACTATGATTATGCGCAGTTCCAAATTTCTACAAACGGCGGTAATAGCTGGATATCCCAATGCGGATTGTACACCAATGCAGGAAGTGAAGACCAGCCAGAGGGTCAACCACTGTATGATGGAACGCAAAATGAGTGGGTACAAGAACAAATAGACTTGAGTGATTATATTGGCCAAACCATACGTGCACGTTTTATTTTCAGGTCAGATAATTTTGTAGAAGCAGACGGGTTTTACTTTGATGATTTAACATTTAACACCTTAAATGATGATACGCTTTCCCTAGAAGATATCCAACAATATCAGTTTGGTATTTATCCAAACCCAGTAAAAGATATATTACACATTACAACCAACTTAACAGACTACACTGCTGCTGTATACGCCATGGATGGTAAACTTATAAAAAGCAGTAAGGCATCTGCAAATCATTCATTGGATTACAGTGATCTTGCACCTGGTATATACATATTAAAACTATCTCAAAAACAAACACTACAAACCTTTAAGATAATAAAACAATAGATACACCCATAGTGTTATAATAAATGTCATACCATTAGCCTGGTGTGACATTTTTTTGTGCGTTTTGAATTTAATTCTTCAAGTTATTTAAAATCAATATTTTTCACTATTTTGCATTCACAGAAATTATAATGATATGACAGAAGTAAAAAGACTTTTTGACTTTCCATACTACCAATTAGAAAACTATCCTCAAGAGGCTGCACTAGTTAGTAAAGAAAATGGAACTTGGGTTAAAACATCCACCCAACAATATATAGATCAAGCCAATGCAATTAGCCGTGGTTTGATAAAACTTGGAGTAAAAGCCAATGACAAAGTAGCCATTATTTCTATGACAAATAGAACACAGTGGAATATCTGTGACATTGGAATACTGCAAACAGGCGCACAAGATGTGCCTATCTACCCTACCATATCTGAGCAAGACTATGAGTATGTTCTTAACCACTCAGAGTCTAAATATGTATTTGTTTCCTGTAAAGAAGTCCTAGATAAAATAAATAAAATAAAAGCAAATGTTCCTACTCTTTTAGGGGTCTATAGCTTTGAAGATATAGATGGCTGTGATTCTTGGCAAGAAGTGATTACCCTTGGTAATGACAATCAAGATTTGCAACAAGAAGTGCAAAAACGCATGGACGGAGTTCATGAAGATGATTTAGCAACACTTATATACACCTCTGGAACTACCGGAAGGCCAAAAGGAGTAATGCTAAGCCACAAAAACATTGCATGTAATGCAAAACACAGTAAAGGGAGATTACCAATAGAAATGGGTAAATCCAAGGCGCTGAGTTTTTTACCTGTATGTCATATATATGAGCGCATGCTATTGTACATGTACCAATATTGTGGTGTAAGCATTCATTTTGCTGAAAGTTTAGAAACCATTAGTGATAATCTTAAAGAAATCCATCCAGAGGTAATGACGGCTGTACCGCGTTTACTTGAAAAAGTATACGATAAAATTATTGCCAAAGGTGCAGATTTAACGGGAGTTAAAAAGAAACTATTCTTTTGGGCCGTTGATCTTGGTCTACAATGGGAACCTTATGGACAAAATGGTTGGATGTATGAAACAAAGCTAAAAGTAGCACGCAAATTAATTTTCAGTAAGTGGCAAGAAGCCCTTGGCGGAAATTTAAAAGCTATTGCTTCTGGTTCTGCAGCATTACAACCTAGACTTGCAAGAGTATTTAATGCGGCAGGATGCCCAGTAATGGAAGGCTATGGTCTTACAGAGACCTCTCCTGTGGTTACGGTTAATGATATGCGTGACGGTGGTTTTAGAATTGGAAGTGTTGGTAAAGCATTACCAGACACAGAAGTTAAAATTGCTGATGATGGAGAAATATTGATAAAAGGACCTCAAGTAATGCAAGGATATTACAAAGATCCAGAGCAAACTGCAGAGGTACTTAAAAATGGATACTTCCATACTGGAGATATTGGAGAAATAGATAGTGACGGTTTCTTAAAAATTACAGACCGTAAGAAATCTATGTTTAAAACCAGTGGTGGTAAATATGTAGCGCCTCAATTAATAGAAAATGCTATGAAGCAGTCTTCATTTATTGAGCAGATTCTTGTGGTGGGTGATGGAGAGAAAATGCCAGCTGCACTTATACAACCAAACTGGGAGTGGATAAACCAGTGGAGCACTATAAAAGGTCATAACATTTCTAAAGACACAGCAGTTGCATCTCAAGATCAGAAGCTGATTGACCGAATCCAAGAAGAAATTAATTTCCATAACGAAGGTTTTGGAAGTTGGGAAAAAGTAAAAACCTTCCAACTTACTCCAGATGTATGGAGCATTGATGCAGGACACCTTACCCCTACCATGAAATCAAAACGTAAAGTAATCAAGGAAATGTACAAAGACCTTTATGAGAAGCTCTATGGGCGTTCTTAATACAGGTACACGTTTGTACAATAAATCACGCTATGCAAATAGCGTGATTTTTTTTTGAAATGTTAGCTCAAAAAAAAGATTAAAAAATTTAAAAACAGTATGCGTGTGTGATGAGCAGATTGTTTTGTAACATTTTACTACATTTGTTTACTAACCTATATAATTAAAAAACAATAAAGATGTCTGAATCAAATGTTACAGTAAAAGAAAGTGCTATCCAATATGGTTTAATTCTTGGAGGAATTTTAGCAATTTCAACGGTATTAATGTATGCCCTTAATCAAGAATTATTTCTTTCTGCTTGGGTTGGTGTAAGTACTATTGTGCTTGTTATAGGTACTGGTATTTTTTCAGTTGGCAAAGCAAAAGACATACTAGGTGGATTTATGAGCTTTAAAGAGGCCTTCACGGCATACTTTATTACCACAGCTGTAGGTTTAGCAATTAGCACGGCAGTAGGTATATTAATATTTGCTATTATTGACACAGAACTTGGAGCCTATTTAAATGAACAAAGTTATGAAATGGCTCGGGCCTTTATGGAGCGTTTTAATACTCCTGAAGAAATTATGATCGAATCATTAAATGAACTAAAAGAAGTTGATAATTTTTCAATAGCGAATCAAGTCAAATCTTATTTCACTGGATTAATTATGCAGGCAGTTATTGGATTGCTTATCGGTTTAATATTCAAAAAAGCAGATCCAAACGCCATAGACTAACCCATGAATATATCTGTAGTCATACCTCTTTTAAATGAGGAGGAATCTATTAAAGAACTTTACCTCTGGATTGCAAAAGTAATGCAAGCAAACAGCTTTAGCTATGAGGTAATCTTTATAGATGACGGCTCTACAGACACATCTTGGTCTATTATTGACTCTCTACACAAACAACACCCCCAAATAAAAGCCATACAGTTTTTAAGAAACTTTGGTAAATCTCAAGCCTTACATGCAGGTTTTGCAATGGCTCAAGGCGATGTGGTTATCACCATGGATGCAGATTTGCAGGACAATCCAGAAGAAATACCTGAGCTTTATAACATGATTTGTAATCAAGGCTATGATTTGGTTTCTGGTTGGAAAAAAGTGCGGTATGACTCTAAGATATTTAAAAATTTTCCATCCAAAATATTTAACTGGGCGGCAAGAAAGACCTCTGGTGTTCAATTAAATGATTTTAATTGCGGGCTTAAAGCCTACCACAAAAATGTAATTAAAAACATAGAGGTTACCGGAGAAATGCATCGATACATTCCTGTTTTGGCCAGTAATGCTGGCTTCACAAAGATTGGAGAAAAAGTTGTACAACACCAAGCTCGTAAATATGGTAGCACAAAATTTGGTGTAGACCGTTTCACTCATGGGTTTTTAGACCTACTTACCCTTTGGTTCTTTTCTAGATTTGGCAGAAGGCCTATGCACTTATTTGGAGCCTTAGGTGCTTTTATGCTAACCATTGGGTTTTTATTTGCTTTTTACCTAGGAGTTGATAAGTTGTTTATCAACCCAACGGGTAGACTTATTACAGAAAGACCGCAATTTTATATTGCTATAACAGCAATGATTATAGGTTCTCAGCTTTTTCTTGCTGGCTTTTTAGGAGAGCTACTCTTACGCACCAAAAAAGAAAACAGCAACTATTCTATTAAAAACACGTTATAAGTAGGTTGCTTCTAATTTAGGTATGCTATTTATATCTAGTAAAATTAGTAAAAATCTCTCTTCAGGGCTGCAGTAAATTAGCTATTTTTGCATATAAAATAATCCTTAATGAATACCATAGACCCTACCTTATTAGAGCGCGTAAATGTTTGGCTCACTCCTACTTTTGATACCCACACACAAGAGAAAATAAAGCAACTTATAGCCAATGACCCACAAGGGCTAGATGACGCTTTTTACAAAAATCTTGCCTTTGGTACAGGAGGTATGCGCGGTATCATGGGTATTGGTGATAATAGAATAAACAAATACACCCTTGGTAAAAACACACAAGGAATTAGTAATTATCTTAAAAAGTGTTTTCCGTCAGAGGTTTTAAAAGTTGCCATTGCTTTTGATTGCAGACACAACTCTAAAGAACTTGCAAAGGTCGTTGCAGATGTATTTTCTGCCAATGGTATAGAGGTGTTTTTATTTAGTGATTTGCGCCCTACTCCAGAATTATCTTTTGCTGTAAAACATTTAGGCTGTCATTGTGGTATTGTACTCACTGCCTCACACAATCCTCCAGAATATAATGGGTATAAAGTATACTGGCAAGACGGAGGCCAGCTAGTACCCCCGCAAGACGCTGCCATTATTAAAGAAATAAACGCGTTGGCTTACAGTGATATTCTATTTAATGCCAAGGAAGACCTAATAACAGAAATAGACCAAGAGGTAGATGATGCCTTTGCTCAGGCTGCTGTTAAAAATGGAAGTTACAACACCACTGATACAGCCAAAAAAGACTTAAAGATTGTTTTTACAGCACTGCACGGTACCTCTATTACCATGATACCACGAGTTTTGGAAGCAGCAGGGTATACAAATGTGCATGTAGTAGCGCAACAGGCAACACCCGATGGAGATTTCCCAACGGTGATCTCTCCAAATCCAGAAGAGCCAGAAGCGCTTAAAATGGCTATAGAGATTGCTGAGCAAACAAATGCAGATATTGTAATAGGTACCGATCCAGATTGCGATAGATTAGGAATTGCTGTTAGAAATAGCCAAGGCATTATGGAAATTATTAACGGAAACCAAGCCATGGCTATCAAAACAAATTTTCTTCTTGAAAATTGGAAAAGCACGGGCAAATTAACTGGAAACCAATTTATAGCCTCCACGATTGTATCAACACCAATGATCGCGAAAATTGCTGATGCTTATGGTGTTATCTACAAAGAAAGTCTCACTGGTTTTAAGTGGATTGCCAAAATGGTAGTAGACTTCCCAGAGTTAGAGTTTATTGGTGGTGGTGAAGAGAGTTTTGGTTTTATGGTTGGAGACTTTGTAAGAGATAAAGATGCTGTAACTGCAAGTTTATTAGCCTGTGAGGTTGCCGCGCAACAAAAAGCGAAATCCCGCACCCTGTTTGAGTATTTGGACACCATTTACAAAGAAGTAGGATACTATAGAGAACATCTTGTTTCACTTGTTAAAAAAGGAAAAAAAGGTGCCCAAGAAATTGAGCAAATCATGAAAGACTTGAGCACAAACCCTTTAAAAGAGATTGCAGGCAGTCCTGTGGTGAGCATCGAAGATTATAACACCAGTACAAGACTTGATGTATTAAATAACACGACTGTAACCTTAGATATTCCAAAGAGTAATGTACTTATATATTATACTCAAGATGGGAGTAAAATAGCAGCCAGGCCAAGTGGTACAGAACCTAAGATTAAATTTTACATTAGCGTTCAAGACAAACAACAAGCAAATATTTCAGAACTACTGAAAGATAAAATAAATGCTATTTGTACTGATTTAAATATAGTATAACCCTATGAATTACTTCAAAAAAATACTAGACTACGCAAGGCCCTACAAAAAGTACGCGGTGTTAAACATCATTGCCAATGTATTCTATGCTTTTTTTGGAACCCTGGCCTTTGTGTCTTTAATGCCTATGTTAAAGGTATTATTCGGAAATGGAGAAAAAGTGTTGGTAAAACCTACCTACCTAGGTATTACAAAAATTGGAGATTATTTTGAGCAGTTCTCTAATTTCTACATCACCCAGCGCATTGAAACCTCTGGAGAGATGGGAGCACTTACCATCATGATTGTGTTTGTTATTGCTACTTTTTTATTGAAAAATTTATTTGGCTATTTAGCGATGTATTTTATTACATTTCTAAGAAATGGTGTATTAAAAGACCTACGTAACGAATTGTACCGAAAAACAGTAGCACTTCCTGTGTCTCACTATTCTGAAAAAAGAAAAGGAGATACCATTGCTAGAATTACCAATGATGTACTAGAAGTGCAACACTCTTTTTTGTCTATACTGGAGCTAATAGTTAGAGAACCGCTAATGATTTTATTTACCATTATAGCCATGCTTGCGATAAGCCCTGAGCTCACCTTATTTGTTTTTATATTTATTCCTGTTTCTGGTTTTCTAATTTCAAAAATTGGAAAGTCTCTAAAAAGCCATAGTGATAAGGTACAAAGAGAGCAAGGGTATTTTTTATCTCTCTTAGAGGAAACATTAGGGGGTTTAAAAATTATCAAAGGATTTAATGCAGAAAAAATATTCTCCAAAAGATTTGAAGATTCTACCATGCGCTTTTTTAAATCATCGAACACATTATTAAATAGACAAAACCTGGCCTCTCCTACTAGTGAATTTTTAGGTATTGCAGTAATATCGATACTCTTATGGTATGGAGGATCTATGGTACTGGTTGATAAATCACTACCAGCAGAGGCATTTATCGTATATATGGGGCTTGCTTACAATATTCTCACACCAGCAAAAGCTATAAGTAAAGCTAGTTATAGTGTAAAAAGAGGTAATGCTGCTGCTGAACGTGTGTTGGAGATACTAGAAACCAAATCTAGCATCATTGACAAACCAGATGCAATTGTAAAAAATGGTTTCACAAATACCATGCGTATAGACAACATTAGCTTTAAATATGACCAAGAAAATGTGTTACAAAACTTTAGTTTAGAAATACCTAAAGGGCATACCGTTGCACTGGTTGGGCAAAGTGGTAGTGGTAAAAGCACCATTGCAAACCTAGTTACACGTTTTTATGATGTAAATACTGGGAGTATAGCCATTGATGGTATAGATATAAAAGACATGACTCAAAACTCATTACGAGGTTTACTTGGGCTTGTGACCCAAGATTCTATTTTGTTTAATGACACTATTAGAGAAAATTTACGCATTGGAAAAGAAAATGCTACCGATCAAGAAATTATTGCAGCATTAAAGATTGCAAATGCTTGGGAGTTTGTAAAAGAATTGCCTAAAACTATTGATACCAATATTGGTGATAGTGGTAATAAATTAAGTGGTGGCCAAAAGCAGCGTCTGAGTATTGCAAGGGCTGTACTGAAAAACCCTCCTATTATGATCCTAGATGAGGCCACTTCTGCCCTAGATACAGAAAGTGAACGCCTGGTTCAAAACGCCTTAGAGAACATGATGAAAAATAGAACTTCTATTGTCATTGCCCACAGGCTATCTACCATTCAAAATGCTGATACTATCGTGGTACTCAGCAAAGGATGTATTGTTGAGCAAGGGAAACACGCAGATTTATTAGCAAAAAAAGGAATGTATTACAGCCTTGTTGAGATGCAATCCTTAGCCTAAAGGCTAGTTTATTGCATAAAAAAAGAGCAGTTGGGAGACTGCTCTTGAATTTTTGTTAAACACATTTGGGGCACGTGCCTAACTTTACTAACATAAGTATGATACAAATATAACTCTTTATTTAGAGTACACAAGAAAAAAATGTATTTTATCGTATTTTATTAACACTTTATCGTTTTTATGTGTACTTTTTTGATTTGATACACTTTTTAATTCCTACTTAAGTACAGAATTTATAAAACATAAAATGGCGAGAAAGCCCCCGCTATTCTCGCCATTAGTGAACTCATATTACATTTGAGGCATATAATAAAAGTTTCAAAAATTAACCTGAAACAAATATAGAAAGAATTTTCCTACAAAACAAGGATTAATTGCATTTTATCTTATTTGTGTGCTTTTAATCGGTTTATTTAGATTTTAAAAGAACTTACCTAAACACTATTTTTGAAATCTTCTTACTACCACTGGCAAATGCTACACTATCATTTACAAATTCTATGGCATAAAAGCCCTCTTTAGATAATTCACCCCAAGTGAAACCTTGATCACTGCTATAAGAAATACCCGGTGACCCAACCGCTACAATACCCTGCCCTTTTGTTCCAGGTACAAAAGATACCGAAGATCTATATCCAGGGCCTGCGCCGTTACTGAGTAAACTCCAGGTTTTTCCACCATCTTTGGTAATGGCTTTATTCCCCTGATTAAAATCTTTATCATCCCAGTTTCCGCCAACAATAACACCCGTGCTGGCATCAAAAAAATCAACGCTATAAATACCCGTCATAACACCTCCTTGCAAAATAGGAGTATCATACACGGCCCAAGTAATGCCTTTGTCTGGAGAATGAAACACACGGGCCCTCATTCCTCCTGTTACAATCCAGGTATGATCTCCATAAATTGCTATATTAGAGTTACTAGCTGCAAATGCAGCTTCACCAACCACTACAGATGGCAAGACATCACAAGACAATTTAGACCAAGAATCACCTCCATCTCTGGTTATAATAATAGAAAGACAGCCACCTATAGGATCTCCCATGGCAATACCTTCTTGGTCATTCCAAAAAGAAATTGCATCGTAAAAGACGCCCTCACCGGTTTCTAGGTATACTTCTTGCATAGTAGTAGCCTGATTATCTTTAACGTCAATTTTGTATAAAACCGCAGGGGTATCAATGCTTAAAACAAAAACAGCATCTTGTGTCTTGGTTATAGCTCTAAAATGGAGCAGCTTGTTATCATAGGTTACCGTTGCAAGTTTAGGGGTATTTCCATCTACAAGCCCAACAACACCTCTATTGGCTGCAAACCATACACGTGAAGTATCTTGGGCAACAATAGCACGAATACTCAAGCTATCTGTAAATATTTCTGAAATACTAACACGTGTAAAAGACTCTTTTTTTTGTCTAGAACAAGAGCTACATACTACAAGGATTATAATGATACTTAAAAGATGTTTCATCGTCATGTTATTTTTAGTAAAAGTAACTAAAACAAATCGTTGAAAATAAGATACCTTTGCATACGCATTAAAGCATACAAAATGCTGTTTATTATTTACCTATGAGATTACACAGAACCCTTGTTTTTGCTACTATTGATTCATTAGACCTTATTTTTAATGAGCAAAAACAAGCCGATAAAGTATTGAGATCTACCCTGAAAAAAGACAAACGTTGGGGCTCAAGAGACCGCAGTTTTATTGCAGAAACCACCTATGATATAGTGAGGTGGAAACGCCTTTACCAGGAGATTGCAGAGGTACAAGCTCCTTTCTCTCGCGGTAATCTGTATAGAATGTTTGCTGTTTGGTGTACCCTAAAAGGCATAGCCATACCTAAAGACTGGACACAATTTGAGCAAACTCCAACAAGGCGTATTAAAGGTCGTTTTGATGAATTATCAAAAACAAGAAAAATCAGGGAATCTATTCCAGATTGGTTGGATGAATTGGGTGTAAAAGAATTAGGTAAAAAATGGGACAAAGAGTTGGCGGCATTAAACAAACAAGCTGAAGTGGTTTTAAGAGTAAACCCTTTAAAAACGACACTTGAGGATCTGCAACTAGCCTTAAAAGAAGATGAAATACTCACAAAAACAATTAAAGGATACCCACACGCGCTGGTTTTAAGAGAGCGTGCAAATGTGTTTATCACAGATGCCTTTAAAAAAGGTTGGTTTGAAGTACAAGATGCCTCATCTCAAAAAGTAGCTGCCCTTCTAGATCCAAAGCCTGGTATGCGCATTATAGATGCATGTGCTGGTGCTGGGGGTAAAAGCTTGCATATTGCCTCACTTATGGAAAACAAAGGACAGGTGGTCTCCATGGACATTTATGAAAATAAATTAAATGAGCTAAAAAGACGTGCCCGCCGTAATGGTATTCATAACATAGAAACTAGAACTATAGATTCTACCAAGGTTATTAAAAAACTTTTAGAAAAAGCAGATAAAGTACTCATAGATTCTCCATGTACTGGACTAGGTGTATTAAGAAGAAACCCAGATGCTAAATGGAAAATGAATCCTGATTTTTTAGAGGAAATTAAAGTAACTCAAAGTGAAATTTTAGATTCCTATTCTAGAATGGTAAAACCAGGAGGAGATCTTGTGTATGCTACTTGTTCTATATTACCAAGTGAAAATGAAAAACAAGTAAAAGCATTTCTAAAGCGTGATGCTGGAGAAAGCTTTACATTTGTAAAAGACGAAAAAATTCTTCCTTCAAGTTCTGGATTTGATGGATTTTATATGGCACTACTTAAAAAAAATATATAAATGAGAACATTACAACTACTTTTTTGCTTAAGCATTACAAGCATATTATTTGCACAACAACCCTACTATAACAATGTAAATCTTACCCTTACAGGAGAAGCATTATACAATGAACTTCAAGATAAGATTGATATTGACAACACAACATTTACATACGGTGATGTTCGTGATACAATGTTAGAAACAGATGAAGATCCAGATAACAGTCAAAACGTGTTATTAGTGTATGGATATAACAACTCAAGTTGTGTGACCGATCGTACTAGAAATAAACAAGAATTTGGAGGTAATTCCTGTAATTTCAATAGAGAACACGTTTTTGCACGTAGCAACGCAGACCCAGAAATGGGTGGAACTAGTAATATTTATACCGGTATTGTTGCAGATCCTCATAACCTAAGATCTAGTGATGTGCAAATGAATGGAAACCGCGGAAATAAAAAATTTGCTGCAGGAACTGGCACCGCTGGTGATGTAGGTGGAAACTGGTACCCTGGTGACGAGTGGAAAGGAGATATAGCAAGAATGATGATGTATATGTATACACGTTATGGAGAAAGATGCCTGCCTTCATTAAATGGATCAGGGCCTCTGCAAAGTGGCAACAATATGTTACAAGTATACCTGCAATGGAATGTTGAGGACCCCGTAGATACTACCTTTGAAGACCAAAGAAATAACTATTTAGAGACGGTCTACGGAAATAGAAACCCGTTTATAGACAATCCATATCTTGCGACTATTATTTGGGGGGGAGCACCCGCTGAGGACCGTTGGGGAACCCTTGGTATTGAAAACAACAACGAGCAAGGGTTTACTATTTATCCTAACCCAGCAACAGAGTCTATAGCTATTAGTTCTAGTAATAGCCAAACAAACATATCTGCTACTATCTATAGTATCTCTGGTAAGAAAATTAAAGAAGTTCCTTCTATTAAAGCAAACCAAAGTATGGATATTTCTACCCTTGGATCTGGCATCTATATCATAACAATAGAAAGCCCAGAAAAAGTAAGAACAACACAAAAATTAGTAATAAAGTAAGGCTGTTTTAGCTGTCAATTTATTTTTGTAAAACTCATTGCATAAAAAAGTCCCGAGCTATATTTAGCTCGGGACTTTTTTCATATAATAGGATATGATTTAATTCTTTAAAACCTGTATTACACTACTCGCATTTTTTGTAGTAGCCTTTACAAAATAGGTCCCTGTTGTAAAACCTGATATATCAATGGTTACCTGGTTTGCTGAAACCGCTTTTTCTAGTAATAGTACTCCTGTTATAGAATATACAGAAATACGCTCTAATGTACTCACTGGTGATTCTATTGTAACTTGTACATTTGCAGGATTTGGATATACCATCAGTGATTGAATCTGGTTGTCATTGGTAGCCAACTCTGCCTCGGTCACAAACCTTCTAAACCCTTCATAGGTTCCAGAAGAACATTCATTAGCTCCACGTACCCTCCAAAAATATTCTGTATCATAAGACAAGCCGCTTAATATAGTAGTCAACTCTAAGGTAGTTCCCGTAATAACAACAGTATCAAAAGTATCCTCTAAGGCTACTTCAAACTCATACCCTAAGGTTGCATTGCTTGCCAGTTCCCACTCTAATTCTAAACCATCAATTGGTCTGTTTTGAGAATTATTTGATGGAGAATCCAGCTCAACTGAACCCACCTGGATATCATCAGTTATTTCTAAAGAAACATAGGTGTTGGTTGTTTGGCTAGTACCTGTTGCTGTAATTACTATAGGATAAGATCCAAATGCCAAAACGTCAATACCTTCTATGGTTAATACAGCCGTGGCAGTTTCAGTAACAGAACTAGGAACAATAGATGCCGTAGTGCCTTCTGGCGCCGCATCAAAAGTTAATACAACGGTATCATCTAAGCCTTCATCAAAAGTAACATCTATATTAAAAGTAGCCGTTTGAAGTTCTGGACATGTTAACACATTTGCGTTGGTAGTAGAAACCATAAAGCCTTCACTTGAGATACCTTCTAAAACCAAAGAAAATACTTGAGTATCATTAACTAGCAATTGCCCTTTGTGAGATACACGAACAATATAATCTCCAGCCTCTGGAGTATTAATTTCTATCTTTTCTACATTATCCACTACATTATCTCCAGTTGTTGCGCCAGCAGTTGGCGTAGCAGCATTTAAAACCCATGGCAGAAAAGTAACTCCTCCATCTTGAGATATTCGTAAATCAAGGTCATTTACAAGACTTGGCGTAGCGACATCTTCGTTTCCTCCTGGTAATGGATTAGCTGCTGGATCTGTCCAGGCAATGGTGGCAGATATGTCCTGAGTACCATCTGCTTTAAAGGTGTAGGTATACACATCATTGGCATCTAAAGTTTCAGTAATAATCATACTCTCAGTACCATCTTGTGAGATTACTTGAGCAGCACGCTGAGTGTTTAAGAGCCCCCAACCAAATCTATAATCTGGACCCGGTGCAAAACCTGCCTCATCTGCGGTGTGGAGTGCTAAAGCTCTTAAGGTAGAGGCCAGCATATACTCACCGTTTAAATCATTGTAATGTTGTTGTAATAACAACAAACTTCCAGATACATTTGGAGCAGACATTGAAGTTCCACTAAAGTTTGCATAAGAACCGTTTGATGCTCCAGTAGAAGAATACATGTTTACCCCTTTTGCAGAAACATCTGGCTTTATACGCCCATCATCTGTTGGTCCCCAACTACTAAAACTAGACATAAAAACATCACTGGCATCCTCATACTCTAAAACTTCAAAGGTAGCTGCAACCACAATATTGTTTTTTGCCACACTTTTATCTGTAAGGTAATCATAGCCCCCATCTGCAGGGTTTTCTCCAGATTGACGGTCATTACCGGCAGAGCAAATTGGCAAATAGTAAGGTGCATTGTATACTATTCTGTCTATATCTCTTGCATTACTATCATAATAGCCAATATACCAAAGAGGTACATTACTACTTGCAATACCATAACTATGGTTAGAAATTAGCAAGCCATTTGCTGCAGCATTTGTCATCTCTGGTTCATCTGCACTAAAATCATAGGTTAACAATTCTGCCATTGGAGCCATACCTTTGGCTTGCCCATTGACTTGACTTCCAGAACCAACCATAGTACCCGATACATGAGTAGCATGACTACTAATACTTCCTGGATTATCAATCTGTAAAACTCTATCTTCAAGTAAATTATGGCTTTCTCTAACAAGGCCACCATCCCAGACACCTGCAATCATGTTCTCTCCGTTGAGATCTAAACCCGCTACACCGCCAGTATTAACTGTATTTGCTCTAGTTGTAATAGCACCCTCACGATTATAGGTTGCATAATATTTTGGGGTTCCATCATCAAAAACACCAACTAAAAGAGCGTTACCTCCGTTTGGCAATGTCATGTGGGTTTCCCATCCCTTTTGAGCAGCCATCTCAAAGGCGATTCTTTGATTGGTTTCAAAATCTTTCCGTAACTCATCCTCTAAAAGAGTAAGCGCCTGCTGATCATAATTTGCGGTAATTACTTGACGCTCTGCTAGGGTTTGTGACAAAGCATTGGTTACAGACAATAAAGCTGCCAAACCAAATAATAGTGTACTGTTTTTCATTATTTCTTTTCTTTTTTTCAAAAATACTAAAAAACAAATCGTGACTCTACACTGTAAATTGTTAAAGTTTGAGCTTACTTACCCAAAAGACACATTTAAACCAAAAAAACTACGGAAATCGAAAAGAAATGCAACAAACACTAAGTACTTAGGTGTTTATTTGCCATTTTTTTACCCAACTCTACACCAAATTGGTCATAACTATAAATATTTAACACGGCTCCTTGAACAAATATTTTATGCTCATACATAGCAATTAAAGAACCTAAGCTCTCTGGGGATAGTTTGCTAATTGTCAAAAGATTTGAAGGCTTGTTTCCCTGAAATACTTTATATGGATTAGAAATATCTTCTCCATGGGTACCCATTAAAAGCGCTTCTGTTTGTGCTAAACAGTTGGCAACTAAAATATCTTGATGCTTTTCTTTACCATGAAGTGAGGTGTCACATAAAATAAAATCTGTAGGTATTAAGAGTGTTCCCTGATGTAACAACTGGATAAAAGCATGCTGGGCATTGGTTCCTGTATTTCCCCATACAACAGGGCCTGTTTGGTAGGCTACAGTAGCTCCATTTCTATCAACAGATTTACCATTACTCTCCATTGAGGCTTGCTGCAAATAATCAACAAACTTAGAGAGATACTGTGTGTAAGGTAAAACAGCTTCTGTCTCTGCTTTAAAAAAATTAGTATACCAAATAGATAACAGCCCTAAGATAACTGGTATGTTCTTGGAAAATTCAGACTCTTTAAAATGACAATCCATTTTATGAGCCCCTTTTAATAACTGCTCAAAATTACTATACCCTATTGCGCAACAAGTGGAAAGTCCAACAGCGCTCCAAAGAGAAAATCTCCCACCTACCCAATTCCACATGGTAAATGTATGTTTTGGTAAAATACCAAAACTAGCTACTGCAGGAAGGTTTGTTGAAACCGCAACAAAATGTTGCTGTATGGCTTTTTCTCCAGCTTGGTCCAAAAACCATTCACGTACAGTATTGGCATTAGTAAGTGTTTCTTGTGTAGTAAAGGTTTTACTTACTATAATAAAAAGTGTTGTTTGTGGATCTAGTTTTTTTAGTATCTCACAAACATGATCTCCATCTACATTAGAAACATAATGTACATTAAGATGATTTTTATAATACGAAAGTGCTTCTGTAACCATTGCTGGGCCTAAATCACTCCCTCCTATTCCTATATTAACAATATCTGTTATAGCCTTACCGGTATAGCCCTTATGTGTACCATCAATAATAGCCTCGGAAAACTGCTTCATTTGAGCCAAGGTAACCTCTACCTCAGGTTTCATTGCACTAAAATCTCTTAGGGCAGTATGCAGTACTTGTCTGTTTTCTGTTTCATTGATAACAGCTCCATTAAATTGAGCAGCAATAGCCTGGTCCAGTTTTGTCTCTTTAGCAAGTGTAAACAAGAAATCTAAAGTCTGAGAAGTAATCCTATTTTTTGAAAAATCTAATGAAAGTAAATCTGTATGGGCGCTCATACGTTCTTTTCTGTCTGTTTGGTCAGCAAATAGCGTTTGCATTTTTACAGTTTCCATGGCTGTAAAGTGCTCTTGTAAATTGCTCCAAGACTTAGTAGTGGTAGGATTTATTTTCGGTAATGCCATATGGTATCTCTTGGTTAGTACGTAACTATCGTATTTGTTAGGCGGTTATTTTAAGATGTGATTTCTGTAGTACTCTATAAGACCGTCTATGGGTCTTCTAATTATAGTACCAAGAGTTAAATGATAGGGTTGCATACAATCTCTAATGATATCTTCACTGAAATGTGCAATACTACCTATGAAATGAATTGGCACTTGCTGGGCTTCTTTGAAACACAAAACTCTACATTCAATAAAATTATTAATTCCCTCACTTATAAGTTTGTAAAAATACCCATTGATTTCTATGGCATTTTTTGGTCTTAAGGCACCGGGATTAAATATAAATTCTGCAAAAGATGCCAAATACATATTTGGATTCTCTTGTTTATACACATTGTATTTAATAACATCTGGAGTGAGATCAAATCTTCTAGCAAACTCGGCTTTTAAAACCGCGGGCATTTTATTGTAAAAATAATCTCGCAGCAAACGTTTCCCAAAATAGTTTCCACTTGCTTCATCCATTAAACTATATCCTAAAGATACTGCGCTAGGATGCACCGTGGTTCCGTCAAAGTAACTACTATTAGATCCCGTACCCAAAATACATACAATTCCAGGCAAAGTAGTAGCTGCATATACTGCAGCAATAGTGTCTTCTTGAACATCTACGCGTGCCTTTGGAAATATATCTTCTAAAACGCCTTTAAGCAATAATGAAGGTTTTTCTGTGCCACAACCAGCACCGTAAAAATCTAAACGGGTTACAAGATCATAATAAGGTTGCAAATCTAAATTATCTGCAACCCTTTTTAAAAGTTCATCTCGATGTACAACTGCAGGATTTAAACCCACAGTACGTGTTCTTAGGACTACTGCACCTTGGTTATCTAATAATATCCAATCACATTTTGTTGATCCTCCGTCTGTTATTAAAATCATAATTTATAGACTTGCTACGTGTGTAGCTAACTCGATTAATTTTGCAGAATATCCGTATTCATTGTCATACCACGCTATCAATTTGAAAAAATGATCGTTTAATGCAATACCTGCTCCAGCATCAAAGTTACTAGTATGTGTGCTACCAACAAAATCTTGAGACACTACAGCATCTTCTGTATAAGAAACTACTCCTTTATAAGCTCCCAGAGATGCATCTTTAAATAGCTTTTTAATATCTTCATAGCTAGCCGCTTTTTTTGTTCTAACGGTTAAATCTACCACAGAAACATCAACCGTTGGTACTCTAAAGGCCATTCCTGTAAGTTTTCCTGCAAGACTAGGAATCACTTTAGTTACAGCCACAGCTGCTCCAGTTGTTGAGGGTATGATATTATTAACTCCACTTCTACCCATTCTATAATTTTTGGCAGAAGGTTGATCTACTGTTGCTTGAGTTGCAGTTAAGGCATGAACTGTAGTCATGAGTCCTTCAACAATCTCTAAATTATCATCAATGATTTTAGCCAATGGAGCCAAACAGTTTGTAGTACAAGATGCGTTTGATACAATTGTATCTGTTGGTTTTACATCCATATGATTTACGCCCATCACAAACATAGGTGCTGTTTTGGAAGGTGCAGATATTACTACCTTTTTAGCTCCTGCTTTAATATGTGCATCGGCAGTATTTAAATCTGTAAAGATACCTGTACAATCTAGTACAATGGTAGCATCAACTTCATCCCACTTTAAAAGCTCTGGATTACGCTCTGCACTCACTCTCACGTGATGTCCATCTACTACTAGATTTCCGTTTTCAACGGCTACACTACCACCGTAGGTGCCATGAACAGAGTCATATTTTAAAAGATAAGCAAGGTGATCTACATCAAGTAAATCATTTACCGCTACTACCTCTATATTTGGGTTTTGTGATGCGATTCTAAAAGCGATTCTACCAATACGGCCAAAACCGTTTATTGCAATTTTTGTTTTCATAAGTAAGTATTTCACACCAAAGGGTGTGTTTAATTTTAATTTTTAAATAGATATTATATCTGCGACACGAATTAAATCTGTGTCAATTTTGTTTGATCCCTCTAAAGACTTTTCAAAGTCTATAGAGACTATTTTGTTGTGTACCAGACCTATCATGACATCACGTTTACCCGCCAGAAGGGCATCTACGGCTCCAACTCCTAGCCTACTGGCTAACACTCTATCAAAACAACTTGGAGAACCTCCTCGCTGAATGTGACCAAGTACGGTAACTTTACACTCATACTCTTCTAGGTTTTCTTGTATATAGGCTGCAAGACCAAAAATATTTTTTCCAATTTGATCACCCTCGGAAACTACAACAATACTACTAGACTTTCCTGATTTTTTACTTCTTTTTAAAGAAGCTAACAATCGTTCTTTTCCCATGTTTAATTCTGGGATTAAAATTTCTTCTGCACCAGCTCCTATTCCTGCATTTAAAGCTATATCTCCAGCATCACGACCCATAACTTCTACTAAAAAGAGTCTGCTATGGGAGATTGCAGTATCTCTAATTTTATCAATAGCTTCTATAACTGTATTTAAGGCAGTGTCATAACCAATAGTGTAATCTGTACCATTTATATCATTATCGATAGTACCAGGTAAGCCCACAATTGGGAAATCAAATTCTTTATTAAAAGTAATAGCACCTGTAAAGGTACCATCACCTCCAATGGTAACTAGGGCATCAATTCCTTGCTCCTTGAGATGACTATAAGCTTTCTCTCTTCCTTTTTTTGTTCTAAACTCTTCAGATCTTGCAGATTTTAGAAAAGTACCACCTCTATTAATGATATTTTTTACAGAACGTGCATCTAAGGGTGTGAAATCTCCCTCAATCAAACCTTGGTATCCTCTATAAACACCAATACAAGTAACATCATGATAAACACATGAACGAACTACTGCTCTTATTGCTGCATTCATTCCTGGAGAATCACCTCCACTTGTGAGAACAGCTATTTTTTTTATTGAATTTTTCATAGGTATAAATATAGTGTCTTATTATGATATTCTATAAAAATGCAACATTTCTATCTAAATAGATAGAGATACTGATAGAGAAAAATAACACTAAAAAATTAGTAGTGTTATATTGTAAAAAGTAATCAGAAAAAAGCTTGTTTATTATACATAAACAAGCCTTTTAGCAAAATTAAACTGAATTATACTCTTTATTTCTTTATTACTTTTACTGTTTTGGATCCATTTTGAGTAGCAATGTTTGCCATATATAGTCCAGCAGTAAGGTTAGAGAAATCTACAACAACATTTAATGTATCAGGAGTCTCATTAATTACTTGTTGTCCTAAAACATTAAATATAGCAACAGATGTAATAGCCTCTTGAGAATTAATTGTAAAAGTAGAAGTTACTGGGTTTGGGTAGGTTGAAATGCTCGTAGCATCAAAATCATTAGTACCTAAAACTGTATCTACTATAACAATATTACCAAGGGCAGCTTCATCTGCTGGATTAGCGTTTAAACCTAGTACTTGATATCCGTACTGGATCGTTGTATCTTCTGGCTCAACATTTGTGTAAGTAATAGAAAAATCTTGACCAGCTACAAGTGGTGCAGTTTCTAATTTTACAAAAGAAAAATCTGCATTAAATACTTTGATAAATGCAATTGCAACATAAGATGGATCTAGGGTATTAGAAGCTACTCCTCCAGTAAATGTTAACTCGCTACCAATTAGGTTTGTGTTGTTTTCTAAAAAAGTGTTTCCTTCAAATTGTTTGTTTCCAAGACCTGTTGCTGGATCAATCCAAAATGGATCTCCTGGGTTATCTCCATAAGTATTAAAATTTGGCTGTATTGTCACAGTCCCAGCACCAGCGTCTACTACTGATTTTAGGTCTGCAACTCCCCATCCAGATCCAAAAACAAAGGCTCCGCCATTTGCAATTGTTTCAAAAACATTCGCATATCCAAGGTATTCTGCACTTGCATCAGCAACTACTGTGTTTTGTGCATTGGTCATAAACGCTGTACTTAAAAGTACTGAAAATAAAATGTAAGCTTTTTTCATAATAGGTGATTTAAATAAAATTAATTGTTTTTTTTTAGATTAAGTGATTTTGGTGTATTACAATTTCAAAAGGGAATGAAACTTCCCTTTTGAAAAGGGTTTTTTTTATTTTTTAATAAATTTAAGGTTTTGAGTATTTCCGTTAGAAAATAAAACATTTGCAATATAGCTTCCAGCTTTAAGACCAGAAACGTTAATTGTGCTTGTTGTATCATTAACTGTAATAGAAGAAACTCGTTGACCCAAAAGATTTAGTACTTGAATACTTGCTATTTCTTGTGATGTTTGTAAAACAACTACAGATGTTGCTGGATTTGGATACATCGTGATATTAACAAGTGTGTTTTCTGAAATTCCTAGTGGCTCTCCTAGTACTAGATTATCCCAATAGTAAACCTGCTCTGCAGCATCTGTCATGTTAAAATTCATGAATATTGTTACAGATTGGTAAGTTAACTGGCCCTCATCAGTAAAATCAAAAGTTACAGTTTCCCAGGCATTTGTTGTAGTGGTAACAGCTGCTCTTTCTGTATTTACTCCAGATGCATTTTCTAATTTAAGTAGCACTGGTGTGTTTGGTAGTGGTGACCATACAGATAAACTAAAAACTTTATCTGTTGTAATGTCTATATTATTTACTGGAAAATTAACACCTGCAAAAGCAGCATTTGATGGTACAGTGTTCTGAACAACAGTGGCAGAAGTATTAGCTCCTGAAGCATCTGGATTAGCAATTGCTAGAGAAGAAGAACCATTAAAATCTAAAAAGTCTGGAGCTTGGCCACCTTCAAGAGTAATAGGAAGTCCTATTGGATTAGCTACAGGAACACCAAAAGTAATATTATCAAAATAGATAATATCATCTGCAGTTCTGTTAATAAAGTCTGGGAATACAATAATTTGGTCTAAACCTGTAGTCTCCCCAAGACCGATATACCCAGTAAAGTCTATGGTGATAAGTTCCCATTGATTTACTAATGTGTTGGCCACTTTAATTTCAGCTTGTGCTCCTCCGGTTGGAGTGGCAAATTTGATGCCTACGTCACTAATTTTGGTTTTATATACCATAATGCTAACCAGTGCATTTTCGCTTGTTAGGTCAAAGGTTCCAATATTACCTCCGTGTTGGCTTTCTAAACCAGCATAGGGTGCAGCTCCTGCATTAGTATCTCTTGCTGTAAACTTTGCTACCATTGCAGATTGATTGATACCAGAAGGATCTGGATTTGCAACAAATTCAAGGGGTGGGTTGTCTGCATTCTCAAATACATTCCATCCCCAGTTTGCGCCTTGTCCTCCATCTTCAAAATCTATAGGTGCGTTTTGCGAAAAACCAACTAAGGTTATCAGTAAAATTAAAATAGTAGATAGTGATTTCATTTTTTTTTAGTTATTAGTATTTGATGGTTGTTATAGTTTAAAATTTACTTGGTTTATAGTTTGAGAATCTTCTCCAACATATACTTCAAAATCTCCTTTTTCTACAAGCCACTTTTGTTGATTATTAAAAAACCCAAGTTCTTGCTCTGTGAGAGTAAATATGATTTCTTTAGTTTGCCCAGGTGTTAAAACAACCTGCTCAAATCCTTTTAATTCTCTCATGGGTCTAATAACACTTGCGTAGATATCTCTCAAGTATAGCTGAACAGTTTCTTTTCCTTCTCTTTTTCCAGTGTTGGTTACTTTTACTGAAACAGTAACTTGTTTGTTCTGGTTGTAGGTATTATTCACAATTGGTTTTGAAAAACCAAATGTAGTGTAGCTTAACCCAAAGCCAAAAGGGTATTGAGGTGTGTTTTTTTGGTCTATATAATGCGTCCAAAATACTTCGCCAGGATTCACTGGAGAGGGACGCCCTGTATTTTTATAATTATAATACAAAGGTAGCTGCCCTACACTTCTAGGAAAAGTCATTGGTAGTTTACCACTAGGATTATAATCTCCGTATAAAACTTGAGCCAGTGCATTACCACTTTGAGTTCCTAAATGCCATCCTTCTAAAATTGTTGGTATGTTTTGTGCAGCCCAAGGAATTGTTAAAGGCCTTCCGTTGCTTAATACTAATACAATATTTTTATTTACAGCAAATACAGCCTCTAGAAGTTCTTGTTGTACTCCCGGCAGACCCAAGTAAGCTCTACTTCTGCCCTCACCACTTTGCATTGCGTGCTCACCAAGAGCCATAATCACAACATCAGATTTTTTGGCAAGTGTTATAGCCTCTTTAAAACCAGAGGTGTCTGTGGTGTTGATTGTAAGGTCTGAGACAAACTCAGTCTTACCTGTTGTAAGATCTGCTCCCTTGGCGTAGGTAATTGTATTTCCGCTGTAGGCCTTTAATCCCTCAAGTAGTGATACTGCCGAGTTAATGTCTGCGGCTAGCCTCCAATTTCCAAGTGGACTTGTTTTATCTGAGGCAAGTGCACCGATTACAGCTATCTTTTGTCCCTTTTTGGCCAATGGTAAAACGTTGTTCTCATTTTTTAATAAAACAATAGATTTTTTGGCAAGATCTAGTACTTCGCTTAAATTACTTTGGCTTCCAATAACAGATGCCTCTCGAGCTTCGTCACAATATTTGTATGGATCATCAAAAAGACCTAACTCAAATTTAACTTTAAGGATTCTTCTTGCAGCATCATTAATTAAAGCTGGATCTACTTTTCCTTCTTTTACGAGTGATGCTAATTCATTGACATATAAATGAGATTCCATGTCCATGTCTGAACCTGCGTTTATGGCTAATTCTGCTGCGTGATTATCACCCTTAGCATATCCATGAGCAACCATCTCTGATATAGAACCCCAGTCTGAAACTATAAAACCATCAAAATTCCAGTTCTCTTTTAATACCGTTCGTTGCAAATAAGTATCTCCAGTTGCAGGAATTCCATTTAAATCATTAAAAGAATTCATGAATGTTTTAACTCCAGCATCTTTGGCTGCCTTAAAGGGCGGCAAAATAATATTGTTTAAGGTAGCAGCACCAACATCTGCAGTGTTGTAATCTCTTCCTGCTTCTACAAAACCGTAGGCTGCAAAATGTTTTGCACAGGCAGCTATAGTTGATGGGCTTGATAAGTCTAATCCTTGAAAACCAGAAACTCTTGCCTTTGCAATTTTACTACCTAAATATGGGTCTTCACCAGCACCTTCCATCACTCTTCCCCATCTAGCATCACGAGAGATGTCTACCATGGGAGCAAATGTCCAGTTAATTCCTGCAGCAGAGGCTTCTAGTGCAGCTACTTGTGCAGACTTTTTAATGGCCTCTAAATCCCAACTAGCTGCTTCAGCAAGTGGTATTGGGCTTATTGTTTTGTATCCATGTATAACATCAAAACCAATGATAAGGGGTATGCCTAGTCTAGATTCTTCAATAGCAATTTTTTGAACTGCTCTAACATCCTTTACTCCTCTTACATTTAGCATAGAACCAACCCAACCCTTTTTAAGGTTTTCCATTTTGGTGGCAGCTTTACCATCTTTAGGAGCTGGACCCGTGAAATCCCAAAAACCACTGTACTGGTTTGTTTGACCAATTTTTTCTTCTAAGGTCATTTGATCTAATAGCTTTGCTACCTTTTGATCTATAGAAAGTGTTTCACTTTGCAAAACATTGGTTTTAAAGCTAAGCAAATCTGTTTCTTGTTGCTTACATGAAAACAATTGTAAAAGCGCAAAGAAAAATAATATATGAAACGTATTTGATTTCATGTTTACTGGTAAACTCTAATGTAATCTACTTCCATGGTTGATGCTACAAAATTTGGATCTACGTCCCCAGCAAAATCTCCACCCATGGCTACATTCATAATCAAAAAGAAATCTTTATTGAATGGAACAGCTGCACTGTTAGGAAATACGTAAAATACAGTACCATTTACAGCAAAACGAATATCTGCTTCACTCCAAATTACTTCGTAGGTATTGAAATTGTCTGAAACACCTGGAACTAGTGTAGAACTACTAATTGAATCACCACCAGAATTACCTGGGAAATGTAACGAAGATTTTATTACATCTTGTTCGTTACCGCGGTGCTCCATAATATCTATCTCTCCAGCTCCTGGCCAAGGATTGGTTGGCAAATCTGCACCAAGCATCCAAAGAGCTGGCCATGTACCTCCACCTGTTGGAAGTTTTGCACTTATCTCAACACGACCGTATTGAAATTCAAAATTATCTTGTGTTCTAATACGAGCAGAGGTGTACTGAGCACCAGACAATTGTTCTGCTTTTGCTGTGATTATAAGAGAACCGTTTTCAACTTTAATATTTTCTGGACGATCTGTATAATACTGTAACTCATTGTTACCCCATCCGCCACCAGCGCCTAGATCAAATTTCCAGTTTCCAGAACATACAGCACCATCTACATCAAACTCATCTGCCCAAACTAGTACATCAAAATTACCAGAACCTGTGTCACCAGTTGTAGTAGTCTCACAATCGTTGTCACCACCACCTCCAGCACCGCCAGAACCTTCTTGTGGAACAAAAGTATGATACCAGGCTAGTTCATTTCCAGGTGGATCAAAAGGGTCTTGAATACCACGAACAATTAACTTATCACTACTTAGCTCTAAAATAGTGTAAGACATTGCACCAGACCAGTAGGACAACATACTGTTGGTTACAACCAATTCTTGAACACCATTGGTATCTACAATAGAAAATGTTGTGTTTGTTGCTATTTGAGTATTAATATCTCTACACTCATCAGCAAACTCACCAGGGTTCGCATCTGGGAAAAATCTTTTCACTTCTGCCCAGTTAATAAATGAAGCTTCTGTTGTCTCAAGATTGTAAGTAAGATCTGTATTGAAGGTCAATACATCATCATACATACAAGGATTTAACTGATTTGGAGCAGCAGAGAAATAATTAGGAAAATCCTCTAATGGATCTCCAACTCCAAAATGGCCAGCGTTAGATGAATCCCAAACCCAATTTTTAGAACTATCACCAGCAAGCATCTGCAAAATTTCAGGGTCAATAAATACATCAACATCTAAATCTAAGGTTACCACAATGCTACTGGAAACACCCGCTCTTCCAAATGCAATGACTTGCACCTGTTGTTGGTATTCTCCAGGAGTGGTATATCTATTTTTTGCTTCAAGACCATTTCCAACAACAACTGGTTGTGCTCCTTCAGAAAATATTACATGAAAATTAATAGCATTATCTGCCGTTGGTATTAAAGTAACATTACCAGTGTTATCATCAGCAATACTAATGTCAACCTGTAAATTTGTAGGTGTAACAATATCACCAAATTCAAAATCATCTTTTTGGCAACCTAAAACAACTGTTAGTAATAGAATACCTATTATGTATATATATTTCATCTTCACGATTTTTTTTTAATTTATTAATTCAATATCATCAAAGTAGTATGTAGAACCATCTCCTGCAAGATCTACAACAAATTCAAAGAATATTACAATTCTATTATAATCAAAAGCTGGATCAATTAGTGTTTCAAAATCAAACACTAATGTTTCCCAGGTGTTTTCTACTGTTGTGTTAATATCTACAAATATTTGTCCACCCGTTGTTTGGTTCTCTAGAGCAAGACGTACAGGTATGTTGGCCTTTGGAGACCATGTGGTTACAGCAATTTTTCCTGTTTGAGAAAAATCAACAGCAGTATCAACATCTACAAAAGTACCTGCATAAAAGACAGACCCTTCTGTTTTGATAGTTTGCATAACGGTGTTACTTGTGTTTTCACCACTCATATCTGGATTCATCTCAATGGTGGAGTCTGCACCCTCAAACCCAAGGAAAGTATATGAGGCCGCTGGAAGTTCAAAGTCTATAGGAAGTGTAATTCCATCTCCATCGTCTTCACCGTCAGACAGTTCTATATCATCAAAATAAAAGGTTGTACCTGTACCAGGATTCCCAAAATCAAAGAAAATAACAAGTTTTGAATACTCTTGGTCTGTAAATCCTGTAAAATCAAAGTTTAAAACCTCCCAAGTATTTGCCACAGTTGTAGTGACATCAATCTCTGCAGAGATGTTAGGATCTGTACCGTTTTCTAATTTAAACTTTACGGTAATACCTGCTGCAGGAGACCAAGTTTTTATACTAATAGCTTGAAAATCTGTAAAATCTATTGGAGATCCAAGTTCAAGAATACCTCCAGCAAACACCTCTGCTCCTGGCTCTTTAAAAAACTCAGCTACAGTTGCACTAGTGTTAATACCTGATGGATCAGGATTGTCTATTAAAGAAGTGATAGCGCCACCAAAACTTGATGAAGCTGAGCCGTAATCAATGGTTTGAGATTCAAAATCTATAGGAAGTGTAATAGGGTTTTCTATTACAACTTGTGTTGTACTTTCTATGGTTGCACTACCACCTGCCATTGCAACAACACGAACATCAAAAGTTCCTGTGTTTGAATAGGTATAAGGTACAGATTCTCCTTGCATAAATGCAATAGGATCCTGGTTTGGATCTTCACCAAAAGTAACGTCAAAACCTGTGGCCAAATCTGCAGTTGCAGAAACTGTGATTGAAAAAGCATCTCCAGAGACAGGGGTTATTGTTACCAATAAATTTTCTGGCGGTAAAAATGAAACAACTACCTCCTGGGTGATAGAAGCAGTTTCACCACTTAGGTTAGTTGCTGTTAAGGTTGCTGTATAAACACCTTCTTGGTAAGTGTGAGTGAAAAATTCTCCCGGAGTTACCATAGCTGTCTCACTATTATCACCAAAATCTATGGTGTATTGTGCTACACTCTCTCCACTAGGAGTGAGGGTTACTAAACCTGTGTTATCTTGTGTTATTTGAACTAACAAAGAAAGATTTGATGGCATTGCAATGCCATCTGTAAATGCTGTATCCCTATCCTCTTGTGTGCATGATAGTACAACAATTAAAAACAACGCACTTAGGAGAAAGGGATATATTTTAGATATTTTCATAATCATTTTATTTTTTAGTATCCTGGGTTTTGTGACCATCTGTTTCCTGCCAATTGTATTTCAACTAGAGGAATAGGAAATAATTCATTTTTACCTGCGGTGAAGCCTTCAATTTCTTGAGCAGCTCTACCTGTACGAACCAAATCAAAGAAGTGGTGACCTTCACCAACTAGCTCTAATCTACGCTCATTATATATTGCTTGGGTTAATGCAGATCCAGATGCGTTTACATCACTCAAGGTAGTTCTTTCTCTTACTCTATTAAGGTACTCACGTGCTAAGGCATCATTACCATCACCTTGATTGTGCGCCTCTGCGCCCATTAATAGAACATCTGCAAAACGTATTGCTCTATAGTTGTTTGGATTTGTTAAGTTTTGGTCTCCAATGTTTGTATCTCCTACTCTAGGGATATACTTACGGTTAAAGTACCCTGTATGTTCAAAACCTTCTGTGTAGGTTACCCCTGCTCCGTTATTGAAGTCAGAATAGGCATCTGCGAAAGCCTCTATGTCAAGGATTGCCAAATCTCTACGAACATCATCTTGGTCAAAGGCATCAAATACCTCTTGAGTAGGAACATTAAAACTAAACCCAGACTCAAACAAAGGACCATTAAAATTACGAGGACCATTAAAGCCAACGGCAACGTTTCCTTCACTACATTGAAGGCAACCAAAACCAGCACCTTCAACATCTGTGTATTGTATTTCAAAGACAGACTCTACGTTATTTTCATTATCATTTTCAAAAATTGTACTGTAATCTGTTACCAAATCATACACTCCACTGCTGATAACATCATCCAAAACTGGAGCTGCTAGCGCAAATTTATTTTGATATAAATACACTTTACCAAGTAATGCTTGAGCAGCACCTTTAGTAACTCTACCTGTTTGTGTTTGAGTTAGTGGTAAATTATCTGCCGCATAAATAAGGTCTAACTCAATTTGAGCATATACCTCTGCCGCTGGAGTTCTATCTACAGTATTTTGATCTCCAAATAAAAGTCTTTGGTCTACAGCTAGTGGAACATCTCCAAAGAACTTAACAAGCTCAAAATAATAATAGGCTCTTAAAAAAGTTGCTTGACCCAGCACATTTGCTTTGTTTGGAAAATCAATCTTGTCTTTAAATTCCAAAATGTAATTGGCTCTGTTAACACCTCCATACATCCAATTCCAAATATCACGTAATTGATCATTAATAGGGGTGTGTATCATATCATCAATCTCTTGAATTCCTGGCACGTCTGTTGCACTCTCTCCACCAGCTAGTGTGTTATCTGAGGCAATTTCTCCAAGCATGACATTAAGATAGCTTGATTGTAACAAATCATAGGCGCCAATTAAGGCGTTTTGATAGTCTTCTTCTGTATTAAAAAAGTTTTCTGAATTCTCATCTTCAGAGTTAACATTAACAAAATCATCGCTACAAGAAAGTAGTAATGTAGATGCTAATCCAAAAAACAATAGTGCTTTATATGTATATCTCATTATATTCATAGCGTTAAAATTTTAGTTGTAAACCAAATAAATATGTTTTAGGCGTTGGGTAGAAACCATAGTCAATACCTCCACCAATAGGTTGTCCTGTTGATCCAGTTGGATCATACCCTGTGTATTTTGTAAGTGTTACTAAGTTACTTGCAGAAACATAGAAACGTAACTCATTAATTTTATAATCTTCTAAGAAAGAATCTGAAAGGGTGTACCCTACTTGCACGTTTTGAAGACGAACAAATGAACCATCTTCTACAAAAAAGTCAGAAAATTGATTGTTTTGAGTAGCTCCAGTGGTTACACGCGGCGTATCATTACTTGTTCCTGGACCAGTCCATCTATCTAAGTAAATTGTAGATCTATTGGTTAAAGGCTGAAAACGCTCGTAATTACGTACAATCTCATTACCTACAGATGAAAATACGTAGGCAAGAAAATCTATGTTCTTGTAAGTAAACCCTAGGTTTAAACCAAACGTTGCATCTGCGATAGGATCTCCAAGGTATGTTTTATCATCGTTTGTAATCACCCCATCTCCGTTTGTATCTTTAAAACGTAAATCACCAGGTTGTGCGTTGCTTTGAGAAGCATGGGCATCAATTTCGCCTTGATTTTGAAAGACACCATCTGTTTGATACCCTCTAAAGTATCCAATTGGCAAACCAGCTTCCATTCTAGCTGGTGCTTCTTGACCAATACCAAATGAGCCACCTTGCAAGAAACTAGCTTCACCGTTTACCTCTAAAACTTCATTTTTTAGTGCTGTAGCGTTAAAACTAAAGTTGTATTTAAAATCCTCTGAAACTGTTTTTCTGTAAGAGAGACTTAATTCTAAACCTGTATTCTCAACAGATCCTGCATTTACAGTGGGTGCACCAGAACCTGGAGCATTACCTCCTAAAATACCAGAGGTTTGAGGTGTTATTAATAAGTCTTCTGTACGTCTATTAAAGTAGTCTAAAGATACATCAAGTTTGTTATCAAAAAACTTAGCATCAAGACCTACATCAAAAGTGTATTGTTTTTCCCAACGTATCTCAGGATTTGATAGACCTCCGATAGCTGTACCAATAATTAATTCATCATCAAATACATAAGCACCCTCTCCATTTAATAAAGATTCGAAACCGAAGTCTCTAATTCTGTCATTACCTAAAATACCATAAGAAGTTCTAATTTTTAAGAAATCGAAGGTGTTACTATCATTTAAGAAACCTTCTTCAGATACAATCCATCCTGCAGATGCAGATGGGAAGTAACCAAACTTATTAGAGGGTCCAAATTTTGTAGAACCATCTCTACGCATAACACCCGAGAATAAATACTTTCCTTTGTAATCATACTGCACACGAGCAAAATATGAAAGAAGTCTTGCATCAAATGTGTTTCCTCCATTTTGGAAGTTGTTTGTAACAATTTCAGCATCTTGGATATCTACGTCTATACCAGTGGTTCCAGGAACGTTAATTCCTGTAAATCCAGTAAACCTTCCCGTTGTTTGAAATACAGAGGTACCTAAAGTAACGTCTAGCTTGTGGGTATCATTAAAGGTATTGTTATAGTTTGCAAAGGTATCGAAGGTGTAATCTCTAAAGATATTTGCAGACTCGGAAATAATATCTCTATCTGTATCAATATTAAATACTTTTCCAGATCCGTAAAAAGCAACTGGAGTGTAACTAAATCCAAAAACCTCTGCATAGTTGGCTTGGATTCTAGATTCAATTTTGAAATGTTCTAGAAATTTATAATTAGCACTAAAACTTCCACTAAGTTTTCTAACCCTAGTTTTATTGATGGTGTTCTCCATTTGCGCTAATGGGTTGATTACTTCATTACCCAATCCTTCTGCTAAGGTGTAATTCCCTGCCTGATCTCTTACCGTAAAAGTTGGCGCATTGTTTAACGCGTTATATAAAACAGAGCCCAAAGAGTTTTCTGATAACGATTTACGTTCTATACCAGAAAAAAGTAAAGATGAGTTAAACTCAATTTTCTTTAGAATTTTTCTATCATGGCTTAACCTAGAAGTAAAACGATTGAAGTTTGCTTTGTCACCACCAACAATACCATCTTGTGTTAAGTAGGAAGCACTAAAAGAGGTACGTCCATTTTCTGTACCACCAGAAACGGTAATATCTGCATTAGATATAGGAGCCGATTCAAAAACTTCATTCTGCCAATTTGTACCTTGCCCTAAAGAGCCAACATTATTGAAAAATGGCGCTTCACCATTATTAATCCTTGCCTCGTTTACAAGACCAGCATATTCTGTAGCGTTTAAAACAGGAATTTTACGCGTGGTTTCTTGGATACCGTAGTAAGATTTAAAATCAAATTTGATATCTGAGTCATAACTACCACTTTTTGTTGTTATTAAAATAACACCGTTGGCGGCTCTTACACCATATATACCAGCTGTTGCATCTTTCAATACATTGATGGATTCTATATCTGAAGGGTTTACAACACTTAAATCTTCAATTACGTTACCATCCAGAAGTATTAAAGGCCTACTATCTCCATTGGTGGCAATACCACGAATTTTAATATCTAACCCACTACCAGGAGCACCAGAGCTCGGGGTAATTTGTACCCCAGCAACTTGACCCTGAAGGGCTTGCTCGATTCTAGTTGGTTTTAAATCCTCAATAGTTTCGCTAGATATTACAGATACAGCACCAGTAATTTCTTTCTTACGCTGTGTACCGTAACCTACAATTAAAACTTCCTCTAGAGAGTCTACATCTGGAGTTAACGAAATTGTAACGTTGTCTTGAGATGTGATGCGCATTTCTGAACTTACAAAGCCAACGTATGACACTACTAATATGTCATTAACTGAGACTTCATCAATTTTAAAATTTCCATCAAAATCTGTGGTGACACCGTTTTGAGTTCCTTTTACCAAAACGGTAGCACCTAATAAGGGCATGTTTTGGTCTTGATCTACTACTGTTCCTGATAATGAAAAGTTTTGGGCACTCGCCACAAAGCAAAAACAAAATACAGCAACAAAAATACTAATGTGTTTCATTCAATATAATTTTGGTACAAGATACGTATAGAAAACTAACATTTCCTTAATTTCAACCTATACAAAAAACATACATCATAAATACACGGGGTATAAATTATTAATATAGCAATAAAAGCCCCGTAAATATATAATGTTTGTATTGTAAAGTAAATAGCAGCAACTACTATAAATAAGCTCTTTAAAACAAATGTTGTGGTAATGTTGTAAGTTGAAAATGGGATGTTGTATCTATTTTAAATCTATAAAGTAGTTGTTTAGGTTGACTTTATGATCTAGATTAATTTTCTTACGCAATCTGTATCTTTTAATTTCAACGCTTCTGTGGGAGATGTTAAGCAATGGAGCAATCTCTTTAGATGATAGATTTAGCCTTAAATAAACGCAAAACCGCAAATCATTTGCCGTTAGATTTGGGTGTATATCTTTAACTTTCTTAAAGAAATCCTTATCTGCATGGTTAAATGCCTCCTCAAAGAACTCCCAATCATCTTTATCATTCAAGGATTTATTAATCTTTTTAACTAATGGCGCTACCGTTTCTATTTCAGAAAACTTTAAAAGCTCTTCTTTAAAATCATTTAACACATTGTTCTTCTTTATCATACTCATGGTAGATACCGCTAGTTCTCTATTTCTAGCTTCAATGTCTTGTTGTAGTTTTTCGTTCTTTAATTGAATGATTTCTTTTTGGGCCTCAAGCTCCTTTAAAGCAATCTCTCTACTGCTTTTTTCTAGAATTCTATCCTTTTCTAACCTATACCCTCTTTTATACCATGCGTTTACAAGTATGAAAAAGAAAATAAACGCTATAACATATAATGTAATTGAAAGCAAAGAAAAGTACCAAGGTCTTTCTATAGTAAAGGAATACTGAGCCTCACTCTCTTGCAAAGTATTATTTACACGTGCCTTTAAACGAAAGGTATAATCTCCATAACTTAAATTATCAAAAGAAACACTAGCGTTTGTGCTCCAATCACTCCAAGAGGTATTTGAATCACTCTCTAGAAGGTATTGAAATTCTGAAATCTTATAGGTATCATACTCAGGAACAGAGTATTTAAACACAATGCAATTATCACTAGCTTTAAACAAGCGCTGATCTTTATTAATAAGTGCAGCTTCTTGTTTACTCTGGCCAACGTATACCGCATTTAGATGAACATCGTAGCGTTTCTCAGGGGTATCTTTTGTGTTTATTAAAAAGTAGCCATTTGAAGTCCCAGAGAGAAATTGTTGTGAGTTTATTCTTGAAATATTCTCAAATCCCTTCTTCTGTTTACGAAGAGAGATTGGAATTTGCATTGTTTTAATGATATAAGAATCTGTAAAGGGCTCTTTGGTTATATAGGTTATACCGTCTTTGGTAAAAAACCATAACATTTCTGAGACATTGGTCTCTAGTTTACCAGACACGTATGATTCTTTAGAAAAAATAGTGCTCAAAGTCTCTTCCTTTAAAAAAGTATCTGTTTTGGTATCTAAGAAATAAACACCCTCTTCGTTTGCGTATAAAAGGCGGTCGTAAAATTTTGCTATACTAGAGTTTGAGCCTTTAGTGACAGAGGTGTGTTTTTTAACATTACTAACATTGGTATATCCTAAATCAAGGGCTAATGTATAGACGCCTTTATACTCATGACTAACCAAAATAGTAGTATCTGAGGAAAACTCAAAATATCTTGAAGAAATATCAAAGCCTTCAACTTTATTTTTAAACCTCCAAACCCCATTTTTCTTTTCAAGTATGTTTAAACCATTGTAATTTCCTTGAATCAAGATGTCTTTATTTTCTCCAGGTATTGACTTAATAGACCAAGTTCCCATCTCATTGGCTATAATACTTGCTTTGGAGCCATCTATTTGAAATGTACCTGTGTTATGACCACAAAACAAGGTATTGTTAATCTGCTCAAGACACCAAACCTGGCCTTCTGTTCCTCGTATTAGTTTAAAAGAAGTGTCTTTGTCCAAAGGCTTATAAAACAGCCCTTGATTTGTTCCTAAATACAGATTGTTTTCAAAAATTATTGAAGCATAGGTGGTACCAAGGGTACCTTTTCTATCTATATAACTTAATTAAGGAGATGTAAGATTTACACAATCTAGACCATTATCTAGCCCAACCCATAGATTGCTATTGTGATCCTCATAAAGAGATAAGGCTGTGTTATCTCCAAGACCATTAAATCTGTTAATATTAAAAAGCTGTTCTCCGGTGGCTGATAGATGAATAATACCACTACCAATAGTACCTAGTAACAGGGTTCCATCTTTAAGGGCAAGTGCTGTATATATACTAGCCTGCTTGATATCTTTAGCCACAGAAATTGGCCAAGGCTTAACTCTGGTGGTGTCCAAATGAAAAACACCACTATTTTGAGTAACAGCAAGTGTTTTGTTATTTACAGATAAGATTTGTACTACAATATCATTATTGAATTCTTTTGCGTCAAATAATTTCTTTTTAATTCCATTTTCAATAGTAAACAAACCTCTATTTATCACAAAAAAATAAATTTCTTGGCCCACCTTAAATAGCTTTTGTATCGTATTGTCTGTATCAATGACTTTAACTGTGCTGTCTTCTGTGTTGTATATATATATTCTGCTCAAAGATTGGAATAAGATCCATTTGTTATAAGGAGTAATACTCCAAAACTGTTCATCTTCGATAAGATTAATATTTAATGTTGTAGTAAGTGAGTTGTATTTTTGTATACCATCTAGGCCAGGCTCCCAGAAGCCAAACTCCATGTAACTTCCGCTATAAATTTTGTTTCCTACAGCACAAACAGAACGAACAATTGTATTATTAGGAGAGGGGTGCAACAACCAATAAGAGCCATTATACTCCAGAAGCCCTTCATTATTAGCAACATATATAAAATTATTGGCAGATTCTGTAATAGACCAATTCTGAGTACCTGCCTTATACACCTCTGTAGAATAATTTGTAATTGGAGGTAGCTCTTGTGAAAGAGTTGTTGTAGTGTAAAAACAAAAAACAAAAAAAACAATGTAGAGTATACGCATCATGTTGTACTAAATATTTGATAAAAATACCATAATATATAGTACAACAAAGGCATTAAACTAAATAGATTGTAAAAAAAGTATCTATTTAATTTTTATTGTTCTCAGAGAAAGTGTTAAGTCCTTGTTGTAGCCACTCTAAATACGCATCTGCATCTGGAGTGTATCCTAAAGGTTTATTTAATAGGTTAAAGTCTGTATCTATTAAAATATAATAAGGTTGAGAATTATTTTTGAAATTGACAGTCTGGAAGGTAGCCCACTTATCACCCACTGTTTTTATTGCCTTGGTACCCCCTGTTGGCTTTAAAAAATTAAATGTGTTGTCACTGTCTAGTTTTTTCCTATCATCAACATATAGAGAAACCAAAATGTAATCATCCGTAATAACAGAATAAATATCATCACGTGTCCAAACCTGCTCTTCCATTTTACGGCAATTTACGCAGGCCCATCCCGTAAAGTCTATCATGATTGGTTTACCAGCTTTTTCTGCCTCTGCAAGACCATCATAAAAGTCTTTAAATCCTGTAATTCCTAGATCTCTCTCGTAAAGACTATAAAACATAGGTGGAGGAAAACCACTGAGTAGCTTTAGGTTTGAATACTTAGTATTTGTAAGTCCTGGTAGTAAATATAAAAAGAAAGAAATACTAGCAACACCTACAATGATATTACCCAAAGGAAGTTTCTTCTTTTTTGGGCCATCATGTGGAAACCTAATAAAACCAAACAAATAAAGCGCAAGACCAAGGGCACAAACCACCCAAATAGCAATAAAGATTTCTCTTTTTAGTAATCCCCAGTGTTCAACAAGATCTGCGTTTGATAGAAACTTAAATGCCAGCGCTAATTCAACAAAACCAAGAACAACCTTTACTGTGTTTAACCAACCACCACTCTTTGGCAGTGTGTTTAACCAATTTGGAAACAGTGCAAATAATGCAAAGGGTAACGCCAAGGCCAAACCAAAACCTCCCATACCCATAGATAACTGCATGGCGCCTCCATCACTAGATAAAGAGCCTCCCAATAAAGAGCCTAAAATAGGCCCTGTGCATGAAAAAGAAACAATGGCAAGTGTAAGGGCCATAAAGAAAATACCGATGATCCCTCCTATGCTGTTGGCTTTATCATCCATTTTATTACTCCAAGACTGTGGCAATGTAATTTCATAGTATCCAAAAAACGAAAAAGCAAAGGCAATAAAAATGATAAAAAAGATAACATTAAGCGCAACGTTTGTTGAAATATTATTTAATATCTCTGGGTCTAAAGAGTCTAAAAGATGGAATGGCAAACTAAGTAGTACATAAATTCCAAATATGAAAAAACCATATAAAATGGCGTTACGCATCCCTATTTTTTTGTTTTTGGCACTCTTTGTGAAAAATGAAACGGTTAAAGGTATCATAGGGAACACGCACGGTGTTAACAGAGCTATGAGCCCCCCTATAAAACCTAAAAAGAATATAGTCAAAAATGATTTACCTTCTTGATCTTGTGTTTCGTACTTTTCCATTCCTTTTAAAGGAATCGACAACTTTGCTGATTTATCAAGATCTTCTTGAGTGATATTTGCTACCTGGGCAGCAGCTTTCTTATCATTTAAACCAATTTTAAAAATCTTACTCTCTGGAGGCAAACACTGCTTATCATCACACACAGAATAGTAAATATCTACTTCAATTTCTAACTTGTCTGGGTTTATAACCTTGATTTGCTGAGTGAACACAGCATAATTATCAAAGAAAATAATATCCATCTCAAATATAGGGTCATAAAAAGGAGCCACCACTGGCTCTATGGTCTCACCCACTAAAACAAAACTAGTATCACTAGTATTGTAACTAAATTCTGTAGCAATTGGGCCAATTTCATCCGGCCCCATTTCTGGCTCCACTTGGCTGTATAAATGCCATTTTTCTTCTAAAACAGCCTCCATAGTTATGGTGTATAGATCACCACTGTTTTTTTCTAAACTCACATCCCAGGTAACAGGATCTAAAAAACCTTGCGCATTGGTTTGACTAATAAATGACGTAAGTACTAAAACAAAAAATATTATTTTTCTCATAATTATGTATTCCATTGTATTTTTAACACCTCTTTGGTGGCACTTGTTACTTTATATCTGTCATCAGGTCTTAAGCCAATAACCCAAACAATCTCATCTCCACTCTCCAATACCCAAACGCTGTTTTTGGATAACAAAGATAGCTTTTCATCTTTAAAAAACTTAGTGAGTTTCTTTTTTCCTTTCATGCCAAAGGGATGAAAAACATCATCCAAACGCCATGCTCTTACCTTTAAGGGATATGTAAGTTTTGCAGCATCTACATAAAGGCTATGCGGCTCATGTTCTCCTACCTGGGCTACCTTTGTAAAGTTTAATTTTATAGGGATGGTACAACTTTGTTGTTTGGCATCAATACAGTAAACGCGAGAGTCTACCACCTGCTCTTTTGTAGTTAAAACAAGATGGTTTCTATCTTTATGGAGCACATACTGCTTTGAAAGCACCTTCTTGCCTACTTCACTTTCTAGAATACTAGCGATTGCCTTAAAATCTGTAAACCCATATGGATATAACAACTCAAACAATAGTGTATTGGTATTTGGTAGTGCTTGTAATTGCTTACTATCAATTTCGAAGCTGGTATCTTTGTGAGAGACCACCAACTTTGTCACTAAAGTAATATAATCTTCTAGCAATGCTTGACTTTCTTTAAGATGCTGTTGGGTCTGTTTGAAATTTTGCAAAACAGTTTTGTTCACGCCTTTAAAGGCTGGAATTACATCAAGACGAAGTTTATTTCTTAAATAATCACGAGTACTATTACTAGAATCCTCTCTCCAAAACAACCCTTCTTTTTTAGCAAATTGCATTATTTGTGCTCTAGAAAAAGGCAATAAAGGCCTAATTAACTGCTCGGTATTGGAAGTAATACCGGTTAAACCCCTTAAACCTGTAACACGAGAAAGATTTATAAAAAAGGTTTCAAGGTCATCATCTGCATGGTGTCCAGTAGCAATTCTATCATAGCCATTTGTCTTTGCCGTACTATAAAACCATTCATACCTTAATTCACGGGCAGCAACTTGTGTTGAAACTCCTTGCGTTTTAGCATACCTTTTAGTGTCAAAAACAGTTGTAAATACTGGAACTTCAAGATTTATGGCTGTAGTTTCAACAAAACTAAGATCTGCATCACTATGGGCACCTCGTAGTTTAAAATTACAATGAGCAACCCCCAGAGTAAGACCAATTTTTTGAAGCAAGTGCAACAATACAATACTGTCTAGACCACCACTGCAAGCAACCAAAATTTTTTGATCTGCCAGTGCTGGAAAATGAGCTGCAATATGCTTTTTAAATGCTGTAACCACGTCTTAAATTATAGTAATAATGTATGCATAAATAATGATAAAATGCGGGTAACACAATTTTATTGCGCTAATACCTGCCGCATTGCTTTTGCTTTTAGTAAACACTCTTGGTATTCTGCCTCAGGAATTGATTTTGCAGTTATTGCCCCACCCACAGAAAAACTCACATATTGTGTAGCAGCATTGTATAAAATACTACGAATTACAACATTAAAGTCAAAATCACCACTTGGGGTAAAATACCCTACAGCACCGCTGTAGGCTCCTCGCCTTGCGTCTTCTAGTTTTTCAATAATTTTCATTGCACTTACCTTGGGAGCCCCTGTCATACTGCCCATAGGGTAGGTTTTTTTTATAATTTCAACAGGACGTATAGACTCAGGCACTTCACACACAATGGTAGAAATCATTTGGTGGACCTGCTCAAAGGTGTAAATTTTACAGAGCTCTTGGACAGCCACTGTTCCTCTTTTTGCGACGCGAGATAAATCATTACGCACCAAATCTGTAATCATAATGTTTTCACTGCGCTCTTTTGGGTCTTGCTGTAATTGTAACATGAGTGCTGCGTCCTCCTTGGGTGAAACCGCCCGCTTGGCAGTTCCTTTAATAGGCTGAGAAACAATATGTGTACCCTCTTTTTTAAGGTAACGCTCTGGAGAGGCAGATAATACATATTGCTGTTCTAATTTTAAAAACGTAGCAAAAGGCGGGGTAGACAGCTCATTTAATTTCCAAAAAGCAGCCGTGGGATCTAGTGTAACCCCTTCACTGAAAAATTCTTGACAAAAATTTGCTTCATAGATATCGCCCTGTTTAATGTGTTGTAGCATTGCAGCTACTTTTTTGAGATAGCTGTCTTTTGATGTTCTTGCAAGTATCTGTATGGGTTGTTTTGAAATCGTTTTTTGAGTTACGTGGGTAGCCAAAATAGCATCCCAATCCTCCTGCAGCTCATCATCAACCATGTTAAGGTAGGATAAGGTTACTGCTGTTTGAGAAAAAAGAAATACTTTCTTGGGTTGAAAAAAATACAACTGCGGAAACTCTAGACCATCTATATTTTTTGAGGTTAGCGCTTCTACATCGTTTTTAAGATCGTAGCTCAAAGAGCCAAACAACCAGTCTTTTGTTATTGTTTGATACTCATCAAGTTTTTCAAAGGCTTTATCTGCATCTGTTTTAAGTGCTGTAAAAGCATCAACAGCCAATATAGCACTATAAGTGCCATGTGTCTGGACGTGCTCATTAGAGTCTAGCCATGCAACCTCATCATACTGTTGCGCCCATTGCAACAATTGTTGCCTCAGGGTGTCTGTAAGGGTAGCAGTAAAAGTTTTTGAATATCGTTTCACTATAAAGAAGCTATCAATAAGGCAACTGCCTCTTGCATAATTTTTGCTTGTTGTTGATTTACAATTTTCCCATCTTTTAAATCAAAATTCTCACTAAAAGAAGGAAATGGAATACTGGCAACGATGTCTACCTTTTTTCTGGTATAAAAATCTGTAAGATATGCTAGTGCTGTTTGGCCTCCTCGAGCTCCATCAGAGGTGCTCAAAAGTATCACTTTTGCTCCACTTAAATAACTACCATCTATTCTAGACAACCAATCAATTATATTTTTAAAAAAAGCAGAAATAGTACCATTATGCTCATTTACAGAAATCAATACACCATCTGCTTGTTTTATTATATTCAATAAGCTAACTAAAGTGTCTGGAAAACCCTCTTTAGCTTCAATTTCTTGGCCATACATGGGCAAAGGATAGTCTGTAAGTTCAAGCACGGTGACATCACAATTCTCTATGGTGGAAGCCAGATGGCTTACAAGGGCGTGATTTATAGATGTACTACTATTACTTCCAGCAAAGGCTATGATTTTTTTCATTTTTTAAAGATATTGAAAAGTAGTACCATTTCAAATAAAAAAGAATTCTAGAAACAAACATGATTTTAGTAAACTATCATGCCATGCTCTAGAATTCTTTTTTAAGATACTAATTGTGTTTTAAATATGTAAAGCTCTGTCTGCGGTTGCAGCTAGGGCTGCTTCTTTGATTGCTTCTGCGTAGGTTGGATGGGCATGACTCATACGCGCTATATCTTCTGCGCTGGCACGAAACTCCATTGCTACTACCATTTCGGCAATAAGGTCTGCACAACGAGCACCTACCATATGAGCTCCTAATATCTCATCGGTAGTTGCATCACTTAGTATTTTCACAAAACCATCGGTATCTCCGCTGGCTCTTGATCTTCCTAAAGCGCGCATAGGAAACTGTCCTGCTTTGTAGGGCGTTCCAGATTCTTTTAATTGCGCTTCTGTTTTACCAACACTGGCCACTTCTGGCCAAGTATATACAACACCTGGAATTAAGTTATAATCTATATGAGGTTTTTGACCCGCTAATATTTCGGCAACCATAACACCCTCTTCTTCTGCCTTGTGTGCTAGCATAGCGCCACGCACCACATCTCCAATAGCGTATATATTTGAAATGTTGGTTTGTAAATGATCGTTAACATCTACCTGGCCACGCTCATTGGCTTTAACACCTGCGTTTTGCAGTGCAAGCCCGTCTGTGTAGGCGCGGCGCCCAACAGATACTAAACAATAATCACCCGTAAAGGTTACTTCTTTATCTTTTTTATCTGTAGCGGTAATACTTACTTTATCTGCTTCTCTTGAAACACTAGACACCTTATGAGACAAGAAAAACTTAACACCTTGTTTTTTCATAGCCTTCATTAGCTCCTTGCTTTGGGCAGTGTCCATGGTAGGAATAATTCTATCCATGTATTCTATTACAGATACTTCTGCTCCTAGCCTTTTGTATACTTGACCAAGCTCTAGGCCTATTACACCTCCACCTATAACAACCATGTGTTTAGGGATTTCTGTAAGACTCAAAGCCTCTGTAGAGGTAATAACACGCTCTTTATCTAGTGTAATAAACGGTAAGGTAGCTGGTTTACTACCCGTTGCTATAATCGTATTGGCAGCTTCTATTGTTTGAGTGCTCTCACCTGTTATTTCAATATGTGTAGCATCCTTGAAAGAACCCACTCCAGTAAAAACATCAATTTTATTTTTGTTCATCAGAAAATCAATCCCTTTAGTAGTTTGCTCTACCACAGATGCTTTTCTCTCAATCATCTTTTTGAAATTAATTTTAACTTCTCCAGGAATATCAATACCATGATCTTCAAAGTGCTTCATAGCATCTTCATAGTGGTGTGATGAATCTAGAAGTGCCTTACTTGGTATACAACCCACATTTAAACAGGTACCTCCAAGGGTGTTATATTTTTCGATAATTGCGGTTTTCATCCCTAATTGTGCACAACGAATTGCCGCTACATATCCACCAGGACCAGAACCTATTACTGCAACATCATACTTTGACATACTTTCTTTTTTTAATTAACATTTTACAACGGTTTTAAAATTTCCGAAGCTAGACTACAAAGGTACAATTCTGTAAAGAAGTTTAAAAGTTTATAGCCCTTGAAGTTGATCGCTTGCTTAAAATTAAAAATACCATAGTTGTGTAAGGGTTGTTTTTACTTGACAGGCAAAACTGTAGTGTTTTTTACCTCGTTTATAGTAAAGGAACTTTGGGTGCTACCTATGTTCTTTAAAGAGGTTAGTTTATTAATCATAAAGTACCTAAAGGCATCCATATCCTTAACCATAACTTTTAGGAGGTAATCAAATTCTCCACTTACGTGGTAACACTCCAAAACCTCATCAATTATGGAAATCTTAGCCTCAAAATTTGAAATACTAGACTCTGTATGTTCGGAGAGCTTTACATGACAAAACACCATAAAGCCAAAATTTAGATGTTTTTTTTCTAATAGAGCAACATATTTTTTTATCACTCCATTTCGTTCCAATTTCTTTATTCTTTCATACACTGCAGTTACAGACAAGTTCAATCTTGATGATAACTCTTTATTGGTCTGTTTACTATCCTGTTGTAGATAATTTAGTAGCGAAAAATCTATAAAGTCTAATTTCATGAAGAAAAATTTTTCTAAATATACACAACAAAACAGATACAATTAGATTAAAAAACATATTATTTACAATAATGTAGTATAAATTACTTTATTTAATACTTAATTTCAATAATTATTCTATATAATGGTATATTTGATGTATAATTTATTTTACTTAATCAAATAGTATTCTCTTATTATGGCAAAAAAAGAATTTAACCCTGCAAACAACATTCAAGATCTTCAGTTTTTTGGAGAATCTGGAGGTGTGAACCCATCTATCTCAGACTCCTCAACCTATACCTTTCTATCTGCACAGACCATGCTTGATACTTTTGAAGGAAATACAGAGGGATGTTACCTCTACTCTAGACACACCACCCCTTCTAATATGTATTTAGGAGAGGCTCTTGCTGCAATGGAGGGAACACAAACAGCTAATGTAGCCGCTAGCGGTATGGGAGCCATCACTCCTACCATCTTGCAATTTTGTAAAGCCGGAGACCACATAGTATCATCAAGAACTATTTATGGTGGTACGTATGCATTCTTAAAAAACTTTACGCCAAAACTAAACATTGATACCACTTTTGTAGATATTACAAATCTAGAAGCCGTTGAGGCAGCCATTACTCCTGAAACCAAAATTATTTTCTGTGAGTGTGTTAGTAACCCTCTACTAGAAATAGCAGATATTAAAGGTCTTGCTGCCATTGCAAAAAAGCACAACCTGGAGCTTCTTGTAGATAACACCTTCTCACCACTAAGTATCTCGCCAATTAAATTGGGAGCAGATGTTGTTATGCATAGTTTAACAAAATTTATAAACGGTAGTAGTGATACTATGGGCGGTGTTGTATGTGGATCTCAAGAACTAATAGATGCACTGCGTGATGTAAATGATGGCGCTTGTATGCTTTTGGGAGCATCTATGGATAGTCTTCGTGCAGCCTCTATATTAAAAAACCTCAGAACCCTACATATACGCATGCAGCAGCACAGTAAAAACGCGCTGTATCTTGCACAAAAATTTGAAGCAGATGGACTACGCGCTGTCTATCCAGGATTACCCTCTCACCCAGGGCATACCCTTTACAACAGTATGATGAATCCAAAATACGGGTATGGAGGCATGTTAACCATTGATGCAGGAGGACTAGAAAAAGCAAATAAACTAATGGAATTAATGCAGGAGAGAAATGTAGGATATCTTGCAGTTAGCTTAGGATTTTATAAAACATTATTTAGCGCACCAGGAACGTCAACATCTTCTGAAATACCAGAAGATGAACAAGCACAGATGGGACTCACAGAGGGTCTTATACGTTTCTCTATTGGTCTTGACGATGACATAGAGCGCACCTACCAAATTATGCGTCAGTGCATGAAAGACGTAGGAGTCTTGTAAAATCAACTTTAGACTAAAAATACAAAGAGAGCTGTAAAATATTTAAATATTTTACAGCTCTCTTTTTGATTTGCATACATCTACACAAAATCGTAACATTACAAAACAAATTAAAATTTCTACTATGCCACAAGAGAATCTCTCAGATATTAAAATTCAGGAGCAAAAAATTAATGACAATAAACAACTAAGTATTTGGGAGGCACTTATTCCCGTAGTTATTTTAATGTCTTTGCTTGCCTATAATATATTTTTAAAAGATGGAGCTTGGCTTGGAGATTACTCAAACCAATATATCCTGCTAATGGGTGGAGGTGTTGCAATGATAGTTGGTCTGTTTAATAAAGTTTCTATTGGGGTAATGATCAAAGAGGTTATAGAAAACCTTAAAAGTGTATACAAACCTATTATCATACTAATGCTCGTTGGCGCTTTGGCGGGCACTTGGCTTGTTAGCGGTATTATTCCAGCCATGGTTTATTATGGCTTGCAGGTATTAAGCCCAGAAATATTTTTACCGGCATCTGTAATAATTGCAGCCATTATATCCATAGCCACTGGGAGCTCCTGGACCACCTCTGCAACAGTAGGTATTGCCCTAGTTGGAATAGGGACTGCCCTTGGCATTAGCCCTGGAATGATTGCGGGAGCTGTTATTTCTGGAGCCTATTTTGGAGATAAAATGTCTCCCCTTAGTGATACAACAAACCTTGCTCCCGCTATGGCAGGTACAGATTTGTTTACCCATATAAAGTATATGGCCTACACAACGGTACCAACTATTATTATTACCTTAATTGTGTTTTCTATTTTAAGCATGACTATTGAAACCTCTGGAGAGGCAGATATAAGCAACCTTTTGCAAACCATAAATGCAACATTTAATACAACAGGGTGGCTATTTATAGTGCCCCTTTTAGTAATTGCCCTTATTGTACTAAAAACAAACCCACTAATATCTCTGGCAACAGGAGTTGTCTCGGCAGCAATTTTTGCTGTAATTTTTCAACCCGAAATTTTAGCTACCGTCTCTGACTCTACAATTGGGGCACTTTCCCAAGCTATCTTTAGCGACACCGCTATAGAAACACCCAATGAAACTTTAAATGAATTATTCAGCTCAGGAGGTCTTATTGGCATGTTGTGGACCATATTACTTATTGCCTCTGCCATGGTTTTTGGAGGTGTCATGGACGGCATTGGTGCATTGGCAAGAATCACAAAAGCGTTACTAAAAATGGCTTCAAGTGTTTTTGGTTTGTTTGCAACTACCGTCGTGAGTTGTTTTGGATTAAATGTAATTGCAAGTGATCAATACCTTGCACTGGTTATCCCTGGAAAAATGTTTAAAAAGGCATACCAAGACAAAGACCTTGCTCCAGAAAACCTCTCTAGAACCCTAGAAGATTCTGGTACGGTCACCTCTGTTTTAATACCATGGAATACCTGTGGAGCCTACCAAAGTGATGTGCTGGGGGTTGGAGTTGGAGAATATTTTATGTTTGCTATCTTTAACTGGCTTAGCCCATTTATGACCCTACTCTTTGCAGCATTTAAGATAAAAATTAGAATGTTAGGGCAATCAAAATAAACTTAATTAAGTAATTAAAATAAAACAAAAACTATGGCTCAAATAACTCTTGGTGGAAACCCAGCAACTACAACAGGAACACTTCCAGAAACTGGAACAAAAGCTCCAGATTTTAACCTTACAGCTGCAGATTTATCATCAAAAAAAATGTCAGATTATACTGGTAAAAGAAAAATACTAAACATTTTCCCAAGTGTAGACACAGGTGTGTGCGCAAGCGCAGTCAGAACCTTTAACACTCATGGGGCGTCTCTTGAAAACACACAGGTACTTTGCATCTCTAGAGACCTACCATTTGCACAAGCACGATTTTGTGCTGCAGAAGGGCTTGAAAATGTTGAAATGCTAAGCGATTTTAAAGATGGAAGTTTTGGTGAAGCCTATGGACTTACCATTGCAGATGGTCCTTTTGCTAATTTACATGCAAGAGTTGTAATGGTCTTGGATGAACAAAACACTATCTTATACTCACAACAGGTTCCAGAGATTGGACAAGAGCCAAATTATCAAGCTGCTTTAAATGCTTTAATCTAATGCTTATTTCCTTTTTAAAAAATCGTCTTTTAGGATCTAAGTATGCTATTACAGGGGCTTTAAAACTTATAAAAAACGAACCTAGCATACAGCTGCAAACTATAATTAGTATTGGAGTTACTATTGCTGGGTTTGTTTTTGATATCTCTGCAACCCAATGGATGCTCCAATGTTTTGCAATTGGCCTTGTAATTTCAGTAGAAGCACTTAACACCGCCATAGAAGAAATAGCTAATTTTATTCATCCCGAGCAACATATAAAAATAGGCTACATAAAAGATATTGCAGCAGGAGCCGTATTTTTTGCGGCAATAGCTGCCGTTATTATAGGGTGTATTATATATATTCCAAAATTCTAAAATAAAGTCAAAGCCAAATAAAACACAAGTGTTTCAACTTTTAAAAAACAAGTATTTTATTTATATTTAGTTCTTAAATTTTGATGAGTATTATTTAAAAATAAAAACACAACATAACTCATAACAATTTGTATTTTTGTTTGATACACCTCACACTTCATGGCTATAAAGAAAACAACCAGACCAAAAAAAACAAAACAGCCAAGAAAACCCATCTCGTTTTCACTCTCTAAGCAGCAAAAAATATTGCTAGGAAGCTTCTTAACCCTTCTTGGTATTGCATTATTAATTTCTTTTACATCTTTTCTTTTTACTTGGCAGGCAGATCAAAGCATTGTAGGTATAGCAAATAGAAATCTTGAAACAAAAAACTGGCTTAGCACTTTTGGGAGTAATATAGCGTATATATGCATGTACCAAGGATTTGGGATTGCAGGGTATATTTTTGCAAGCCTAGTAACCCTTACAGGTGTATATTTCTTTTTTGATTACACAAAAAAACGACTACTAAAGTTTTGGTTTTGGGGCATGCTAGTGATGATATGGTTTTCGGTGTTTTTTGCTTTTTTTAGCGGAAACAGCTCTATTTTAAGTGGTGTTATTGGATTTGAACTTAATGATTTCATGCAAGACTACATGGGTCTTATTGGAACGGTACTCTCCATGACATTCTTTGCTATTGTTTATTTCGTTTTACGATTAAACATAACTCCAGAAAAAATTCAAAATGCTGTAAGGAAAACAAAAAAAGACATTTCCACAGATTTCAACCAAGCTCCAGTTACTCCAGGTGTTAATCAATCAAGTAACGCTTCTGTTTTAGAAACAAATAGCAGCCTTACCACACACACAGAAATTCCTCTTGACACAACCCCTACAAGCACTAATGATAGCTCATTGGATAGCTCTCAAAACACCAATGACACCTCAACAAAAACTACCCAAAAGAAAACTATAAAAGAGACTCCAGACCAAGGGGTTTCTATGGAAATTGAGCAAACTAAAGAAGAAGCTGTTGTTGTAGAAAACTTAAGCGATAGACTTGTAAAAGATTTTGGAGAGTTTGACCCTACTCTAGAGCTTAGTAATTACAAATTCCCAACCATAGAATTACTAAAAGACTATACTGCGGGACAAGGCATTACTATAAATCAAGAAGAGCTTGAAGAAAACAAAAATCGCATTGTTGAAACGCTCAATAATTATAAAATTGGTATTGCGAGTATTAAAGCTACGGTAGGCCCAACCGTCACATTATATGAAATTGTTCCAGATGCTGGAATACGCATATCAAAAATTAAAAACCTAGAAGACGACATTGCGCTTTCACTTTCTGCACTTGGGATACGAATCATAGCACCAATCCCTGGACGCGGAACCATAGGTATAGAGGTACCAAACAAAGACCCAAAAACAGTTTCAATGCGGGCTACCATTGCTTCTCCAAAATTCCAAAACGCAGAGATGGAATTGCCTCTTGCCCTTGGTAAAACAATTAGCAATGAGACTTTTGTTGTAGATTTAGCAAAAATGCCTCACTTACTTATGGCAGGTGCCACGGGACAAGGTAAATCTGTAGGACTCAATGCAATACTTACCTCGCTTTTGTACAAAAAACATCCAGCCGAAGTAAAATTTGTGCTGGTAGATCCTAAAAAAGTAGAGCTTACTTTATTTAACAAAATTGAGCGTCATTACTTAGCCAAATTACCTGGCGATGAAGATGCTATCATCACAGACACCAATAAGGTTATTACCACCCTAAACTCTTTGTGTGTAGAGATGGACAAGCGCTATGATTTATTAAAAAACGCCTATGTACGTAACATCAAAGAGTACAACACTAAGTTTAAAGAACGCAAGTTAAATCCAGAAGAAGACCATAGGTTCTTACCTTACATTGTTCTTGTTATTGATGAATTTGCAGATTTAATAATGACAGCTGGAAAAGAAGTGGAAACTCCCATAGCTAGACTAGCGCAGTTGGCTCGTGCTATTGGTATTCACCTTATTGTAGCAACCCAACGCCCTTCTGTAAATGTAATTACAGGTATCATAAAAGCTAACTTCCCGGCACGAATTGCCTTTAGAGTAACAAGCAAAATTGATTCTCGCACAATTCTAGACAGTGGTGGTGCAGATCAATTAATTGGCCGTGGAGACATGCTCTACACGCAAGGAAACGATTTGGTAAGAATACAATGTGCTTTTGTTGACACTCCTGAAATAGCAGACATAACAGATTATATTGGAAATCAAAAAGCATATCCAGAAGCCTATATTTTACCAGAATATGTAGGTGAGGAAGGTGGCACAAATCTTGATAATAATATAAATGAACGAGATGTAATGTTTAGAGAAGCTGCAGAAGTGCTTGTAATTGCACAACAAGGATCAGCCTCTTTGCTGCAACGTAAATTAAAATTAGGGTATAACAGGGCAGGTAGAATTATCGACCAATTAGAGGCTGCCGGTATCGTTGGCCCTTTTGAAGGTAGCAAGGCCAGAAGTGTATCTGTTCCTACCCTTGAAGCGCTGAACCAACTATTGGAAAACGAATAAAAATCATGAAAACAGTTATAAGCATTCTTATTATTTTAGCATCTAGTATTAGCTATGGCCAACAAGCAACTACCCTACTGAGTGAGGTTTCAGCAAAAGTTAGAAGCTATGACAATATCCAGATTAAATTTAAATACAATCTCACCAATCAAAAGGAAGGTGTCAATCAACAAACCTTTGGAGATCTTACCCTTTTGGATGACAACTATGTTCTAAACATGCTAGACATCACCCGTATGTTTGATGGTACATCTATTTATACCATTGTCCCAGAAGACCAGGAGGTTACCATATCCTTGTACAACCCTGAAGATGAAAAAGACATCACACCCTCTCAAATGTTAACTTTCTACGAAAAAGGCTATGATTCTAAAATGGGAATTGTTGAAAATATAAAAGGAAGAAAAATTCAGTTTGTAAAACTAACTCCAATAGATAGTAATGCTGAAATTAAAAAAATTCATCTTGGTATAGACAAACAAACAAAGCACATCTATAAGTTAATCCAGGTAGATAGCAAGGGAACAAAATACACCTTAACAGTACAATCTTTTAAAACCAACCTACCCCTTTCAAAAAGCTTGTTTACTTTTGATAAGCAAAAGTACACAAACGATGGCTATTATATTAACCAGCTAGACTAACTCCTTGGCGTGAAAATACTAGACAAATACATATTGATTTCTTACCTCAAGACGTTTTTTAGCGTCTTTGTTATTTTGATGTTTATTTTTGTGCTACAAACCATTTGGTTATACATCGCAGAATTAGCTGGTAAAGACATCGACTTTATAATTATTTTAAAGTTTTTATGGTTCTTTACTCCTAAACTTATCCCTCTGGTACTCCCCTTAACTATACTAGTTACCTCGTTAATGGTCTTTGGAGGTTTTTCTGAGCGATATGAGTTTGCTGCTATGAAATCTACGGGTATTTCTCTACAAAGGGCCATGAGGAGCCTTACAGTGTTTATATCTGTTTTGGCCTTAACTGCTTTTTTCTTCGCAAATAATATAATTCCTTATTCTGAATATAAATGGCAAAACTTGCGCAGAAACCTAGCCCAGGTAAGCCCATCTATGGTTATTAGTGAAGGACAGTTTAGCCAAATTGGTGAGGGGTTTAATATAAAAGTAGACAAGAAATATGGAGAGAATAATGAGTTTCTTACAGGTATTATTATCCATGAAAAAAATCCAGCAAAACCTAACGGCAATTACATAGTTACCATAGCAGAAACTGGAGAATTTAAAAGTCAAGAAGGTAGTAATACCTTGTCATTAATTCTAAACAACGGCTCCAGGTATGAAGATATTCAAGAGAGGGATATCAAAAAACAAAAACGCATGCCTTTTGCAAAAACAGACTTTAAACAATACACAGTAAATATAGACCTCACAGAGTTAAACGATACAGATATCGATAGAGAGAATGATCTAAGCAACCAAAATATGTTTAATATTCGAGAGTTATTTGTAGAAATAGATTCGCTCTCTAAGGGTTTTACAAAAGACATAGAAGCTTTTGCAAACAACAGCTACTACAGAACAGGAGTTTCTAAATTCAATAACAAGAAAATCAAAGCAAAAAAACTGCCAGATAGCCTAGATTCTTATTTAGACTTATTTTCAGAAAAAAGGCAGACAGAAATTGCAAAAATGGCATTAAATAATGCAAAGAGTACCTTGCAAACTATAGATGCCAAGAAAAGAGCATATAAAATAAAAACAAAGCGTCTAAACAAGTATGAAATGTCATTACATGACAAACAGGTGCTTCCAATTGCATGTATCATTTTATTTTTTGTTGGAGCTCCGCTGGGTGCTATTATTCGTAAAGGTGGTATGGGCCTTCCAATGGTAGTGGCAATCTTGCTTTTTTTAACCTATCATTTTATTGGTATTTTTGCAAAAAATAGTGCCGAAGACGGCACGCTGCATCCCTTTATTGCCACATGGCTTAGTACTTTTATTATGTTCCCACTAAGTATCTGGCTAACCTACAGAGCCACCACAGACCAAGGAGTTTTTGACCTTGAAACTTTTGTTGGAAGAATCACCAAGCTGTTTAAGAAAAAAAGTAAAAAATAAATACTACTATGGATAAAAATCAATTCACACAAAACCTAAGCTTGCCTTTAGTGGCGGCACCAATGTTTTTAATCTCAGGGCCAGAACTTGTTATTGAAGCATGTAAAAATGGTATTGTAGGTACTTTTCCGGCATTAAACCAACGTACAACCGAAGGTTTCGAGCAATGGGTAGTGCAAATAAAAACAGAACTAGCAGCCTGGGAAAAACAAACAGGTAAAAAAGCTGCTCCGTTTGGTGTAAATCTTATTGTTCATTTTAGTAACCCAAGAGTAGAGCCAGACATGCAAGTATGTGTAAAACATAAAGTACCATTAATTATAACCTCTTTAGGTGCAATTAGCCTTGTGGTTGATGCCGTTCACAGTTATGGTGGTTTGGTTTTTCATGATGTTATTAAGAGGCGTCATGCAGAGAAAGCAATTGAGGCTGGTGTTGATGGTTTAATTTTAGTGTGTGCAGGTGCAGGGGGACACGCAGGAACCCTTCATCCAGTTCCATTTATAAATGAATCCTCCTGCAAGTTGGTTGGGATAAATGTAATGGGTACGCCCAATATCTCCCACATAGTTTGACCCCCCTACAAAAAAT
>ENA-ORCY01000071-ORCY01000071.1-marine-metagenome-genome-assembly--contig:-NODE-71-length-82066-cov-4.348474_pt1 | contig 82066 bp, 79 predicted proteins | sample MGYA00248634_ERZ508507 | MGnify/ENA primary metagenome ERZ508507 (study PRJEB26178, sample SAMN06266269) | marine metagenome | isolation source: Columbia River Estuary | place: USA:Columbia River Estuary... | reverse complement strand
AGCAACCCCATGGCAACTGGCTTTTCATCGGTTCGCCTCGGTTGGTCAGCCTATATCGTGCCGGTGCTGTTTGTGTTTTCCCCAACCCTGCTGTTGATTGGCGAACCCGGCGATATCGCATTGGCACTGGTTTCCGCAGTGCTGGGTATCTGGTGGGTATCGATGGCGATTGTTGGCTATGGCGCCCGAGTGTTGTCTGTGTTGTACCGGATCGGGTTTGGCGTCGCGGGCTTGCTCGCGCTGATTCCGGCAAAGGCAATGGCTAGCGGGTACTTAACCGATGTGGTGGGCCTTTGCGTTGGCGCCTTGCTCACTGCACTGCATGTGTGGGGGCAGCGCCAGCAACAAGCCACCCCCTAGCCAAACCACGCCCTTAAATTTTCAGGTCGAATACCTTGACGGCGTTGTCTTGGAAAAATTGCCGCTTGACCTCGGGGGTCATATCTACGCGCTCCAACATATCCACCTCTTCGGGTAGGTATTGATAGGGGTAGTCCATCGCGTAGAGTACGCGGTCGGTGCCCATAAACGCTTGTGTAAATTGAAGCGCAGGACCCCAGGCGACGCCACTGTTGGTGATGTAGAAATTCTCTTTTAAGTACTCACTGGGCTTGCGCTTTGTGGGTTGAATCGCCTCGTATCGTTTGGAGCGTACCGTCGCGTTGTGCATGTAGTCCAGGCGATAAGCCCAAAACGGTAAGGCCTCGCCCATGTGTCCCAGAACCATTTTTAAATTTGGAAACTGATCAAACACACCCGACGTAATGATCCGAAGCGCGTGCAAACCCGTCTCCACACCAAACCCGTAAATCGCACCATCCAGACCCGCTTCGATGAAGGGATCAATCATTTGAGCGGGCAATGAATTGGGGTGCAGATAAATGGGCATATTCAGCGCCTCTGCCGCTTCGAAAATGGGCCAGAATTTCTTATCAGAGAGGTACTCACCTTGCGTATGCGAGTTGATCACGGCTGAACGCATGCCATATAGATCAGCGCAACGCTGCAGCTCCTTCGCTGATGCCGCTGGATCCTGGGGCGCCAGCGCGACCATGCCAGCGAAACGCGTCGGGTGCCGCTTGATCGCCTCAGCCAGCTCGTCATTTGCATTGGGGATAAATGAGACGGCGGTCTCGCGATCCATGATCTGCGCCCCTGGCGAGGTCAGCGCAAGCACCTGGATATCAATACCGCTGGCATCCATGTGAGCGATTCGCAACTCATCTAAGTCCACCAAACACCGCATGATGTGCTGTGCGCGCTCGCTGGGGCTACTCATGTAGAACCCCATCAAGTGTGCGAATCCCTTGTCCACGTTGGGTTGATCAAGCACACGCTTGAAAAGCGCGAGCTGCTCCTTGGTTGCAAAGGCCTCCTCGGTTGCGATACGCAAATAGGGCTTTTTCTCGGGTGTCGTCATGGAAGCTCCAGGCAATTGGTTTGCGCGAAATGATAACCCTGCGAATCGAAAACTATGTCGCGGAGTTGTCGCGTCCAGATACCTGTTCCAAAATCGCCCGCACGCTCTCTTGCGACAGGCTAGGCACACCCCCGACCCATGCAACAAAGTGATCCGGACGAACCAGAATCAGTGGCGCGGCATACCGAGCAACCTCTGCACTGTCATTCAACGGCACCACCTGCAAAGGTAATTTCAAACCCGCCGCCGCTGCGCCAAAAGACGAGACGACTGATGCCATGTCGGCTGCTGCCGCATCGCCACAAACCAACAGCGTGAATCCCTCGCCCAGTCGCTCGTAAACGTTCTCTCCGGAACGCAGCTTCGCGGGCGATAAATGATGTCCCACCCGTGCGGTGTGTTGATGAGAACCCACCGCGCTGGAAACGTAATGGCCCTTCTCCACCTGAACGACCACAGTCGACCCCTCATAGTGTGGCTCAAAGGCATTGACCTCCCCGACGGCACCAGTTGCTCGTTCCGCCCAAACGGTATCGAACTGCACTGGGTCGCGCTCGGGGTGGCAGCTCGCCACAAATGACCGATCGACTTCAATCGATTTAGCGATGAAGTCGCGAATAGTTGACTCGAACACAGGCCGCCGTTCGGCACCATATGAATCCAGCAAAGCCTCCCCACCCCAGCCCTCCAAGCGCGCCGCCAATTTCCAGCCCAAGTTACGCGCGTCCTCTAGGCCAGAGTTGACGCCGTACCCGCCATAAGGCGGGTGGCTGTGGGCGGCATCGCCCGCTATGAAACAACGACCTGACCGATAGCTGTCTGCCAGCGCGAAACGCAAATCCCAAAAACCGATGTGCTCAAACACTATCTCGAATTCAGCACCCACTGCCTCATGCAAAAACGACTTGAAATCGAAGTTGTCTGCCGTCGTACCGAAAGGGACCGGCGCGTGCATGAACCAAGTGCTACCGAGGTCAACGCGGCCCAAGAACTTCCAATACCCCTCCAAGTCCGGGTGCAAGACGTTGTAATAGGATTTGCCCGGATAACAGGCCAACAGATCGTGCAACTCGGTTGAGCGAAACACCAAGAGCACCATCATCCGGTCATGGTCGCTAAGCGTTTGCGTGATGTTGGCCGCCTCGCGCACCACGGATCGACTGCCGTCGCACCCGACTAGGTACTCAGCTTGCACCGAACGCGTGCGACCACCCTTTCTTGGTGCGATTTCGACGGTCACACCCGACTCACTGGTCGTCACTGATTGCGCCCCCCAACCGTAGATGGTTTGCACGTTTGGTAGCGCCGCGACCCGCTCTCGCAGAACCGCTTCTGTGGCGTATTGGGGGAGGCGCTCATTAGTCGTAAAGTAATACGGGGCTACCAAGTCACGCTGCAACCAGTCGTAGTGATAGGGGCTCAAAAGTTTGCCGTAGGCCGTTAAGCCACCGATCCCATAGGACTTGGGGATGGTGCGCGCGGCACGAAGCGCGTCCTCCGCACCCCAAAAATGCATGTGTTCCATGGTCCGTTGGGTTAGGTTCTGCCCTTTGGGAATAGGTTGCGGCTGCTCGTAACGCTCAACGACCACGACCGAGACGCCGCGCTGTCCCAAATCGATCGCCAACCCCATACCGACCGGTCCTCCGCCCACAATGAGGACTTGCGTATTCAAATCGTCCGAAACCATCCTGCACTCCCTGTGATTTATGTCTGTATTTTTTGTCCGATGGGCGCGATTTTAGGACGGTCGCTAGGTTAAACCCCAAATGAAGGCGACACCGCTTGGCGCTAAAATTGCTGGGCTTGACGTGCCGTGTTTAACGGCGCGGCCGACCGCTGTTCTGCCGACCCTATCATTAACCACAGATCCACTGGAGCCTATATGAAGAAACGTTCATTCCTCAAATCAACCGCCCTTGCCCTAGCCGTGACGGCCATGGGTTTTGCGCATGCGGCAACCCCCATCAAGTTTCAATTGGATTGGCGTTTCGAAGGCCCCTCTGCCTTGTTCTTGGTCCCTGCCGCTAAAGGCTATTTCAAAGATGCAGGCCTTGACGTTACCGTTGACTCGGGCAACGGCTCCGGCGGCGCTGTGACGCGCGTGGCATCCGGCACCTACGACATGGGTTTCGCTGACTTGGCGGCTCTGATGGAATTCCATGCCAACAACCCCGATGCGCCCAACAAGCCCGTGGCCGTGATGATGGTCTACAACAACACACCCGCCTCTGTGATGGCCCTGAAAAAATCAGGTATCAAAACGCCAGCTGACTTGGCAGGCAAGAAGCTGGGCGCACCCGTTTTTGACGCCGGTCGTCGCGCCTTCCCGATTTTCGCAAAAGCCAACAGCATTGAGAACGTGACCTGGACGGCGATGGACCCACCCCTGCGCGAAACCATGCTGGTTCGCGGCGACGTTGATGCCATCACCGGCTTCACCTTCACATCGTTGCTGAACATTGAAGCGCGTGGTGTGCCCGCGGCCGACGTCACGGTGTTGGCTTACCCCGATAACGGTGTGAAGCTGTACGGCAACGCGATCATCGCATCACCAAAAATGATCAAAGAGAACCCCGAAGCCATCAAGGCGTTCTTGGCGGCATTCGCAAAAGGCGCTAAGGACGTGGTTGCTGACCCCGCAAAAGCCATTGAAGCAGTCAAGGCTCGTGACGGTATCATCAACGCCCAGTTGGAAACCCGCCGCTTGCAATTGGCCATCGACACCGTGATCAACAGCCCATCGGCTCGTGAAGAGGGTTTTGGTCAAGTTAAGGGCCCTCGCCTCGCGTTGATGGCCTCTCAGGTTTCAGATGCCTTCAATACGAAGTCGCGTGTGAAGGCTGCTGAGGTGTGGAATGGTTCATTCCTGCCCAGCGCAGCGACCCTGGATATTTTGCCCAAGGCCAAGTAATCACTCGCGGGATCGGTGACCTCGGTCACCGATCACACTCGGGGCCAAACCATTCGGTTTGCGCCCTTTTTTTAAATGCCTGAGCCCAACAACTGTCAGGCGCCCCTAAAAATACCGGTGTTATGTCAAAAGCCTTTGTCGACTTCGAAAACGTGTGGCTCGCCTATAACGACGAGCTGTTAGCGCAAGAAAATTTTGCCGTTGAGGACATCAATCTGTCTGTCAACCAAGGCGAGTTTGTGGCGATCGTCGGCCCGTCGGGCTGCGGCAAGTCGACGTTTATGAAGCTGACGACCGGCCTCAAGATGCCCAGCAAAGGACGGATTCTGGTTGATGGCCAGCCGGTGACCGGCCCCTTGAAAATCAGTGGCATGGCTTTCCAAGCGCCGTCGTTATTGCCCTGGCGAAGCACCATCGACAACGTGCTCTTACCACTCGAAATTGTTGAGCCCTATCGCTCCAACTTCAAAACAAACAAAGAAGCCTATATGGCCCGGGCACGCGACTTGCTCGCATCGGTTGGCCTAAAAGGCTACGAAGACAAATACCCGTGGGAGCTGTCAGGCGGTATGCAACAACGCGCCAGCATCTGTCGGGCGTTGATTCATGAGCCCAAAATGCTCTTGCTCGACGAGCCCTTTGGTGCCTTGGATGCATTCACCCGCGAAGAACTGTGGTGCACGCTGCGCGACCTCTGGGAGGCGCAGCGCTTCAACGTCATCCTGGTAACACACGACCTGCGTGAATCGGTTTTCTTAGCCGATACGGTTTACGTCATGAGCAAGAGCCCTGGGCGCTTCTTGGTCAAGAAAGAAATTGATTTACCGCGTCCAAGAGACTTGGAAATCACCTACACCCCTCAGTTCACGGACATCGTTCATGAGCTGCGCAGCCACATCGGCGCGATCCGTCAAACCACCCTGCAAGCGAGCGCATAAACCATGTCAAAGATGAAGTCGAAAACGATCGAGCGCTGGTCACCTTGGATTTTTCTGGTGAGCGTCGTGCTCCTTTGGGAGGTCATTTGCAGCGGCTTTGGCGTGAGTGAATTTATTTTCCCGAGCCCCTCTCGCATTGGTCAGCAACTCATCGAGTACCAAGATGTGATCCTGGGTCATGCCTGGCGGACGTTCTGGGTCACCATGGTGGGCTTCTTTATCGCCATCGTTGTGGGTGTCCTTTTAGGGTTCATCATTGGCAGCTCACGCATCGCCTATGCCGCTGTTTATCCACTGATGACGGCCTTCAACGCGCTGCCAAAGGCCGCTTTTGTGCCGATCTTGGTGGTTTGGTTTGGTATCGGCGCTGGCCCCGCCATCCTGACAGCCTTCCTCATCAGCTTCTTCCCCATCATGGTCAACATCGCCACAGGTTTGGCGACACTGGAGCCCGAGCTGGAAGATGTGTTGCGGGTATTGGGTGCCAAACGTTGGGACGTCTTGGTGAAGGTCGGGCTGCCCCGCTCCATGCCCTACTTCTTTGGCTCACTGAAGGTGGCCATCACATTGGCGTTCGTCGGCACAACCGTCTCAGAGATGACCGCGTCCAACGAGGGCATTGGCTACTTGCTGATTTCAGCAGGCTCAGCGATGCAAATGGGTCTCGCCTTTGGTGGTCTGGTTGTTGTGGGCGTGATGGCGATGGCCATGTACGAGATCTTCGACTACATCGAACGCCACACCACCGGTTGGGCGCACCGCGGCTCACAAAACTGATCGATTGGCCAATGCGCACTGTGCGGCGGCCAAATCCCAGCCCGCCCAGCCACAGCTCTTGAAAAAGACAGTCCGTGTTGATTGGTGCGCTGCCGAGTCCGTAGCGACTCGCCAGGCGGGGCTGCCTAAAACAACGTCCGATAGTGTTGGCAAGGCGGCGACATTCAACCCCGCCTGAATCAAGTCCCCACCCTCGTGGTCCGCATCGCGGGTATCGACAAGCAAGCAGGCTGTATTTGACAATGCCTGACAGGCATCCCTTGACCACTCTGCCATCTGCGGGGTGAATGCACCAACGGCACTGACAAACGTGCCGTTCGCAGGCGCGTTGGTCATGGCCACCTCGTGCGCCGATGTGGCCGTCACCACAATACCGCACGCCGACATCGCGGCATTGGGGTCATCAACCCGCTTTGCCTTCAACCCCATGCCACGTGCATGGCTGACCAGCGCGTCGGCGCTACCGCTGCTACGCGATGCAATCCAAAACTCCGTGATACCCAAACCAACGTGGAAGGCCTCAAGGTGCGAGCGTCCCTGAACACCCGCACCAACAATCAACATGGGCCCCTGCCGCCACTGCCCCGTCCGTTGCGCAGCCACCAGCGAGACCGCTGCGGTTCGGCGCGCTGTCACAGTTGGGCCATCAAGAATGAGCAGACGCTGCCCGCTATGGGGGTCAAAGACCAGTACATCACCCTGAATCGTTGGCAGTCCTCGTGACGGGTTATCCCCGACGAAGGTGATGAGTTTGCTGATCGCCGCGTGCGCCCCAACAGCGGACATCACCAACAACCGACCACCGCCGACCATTGGCAAAACACTGCGGGTTGGAACCTGAACGAGCGGGTCTTGCAACACCGATTCAATGGCGCGCGTTAGACCGTCATAGGGCAGCAACGCGGCCGTTGCCTGTGCATCCAGAATCATCGCGTCATCACCCCATTGAGTTCTTGCGGCGACGCTGATTAAACACAACGCCTGCCAGCAGCAAACCCGCCAACACAAACATCCACTCTTTATCAGGACGCTCCGCAGCCACCTCTACAGAGACGATTTCAAATCCTTGTTCAAAGCCAAGCTTTTCCGCACGACTGCCAAACTTGACCTGCATGATACGCATCCGATCGCCCTCTGGCATGACCATCAGGCCGGCGTTCTTGAGGCGGTCGCGCGCACTGCCCGGTTCACCCAACGGCAATAAAACGCCCTTCTTGATCTCTTTACCGTCCAGGTTGATACCTTCAATCCAGAGCCGCTTCGACGCGCCCGCCGGCGCACTCTCGACCGATTGCGTCAACTGGCTCGCGGGGACATGGGTATACGGCGGATACACCATATCCCACCAAAAGCCCGGACGAAACAGTGTGAATGCGACCAATAGCAACGCCACGCTCTCGTACCACTTTGAACGCACGACGAAATAGCCCTGCGTCGCAGCGGCAAAAACCAGCATCGCAATGGTCGCGCTCGCCACGGTGAGGATCAAATGAAACGGCCCATCCAAACCGATCATCAACAACTGCGTGTTGAAGATAAACAAAAATGGCAGGATCGCGGTGCGCATGCTGTAGAAGAAGGCTGTTACCCCCGTCTTAATGGGATCTGACTTGGCAATCGCGGCCGCTGCGAATGAGGCCAACCCCACCGGTGGCGTCACATCCGCCATCAAACCGAAGTAGAAGACAAACATGTGAACCGCGATCAACGGGACAATCAGACCACTTTGTGCGCCCAACTCCACGACCACAGGCGCCATCAAAGTCGACACCACGATGTAGTTGGCTGTTGTGGGTAGCCCCATACCCAGTATCAAGCTGATGACGGCGACCAAGACCAGCATGAGCATCAGATTGCCGCCTGACAACAACTCAACAAGCTCCGTCATCACCAAACCGATGCCGGTCAAGGAGACCGTGCCCACAATGATGCCGGCGGCAGCCGTTGCCACACCAATGCCAATCATGTTGCGGGCACCGGTTGCCAACCCATCGAGCAACTCTTTGAGACCCAGCGCGAAGGCGCCGCCAAGCGGGCCCTCACCCCTGAACACGGCCGTAATGGGTCTTTGGGTCAACATGACAAACATCATGAACAGAGTGGCCCAAAATGCGGACAAACCGGGCGATAGCTGCTCGACCATCAGGCACCAAATGAGCACCACAATCGAGAGCAAATAGTGCAGACCCGACTTCAATGTGGGCGCCGCCTGCGGCAACTCAAAGACCTCACTGTTTGGGTCATCGAGGGCCAGCGCCGGCTGTTTGGCGCCGTACCAAAGTAAGCCCACATAACTCATTAACAAAGCTGTACCCACAATCCATACGGCCGCATCACCTGCAACGGCTTTGACCCAGCCCACGCCCCAGTAGACCGCACCGCACAGCACCAAGAGGCCTGAGACGGTCAGGCCAAATGACAAGAGGCGGCCACCGGCTGTGCTGTCACCCCGCCGCGGCAGCCCGACCATGTTGGCCTTCAACGCCTCCAAGTGGACGATATACAGCAGTGCGATGTAAGAAATGATGGCTGGTAAAAAGGCATGCTTCATCACTTCGATATACGGAATCCCCACATACTCGACCATCAAAAACGCAGCCGCTCCCATCACGGGTGGCATCAGCTGACCGTTAACAGAGCTCGATACCTCAACGGCTGCGGCCTGATCCGGGCGATAGCCAACGCGCTTCATCAGCGGGATCGTAAAGGTACCGGTTGTCACCACGTTCGCAATCGACGAGCCTGAAATAATGCCCGTCGCTGCAGACGACAGCACGGCCGCTTTTGCGGGGCCACCACGCATGTGCCCCAATAACGCAAACGCCGACTTGATGAAATAGTTACCTGCTCCTGCCTTGTCGAGCAGTGAGCCAAATAAAACAAACAAGAAAATAAAACCGCTCGATACCCCCAAGGCCACGCCAAAGACGCCCTCGGTGGTGAGCCATTGATGACTCATCGCGCGGCTGATGGAGAAGCCCCGGTGCGCAATCATGTCTGGCATGAAAGGCCCACCAAAGGTGTAGGCCAAAAAGACAAGCGCCACAATCACCATGGGGAGACCCAAAACGCGGCGAGTGGCCTCAAGCAACAAGGCGATGCCGACCATGCCAGTGATCATGTCAATCGCGATGGGCTGCCCCGGTCGCTCAGCCAAGTCCCGATAAAAGATAAACAGGTAAAGGCCACAAAAAGCGGCGACCAAGGCCAATACCCAATCGGTGACAGGGATACGGTCCCGTGGTGAGCGCTTAAATGCGGGATATGACAAATACGCCAACAACAGCGCAAACCCCAAATGAATGGAGCGCGACTCGGTATCGTTGAAAACAAACCAACCTGTGCTGTACGGCAAAGGCGATGCGATCCACAACTGGAAGGCAGACCACGCTATCGCCAACATCACCAACATGCGGGTCAAGAGCGGGCCTGGCGTTCGACCGCCAAGATCGTTCTCTGCGACCAGTTGTGACACATCAACGTCGGGCACACGCGCATCGCTTAATTGGTTTGACATCATTTTTTATTTTGAAAAGAACATCACAAACAAGGACAGCATCCACAAGGGATGCTGTCCAATTTAGCTCATACGAGCCTTAAAGAAACGACCGCAGGGCGGTCAGCTTGGATTTACATCCAACCTTTTTCTTTGTAGTACTTCACAGCGCCAGGATGCAAAGGCGCTGACAAACCGTCTTTAATCATATTCTTGGGTTCCAAGTTTGCGAAGGCGGGGTGCAACTTCTTGAATTCCTCGAAGTTCTCAAACACAGACTTAACCAAGGTATAGACCATCTCGTCAGACGCCTTCGCAGATGTCACGAAAGACGCCAACACGCCGTAGGTCGGCGTTGGGTTGGGATGCCCGGCGTACAAACCACCGGGGATATTGGCTTTCGCGTAAAAGCTGTTTTCCTTCACAAGCTTGTCGATGGCAGGGCCTGTCAACGGCACCAGCTTCGCGCCACATGTCGTGATGGGGTCCTGAATGTTAGCTGCGGGGTGACCAACGCCATAGAAGAAACCATCAATCTTGTTGTCGCACAGAGCCGCACCGTGCTCGTCAGCTTTCAACTCGGTCGCCAAACCAAAGTTGGCCTTCGTCCAACCCATCGCGCCCAACATCACATCCATTGATGCAGCGGTACCTGATCCGGGGTTACCCACATTGAAGCGTTTGCCCTTGAAGTCCTCAAACTTGCTGACGTTGGCTTCCTTGCGTGACAGCACCGTGAAGGGCTCGGGGTGAATTGAGAACACCGCACGCAGGTCTTTCACCTGGCTGCCTTCAAATTTACTGCTGCCGTTGTAAGCGTGATACTGCCAATCAGACTGCGCGACGCCAAAGTCCAACTCACCACCGGCGATGGTGTTGATGTTGAATACGGAGCCACCCGTCGACTCAACCGAGCAGCGGATACCGTGGCTTTTACGCTCTTTGTTAACCAACCGGCAAATCGCACCACCCGCGGCGTAGTAAACGCCCGTCACGCCACCGGTACCGATGGTCATGAATTTTTGTTGGGCGTGCGCAGCGCTCATGGGTGCGGTCATGGCGACGGCAAAGGTCGCCGCACTGAGTGCGACAGCGGATAAGCGTGAAAGTTTCTTCATAGTTTCTCCTTAATTAAAATTCGGGATCGTGTCCCATTTTTCGTCAAAAACTCGCCGTGGACGGGCCTTTAGACTTGGTTAAACAATCGGATAGCACGCCCTAATTCACGCGGCTCAAACCGATCGCTGCATTCACGGACTCGTGCAGTCGAGAGACAATCTCGACCACCTCAGCCTCCGTAGAAATAAATGGCGGCGCCAGCAGCACGTGGTCGCCCCGTTTGCCGTCAAGCGTTCCACCCATGGGATAGACCATCAATCCACGCTTCATGGCCTCTGATTTAATTTTTGCGTGCAGTCGCTGCGCGGGATCAAACCATTGCTTTGTTGCGCGGTCTTCGACCAGCTCAATGCCCCAAAACAAACCGCGGCCGCGAATATCACCGACATGCTGATGCGTACCGAATTGCGCTTGCAAAGTGTCTTCGAGGCATTGCCCCCTCGCTTGGACCTGCGCCAACAAACCATCGCGTTCGATGACTTGCTGCACCGCCAGCGCCGCGGCACACGCCATCGGGTGGCCCAGATAGGTATGCCCATGCTGGAACATGCCGCTTCCTTTGCGGAACACATCGACCAATTTGGTTTGGGCCAAAACAGCACCGATGGGTTGATAGCCAGCGCCCAAGCCCTTCGCGATCGCCATGAGATCAGGGCTGACGCCCTCCTGCTCACACGCATGCAGGGTACCGGTACGGCCCATCCCACACATGACCTCATCAAGGATCAACAGGATCCCATGCGCGTCGCACAACTCACGCACGCCTTTGAAGTAACCCGGTACCGCCGTTAAAACGCCAGCGGTCGCTCCGCCCACGGTCTCAGCAACGAAGGCCATCACTTGATCGGCACCCAAGCGCTCAATGGTGTCAGCCAATTCCCTCACCAAGCGTTGACCGTAGGCCTCTGGCGTCTCGTCAGCCAAACGGTCGCGGTACTCGTAACAGGGTGCGACGTGTGTGACATCGATCAAAATCGGTTCGAACTGTGCACGGCGCCATTGATTACCGCCGACCGCCAGTGCACCCAGCGTGTTGCCGTGGTAGCTCTGACGGCGAGAAATAAAGTGTCGTCGCTGCGGTTGGCCGATCTCGACAAAATACTGCCGTGCCATTTTCAGCGCCGCCTCAACCGCCTCTGATCCACCACTGACAAAATAGACCTGCCCCATTCCCTCGGGGGCATTGGCAATGAGGTTATCCGCCAATTGTTCCGCCACCTCGGTGGTAAAAAAACTGGTGTGCGCGTAAGCCAAACGATCCAGTTGCGCATGCATTGCCGCAATCACATCGGGATGCCCATGCCCTAAACAAGATACAGCCGCGCCGCCTGACGCATCCAAGTAACGCTTGCCGGCGGCGTCAATAAGGGCAATGCCCTCGCCGCGCACGGCGACGGGAAAACTTTGTTGCAGGTGCCTATGGAAGACGCGTGTTTCCGTGGCGCTGACGGTGGCGGTTCCGGCTTTGAATCTGGCGTTCATCTTTTTTGAAATACTTTTTTGTACAGCCGGGTCATTGCGCGGGACGCGCAGCGGCCGATGGGACTCTGAATGTGTTGGGCTTTTCCCAATAGGTACGATTTTTCTGCAGCATCTCACGCCGTGCGATCAGGCGCGCATTGACATCCGACGCGCCACGCTCGGCGACATCAGCCATGAGGCGTTCCGCCAGCGCCAACGCGCCGATTTGTGAATGAAAAAACGATGATGACGACGATCGGAAGAAGAGGCTCACGGTTGCCAACCTGGCTAAGGGTGACAACTCACTGTCCGTTATCGCCAAGACAGGCACGCCACGTGCCGCCGCTGTTTGCGCGTTCTCCACAACGATCCGGGTGTAGGGCGCTTGGCTCACGACCACCAGCAAATCTTGGTTACCCAGTGACAAGACCTTCTCGGGCCAAGCGCCGCCGGCATCTGCGGCAACGGCCGTGTTGTCGCGCAACCAATCGCAGGTGTAGTGCAGGTGATACGCCATGGAGAAAGCGGAACGCAGGCCCAAGAACAGGACCTTGTTCGCCTTCAGAATCTGATCCGCTGCAGCCGCGTAGGCGGCTGCGCTGTTTCGCTCATAAACGGACGTCAGATTGTCCATTTGAAACTGGTTGAGCTCGCTGAACATCGACATTTCGCCTGCTGCTGTCGGTGCATCGCTGCTGCGCAAGTCTTCCCCAATGGATTGCGCAATGGCTTCTTTCGTTGGGCGCCGCATGGCCTCGAAACTCTCGAAGTCCAGGGCCCGTGCGAGGCGCGACATCGTCGCTGGCGAGACGCCCGCCGCATAGGCCGACTGGCGCAGCGATTGCAATCCCAGCGCAGCCGGGTGTGAGCGAACCCATTTGGCGGCCCGCTTCAACTCGCCGCTGAGTTGCTCGTAACGCTCGTCAATCGCGGTTGACAGTTTCACTGTAGATGATGATGTTTGGGTTGGCGGGCATTTGTATTTGAAACATTATTTTTATCATTTTTATTTTGATTCATCTGTTTCATGCTCGGTATTGTGACAACCTTTTAAAAAGCATCCCTCAGTGATTACCCTTAACTCATAAGCATGCAAAATCCATCCTGATCGTAGTATGGTTGCCGCTCGCTCATCCACAGAAACCACTTGCCATGCAACATCTCCCCTCACTACCGTGCTACCTGAACGGCAGCTACACCACGATCGATCGCGCGCAGATCAGCGTGATGGACCGTGGGTTTATCTTTGGCGACGGCATTTATGAGGTGGTTCCGGTTTACGCGGGCAAGCCCTTCCGGATGCAACACCACTTGGACCGGATGCAGCGAAGCCTGGCAGAGACGCGCATCAAAAACCCCATGACTGAGACTGCGTGGCGAAACGTCATTGCCGAACTGATCGAGCAGTACGCATCGACACAAGGGATACCTGCCGAGCAAAGCGACCAAATGGTCTACATTCAGGTGACGAGGGGCGTCGCAATGCGAGACCATGTCATGCCTGAAGACATTGACCCCACGGTGTATGTCATGACCAATCAGATGAAGATGCCCAGCGCAGCGGACCGCGCGCACGGTGTGGCGTGCGTCACCGCAGAGGACTTTCGTTGGGAGCGCGCCCACATCAAGTCAACAAGCTTATTGGGGGCTGTTTTTTCACGGCAAATCAGTTTTGACGCAGACGCAGCAGAAACCGTTATGTTTCGTGGCGATCACCTGAGTGAAGCAGCAGCAAGCAACGTGTGGGTCGTCAAAAACGGCACCGTTTTTGGACCTCGCAAGAGCAACTTGGTCTTAGAAGGCATCCGCTACGACCTGATCGCAGAAATCTGTGCTGAGTCAAACATCCCCTACGCACTCGGCGACATCACACGCGAACAGGTGTTGAACGCTGACGAGCTGCTGCTCACCTCGGCCACCAAGGAAGTCCTGGCGATCACCCGACTTGACGGCCAGCCCGTTGGCAGTGGCACGCCCGGCCCCGTCTACAGCAAACTGTTTGCTGGCTACCAAATCGCTAAGCAAAAAGGCGGCTGATACTGACACCGCTGCCGCTACCAACCAATTGACTCGCCACGGTGATCGATGAATTGAGCGCCACGCGCAGGTGGTAGCGAACGCAGTGCGCCGAGCATTCCCGCAACGGATGCTTCCGGTTCCAACAGCTGCGAGACGCCTTGGCTAAAAGGGTTCGAAAGTGGCGACCGGACCGTACCTGGCTGCAGCGCGACAACACGCAACGCGGGATTGCGCCGCTGAAGCTCGATGGCTGCTGATTGCAAAACCATATTGAAAGCGGCTTTAGATGCCCGGTAGCCGTACCAGCCACCTTTCTGGTTATCCGAGATACTACCGACCCGTGCGGACAACTTACCGTAAATCGCTGGCCCCTTGCAGAGCAAAGGCGCAAAGTAGCGAAGCGTCATGGCGGGCCCGACGGTGTTAATTTGAAACTGGCGCAGCAAGGCGGCGTCGTTCAAGGCGGCCAGCGATTTCTCCGGGCCGATGCCATCAATCGTTAACTGACCCGTGGCGTCGATGATCACGTCATAGGGCGCATCGCCGGAGAGCGCAAGGGCCACCTGCTCGATGCCGCTCGCATCGCGCAAATCGAAACCAGGCGTGTGCGTGCGCGACACACAGGCGACGCTTTGACACAAGGCATCCGCCTGAAACGCCTCAACAAATGCCCCACCGATCGCCCCCGTCGCGCCGATGACCAATGCACGGTAGGGTTGCATCAATGGCGACAGGTCACTCATGGCTGTACCCACAAATGACCAACGCGCGGCCACGTGGCAACGCGCCAAAGCCGATCAATCAGGGCCGCCATATCCGCCGCGCTCGCACCGCCACTGTAGGCGGCGAGGCGCAGGGCTTTGGCCGTGATCTCGTCGCGACTGAGCGTGTTACCCGGGTCGCCCTTTGGGTCATCAACGCGCCCATCGAAGCGGCGACCGTCGACGGTCTCCACCACGACCTTGCCGATCCAGCGACGGGGATAGGCCTGATCGACTTCAGGATCAACCACCATCCGCACCTTTGCACAGAATGCACGGGTCGCGTCGGACTGAAAGTGGGCATCAAATTCGGTCAGACCCGCATGGCCGAATTGCGCGACCAATGCCAACACGGTACCCATTGAAAACTTGCTCTGATGGACCGTTTTAGGATCAACGACAGGCCCCAACACATCCACGGCTCCCTGGTGTACGCAGGTTGTGACCGACCGAATATCCTCTGGGCGCAACGACGCCGTATTCATGACTTGTAACAAGGCGTCGGCTGCCGGATGGGTGTGGCGACAGCTGGCGTGGTACTTGAATGACGTTTCGGCTGTCGCCCAACGTGTGCCAAGACCGTCGGTGAGTGCCGCGACATCGGTGTCGCGACTCATGCCGGCGCCCATGCCCTGCACGCCTTCGATCACTTGGGCAGCACCCGTAAAGCCGTCCCGCGCCAACATCGCAGCCATTAAACCAGACCCCGCCGCGTGCGCTGTGTGCAATTGTTTGCTGTCTGCGGCTGTGCGCAAGAACTCCCACAAACCCGCGGCCATGGTGCCCGAAGAGCCCAACGCATGCTGCATTTGTGCTGGCGTCAAGCGCAGCAGCGACCCCACCGCAGCGGCAGCGGCAACGGTTCCAGCGGTGCCTGTGGTGTGGAAAATCTTGTAATGCGGTCGCCCCAAATACTCGCCGATACGGATACCCACCTCGTAGCCAACCACCGCCGCAGTCAGCAGGTCCCGACCGGTGGCGCCAACGGCTTGAGCGACAGCCAGCGCAGCCGGAAACACCACTGTTGCGGGGTGAAACACTGAGCCGTTGTGAACATCATCTTGTTCGGCAACGTGTGAGGCAGCCGCATTCGCCATTGCAGCAAAATAGGCGCTGCTGGTTCGTCGGGCATTGATGACCTCAGCTGGACCGTCATTCGGCCCCGCTACAAAAGCGAATTGGGCGATGGTTTCAACCGGCCGTGAGCCGTGACCGGCAACCACAGAGCCAACCCAATCCACCCATAGGTCCTCAATCTTCCGAACCACCGGTTCGGGAATTTGATCAAACTGAAGGTTGGCGGCAAACGTCGCGAGCGTGGCGCTGGGGGTGGTCATAACGTATGAGCGAGTGGTCGATGGAACGCGAGATCATAGCAACCACGACGCCATATTGGCTGGCACCTCGGCGCCAACCTTCAATTCGGACCCGTTGGCCAAGCGCAGTGTCCCGGCCAGGTGCCGCTCAGACGCGGGCCATAGCTGGCGGTAAATCGCCTGGCACATGGCACGCGCCCGCAGACCCGGCCAATGCGTCGGCAACAGGGCTTCTGGCAACTGGGGGTCACGCAACAACAACCGGCGGAAATCGTGGATCAGCAGCACGCGAACCTGAAAAGCCGTTTCAGGATCAACACCCGCTGCACCGCCAGGGCCCGTCAGCTCGTCGGCCACAGGCGCATAGCGTTTGATAAACGCATCGTAGTCATCCCCCAGTTGCTTTAAGTCCCAAGCGGTACGGACCACATCGCGGTTGGTACCGCCCAGACCAGCGCCAGGGTGCAATGCAGAAAATGCCAGCATACCCGGCAGCAGGTGCTGGAAGCCCTCCAAGGTCAAGGCGTCAAAAACCACCCGCCACTCAGCGCTTGGATGCACAAACACGTTAGCCCCCAGCTGGCCGAACCCATGCCAGTAAAGGGAACGTCGCAAGGCCTCTTTGAGGCCTGCGGGCAAATCGGTGGGAACCGTCAGCAACCGCCACTGGCCATCCCACTGTGGTGCTGAAGGGGAGTAGATGTGACGCGCCGCCTCTTCAGCCCGACGTCGGCCCGTATCTGACAAACCATAGTTGGTCCGGCGCCCCTCAGCGGTGGGCACAAGCCACTCATCTGCGACGAGCCGAAAGGCGGCTGTACGCACCAGACGTTCATTGAGACCCAGTGGCCCAAGCAGTTGGATGAGACTTCCCAACCAAACCGCCCCCCCTCGCGGCAAAATCACATCGCCGAAAACAGTGATGATGACCGCACCCGCTTTGACGCGCCTCTCGTTGCCGAACGCAGCGACCAACGCTTGCAAAGCGCCGCTATCTTTGGTCGAAGTCAACGGCGATTTCCCCACTGGTTGCCCGTGCCTGACAGCTCAAGACATACCCATTTGCCACTTCATCAGGCTCGAGGGTGAAGTTTTTATCCATCACGACAGTGCCACTGGTGACCTTGCATCGACAGGTGCTGCAAACTCCCGCTTTACAAGAAAACGGCAAGTCGAGCCCGGCCTCAAGGGCGGCATCCAACACGTGCGCATCGGGGTGTATCGCGAGGTCATGGGTTTTGCCATCCAGCACGAGCGACAGGCGAATGGTCTTCCCAGTGCTCGCAATCGAGGTGGCGGTCGACACCTGGCGAACAGGCGCCTGTGCCGTACTGAAACGCTCGCTATAGAGACGCTTTTGGGGCAAGCCCAGCGCGAGGAGTGTTGACTCAACAGTCTCGATCATGGCTTCAGGACCACAGACAAAAACCTCATCGAGGCTCGCGATGGGCAGCAGGGTTGATGTGATCGCCCTCACCTTTTCCGCATCGATACGCCCTTGCAGCAAATCCACGTCTTGGGCCTGCTGAGACAAAATATGCAGCATCGTGAAACGATCGGGAAAGCGATCCTTCAAATCCTGTAACGCCTCATTGAACATGACACTGGCCATCCGCCGGTTACCGTAAACCAGAGTGAATTTGGCGTTCGGCTGCTCTTCAAGACTGGTTGCGGCGATGGAGAGGATGGGCGTGATGCCAGAACCTGCGGCAAAACCAACCCGATGAATCGCCCGAGCGCGCTTGATAACAAAGCGCCCCTCAGGTGGCATCACACTGAGCGCATCGCCCGCCTGAACGCTGGTCGCCAACCAATTGGATACCAACCCGCCAGCAACGGGTCGCACGCCGATTTCAATTTCGCCCTCATCGACCAATCGGCGGCGCGTGCTGCTGATGGAATAGTTGCGGCGAACATCGACCCCATCCAAGTGGGTTCGCAAAGTGATGAACTGTCCGGGCTCAAAATAAAACGCGGGACGCAAGGCCTCCGGCACGTCAAATGCAAGCGCAACGGCGCCAGCGGCTTCTGGACTCACCCGCTTGACGCGCAGACTTTGAAACAGTGAGGAGGTAGACATGCGGTCGGATCCTGTGGACTTAAAAGAACTTAAAAAGGCTTGAAATAATCAAAAGGTTCTTGGCAGCTTAGGCATTTGTAGAGCGCCTTGCATGGTGTCGAACCGAAATGGGAGGCCTCGGTGGTTTCACTCGAGCCACAGTGAGGGCAATCCACCGCATCCACCACGGCTGCATCGCGTATGAACTGCATCACCTGCGGCTGCGCAACAGCAGAGCCGCACAAACGTGACGGTGGGGCGATGCCGTAGGTACGCAGCTTTTCCTTCGCGGCATCGCCCATCCAGTCCGTTGTCCATGCGGGCGCCAACTGTGTTGAAACGTTGACCGGCACACCGAGCGGCTGGAGCGCGGCGACGATGTCATCTTCAATTTGAGTCATCGCCGGACACCCGCTGTAAGTCGGCGTGATCACAACGTTAACACCGGTATCCGCATCAACGGTCACCGCGCGAATGATGCCCATGTCGTCAAGTGTCACCACCGGTATCTCGGGATCGGTGACGGTCGAGAGCAAGCGCTTCGCTGCTGCCAGCACACTCACCAGACGCCCTCGGGATGCGCGCGCGCCAAACTCTGCATCTCGGCCAACAAATAACTCAGATGCTCTGAATGCGTGCCGAATTTTCCTTGCGTGACATAGCCGGTCGCTGCCGGCATCTGTAGCTTCGCTGTGTCAACAGCTTGGCTCACCAGTTGCGTCCAATCGTCTTTCAACAGACGCACATCGACCGCATCGCCAGCCGCAATGGCCGCCGCCTCGTAGGGTGTCAACAACCAGAACTCTTGCGTGAAAGGGACCAAATAATCCAGCGCGGCCTGGGCACGTTGCGCGGACTCGATCGTGCCATCGCCAAAGCGAACCAACCAATCATGCGAGTGACGCAGGTGGTAACGGGTTTCCTTGAGTGACTTTGCTGCAATCGCTGCCAACCCTTGATTGGCAACGTTTGCCAGTCGCTCCCATACCAAAGCCATGAGGGCGCTATACAAAAAGTTCCGAACGATGGTGACCGCGTAGTCGCGGTTGTCGGTGGCGTAACCCACCAATGGGCCGTGATGCGGCAACTCGACAAGGGTCAGGTTTTTGAACGCTTGTGAGTCTCGAAAATACGCCAGCGAGTCTTCTGTGGCCCCGCCACCGATGGCCTCAGCTGCGCCCTGGTACAACATGCGCGCTTGGCCAATCAGGTCCAAGCTGTTGTTGGTCATCGCAATGTCCTCTTCGAGGATTGGGCCATGCCCGCACCACTCGGCGTTGCGTTGGCCCAAGACCAACGCGTTATCGGCGAGATGGAGCCAATAGTCGTGCGCACTCATCACATGTGCCCCACTTCATCGGGGATGGTGTAGAACGTTGGATGGCGATAGATTTTGTCGTTCGCTGGATCAAAAAATGCACCCTTGTCATCGGGCGAGCTCGCGGTAATCGCGTTCGACGGAATCACCCAAATACTGACACCCTCCTGCCGGCGGGTATACACGTCACGGGCCATCTGCAACGCATGTTGGGCATCGCTCGCGTGCAGGCTGCCGCAATGTTTGTGCTCAAGGCCTTGCTTGCTGCGAACAAAGATCTCCCACAGCGGCCATTCCGCCAGCGGCGCTCCCTGTGCGTCCGTCGCCTTTTTGTCGTTGCTGGCAGTCATGCGGCACGCTCCTGTTTTTTAGATTTTTGGGCATGGGCAACAGCCGCCTCGCGCACCCATTGGCCCTCATCCCAGGCTTTCACACGGGTCGCCAAGCGCTCTTTGTTGCAAGGCCCATTGCCGTTCACCGTTGCCCAAAACTCGTCCCAATCGATGGCACCAAAATCGTAATGGCCGCGCTCGTCATTCCACTTCAGATCAGGATCGGGAACAGTCACACCCAGGATCTCCGCTTGCGGAATCGTGGCGTCCACGAACTTCTGGCGCAGCGCGTCGTTGCTGATCCGCTTGATGCCCCAGCGCATGCCCTGTGCGCTGTTGGGGCTGTCTTCATCGGGTGGGCCAAACATCGCCAAGCACTTCCACCACCACCGATTCACCGCGTCTTGCACCATCGCTTTTTGTGCCTCGGTGCCTTGCTGCATCATGACCAAGAGTGCTTCGTAACCCTGACGTTGGTGGAAGCTCTCCTCCTTACACACACGAATCATGGCTCGCGCGTACGGGCCATAAGAACAGCGGCACAGCGGAATTTGATTCATGATCGCGGCGCCGTCGACGAGCCAACCGATCACCCCCACATCGGCCCACGTGAGGGTCGGATAGTTGAAAATAGAGCTGTACTTGGCACGCCCGGTGTGGAGCGCGTCCAACATGCTGTCACGGCTGACGCCCAATGTTTCCGCAGCACTATAAAGATACAGGCCATGCCCCGCCTCGTCCTGCACTTTGGCCAACAAAATGGCCTTGCGCTTCAGGCTGGGCGCACGACTGATCCAATTCCCCTCGGGCAACATGCCCACAATTTCACTGTGCGCGTGCTGGCTGATTTGCCGTACCAAGGTCTTGCGATAAGCCTGTGGCATCCAGTCTTGCGGCTCGATGCGACCGTCGGCATCAATCACGCGGTCAAAAGCCGCCATCAAATCAGCGGGCTCGATCGGTGAGACTTGCGCTGACGCTGTCGGCTTGATGGGATCGGCGGTAATAAACGATTGGGTGTACATGGCGTGACTGGCTCCCTTTAAATTTGTTGCGCACGGGTGTCATAAACCCGCTTGGCTTTACCCACCTCAATCCGCGGCAAGGTGTTCGCAGGAAAGACCTTGACCGACGTCGATATGCCGATGTGGGCCTTTATGCGTTGCTGCAACTGCGCACCGATGGCGGCAACGGTGGCAGCGTCGGGCTGCGGGTTGTTGGTTTGCTTCAGCTCACAATGCACCTCGACCGCATCGAGGTGCGACGTGCGACTGACGTGGATTTGATAGATCGCGGCCAAAGCCGAATCCGCCATGATGTGTTCCTCAATCTGACTGGGGAAGACGTTCACGCCTCGGATGATCAGCATGTCGTCCGTGCGCCCCGTGATTTTCTTGATGCGACGGAAAGCCCGCGCGGTCGGCGGCAAAAGCGCTGTCAGGTCACGGGTGCGATAACGGATGACGGGCGACGCCTCTTTTGTCAGCGAGGTGAACACCAGCTCACCCTCAGCGCCGTCGGGCAGAACCTCACCGGTCTCGGGGTCGATGATCTCGGGATAAAAATGGTCTTCCCAAATGACGGGGCCATCCTTGGTCTCCACGCACTCGGACGCGACGCCGGGGCCCATGACCTCCGTGAGGCCGTAGATATCGATGGCGTCAATACCCAGTTTGGCCTCGATCTCGGCACGCATGCCCTCCCCCCAAGCCTCCGCACCGAAGATGCCTACTTTCAGGGAGATGTCACCTGGCTTGATGCCTTGTCGCTCAAACTCTTCGGCGATCACCAATGAAAACGAGGGCGTGACCATAATCGCGTCCGGTCGAAAATCGATGATCTGTTGCACCTGCTTCACCGTTTGACCGCCAGAGACGGGCACCACGGTACAGCCCAAACGTTCGATGCCGTAATGGGCGCCTAAACCGCCGGTAAACATGCCGTAGCCATAAGCGTTGTGCACCATTTGCCCCGGGCGCACACCCGCCGCTTTCAAGGACCGCGCCACCAAATTGGACCACGTGTCCAAGTCGTTGGCGGTGTAGCCCATCACCACAGACTTGCCAGTGGTACCGCTGGAGGCGTGCAAACGACTGACCTTCTCACGCGGCACCGCAAACAAACCAAAGGGATAGTGATCACGCAAATCGGCCTTGGTCATGAAAGGAAATTTCGACAAATCCGACAGCTGCTTCAAGTCGTCCGGATGCACACCCTTCGCTTGGCACTTCTCACGAAAAGGCGCCACGTTGTCATACGTGTGCCGAACCGACCACTTAAGGCGCGTGAGCTGCAGCGCCGCCACCTCGTCTCGGCTGGCTTTTTCAATCGGCTCCAAAATACCTTCGTTTGGACTATTTTTTGTCATTCATGTCTCCTGCTCAAACCCAGCAATCACCTCGCCCTTGATCCGGTAGCTCTTGCCCCTGAATAAGGCAACCGCTCCCCCGTCTACCACGCGAACCTCAACGTCATAGACGCCCGTGCGGCCGGCTGCTGAGCGCTCAATGGCAACCGCCTCAAGTGTCTGCCCCTCGCGTGCAGGCGCTAAGAAATCGATGTTGCAGCCCGACGCAACGGTATTTTGGTTGTAGCTGTTACACGCGTACGCAAAGGCCGTATCGGCAAGGGTAAAAATCAAGCCACCGTGGCAAATATGATGGCCATTGACCATATCCGCGCGCACCCCCATGCGAAGTGTGGCTCGGCCAGGTGACACGGAAACCAGCTGCATCCCCAGCCCCTGCGCGGCTTGGTCCCTCGACCACATGGCCTGCGCCGCCTGATTGGCAAGGGTGTGCGGGTCTTGTGAGGGTGTCATGATCAAAGACCTTTAAAGTGAGGCTGCCGCTTCTCAAGGAACGCCGCCACGCCTTCGATGTAGTCATCGCTGCGTCCCAGGCGTGTCATCATCTCGGCCTCAAAACTCAAATGATCCGCCAGCGAGCGATCACCCGCTGACTTGATAGCCGCGCGGGTTTCAACCAGCGCGCGCGTGGGCATCACGGCCAATTGATTGGCCAAGGCCAATACGTGCGAATCAAACGCAGCGTCAGCAACCGTTTCCCAGATGAGCCCCCAGTCGGCGGCTTGTTGTGCGGTGAGTTTGCGCGCCGTGAGCGCCAACCCCATCGCACGGGCCTGCCCAATGGCGCGCGGCAGGTGCCATGACGCGCCGGTATCGGGGATCAGCCCAATTTTTGAAAATGGAATGAGGAACGACGCTTTGTCGCTGGCCACAACCAAGTCGCACGCCATCGCGATGCTCGCCCCCGCACCGGCGGCAACCCCGTTCACGGCCGCAATCGTGGGCACGCGCAATTGGCTGAGTTGCATCACCAGCGGCTTGTAATAGCGCTCGACGACGCGCCCTAAATCGGGTGGTGGCTCACCGGGTGTGAACTGCATCTCGTCATCTGCCAAGTCTTGCCCTGCGCAGAAAGCACGCCCCGCCCCCGTCAAAATCAGCACACGGATGGCGGTATCGGCTTGCACCGTATCAAGCGCCGCCCTCAAGGCCGCGTGCATTGGGGCGATGAAGCTGTTCATTTTGTCCGGACGATTCAGGACAATTTTGGCAACGCCTTCGGCAACCGTGAACTGGATAAGGGATTCGGACATTGGCGACTCCTGGGAATTAGCAGTGAACGCGGCGCTGTACCACTCGGAAACGATTGGCAACGAATGCCGTGTCTGTGTAAGCCGCGTTCGCAGCCGGGTTTGCACCGGTGCCGTGATAGTCCGAGAATGCCGACGACTGATTCACATAGACATTACCCGTCAGATTGATGGACAACGCGACCTTCGACCGCCAAGTGGCTTCGGTCATGCGGTCAATGACAGCGGCATCTTGGCTATAAATCCCAACCGTTAGTGCGCCTTTCGTTTGAACAATCCGCTCTGACAAAGCAATCGCTGCCGAGGTATCGGTGGTCGCCACGATGAAGCTGATCGGCCCAAACCGCTCTTCCATGTAGGCGTGCTCATCGGTCTCATCACAAGCGATCAAAACGGGCGTGCGGATAACGGCGTTTGGAAAATCGGGGTGTGTCAACGCCTCAGCGGGACGCACCACATGCCCCATCTTGCCGCTGTTAGCGATCTCGATGCGGGTCGCTGTATCGGCGCTTTGGATGGCGCCCAACATGGCGCAAGCAACCTCAGGCTTGCTCAGGAATTTTGTGACGGCCGCACCGATATCAGCGCAAACTGTCTCGTAGGTTTTGTGACCTTCGTCGGTCGCGATGCCTGCCTTCGGGACAAAAATAGCTTGGGACGTGGTGCACATCTGCCCCGAATAAAGTGACAACGTGAATGCCAAATTACCCAACATGGCTTGGTACTGATCGGTCGAGTCAAGCACAACGTTGTTGACGCCAGCGAGTTCGGCATAGACCTGCGCTTGCTTGCAGTGCTCAATCAGCCACTGACCGAATGCGTTGCTGCCGGTAAAGTCCACCGACTTCACACGCGGGTGTGTTGCGAGTGACTGGGTCGTGGCGCGTGAGTCGCTCACGCACAAGGTCACGAGGTTGGGGTCTAAACCTTGCTCGCTCAAAACGGCGCGTACCGTGCGAACGGTGATCGCTGCCGGCAATATCGCTTGCTCATGGGGCTTGACGATCACGGCGTTACCGGTCGCCAGCGCCGCGAAGAGACCCGGATAGGTGTTCCAAGTGGGGAACGTACCGCATCCGATCACCAGCGCAACACCGCGGCCGACGATCTCGAAAGACTTTTTCATCACGATCGATGGGTTTTTCCCTTGCGGCTTTTCCCAAATGCTCTCGCTTGGAATGAAGCTCTGCTCGCGCCACGCATACGCAACAGCCTCGAGACCACGATCCTGCGCATGTGGCCCACCGGCCTGAAACGCCATCATCAGTCCCTGTCCGGTCGTCATCATGACCGCGTGTGCGAGCTCGAAGCTCTGCTGATTGAGGCGGGTCAAGATCTCCAAGCAAACCCCCGTTCGACCCGCAGCGCCAATGGCCTGCCAACCGCGCATCGCTGCCTCACCCGCTTCGATCAGCGCGGCTGTATCGCACTGCGGATAGGTGATATTCAATGGCATGCCGTAGGGAGACTGCTCGCCGCCGCACCACGCGGTCTGCCCGGGTTGGTCCAAATCAAACGGCACACCCAGCAGGGCTTCGTATGCCGCCTTGCCCTTCTGCATGGCGTCTTCGCCGTAGACCTGGGGGCTCGGCTTCTCGCTAAACGGCGTCCAATACCCCCGGGTTGCGATGGCCGCCATGGCCTGATCAAGCAAAGCCTGATGCTTCAGAAACAAGGGGTGCGACATTGGGGACTCCATGGTTGCCGGTTATGTTACAAAAATTTTGCTCAATGGCAAAATTATGTATCAAATTGGAACCGAAAACACAAGGGTAAACCCGAATTACACCCGCTCGATAACCAACGCAATGCCCTGGCCAACACCGATACACATGGTGCACAACGCGTAACGACCACCGGTGGCGTGAAGTCGGTTGACGGCGGTGGTCACCAAACGGGCGCCCGACGCGCCAAGTGGGTGGCCCAACGCAATCGCGCCCCCCCAAGCGTTGACGCGCGGGTCTGTGTCGGCGACGCCGAGGGCGCGCAGTACCGCCAGCCCCTGCGCAGCAAACGCTTCGTTGAGCTCAATCACATCAATCTGTGCCAGCGTCAAGCCCGTTTGCGCCAAAACCTTCTCGGTCGCGGGCGCAGGCCCCATTCCCATGATTCTTGGGGGCACGCCAGCCGTCGCCATGCCAATGACACGCGCTTTCGGCGTTAGGCCATTTTTCACAGCGGCCGCCTCGCTCGCCAACAAGACGGCGCAAGCACCATCGTTCACGCCGCTCGCGTTGCCTGCCGTCACCGTGCCATCGGGACGCACGATGGGTTTCAGCTTGGCCAGCACGTCCATCGTGGTCGCTCTGGGATGCTCGTCGGTGTCGACAACGATCGGGTCACCCTTACGCTGGGGAATTCGGACCGGCGTAATTTCGCGTGCCAGGTGCCCAGCTGCCTGTGCAGCCAAGGCCCGCGACTGGCTGTTGAAGGCCATCAAGTCTTGCGCCTCACGCTCGATTTTGAAATCCTGTGCCACGTTTTCCGCCGTCTCTGGCATGGAATCAACACCGTATTGGGACTTCATAAGCGGGTTGATAAAACGCCAGCCGATGGTCGTGTCATAGACCGCGTTGCTGCGACTAAAGGCCGTGTCTGCCTTCGGCATGACGAATGGCGCGCGGCTCATGCTCTCAACGCCACCAGCAATCATCAGCGCCGCCTCACCGGCTTTAATGGCGCGCGCCGCTGTGCCGACCGCATCCAGTCCGGAGCCGCACAAGCGGTTAATGGTGGCCCCAGGGATATCCAACGGCAAGCCAGCCAACAAACTGGCCATGTGTGCGACGTTCCGGTTGTCCTCACCCGCTTGGTTCGCACAGCCGTAGAGCACATCGGCGACCTGCGCCCAGTCAACCTGCGGGTTACGCGCCATCAGGGCTTGTAAAGGGATGGCCGCAAGGTCGTCGGTACGAACTGAAGATAGCGATCCCCCATAACGGCCAAAAGGGGTTCGGATGGCATCGCAAATGAAAGCGTGATTCATGGCTATTCCTGTCGTTGTTATGAGGCGTGGTTCTAAAAACGCTGGCTAGCCAGCGAGCGGCAGATTCAACAGCAGATTCTGTGGCTTGATGCGAAGGAGGTTCTGCTCGTCCTGCGCCATTGCCATGTAGATCGGCCGTCCCCTGACCTTCTGGACAACAGCGGTGGCGTCTTCAAACTCCAACTTAAAGAGACACAAAATCCGCTTCAAACGGTTGTTATCGACACGGTTACCCAGATACAAGTCATTCAAGATCTGGGTGGCCTGGGCGTCCAAACCGAGGTGCCAGACCCACTTTTTGTCGTGAATTTTTTCAAGGGCGGTCACCCGCACCGTGACCCCTAAAAAATGACTAATCCACTTCGCGATCAACGCACAGAGCGTCTTGATTGCTGGGTTCTGACGGTTCAGGTAGATCACCGTGTCATGGTGCTGGTTGCGTGGCCAATAGATGTCTTGGTTATCGGGATTCAGGACGTTCAGCTCGTCACCCTGCACCGCTGAGCTACCCTGGCGCAACAGCCTCATAAGATCGAAGCCACTGTTTTCAGCGCGCGACTGGATCGTTTCGTGGTCAGCGGCCAAGACCGCCGCCTCATCCGTCACCGTGATCAGTTGCGTCCGAAAAAACAGCTCCGCGACCCGCGCCTCCATCGCTTGCGCCTCATCACCCACCACATGGCGCACCAGCACGTGGGTGATTTGATTGACCAAAACGGGCGGAACGTCGGTGACACCGTCTTGCAGCCAAGCCAAGTAACTGGCCTCAAGGGTTGGTCGCGCAACCAACCGGTCCCGAAAGCGCAGCCACATGCGGTAGTTGTCAGCCACATCGGGGTTCGCCAAGGCGTCCAGCTCCCGAGGTTCAATGGTCTGCCGGGGAGACGCAACCAGCGTCGCAAAAAGTGCGCGCTCGGCGTCGCAAGACGTTTCAACAGGGGCAAGCTCAGGGCGATCGAGCAGAAAACTGAGGAACGCATCGGTGACCAACAGCCGGCGTTGGTCGGTTATGGCGAGCAGGCGGTAGCCTGACGCCGTCCAAAAGTCTGTTTGATGCATGGGAGCCGATTCTAGAGGATCGTGCAGATGCGGCGACGGCGGCGGCGCCCGATTAAAATGCGCGCATGCAAAACCTAATTGACCCCGCCATCCTGTTTTTCATTTTTGGTATTGCAGGGGGGTTGATCAAATCGAATCTCGAGATTCCGCCTGCGATATCGAAATTTTTGTCGCTTTATTTGCTCATGGCTCTGGGCCTGAAGGGCGGGTTTGCCTTGGCCGAATCCGGTTTGTCCTTGTCGGTGCTGCAGGGTCTCGGTGCCGCGCTGGTGCTCGCAACCGTCATTCCCCTGATCGGCTACCAGGTGCTCAAGCGCTTGACCTCCCCCTTTGATGCCGCCGCGATCGCCGCAACCTACGGCTCGGTCAGCGCCGTCACGTTCATCACCACCGTTCAATACCTCGACACCCATGGCGTCGCGTACTCGGGTCATATGGCTGCGGCGATGGCGCTGATGGAGTCCCCTGCCATCATCATTGCCGTGCTGATGGCCAACCTGCTGCGCCACCAACACAACGCCAGCGGATCTGACAAGGCACCCCGCACGCGTCTGAGCAAGGTGTTGCATGAGGCGTTTACCGACGGCGCACAGTTGCTGTTGATCGGTGCGATGGTGATTGGTTTCATCACAGGCGAGGCGGGCCAAAAGAGCTTGGCGCCCTTCTCTGTCGACCTTTTTAAAGGGATGTTGGCGTTTTTCTTGTTGGACATGGGGCTTTTAACCGCCCGCAACCTGTCATCGCTAAAGATCGCCTCAGCACCACTGATTGGCTACGCAATTGTTGGCCCGCTGTTCCATGCGGCACTGGCCCTCGCGCTCAGCCAGCTCCTCGGCCTCAATGCGGGCGACACCGCCTTGCTGATGGTGCTGTCTGCCAGCGCCTCCTACATCGCGGTTCCAGCGGTGTTGCGATTCGCGATTCCAGAGGCGCAACCGTCGCTTTATTTTGGCTTGTCGCTGGGCGTGACCTTCCCAATCAACATCGTTTTGGGTATTCCCTTCTACGTCGGTATCGCGCAGTCACTCGCTTGAGGGATCCCTCAGAGCGGCAGCGGCGTGCCGTCGTAATTCATAAAGCGGCCTGTTTGCGATAAGTCGAGGGTGCGGAACCGTGCCAGCAGTGCCGTGGCGCTCTGCGCAGGGGTCAGGTCGGCACTTGGGCCGCCCATGTCTGTCTGCACCCAGCCGGGGTGGTAAGCCGCAACAGCCACACCACGCGGCTGCAATTCATTGGCCAGTGTGACCATCAGGTTGTTGGCGCCCGCTTTGGAGGCGCGGTAAAAATACGCGCCACTCCCCGTGTGTTGCTGGCTTCCCATCACAGAGGAGATGATGGCGATGCGCGGCCTTTCGCTGCGATCCAGTGCCCCCAAGAACGCCCGGGCCGTAAAAAACGGCCCCGCCATGTTGGTCATCATGACCTGGGCAATCGATACCGCCGTATTGCCATCATCCGCCACGCCACCGCGCGCGCTCATGGCACCGGCGTTGCACACCACCACATCGACTGGGCCATCAATTTCGCGGGCAACAGCGGCCAGCGCAGCGGGATCGCAAACATCGGCAACCCGCATTTGAAAACGGTCTGCATGCGCTGCGGCAAGCGTCACCAGCGCCTCTGACATGGAAGGGGTTCGACAAACGGCGATCAACCGGTCACCAGCGGCCAATACGCCCCGGGCCATTTCAAGACCAATGCCTCGGTTGGCACCGGTCACAAGATAGGTATCTGTCATTTTTGTCGCTCCCCTTGTTTGTTTGCGCTTTTTACTTTAGCCCAGTTTGATAGACTCTCGGCTCCCTCATAGCCATCGGTTACAGAAAGGTGATCTGCTGTGCTCCTGTCAAACCTTGCAGATCCCATTCTCCCCATCTTCATGGCTTTGCTGGTTGGGTACGGGATGCGGCACTTCTCTTTTTTCGATGTCCCAGCCGCACAGGCGATCAACCGCTTTGTGTTCTACCTGGCCATGCCCGGCCTGATTTTTAGCTTGGTGTCGCACATCCCATTCGGCGGCATTGACTGGGCAACGATGTCGGTTTACCTCGGCAGCGAGGCCATCATTTATGGCGGTGTCGCCTGGTTAGCCTATCGGGTTTTTAAATGCGCCGCAGGCGAAGCCCTCCTCATCGGCATGGCGGCTGGCTTTGTCAACCATTTGATGTTTGTCCTGCCCATCGCCGAGGGTTTGCACGGCGCAGTTGCCGCTCGCCCGATTGCAGCGATCGTGTTCATCGATGTGCTGGTATTCGCTTTCACGGTTTTTGCCATGGATATTTTGGCGGCACGTCATCAACCAGGCGAACGCCAATTTCGACCCTGGCATGTCATTGGCATGCTGTCGCGCAACCCCATGGTGATCGCCACCAGCTTGGGAGGGCTGGCGGCGGCCACCTTTCAGTCGGTTCCCAACGGCATTTTTACTTACGCTAAGTTTGTCGGCGCAGCGGCCGCCCCAGCCGCCCTTTTTGCGCTGGGTGTGATCCTGGCTGACCGACCAATGCGCCCCGTCGGCGCTTTGGCCTGGACCGCCATTGGTACCAAGTTGCTGCTCCATCCGCTGGTTTTTGTGGCCTTGGGCAGCTGGGCCACCATGGATGCCAATTGGGAAACCATGGGGTTTTTGGTCGCCGCAGGCCCCTGCGGCGCCATGCCCTTCGTCATCGCGTTGCAATACGGTGTCAACCCATCACCGATCGCCAAAGCGGTGCTCATTTCGACGCTCTTATCGCTGATCAGCCTGAGCCATCTCACCGCGATCTAGCCCAACACCATCACGCCCATGTCTCGTCTAACGGATCACCGTGCTGGTGCGCTCTTGGCCCTTATGTCGGCCGTTTTTTGGGGCGTCTCGGGCGCCTGCGCGCAATATCTTTTCGAGCAGAGAGGACTCACCATCGACTGGCTCGTGACCTGTCGTCTGCTGACCGCCGGCACGCTCTTGCTGGTTTACGCCCGCTTGCGCGGCTTCTCGGTTTGGGCCATTTGGCGCGCCAGGTGGGCCGCTGCCAGCATCTTGGTATTCGGTATCGTCGGTATGCTGGCGGTGCAATACACCTACTTTGCCGCCATTCGATACTCAAACGCAGCCACCGGAACGATCCTCCAATATGTCGGGCCAACACTGATCGCTGTCTATTTCGTTTTTGTGCGCAAACGACTGCCAACTGCGCCAGAGGCGATTGCCGTTGGGTTGGCCTTTTTGGGCACCCTGCTCTTGGTCACGCACGGGGACCTAGACGCCCTGCAGATTTCACCACTTGCACTGTTTTGGGGCTTGAGCTCCGCCGCGGCACTGGCTTTTTACAGCATCTACCCCGCAAAGCTGCTCAGGCACTTTCCGGCAACCGTGCTGGTTGGGTGGAGCATGGTGATTGGCGCGCTTGGCTTTGTGCCGTTCAACCCGCCCTTCCCCGTGCCAGGAACGTGGGACGGGTCAACCTTCGTCGCGGTTGGATTCATTGTTTTTTTTGGCACTTTGATCGGGTTCTATAGTTACCTGGGTGCCGTGAAGCGGATTGGCCCTGAAAAATCCAGTCTTTACGCGAGCGCTGAACCCCTGACGGCCGCCTTGGTGGCTGTCTGGTGGTTGGGTGTGCCGTTTGGTGCGGCTGACTGGCTGGGTGCGGCTTGCATCGTCGCAACCATCTTCCTGCTCAACGCTTTGCCTAACACAACGAGCCAGGCGCCCAGAGACTAGCGGTCACGCAGGTTGCTATGGTTTTTACTTAGCAACGCTGCCGCTTATTCGCGCTAGGATATGGGCGCCGTTTGGTAACCATTGGAGATAAGACAAATGAAATTGAATATCAAGCACAGCCTTTTTGGCGCTGCGTTAATGGCGGTGGGTGTGAGCGCCCAAGCCGAAACCATCACGCTGAAGGTGGAGCACTTTTTGGGCCCACAAACCATTCAGCACACCACCATGCTTGGTGAATGGTGTAAGAACATCGAGCGCGACTCAAAAGGCCGTCTGAACTGCCAGATCTATCACTCCATGCAGCTGGGTGGCAAACCCCCTCAACTATTCGACCAAGTTAAAGACGGCATCGCCGACGTCGGCTGGACCGTCGCCGGCTACTCTGGCACCCGCTTTGCGCGTTTGCAAGTTTTTGAACTGCCTTTCATGATGACCAACGCCGAGGCCACCAGCCGCGCGTTGTGGACATACGCCGAAAAATACGCAACTGAAGAGTTCAAAGACGTCAAAATGCTGGCGGTCCACGTCCATGGACCAGGGCAAATTTTCACCCGCGAAGCGCCGATCACCAAGTTGGAAGACTTCAAGGGTAAAAAGCTCCGTGGTCCAACCAAACAAGTCACCGACCTCTTAAAAGACCTGGGTGCCACACCGGTTGGTATGCCCGTTCCCGCCGTTCCTGAGGCATTGTCCAAAGGCGTGATCGATGGCGCGGTGATTCCTTACGAGGTCGCTCCTGGCCTGAAGGTCAATGAACTGACCAAGTTCACGTCAGAGCCCGATCCAAGCTTCAACGCGCTGTACACCACGGTGTTCGTGATGCCCATGAACAAGGCCAAGTACGAGTCGTTGCCCGCTGACCTCAAGGCTGTCATCGACAAGAACTCGGGTTTGGAGTACTCCGCGTTTATGGGTAAAACCCAGGCTGGCGCTGACGCCCCCGCCAAGAAGGTTTTCCAAGCCACCGCGGGCCACACCATCACAACCCTGCCTAAGTCTGAGATGATCAAGCTGCAAAAAGCCACCGAGAAGCTCGATGACGCATGGGTTGCTGAAATGAACCAACGCGGTTTCAACGGCAAAGAGATGTTGCAAGCGGCACGCGATTTGGTGAAGCAATTCACGAAATAAGTGGCGTCAACATGACCCAAAAGGCGGAGGCGACTCCGCCTTTTTTTTGCAGTCCCCAGTATTACGGGGGATTTCTTTGTGATACCGTAAGTGTACTGACGTTTTAACTGGAGGCACTCTTGGCTGATCTCTTGACCTCGACCGACGAAGTCCGCTCACCGGACGGCCCGATTGGGCGGCTACTGGGCGCGAGCTGCAAAGCGTTCGCCTTATTGTCGGGCTTGACGCTCGTTGCCATGGCCCTCATGTCCCTCGCCAGCATTGCCGGCCGGACCTTTTTCGCCACGGCCATCATCGGCGATTACGAGTTGGTCGAGATTGCCAGTGGCATTGCCGTCAGCTTGGCACTGCCCTACACGCAGTGGGTGCGGGGTCATGTGATTGTCGACTTTTTCACAGCCAAGGTCAGCACAAAAACAGCCCTAACCCTTGATGCCATCGCGGCGGCCTTACTGGCCATCGTTGCCTTTGTTTTTACCTGGCGCATCGCGTTGGGCATGCACGAATTGGTGGGCGGCTGGGATGCCTCCCTGATGCTGAACATCCCCACGTGGTGGGGTTACGTCCCGATGGTGCCGTCATTTGCTTTACTGGGCCTGGTGGCGGTGTACACCTGCATTGAAGACATTAAGGGGATCCAGTCATGATGGGCCTAAGCGGTATGGAAATGGGCGCAGCGATGTTCGCCCTGCTGTTGGTCATGCTGGCCTTCCGGATTCACATCGGCATTGCGATGCTGCTGACGGGCTCTATCGGATACACCATGGTGGCGGGCATTGACCCGCTGCTCAACTACTTCAAGGGTGCCGCCTACGCACGCTACTCGGTGTACGACTTATCGGTGGTGCCGCTGTTTCTGTTGATGGGGCAGTTTGCCACCCACGGTGGGTTGTCCAAGAGCCTCTTCAAAGCGGGTAACGCCATGATTGGCCACTGGCGCGGTGGTATGGCGATGGGCGCTGTCGGCGCCTGCGCTGGCTTTGGCGCGATCTGCGGCTCATCCCTCGCAACGGCCGCAACCATGGGGCAAGTCGCCCTCCCCGAGCTGAAAGCCCATGGCTATTCGGAGCGTCTCTCGGCTGCGGCCATCGCGGCAGGTGGCACGCTGGGCATCTTGATACCCCCATCGGTCCCGCTGGTCATCTACGCGATCATCACTGAGCAGAACATCGCAAAAATGTTCCTCGCGGCTTTCGTTCCCGGCCTGCTGGCTGCCATTGGCTACATGGTCGTGATCGGCATCGTCGCCCGGGTGAGCCCGAAGGACGCCCCCCCCGGAACCAAGTTCACGGCGGCGCAGCGGCTGAAGGCTTTGTCAGAGACGTGGCCCGTCATTTTGATATTTGTGACCGTCATCGGCGGGATCTACGGTGGTATCTTTACGCCAACTGAGGCGGCGTCCATCGGTACGTTGGCCACTGGCTTGGTCGCTTGGACCTCAGGGGGTTTAAAAGGCCGCGGTTTCCTGGACTGCATGTACGGTGCAGCTGGCGCGACAGGCATGATTTTTTTGATCCTGCTCGGCGCCGATGTGATGAACGTGTTTTTGGCACTCACTCAGGTCCACACCGAGCTCGCCAACTGGGTGATTGGCTTAGGCCTGCCACCGCTTGCCGTGTTGATGTGCATCATTCTCATCTACTTGGTTTTGGGTTGCATCATGGATAGTCTGTCCATGATCTTGCTGACGATCCCGATTTTCTTCCCCATGATCATGGGTATCGATTTGTGGGGCATGGGTACAGAGGACAAAGCCATTTGGTTTGGTATTTTGGCGCTCATGGTGGTTGAGGTTGGTCTGATCACACCGCCCGTTGGTATGAACGTTTTCATCATCAGCGCGATGGCCAAAAACGTCCAAATGAAGGACATATTCAAATCGATTCTGCCGTTCCTGGCATCGGATATCTTGCGCATTGGCCTTCTGGTGTTCTTCCCAGGTATCGCCCTCATCGCACTCAAGATATTCGCCTGAGCATGTCGGCAGACCTCTGACTGGCAATGGGCGTTCAAGCGGTTTGGTTCAAGCGTGACCTGCGCATCACCGACCACGCCCCTCTACTGCGGGCCGCACAGAGCGGCCCGCTCCTTTGCTTTTATGTTCTTGAGCCAGGGCTCTGGGCGCAACCGGACAGTTCACGGCAGCACTTTCACTTCGTCTTAGAAGCCCTTCGCGACCTCTACAAGCGCCTGCGCTCGCATGGGGTGCGGTTACACATTTTGGTCGGCGAGGCCACCGAAGTCTTAGAGCAGGTCCACAAAGAAACGGCTTTTACAGACCTGCACAGCCACGAAGAGACGGGAAACGATTGGACGTTCGGCAGAGACAAGGCCGTTGCCACCTGGTGTAAGAGCAGGCAGGTGAACTGGCATGAAGTCCCCCAGTTTGGTGTGGTCAGAGGCCTGAAGGATCGCTCGCAATGGCAGCGCGCTTGGCAAAGACACATGGCGGCACCGATGTCAGCATCACTCGCCGATGTGTTGATTGACCCCATTGCACTGCCCGAGCCACAGCGTCCCTTACCCAGCGCAGATACCCTCGGCCTCGCGGCGGCTGAACCGTCGCAGCGGCAGCGAGGTGGAGAAACAGTCGCCCGCGACGTGTTTCTCGATTTCCTTGCGGAGCGTTCGCAGCGCTATCGAGGCGGCATTTCCTCCCCCTTGCGCGCGCCCGACGCCTGCTCGCGTCTATCCACCTACATCACTTGGGGGTGCCTGAGTTTGCGCGAGGTCGTTCAGGCAACACGGCTTGTGGCGAGCGACACCCACCTCGCCGCCGCACACCGCAAGGGGTTGAAAGCCTTTGCCAGCCGATTGGCGTGGCATTGCCATTTCATTCAAAAACTCGAATCAGAACCCGCCATTGAGTGGCGCAACATGCACCGGGGCTACGATGACTTGCGCGAATTGGATTTTGACCCGGCCCTTTTTGATGCGTTAAAGCGTGCGCAAACCGGCTGGCCCTTGGTAGACGCCTGTGTTCGCATGCTCAATGAGACGGGCTGGCTTAATTTCAGGATGCGGGCCATGCTGGTGTCAGTGGCAGCGTACCCGCTCTGGCTTCACTGGCGCCCGGTGGGGTTGTGGTTGGCACAACAATTTTTGGATTACGAGCCTGGCATCCATTGGAGCCAACTACAGATGCAATCTGGCACCACAGGCATCAATACCACGCGGGTGTACAACCCGGTTAAGCAGGCGCAAGACCAAGATCCCGATGGCGTATTTGTTCGTCATTGGCTCCCCGCCATGCGCAGGGTACCGGATACGTGGCTATTTGAACCCTGGAAAATGCCTGCAAGCGTCCAAGCGGCCTGTGGCGTCACAGTTGGTAAAGACATCCCCATGCCAATTGTTGACTTGACGCTGGCCACACGACAAGCGAAGGACCGCTTACACGCACGGCGCAAGCAGCCGGACGTGCGGGCAGCGAAGGCCGCTGTTATTGAGAAACACGCCTCACGGCGACAGACCTCCTGGTTGGATACCGCATGAACACACAAACCGTCATTTACTGGTTTCGACGCGATCTCAGATTGGATGACAACCCCTCACTGACCGCAGCCGTCAATCACGCGCGCGAGCGTGGCTGCCGCCTGCTACCGGTTGCCGTGACGCCAGCCACAGCCATTGATTCACCCTATGGTTCGCTTCAACGCGGGGAGACCGCCTTGGCATGGGCCAAACAGTCACAGTGGGCACTCCACGCGCAGCTGTTGACGATGGGCAATGGGCTGCACCTGGTCGAGTCACTTGAGGGCCTGCGGATTCTTGCGCAGCAGACCCACGCCATCGCGATTTATTGCGAGTCCATTCCGCTCCCGCAGGAGATCGCTGAAGTCGAACGCTTGGGTGCGGGTGCACCCTGGGTCGTCCACACCCAGCTGCAATCAACGTTATTTGACGCCGACGACCTCCCCTTCGCCAGCGCTGATGTCCCGCTTGTTTTCACCGCATTTAAGCAAGCCATCGAACGGGCTGGGTTGCGCTGCGCGCAGCCCATGGATGCCATCACCTCAATGCCACCGCCGCCCGACAGCGGCCTAGCGGACTCGGTAACGGTACCCACACCCATCTCGGTTGCGCATGTCCCGTCGAGCAGCATCGCATCCGATCGTACCGCCGGCGCAGTCGGCGCCGAACGGCACTGGCAGGCGTATTTAGATGCCAAGTATCCGCACCGGTATTTCGAGACGCGCAACCAGCTGAGTGGCAAACATTTCTCCAGTCAGCTGAGCATTGACCTGGCTTGGGGCACGATCTCCCCCCGACGTGTCATCGCCATGCTGGATGCCTTTGAGGCGGCTGAGGGCGAGAGCAAGAGCAGCTATTGGCTTTGGTTCGAGCTGATGTGGCGAGAACACTTCCGTTGGTTACACCAGCGGTTTGGTCGACAGTTATTTCGGGCCCGAGGCTTGTCCGAAACCGCACCCAAGATCCACGCGCGCAACGGTGACTGGCTGGCCTGGTGCGAGGGCCGAACCGGGCAGGGTCTGGTTGATGCGGCCATGCGCGAACTCGCAGCGACCGGCTTCATGTCCAACAGAATGCGCCAAATTGTCGCAAGCTATTGGATTCATGACTTGAAGGGCGACTGGCGGGCCGGTGCCGCTTGGTTTGAATCCCAATTGTGCGACGAAGACTGCTTCAGCAACACCGGAAATTGGCTCTACATCGCAGGTTTGGGCAGTGACCCCCGTGGCGGTCGACGTTTTGACCCGATCAAACAGACACGCGACCACGACCCCAAGGGGGCGTATCAGCGGCTTTGGGGCGTCACCAGTCGCGCCACCCGCTGATGTAAATCAGCCACGTACGGATCCTGCAGACCCAGCGCGCTCAACTGATCAGACAGCATGAAAAGGTAATCGCGATTGGGGCCTAAATGCCCCTCCGCGGCTGCGATGACGGCAGCGGTCTCATCGGCGGAAAGGCCGACGTTATAAACCGGGTGTGTTGGATGACCAACGAATACCAAGGCATCACAGTGCCCCTGTGGCGTCGCCAAAGCGGCACGAATGGGTTGGTAACCGCCACGGAGCATTTCACGGCGCCACAGGAGCGTCGATTCAGCCTCCACGTTACTTTTATCGATGCGAAACGCCAAACCGTGGCAAACCTGCGAGGCATCCGCCATCAAAGAGAGCACCAAGCCAGGTTGCGTGGGGGTTCCCCGCCCCGCCATGACTTGGTAATTGAAACAGCGCTTGAACCCCGACAAACGGGCACGTCTGATCTCATTGAAATAAAAGGCGGGGTCCCACATCAGCGACCCATAAGCAAACACCCAAAATTCGCTCGCGTCACGAAAAGCCGCCAGAGTCACCTGCCGCGACGCCTCACGCTCGGCGTCGGGTAATCGCCAATCTGGCGCACCACCCAGTTCAATCACGCGGGCATCCCAGTGCGCGAGCACATCGGCTGTCACGCGGGCTTTTGAGCGCTCGGGATCAATCAATCGGCCGCGAAGCTCAGGGACATGGCGAAATGGATCAGACATGCCTCACTATAAGTCACCCAATTAAACCGCCTAAAATCTCCGCTCCTCTCCCCACTATTCACCTCGCCAGCGATCGACGCACACGTCCCATGCCATCCACACAAGACAAGACCCGTATCGACGACACACGCATTGCCGCTGTTCGCCCACTTGTAACGCCGGCGTTACTGGAGGAAGCCATCCCCGCATCCGCTGCAAATCTGGCACTGGTCGAACAGTCTCGCGCCGCGTTGGCCAATGTCCTGCAGGGAAAAGATGACCGTTTGGTGGTGGTCGTTGGCCCCTGCTCAATCCACGATCATGATCAGGCCATTGCCTATGCCAATCAGCTCAAGGCGGCCACAGACCCATTGGCTGCTGACCTCTTGGTTGTCATGCGCGTGTACTTCGAGAAACCACGGACAACCGTCGGCTGGAAGGGCTACATCAACGACCCGCACCTCGATGGGACATTTGCGATGAACGAAGGGTTGCGCATGGCACGCCAACTCCTGTGTGACATTTTGGAACTAGGGCTTCCGGTTGCCACTGAGTTTTTGGACTTACTGAGCCCTCAATTCATCAGCGACCTGGTCACTTGGGGGGCTATCGGCGCGCGCACAACTGAGAGCCAAAGTCATCGCCAATTGGCCAGCGGCCTGTCGTGTCCCGTTGGGTTTAAAAATGGAACCGATGGCGGCGTCAAAGTCGCCGCCGATGCGGTTGTCGCCGCTCGGGCCCCACACGCGTTTATGGGCATGACAAAAATGGGACAGGCAGCCATCTTCGAAACGCGCGGTAACGCCGATGTACACATCATTTTGCGTGGTGGCAAAGCGCCGAACTACGCCAAGGCGGATGTTGATGCGGCTTGCGCCGTTCTGGAACAATCAGGGATCAAGCCAAAGGTGATGATCGACGTGTCACATGCCAACAGCAGCAAGCAACACCAAAAGCAAATCGAGGTCACGCACGACGTGGCCCACCAAGTGGCTGCCGGTGATCAACGCATTTTCGGACTCATGATCGAGAGTCACCTCAAGGAGGGGCGACAGGACCTCAAGACTGGACAGCCCCTCGCTTATGGTGTGTCCATCACCGATGCCTGTATTGGGTTAGACCAAACCATCCCACTCCTCCAAGTGCTCGCAGACGCTGTGCGTGCGAGGCGCATGGTCTCAGGGGTTTGAGGCGAGAAAATCGAGGATCGTATTCGCCACCGCGTCGGGCGCTTCGCGTTGCGGAAAGTGCCCCACGCCCTCAATCACGTGCTGAGCGTAGTGGCCCGTGAAATAACCGGCCGCCTTTTCGGCATCTGGCAGCAGACTCACCCCATCCTCGGCACCGTGGATTAACAGCGTTGGCATGTGCTGCTTCGGGGGATTGGCGAGCTGCGCATCATCGGCTGCATAGTGCGTGTGGCCAGGGGCATGCGCCCATCGATGTTGATATGAATGCAGGGTAATCGGCAACCAATCGGGGTTATCAAACGCTTCGGCTGTGACCTCGAATTCGTCCGCCTCGTACCAACCGGCAGGCGACCAGGTGTCCCACATGATCTTGGCAAACGCACGCCTATTGGCAGCGACCTCAGCCTGCCCGCGCGGCGTGGCCATGTACCAGTGGTACCAATAACGCCGGGCTTGCGCCATGCTAATCGCCTGACTGGGGTTGTTAGCCCCATACGCCACGGAGATCAACACCATGTGCGACGCCAAATTGGGGACCAAACCGCAGGCATTGGCAACCGCCCTCGCGCCCCAGTCGTGCCCAACAAGAATCGGCTTATCGATCTTTAAGGCGGCGATTAAATCGAGCAAATCCCGCCCCAATGCGGCGAGCTGGCCCGTGCGTGGCGTGTCTCGATGCAAAAATGTCGTCGGCGCGAAACCGCGCAAAGCCGGCACGATGACGCGATACCCAGCCGCTGTGAGGTGCGGCACCACGCTCGCCCACGTTCGGGTGCTGTCTGGCCAACCATGCAGCAGCATGATGACGGGGGCATCAGGCCCAGCGTTCACAGGTGCGTGAGCTTCGTAACCGACGCTCAGCAGCGGCGTCTTGATGAATTGGAAATGGGTTGGCATACCGTTGTTACGAGGATGATTTCATGAATGAGCGCATTGTCCCCGACTGAATTACGATTGGGGAGCGAATACGCGACACCTTGCACGCAACACATTAAAGCAAACGCATGACCGACACATCCCCAAAACTCGACCACGTCGTCTTGGCAGCTGACACACTCGCAGAGGGCGTTCAGTGGTGCGAGCAAGTTTTGGGCGTCACGCCGGGACCCGGCGGGCAGCACCCCCTGATGGGAACGCACAACCGCTTGGCGCGGATTGCCTCCCCATTGCACCCTGCGGCTTACCTCGAGATCATCGCCATTGACCCAAGCATCAGCCCCACGAAGCCGACATCACATGCCCGTTGGTTCGACCTCGATAACCCGGCGCTGCAGACTCGGCTCCGAACCGATGGGCCGCAGTTGGTCCATTGGGTTGCTAGGGTGGGTGATTTACCCGCCGCACTGCAGGTTTCCCGCGGTGCAGGCATCGACATCGGCGAAGCCGTTACCGCGAGTCGCCCAACGCCCAGCGGATTGCTGTCGTGGTCGATCGCGATTCGGTCAGATGGACGGCTGCAATACGGTGGCGTGATGCCCACTTTGATTGGTTGGGGTGGCGCCCATCCAACGGATACCATGGCTGATTCCGGACTGTCTTTGCAGCAGTTTGAATGTCACCACCCAGATGCGGATCGGCTCAACAAACTGTTCACACAACTGGGCAGTAGCCAAGCGCCGTTCTCAACAGGCATTGCCGGATTGAGCCTGACGCTGAAGAGCCCGCTTGGCCTTGTGACGGTGACGGGGTAGACGACTGCGCGGTCTTCCCTACTGGCTCAAGCGTGACGAGTAGTGGCACACAGCGGGGTCAAACCAAGTCTCAGAGTACTCAGCCAATGTATTGTCCACCGCCCAGGACAAACGTTGAATGAATCCAGCGCTCTGCCCGGGCTTCAAACCGCACGGGAGCTTGGCCCAGTCGGGTGCGGCGGCAACCTTGATGCTGTCTTGCACGCGAGCAATCCAAATTTTGTAACGCTGTTGGTAAAACAGGTACATCGCGTCGCCCAACTCCTCAGCGGTCAAGGCTTGCGTGCCCGCGCCCTCAAACCATATTTCTTCAAGGGCAATGGGTACGTCGTTCAAAAAACGAAGCCGCCGCACACGCCATAGCTTCCGTGCGGGCGCGGCGCCCAACGCGGGCACATGCGACGGGCGAGTCACGTGCTTGACATCCAATATCCGGGCGGTCGGCAACCCCGGCCCTGCATGCAACTCCAGTCGGAACAGCTCATAGATGCGTTGTTTTGCCGTCGCTTTTTTGACGTAGGTACCGGAGCCTTGCAAGCGCTCAAGCACCCCTTGCTCTTCCAGAATCGCGAGGGCTTTGCGTAAGGTCCCAACCGCAACGGAGAGGCTAGCCGCGAGTTCAGCCTCGGTGGGCAGTCGCTCCCCTTCTCGCCAGTAACCTGCTTTAATTTGACGCGCCAATAGTTCAGCAATTTGAAGAAAAACTGGCAGTGGCTTGGCGATGGTTGACGAAGACATGTCATTAGTATGTCAAAAAAAATCCGAATAGCTATAGTCAAGCTCGAAGATTATTCATATACTATTCCTACACAATATTCAAAAGGGGAACGTGTATGAGCATCGTGCCAGTCAGAGGTGAGGCGATTCAAGGCGCTGAGGTGTCATGGTTTGCGCCGCTCTGCTCGGACGACTTCCGCCACCTTGGGGTCCCGTCTGATGATTTACGTAGCAGTTGGGAAAACACCCGAGACATCTTGCTGCGAGCAGAATCCCTGGGTTATCGCAACATTTTGTGTCCGTCCTCGTACCAAGTCGGCCAAGACACACTGACTTTTGCATCGGCGGTGGCACCACTGACCAATCGCATGAACTTGCTGGCGGCGATTCGCTGCGGCGAACTGCACCCCGCAATGCTGGCGCGAACCGTCGCAACACTCGATCATATTTTGCAGGGCCGCTTAACGCTCAACGTGATCTCATCAGATTTTCCCGGCGAGCAGGCCGACAGTGCTTACCGCTACCGTCGCTCCTGGGAAGTGGTGGAAATCTTGAAACAGGCTTGGACGCAGGACGAAATCAATTACGACGGCGAAATTTATAAGCTGAAGGGGCTCTCTACGGACCCCGTCCGCCCTTACCAAATCAATGGGGGCCCGCTGCTTTATTTTGGCGGTTACAGCCCCGATGCCTTGGCGCTTTGCGGCGCACACTGTGACACCTATCTGATGTGGCCCGAGCCAAAGGACATGTTGGCGCAGCGCATGCGGGACGTCCACGCGCAAGCTGAAAAACATGGCCGCCTACTCGACTACGGACTGCGCGTGCACATGATTGTGCGTGACACGGAGCAAGAAGCCCGAGAGTATGCCGACGAACTGGTTTCGAAATTAGACGATGCAGCAGGCGCTGCGATTCGCAACCGCGCGCTCGATGCCAAGAGCCTAGGGGTTTCCCTGCAAAGCGCCAACCGTGACCGTGCAGACGAAGACGGCTATGTCGAGCCAAACTTGTGGACAGGCGTCGGCCGCGCACGCAGTGGATGCGGTGCAGCACTCGTCGGCAGTGTTGACCAAGTCATGTCCAAAATCGACGACTACATGAAAATGGGCATTCGATCGTTCATCTTCTCAGGCTACCCACACCTGCAGGAATGTGAAATTTTCGGTACCAAAGTGCTTCCGCAACTTAAGACCGTGTCACTCCCTCACGCCTATGGACGTGTGCCATCGACCACACCCGCAACGCCCTTGGGCGTTGGCAAGCGAAAGTAAAAACAATGAAACGAATGCACTTTGCAAATGGCGTCGAACTCAGCGCGATGGCTTATGGGGTGTGGCGGTTGGCGGATGCCACCGACACGAGCGTCAACGCCAACCTCGCCAGAATCGATGCCTGCTTGGCTCAGGGCCTCACCACGTTTGACCATGCTGATATCTACGGCGACTACCGATGTGAGGCACTGTTTGGTGAGGCCATCAAGGCCAGACCTGCTTTACGGGACCAAATTGAAATCGTCACAAAGACAGACATCATGCTGCTGTCCAGCCAGTGGCCCAACACCCGTGTGAAGCACTACGACACCTCCCCGATGCATGTGACGGCGAGCGTGGAGCGCTCGCTGACCCGCATCGGTGTGGATGTGATCGACCTTTTGTTGATTCATCGCCCCGACCCGCTGATGGACGCAGACGCACTCGGTTCATGTCTGGATGGACTAATCGCCTCTGGCAAAGTTCGGGGTGTTGGGGTTTCAAACTTCATGCCGTGGGATGCAGAGCTCCTGCAATCGCGCATGACGAACCGGCTTCAAACAAATCAAATCGAACTGGGTTTGATGCAGACCAAACCGTTCACGAATGGGCAAGTCGCACACGCGCAAACGCACCGTATGCCCCTGATGGCGTGGTCTCCCTTGGGTGGCGGTCGTCTTTTATCCGAGGCTGACCAACCCGGGACTGCAGCCGCTCGTTTAAATCAAAGATTGGCGGACCTCGCGAACCAGCACGGGGTCGATACCGTCGCAGTGGCCATTGCCTGGCTGATGCACCACCCGGTCGGTGTCATACCGGTCATGGGTAGCAATCAGATCGACCGCATCGCAACGTTCGGTCAAGCGATGGACGTGCCAATGGACAGACAGACTTGGTACGAACTCTACGAGCTGGCAAATGGACATGAAGTGCCCTGATGTCACAACGCCCTAACCGCCATACAACCCAAAAAAACCACATGACCGCACTCGCAGAAAAAGTCGCAACGCCAGCGCCCGCAATTGATGACACCAAGGCCTATCGCCAAGCGCTGGGCTGCTTCGGGACCGGTGTTACCGTCGTCAGCACGCGCTGGAACGACGCGGACTGGGCGATGACCTGTAACTCGTTTGCGTCCGTCTCGCTCAACCCTCGCTTGGTTCTGTGGAGTATCCAGAAGACCGCGAGCAGTTTCGACGCGTTCATGTCGGCAGACGGCTTTTGTGTGAGTATTCTGTCAGCCGAGCAACGCGCACTCGCTATGCAGTTTGCCCGTGGGCCCATCAGCGAAAGGTTTGACGGCGTCAGCGCGACCCGCCAACCCAATGGGATCTTGCGCTTAAGCGATAGCGCCGCATGGTTCGAGTGCAAGAGATACCAGACCGTCGACGCTGGCGATCACGTCATCTTAATTGGCCAAGTCGCCGACTTCGCTCACCAAGACGCCGATGCATTGAGCTTTTGGCGCAGCCAGTTTGGAACCTTCGAGGGCCAAGCTGTTCTGGCCTAAGCGCTGCTGCAAGCCGGTCTAACCGGCTCCCCTCCTCAGCCGGCGGCGATGCGCTTCCCATCGGCATCAAACGCATGCCACCGCCCAGCCACTGGCATCGCTGAGCGCATCGACCCCACGGGGATCGGATTTTGGCCATCCATGAGCAAGTCAACAAGCGTGCCGTCCGCCAACCGCGCGTGCACCAACCTCTGAGCACCTAGGTACTCGTTACTGACTGCTGTAAGGGGAATACCGCCGCCCGATTCGGGCAGTAGCCAGTGCTCGGGACGCACGCCAACAGTGACCGCGCCAGCGGGCAGCTGAGATGCCCACGCGGCATCTGCACGAACCACGTCAACAGGAATGAAGTTCATGCGTGGGCTACCAATAAAACCGGCAACGAACAGGTTGTCGGGGGTGTCGTAGAGCGCCTCAGGCGTACCGACCTGCTCGATTCGGCCGTCCCGCAAAACGACAATTTTGTCAGCCATGGTCATGGCCTCGACCTGATCATGGGTCACATAAATCATGGTTGACTTTAAGCGCTGATGCAATTCACGCAATTCAGTGCGCATCGAGACCCGAAGCTCCGCATCCAAGTTAGACAGCGGCTCATCAAACAAGAACAGCTTGGGATTACGTACGATCGCGCGACCAATGGCAACCCGCTGCCGCTGACCGCCTGAGAGCTGCGTTGGGCGCCGCTTGAGCAAGGTATCCAAGCGCAGCAAAGCAGCCGCCTCACCCACCTTTTTGACGATTTCAGCCTTCGGCACATGGGCGTTCTCAAGGCCAAAGGCCATGTTGTCATAAACAGTCATGTGCGGATAAAGCGCGTACGACTGAAACACCATGGCACAACCACGGTCAGCAGCACCAATGTGGTTAACCGGCTCGCTGTCAATGAGAATTGAGCCCGACGTTGGGAAATCCAATCCCGCAATCATGCGCAGCAGCGTTGACTTACCGCAGCCAGATGGGCCGACGAAAACCACGAATTCACCATTCTCAATCGAGAGATTGACGCCATGTATGACGGTCGTCTGCTCGAACGATTTTTTGATATTTTGAAGTTCTAAGGTAGACACAATAAATCCTAATGATGTCGAATCGTGGCGTTACTTCACGCCAGCACTGGCGATTCCAGTCGTGATGTAGCGCTGTAAAAATGCAAAAACAAGGGTCACGGGGATGAGCGTGATGACGGTCATCGCAAGCAGGTAATGCCATTGCGTATTCAGCTCACCTTGGAACGAATTCAACGCCAACTGCAGGGTAAAAACCTCGTTCTTCGACAAAACGATCAGAGGAAGCAAGAAGTCGTTCCAACGCCACATCACAGAAAAAATAGCCAACACGGCGAGCGCGGGGGCTGACAGCGGCAACACGATCCGCCAATAAATCCGCCACTCACTCGCGTGATCCATCCGCGCGGCCTCGATCAGCTCATCGGGAATCGTCAACATGTATTGACGCAGCAAAAAGACCCCCGTTGGTGTCGCCACGGCGGGCAGGATGACCCCCCACAGGCTGTTGAGCAGCCCCACCTCGTTGATCACCAGAAAAACGGGGACCAAAATAATGGTGGGCGGAATCATCAACGTGCCGATGATCAACAGATAGACGGCTTTTTGTCCGGTGAATCGGTATTTCGACAACGCAAACGCCGCCATCGAGTTGAACAGGAGGGTTATGAGCGTCGCCACAACCGTGATGAAAACGCTGTTCCATAAATATTTACCAAACGTGAATTTTCCAAACAGGTCGGTGTAATTTTCCCAAGCGAATTGCAGCGACGTGACGGGTTCGCGTGCTTGAATATTCACCCTGACCTTGGTCTCGGGTGCGGCTGGATCGACCATGGTTGCGACAATACCGATACGACTGATCTGCGCCAGCACCTTCGTCTCACCACTCTCGGTTGTGACGCGATAAAGCGGGAACTGCCCCTCCCGCCCAGGCACGCTAACCGACTGCTGGGTGTACGGCAAGAAAGTCGGTGGGAACTGGGAAATCGCCGACTCCGTCTTGAACGATGACATGACCAACCAAAGGACTGGTGCAAACATCACGACCAAACCGACAACAAGGTATAGGTAGCTGACGGTATCGGTCCAGTCGAGGCGGCGCCGACCTTTGGTTGCGGTGAGCATTTTCCAAACAGTCATTTCAGTGCCCCTTCTTTCCCATGTCGTCTGCCTTGGACAAACGCAATTGCGCCAACGTCAGAATGACGAGGAAGGTGGCGAGCGTCAGTGAGGCTGCCGCTGCCAATCCGTAAAGGTGAATTTGCTCGGCGAAACCCGTCTGATAAATGAACTGGACGATGAACGTGGTGGCAGACCCAGGACCGCCACCTGTCAAAACAAAAACCTCGTCAAACACCTGGACAGCTTTAATGGCAGCCAAGACCAACACAACGATTAGGTTGGGCATGAGGAGCGGCAGTGTGATCCGCGTCAAGGTTCGCCATGGGCTCGCTCTATCCATCTCAGCCGCCTCGTAGAGGTCCCGCGGGATTGCCTGCAACCCAGCCAAGATGATGAGCGTGTAGAAGCCCATGTGTGCCCAAATCGATACGAAGACCGTCCAGAAGAACGCCCAATCGGCAACGGTTAACCATTCGATCGGTTGTACATCCATCGCAACCAATCCCGCATTGAAGGCGCCTTGGCTCTGCAGCAACCATTTCCAGATCAGCGCAACGACAACAGGCGACAAAAGAACAGGATAAAAATAGACACTGCGCCAAAAGCCACGACCGATAATTTTCCGGTTCAGCACCAACGCCGTGATCAAAGAGAAAACCACCATCAACACCACTTGAATCAAGCTGAACTTGAGGGTGTTTAAAACTGCGCGCCAAAAGATGTCCTTGTTACACGTCGATAAATCGGTGTAGTCCGCGCAATGCAACAAGGTTTGGAAATTATCAAGACCGCTGTATGGGCGGTTGGCAGGCATCAGCTCGACACCCGCTGTAGCGGCGTAGAAAAAGTTAATCGTAATCGGCAGAAAGGTGAAAAGGCCGAACACCAAAAGGTTGGGAGCCACAAACAGCCACGCGACGCGGTTCACACCCAGCACGCTTTGCGCAACCTTGAACAGGGGTTCAAGCAAGTTGAAAAATCCAGATAGCAGTCTCAACATCTCACCTCGGAGCCGGCTTTGATGCCGTCGGTAAAAAGATATGGGCAATAAAAAGCAGAGTGGCGCAGCCACTCTGCTCATCGTCACCAGGGGCTGGTATTGCTTACTTCTTCGCTTCTTTCACAGCGTCCATCATGTCAGAGCTGATTTTGGCGACTGCATCAGGGGTTGACATCTCGCCAACAATGGCTTGCGTTACACGGGTGACCGTCGGCAACATGATGGCGCGGTTGTACTTGTAGCCTTGGAAGGCATACGCCGCTGGGGCCAAGTTCGCCACACCACCACTGAACACCTTGAGTGCATTACTGACTGCCGGTGTCGCACCCGCGTAGTCTGCCCCTTTCTTAGCCAAACCCGCGTGGGCTGGGATGTTGAAAGTCTTACCTGTGAATTCAGCGTAGGAGGCTTCACTTGCGATGAAGTCCATGAAAGCGGCAACTTCTTTGGGTGACTTACTGGTTTTCAATGCAACCCAAGCCGCACCGCCGGGAATACCCGAGCACGCTTTGGTACCGCAGGGGTTAGGCACAGCTGCCCAATCAAAGTTATCGCCAACCTTTTTGTTCAGGTTATTGATTTGCCAGCTACCGGCGAGGACCATGACGACGTTACCGTTGATGAACTCATCGACAGACGAGGCGTAGCTCGACCCGCCAGAACCAGCCCAAACCTCACGCAACATCGTGCCATCTTTGTGCCATCCAACAAATTTCTCAACGGCAGACTTGTAACCGGCATCAATAACGGGCTCGCCTTTGGCGTCAAACATTGCCGCACCGTAGCTCACTGCGGGGCCTGCAAAACGATGGCCAGAGCGGTCCCACGCCATCGCCGCTTTGGTTTGGGTGGCTTTGGCGACCTTGTTGGTTGCCGCAACCCAGTCATCCCAGGTCGCTTTTGGCCCGGGCATCGCCACCTTGGCTTGTTCGAACAGGGTCTTATTAACGAACGGTCCAGTCATGGTCAGCTGAGACATAAAGCCATAGATGCCCTTGTCGTTCGGCTTGGGCGCCAACCAGCCGGCTGTCGCGCCAAAATTGGTATCCCAGTACTTGCGGTCTTTCAGGTGGCTAGAGATGTCCATGTAGTACTGCGACAAACCACCCAAATTGGTCACACGTGCGATATCGGGGCCCTCACCGGCTGCCAACTGAACTGGCAACTGCTCTTGCACGAACTTGTAGGGCACCACATCAACAACAACTTTGGTGCCTGGGTTTTGGGCCTCAAAGCGCTTCGCCTGCTCAGCGGTGACATCGCACTCAACGCCATCTTGGTAGCACATGACGCGGATCTCGCCGGCATGCGAGATACCAGCCATCAAGGCCATTCCAGCGGCCAAAGCAAGGGGGTGCAAACGTTTAAAAGTCATTTAAGTCTCCTGGTTTTAGATACAAGTTGAAAATGTACGACAGCTAACAAAAAAAGGAATCTAGTGTTTATACGAATACTGAATGAATTTGTCAAAATTTTTTCATTTTTTGCCTGACGCCTACCCTAAGAGCGCCTTCAGATCAAACTCACCGCGGGTCAAACTGATGGCCTCACCCGTTGCCGCAGACTGCTGCGCAGCGAGTCCCATCACGACAGCGGCAAGGCCATCTCGCAACGTCACCTCAACAGCCCCTTCACCACGCACGACCGCATTAAAGCGTTGGTGTTGATAAAAGGTCGAGCCGTTGTGGTCACCCGCCGCAAGCAGTGTCGGATCCACTGGCACTTCCAACTCTTTTGGCCCTTTCGGCGTACGCGGACTGAGTACCAGTTTCGGTATCGGCGCATCGCCTAAGTGCTTTGGCCAAAAGCGACCGGGCCCCGGCACAAAGCACTCGACTTTGCCTTTGTTACCAACCACCGAGATTTCCTCTTGGTATCTTGCGCCTTCTGCAAACATGCACAGCTCAAGAAACGCACGCTGCCCGTTTGCGAAGTCGACGATGACATAAGCGTTGTCTAAAATGTCTGGCACCCCCAACGGATAACGTTCGTCCAAATGGTTATTGGCGACCGACGCAGACGCAAACACACGGATCGGTTCACTGCGGGTCATCAAACGCATCAAATCGAAAAAGTGACAACATTTTTCAACCAACGTGCCACCCGAGTACTGGTTGAATCGATTCCAGTCATCCACCTTCGCTAAGAAAGGGAAGCGGTGCTCCCGAATCGAGAATAATGTGGCCGCCCCAATGTCATCGCCCGCGTGCACCGCGTCGATCAGGCGGGCAACCGGTGGCATGTACCGGTACTCCATGGCAACCCAAATTGGCGCGCCAAAACTGCGCGCCAACTGTGCGAGTGAGGCCACATCAGCCAAATTCGTACAGGCAGGCTTCTCAAGTAAGACCGGCAAGGACCGCAACGACGCGATCTCACGGATTTGCTCGGCGTGACGAAAGTTTGGGCTCGAAATGAACAGACAATCGACGTCCGAGGCCGTCACCACCTCAGCAATTGACGAGGCGCGCCGCGCGCCGGGCACCATTGCCAAACTGCTGGTAGCCATGCCGTCATTGGGCTCGTAAATGATGGAAACGCTCGCACCCGGCAAAAGTGCGATGTTTCGCAGGTGCTCCTGCCCCATCATCCCGCAGCCAATAACCCCATATCGAACAGATTGAACCACCTGAAGTCTCCTAAAAGATAACGACCCTGTTGGAATTGCGACTCACCGTATTCTGCCATCAGAGTAATTGAATAGTGTATGAATTAGAAAAAAAAGATAATCTCCCCACACTCAGGAATACCAAGATGAAAAAACTCGGCTTTATCTTCGATATGGATGGCACCATGATCGATTCAATGGGGTATCACGCGCAAAGCTGGGCCCTCTTTGCAGAGGCGCACCACCTTAAACAGCCCCTTGAAACAATCTTAAAAATGACGACGGGTCGGACCTGCGTGGAGTGCATGGACCTTCTGTTCGAACGCCCGATCGATACGAAAACAGCGCTTGCTTACGTTGACCACAAAGAGTCCCTCTACCGCGATTTGTTTGAGGCTGATTTTCGAGAGGTTCGCGGGTTTAAGGCATTTATAGAGCGAATCACCAAGCTGGGGATCCCGTGGGCGATGGGTACCGCTGGTGACCGCACCAACATCGCATTTGCGCTTAAACATCTTGCTTTGCAATACCCGCCACAGGTTGTTGTGGGGGGGGACGAAGGCCACCGTGGCAAACCAGAGCCAGACATATTTTTAGCCGCTGCACGCGGCCTCGGAATGGCGCCAGAAAACTGTGTCGTCTTTGAAGATGCGCCGTTCGGCATCGAAGCGGCGAGACGCGGTGGCATGCGCGCAGTGGGCCTGGCAACCTCTCACGAAGCCAATGAACTTTGGCAACCACACGTGTTGGCGGTGGCCAATAACTACGACGACTTGCTCACGCTACCTGAGATCCAAGCGCTACTGGAGCCGCATTAAAACTGTAGCGTGCTCGGCAAATATTTAGCCATCAAATCTTCGTAATAAGGGCGCAATTCAGACAAGACCGGCGGATTCGCACTTTTCGAATAAAGATCATATGGGTTGAATGCCTGTACCCACCGCAGATTTTCGGCGTCCTGCTCATTGGTCAGGTAACCATAAGCCCCCTCCCGATGCCACGCGTAAAAGGAGTGGTAGCGAATCATATACAACGCCTCAATTGGCAAATAGGGCTTCATCAAGTGGTACAGGTACTCATCATGGCCCCATGACAAGTGGACGGCATCCAGACCACAACCCGCTTCGTAAATACCAAGCCGCGTGTTGTATCGCGGGTCATGTGCATCCGGATTTTCGTTAAAGTAGCTTGAAAAAACGATTTCTTCCGCATGCTGACAGCCAACGGGAAACGTATCACCCACGACGGCCCACTGCGGCTCACCAAACAGACACAAGACTTTGCCAAGGTCATGCAAAAAGCCGGTGAGAACGAACCAATCGGGATGCCCATCGCGCCGGATGGCTTCCGCTGTCTGCAGCAAATGAACGACTTGTGGCAGTTCAATATCAGGGTCGGATTCGTCGACCAGGGTGTTAAGGAACTCAAGGGCAGCCCACGGCGACATGGTGCGCTGCTGAAAAGCTAACCAATGCGACTTTTTTTCGAGGACGAACGCGAGGGTCTGGTGAATATGATTGGTTCGGTAGAAGGTCCGTACCCGGTCGATACCCGCTTGTTCGTAATCCCTGAAGGCCGACTTGGGTTTTTCACCGACCGCCGTGAAACTTGGAGCGTCCATCTCAGATCCAATCTCTTTTGCAAACTGGTTTGACATTTGTTCTATAGTCGGCATTAGACAGAAAGAACTTATCTTTTTCAAGAGAAAATCATGACCGACCCGATAGATCAAAGACTTGTTGCTGCCAAACAAATCGCGGCCGAAGCGGCTTCGATTGCGATGACCTACTTCAATAACCGCGCATCGTTATTGATCGAGTCCAAAGGGCCACAGGACATGGTTTCGCAGGCGGATAAAAATGTGGAGATGTTCATCCGCGAGCAAATTGGGAAGCAATTTCCCGACGACGCAATCATTGGTGAGGAGTACGGACGAACGACTGGCGCCGCCGATTTCACTTGGGTCATTGATCCAATCGACGGTACCGCTAACTTTGTCAGCGGTATCCCTGCTTGGTGCGTTGTGATCGCTTGTGTTCACAAAGAGGCGGTGGTTATTGGCGTTACCGTTGATCCCAACCATGACAACCACTATTGGGCGCGCAAAGGGGGCGGCGCTTATCTGGATGGCAACCGGATGGCTGTTTCCAAGGCGCAATCGATCTCGGAAGGATCGATCGGTGTCGGTTATTGCAACCGCATCACGCCGGATACATTGCTGACCTTTCTCGATCCCTTTTTAAAGCGCGGGGGCATGTACTACCGTAACGCATCAGGGGCATTGATGCTGGCCTATGTCGCTGCGGGGAAATTAACGGCTTACCACGAGGCGCACATCAACCCGTGGGACTGCTTGGCGGGTTTACTCATGATTGAAGAAGCTGGCGGCGCGAGTTGGCCTTACAACACCCAGACGATGATGGAACAGGGCTGCGCAATCCTCGCTGGCGCGCCTGCCGTTTTCGAGGAGCTTGAACCGCTGGCAGCGTACGCAAAAGACTACCAACCGATCAAGCATTGAGGTGTCAACTCGCTGCCCGGCGTGTCATCAATCGTCGAGCAGAACAATCGCCTCCGGCGGGATCGTCACGGTCACAACCGACCCTGCGAAGGGCGCGTCACTCACCACTGGCGTTCGCACCAAGATTTCGCCAATCGCCGTCTCAACAACGCACTCCAGATGATCGCCAAGATAGCTCGCCTTTGACAGCATGCCGGTCATCGCATGCGGGCTGAGCGCCCCTTCCTGGTGAGGTTGAAGGCTAATTTTTCCAGGGTTGACCGCCATGTGCCCCTTGCCAACTCGATCGATACCTTCGGATAACTCGAAGCTCAACGGTCCTGCAACCACCTTTACGCCATGCGCGCTGGCGACCCGTTCACAGGGCAATATATTCGCTTCACCGATGAAGTCGGCGACAAATTGCGTACGGGGCTTTTCATACAATTCGCGCGGCGATCCCAATTGCGCCACAACCGCATTGTTCAAAACAACGATGGTGTCGGAAATGGCCAGCGCCTCTTCCTGATCGTGGGTCACGTAGATCACGGTTAAGCCGAGAGACTGCTGCAAATCTCTTATTTCTTGGCGTACCTTGCGTCGCAATTTGGCGTCTAGATTGGAAAGAGGTTCGTCAAAAAGGAGAACCTGGGGCTCAATGACGAGCGCCCGGGCGACAGCAACACGCTGCTGCTGACCGCCAGATAGCTCATGTGGATAACGACTGCCAAGGGCCTCAAGGCCAGTCATGCGCATGATTGCGTCAACCCGTTCGTCAATTTCCTCGGCTTTTAAAGACCCGACTTCAAGGCCGTACCGAATGTTTTCAAACACCCGCATGTGCGGAAACAAGGCATAAGACTGAAACACCATTGATACATCACGCTGGGTCGCCGGCAGACGGGTGACATCGACGCCGCCAATCAGAATCTGACCCGATGTCGCCATTTCCAGGCCAGCAATCATTCGAAGGGTTGTGGTCTTCCCGCAGCCAGATGGTCCCAACAATGTCGTCAAACAACCTGAATCAAACTGCAGTGATATGTTGTCAACCGCCGCCGGACTACCGGGACTGTATTGCTTGACAATTTGCTTCAGAACAACTGCGGCATCGCCGCTCTTGCGATTCAGACTCATGGCACTCCTGACGTCAACGTCGTATCCGATGGCGCCATCCCTCGACGCCCAATATTTCGACCGCGCGTCAGTAGCTGAAAACTGAGGATCGCGGCCAACATGATCACAATTAAAACCACAGCGTAGGCAACGGCAATGCCGTACTCGTTGTTTTCAACCCGACCAATGATGTAACTCGTCGCCATGTTGTGTTGCGCACTGACCAAAAAGATAACCGCGCTAATCGCCGTCATACTGCGGACAAAACTGTAGACCAAGGCCGACAAAATGGCAGGTTTTATCAACGGCAAGGTGATTCGCAAAAACGTTCGCGACGATGTTGCGCGCAAGGTCATCGATGCCTCATCCAGACTTTTGTCGATTTGTGAGAGCGAGGCAATACCCGAGCGAACACCGACTGGCATGTTACGGAAAACGAAACAAATCACCAAAATCGCAGCCGTACCGGTGAGCTCGAACGGCGGGACGTTAAATGCGACGATGTAGCTCACGCCAATGACGGTGCCGGGAATCGCAAAACTCAGCAGCGTACCGAACTCAAATGCAGCTTTCCCAACGAACGTTTGACGCGTCAACAGCCAGGCCGTTAAAAGACCAATCGCAGCTGTCAGGGGGGCCGCGATCAGCGAGATCGTTAATGTGGTTCCCAAACTGCTCCAAGCAGATCCCTGCCACATCAGGCCATGTTCCGTCCATGAAACACCAAAGCCGCTGATGTAGTGCCTCAGCGTGAAGGTCCAGTCACGTCCCCAGATCTCAACAAAACTACCGTAAATGATCAGGGCGTAAACGACGATTGTGAAGACCGTCCAAACCAAAGTCACACCGATAACCGCCCATTTGATAGGCCAAGGTAAATCAGGATGAACGCCACTGTCACCCTTTCCATTGACGGTGATATACCGCTTCTTGCCGAGCCAAACGTTCTGGAGCATGAACGCGCCGATCGTGAATAACAACAACACCAGCGCTAACATCGCCGCGCGTGCCATATCGCTTTGCGATCCCACAATTGCGAAGAAAATCTCTGTCGAGAGCACGTTGAAGTTACCGCCAAGCACCAGCGGATTGCCGAAATCAGCCATGCTCTCGATAAAGCCGATCAGAAAAGCGTTGGCGAGGCCTGGCCTCAGAAGGGGCCACGTGACCGTCTTGAAAGTACGCCAGGGCGTCGCACGCAACGTCTGCGATGCCTCCTCCATCGAGGGACTGATCCCTTCGACAACACCAATCAAAACCATGAAACTGATCGGTGTAAACGCCAACAACTGCGCCAATAAGACGCCATTGAAACCATATATCCAGCGCGAGGGCTCAATCGCTAACCAACCGGCAACCAGTTGCGTCACGAGTCCCGACATACCGAATAACAAAATGACAGACAAACCAATCACAAACGGTGGTGTGATGACGGGCAGCAAAGACAGCGACCGCAGCAGCGGCCTGAAAGGCGTTCGCGTGCGCGTGAAGACCAGGGCAAACGCCAGACCCAGCAACGTTGTCAGGAAACCAACTGCAACGGCTAGGCCCAACGAGTTCCAAGCCGCCCCGCATTGCCCAACACCGCTTAAACATTGCAGTCGCCAGATTTTGGGGTCAAACAGCCGCTCCAGCACCGCGCCCAATATGGCCCCCTCCCCCTGAGGCTGGAAGGCGAGCAAGAGCATTTGCCCCACTGGCATGAAAATGAACAATCCCACCACGCCAATGATGAGTGCAAGCGACCCCGTGACGAAGGGATCTTGCTGTACACGTCCGCTAGCGGATAAGCCCCATGAAAAGCAGAACAGCAGGGAAAGCAGGCAAAACATGGCACCGTAACCCATGCCAAACTGCCGATCTTGCATGTCGCCGAAAGCGTCACTCAAGAAGCTGAAGGACCAGCCTTGGATACCAACGATAAAGCCCTGCCCCAGGGCATATGCCAAACCAACGGCGGAGATCCAAAGGAACAACTCGCCCCTTTTTCGGCGCGTTAGGGGCAAGAGAGCCCCGGCGAAGAGCACCAGAAAGATCAGGCCGATTGGCGCAAGCCAAAGTTTTTGCCCTTGCAGTAACAGCGACAGAAGCGATGCACTCTCAGCATCAAGTGGATACCCAGACAACCACGTGAAGCTGAAAAACCCGTCCTGCAGCATGTACCAAGGCATCAAAGCGATGGCAAGCGCACCTAAAAAAATCGGCCCCGCGATTGACGAGGCCGAGAAATAACGAAACATCGATACTGAGATTAATTGACCGGCATTGAGCCGACCTCATCGTCCCACTTTTTCAACAGTCGCTTGCGCTCGGCAGATGAGCCGTACTTCACAAAGTTGTAGTTGATGAGTTTGATGGTCGACAGGTTCGGCGTGAGTGGTGAGACCTCAGCATCAAGGTTCGAAGGCACCTGAAACGACTTCACGTCCTTCGCACGGCTCTGCGACTCAGCCGTCAGCGCCCAATCATAGAACTTCTTTGCATTCTCAAGGTTACGAGAACCCTTAATGATGCTCATCGAACCAATTTCGTAACCCGTGCCCTCGCAAGGCGCGACGGGCTTTACGGGGAATCCAGCAGCAGCCTGTGCCACGGCATCGTGCATAAAGACGATACCGATGGTGGTCTCACCGCGGCCGGCCGCTTTGATTGGCGCTGAACCAGACTTCGTGTATTGGTTGATGTTTTTATGCAGCGCCTTCAGGTACTTGAAGGCATCATCCTCACCCATCAACTGAACCAACGTTGCCAGCGTGGTGTAAGCCGTGCCAGAGGAGTTCGGATTGGCCATTTGAATCTTGCCCTTGTAGGCTGGCTTGATCAAGTCAGCCCAACACATTGGCGCTGGCAAGCCCTGCTTGGTCAACAACTCGCTGTTGTAACCCCACCCCAGTGCACCGGAGTAGATGCCAATCGTCTTATCGCCGGAGGCTTTGGCTTGATTCATCGCAAATTCAGCGATGCGGCGGCGGTTTGGCGAGACATACGCCTGCGTCAGATTTTCTTCTGCAGCCTGCAGATGGGGATCCCCTGTTCCACCCCACCAGACGTCGCCCTTTGGATTGGCGGCTTCAGCCTTGATTTGGGCGTAGGTTTCGCCTGAGCTCTTACGCGTCATATCGACCGTAATACCAGTCGCTTTCTCAAACTCCGTTTTGGCTTGTTGGCACCAGGCTTCATCGGAGCTGCAATACAGGGTCACGCGACCGGCCGCAGAGGCCGACCCCGCGTAGAGCACACCCGCTGATAACAGCAATGCGGCGATGACATTTGAACGAAATTTCATATTACCTCCGTGGAAATAGGCGAAGTATCTGTCTCAGGCAAGCCCAAGACAATCGGGTAAACACCGAATACCTCACCTTTTCACGGACGTAAATGCCGGTTGTTTAGCCTAAAACCGCCAGCAACTCCACCTCAAAGCGCAGGGTTGCGTTTGGTGGGATCACGCCACCAGCGCCCCGCGCGCCGTAACCCATCTCAGGCGGGATGATCAAGGTCCGGGCGCCACCGACGCGCATGCCAACAACGCCCTCATCCCAGCCTTTGATGACCATCCCACCACCTAGCGGAAACGTGAACGGGTCACGTCGGTCTTTACTGGAATCAAACTTGCCGCCTTGTTGGCCATTGTTGAATAACCAGCCGGTGTAGTGCACGACCACGTTCTTGCCTGCGGTGGCCTCGTCGCCCTCACCGACGATGGTGTCTTCTGTCTGTAGGCCAGATGGATGGGTTTGCATGAGATGTCCTTTGTGAATGAATAGAGCCCCGAAACTCGGGGGTGTCAGGCAAAATTATGCCAGCGCAGGCAGCGCCTCAGTTTTCCACACCGTCCCCAAAGGATCACCATGTCAGCGACGTTCACCGGTTTGCAATTGCAATCAACCATCCTGAATTCAGGCACCCTCGCGGTCACCCTCGTGCCGCAAACCCTGGACGAGCCCAAACCGGACGAGGTGGTCATTGCCGTGCAGGCAACCCCGATCAACCCATCTGACATTGGCTTGTTATTTGGTGCCGCTGACATGCAAACCGCGACAACCGATCGTGCCAACAAGTGCCTGCGAGCGGTGGTCCCCGAAAGAGCCATGGCGGGAATGCGGGCACGCATCGACCAGCCCTTGGCCGTTGGAAATGAAGGCGCCGGTGTGGTCATCGCGGCGGGAAAGCAAGCGGTTGACCTGATGGGGAAAACGGTTGCCGTCATGCCGGGCGGCATGTACGCGCAATACCGGACCGTAAAGGCGAGCGACTGCCTCGTGCTGCCCGAGGGTACCCCGGCGTCCGCCGCGGCCTCGTGTTTCATCAATCCACTCACGGCCTTGGGCTTCATGGAAACCATGAAACGTGAGGGCCACAAGGCGCTGGTGCATACGGCCGCCGCATCAAATTTAGGGCAAATGCTAAACCGCCTGTGTCAGGCTGATGGCGTCGATATTGTCAACATTGTTCGAAAGCCCGAACAGGTGGCGCTCCTCAAGGGGCTCGGGGCCACGCATGTTTACGACAGCACCGCCCCCACATTCATGGCAGAGCTAACCGAGGCAATCGCGGCGACCGGCGCAACGCTGGCCTTTGATGCGACGGGCGGCGGCACCCTTGCCAACCAAATCCTGACGGCGATGGAGGGCGCACTCAGCCGAACCCTGACGACCTACAGCCGATACGGCTCGCCAACGAAAAAGCAAGTGTATTTGTATGGCGGCCTCGACACGCGACCGACCGAACTCACCCGGAGCTACGGGATGTCATGGGCGATCGGCGGCTGGCTGGTTTTCCAATACCTACCTCAATTGGGCGAGGCCGCCAACAAAGCCCTTCGGCAACGCGTCGTCGATGAACTGACAACCACTTTCGCGAGCCAGTACGCCAACGAGATCAGCCTCAGCGACATGATCCAAACCGAGCATGTAGCGATGTATAACCAGCGCGCAACCAATCTAAAAGTCTTGGTCAACCCGAGTAAGGGCTGACCTCGCGCCGACCTGCGTCTAAGCCAAGGGCGCGACGCTGAGGCCCTGCACGGCGTGCTTTTCAATCAGCGATGCAACCAACCCAGAGCTGATCGCGTGCTGAGAAAACCGCTGCAAAAACTCGGCCGCCGCCGCGTGACGACGGTGCGTACCAATCGCCTGTTGTATCGCGGTGAAGCGACCGGAGACGATGCGGGTTCCTGCGATGGTTTGCACGTCTTTCAACAGTGCAGGCCTTAAACACGCGAGCGCTTCACATTTTTCATCAATGAACGCGGCCTTCGCGCCATCAAACCCCTGCGCGTGGACCAAGTGCGCTTGCTTGATATTGCGGACCAACCAGAGGTCATAAGCGGTGCGCTCGGAAACCGCAATTCGAACACCAGGTGCGTCCAACTCAGCCGCGTCTTGAAAGGCGCTGTCCGCCCAAACCAAATACGTCGCCTCAATTTCGACGTACGCGTCTGAAAACTGAATGTGCGTTGCGCGTTGGGGTTCGGCCCCAATCAGCCCGATGTCCCACACATCGTCAACCGCTGCGTCGGCCAACGGCCCCGGTGAGGGAAACGGCACCAACTGCAGGCCAACGCCGAGGTGGTCTGCGATGGCCTTGGCCATATCCGGGGCCACGCCTACGGGATCGCCAGCCATTGTCTTGCCGGTGACAAGTAGGAAGTTGCTGAGGTTAATTCCCGCGCGCAAGACACCGTTTGGTGCCAGTTGTGCAACGACGTCATGTGTATAGGAGATGTCCATGGTTTGATCCCAAAAGCGGTACGATGATCGGCATCTTTATCCAAGTTGAGGCTGTGAACCGTCAGATGACCCAGGCAACTGAACCCGGACCCGATTGGCAAACCCTGCATCAAATGATCCGAAAGGCTCAGCAGAAACTCAATGTCGACGCTTGGGACTATATCGCAGGCGGCACCGAAACAGAGACCACCTTAAGGCGCAACCGACACGCGCTCGACAGCTTGGCGTTCCGGCCGCGCGTCCTGCGTGACGTCTCGGCGGTAACGCCGCAACACACATCGTTTGGTGAAACCCTTCGCTTACCCGTTTGCCTGGCACCTGTTGGTAGTCTCGAGCTGTTTGCGCCAAACGCCGCCACAGCCAGCGCCATCGCGGCGCGAGACTTCAACTGCTTCACCATGCTCAGCTCCGTCTGCCAGCCGGGCGTTGAGCCCATGGCTGCTGCCGTCCCCGACAGCAAGCGGTGGTTTCAGCTCTACGTGCACGGGGATGCCAACTGGGTCGATACGATGGTTGAACGGGCGACCAACGCCGGCTATGCGGGTGTCGTCCTCACCGTTGACTCAGCGGTATACAGTCGCCGCGAACGCGACATCGCTAAACAGAATACGCGGCGGGTTGCCGTGCCAGGACGTGAACATCAGGCCCAACTGACGTGGGCTGATGTGGACCGGATACGAGGCCGCACCCGCGTACCCATTGGCCTGAAAGGCATCATGACGGCCGAGGACGCCCAGCTCGCGCTCGACCACGGCGTCGATCTCATTTATGTCTCCAACCACGGTGGCCGTCAACTCGACCATGGGATGGGTACCATGCACGCCTTGCCCGAAATCGTGGCGACCGTGAAAGGCCAAGTGCCCATTTGGATCGATGGTGGCTTCTATCGTGGCACTGACATTGTGAAAGCCAAATTACTGGGCGCGGATGTGATCGGATTGGGACGAATGCAGTGCTGGGCGCTTGCAGCGGGCGGCGCAGCGGGTGTCGTGCGCATGCTCGAACTCTTAGAAGTCGAGGTACGTCAATGCATGAGCCTTTTGGGTATCACCCAGTGGACCGAGGCGCACGCCAGCCTATTGCAGTCGGCGCAAGCCACAACTGGGCCTGATCTTTTGAGCGCCTTCCCTCTTCTGAACACCCAATCAACCGATTGGTATTGACCCAGATCTACGCTTTAAACCGTGTCCACTGCGCTTCAAATACTCGGGATCACCAGCCCAATTTACCTTGCCATTGCATTGGGTTACGTTGTCACCCGTTTCGGTGTTTTTGGGCGGGCCGACATGCGCCTGTTTGGTCGATTCACACTGAACATCGCATTACCCGCTCTGTTGTTCCATACCTTCTCAAGCCGAAACTTTGAAGACATCTTCAACCCAAACTATATCGGTGCCTACGCCCTATCAACACTGATCATGGTGGCAATCAGCATGGTTTGGGCGCGCCGCGTCCTCAACCAACAACGCACCGCCAGCAGTATCTTTGCGATGGGAACGAGCTGCCCGAACAGTGGCTTTGTGGGCTACCCACTCATGCTCATTACCCTCGGGCCGGAAACCGCAGGTATTGCGCTGGCCTTGAACATGCTGGTCGAAAATCTGTTGATCATCCCGCTGTTACTCGCGTTCGCCGAGAGCGGCGCGACACAAGCGAGGTGGCAGGCAATTCTCCGGCACACCGTTCGGGGATTACTTCGAAACCCAATGATCTGGAGCATCGCTGCAGGCTTTGGGTTTGCGGTGTCGGGGTGGTCATTACCTGAACCGGTTGGTCGGACCGTACAGATTTTTTCATCGGCGAGCGCGGCGCTATCGCTCTTCGTGATCGGTGGCTCGCTGGTTGGCCTGCGCCTCAGCGGGCTGCGACAAATGATTGCGAGCATCGCACTGGGCAAGCTCGTCATTCACCCCATCATCATGGCGCTAACGCTCACCTATCTTTTCACCATCGAAAGCAGCGCATTGAACGAGGCTGCGATGTTGGTTTGTGCCATGCCGATGATGGGCATTTACACCGCCCTCGCCCAACGCTATGGTCACGAGGACATGGGTGCAGCCGCCTCATTGGTCACAACGGTTTTATCTTTTTTCACCATCTCAGCTCTGTTGTGGGCCATCCGTATCTGAACCCAGCGTTTAGGGCGCGTCATCAATCGCGCCGTCTGGAACAGCAGGCAAGGTCACCGTAAAGCATGTACCCGCTTGGTCGGGTAAATCGCTGACGCTGACTGTTCCGCCCAGCTGCTGAATCGTCTCGTGAACAATTGCCAAACCCAAACCACTGCCATCCGCGTCCAAATCCGCACGACTTGGTGATCGATAGTGCGGACGAAAAATATTGGCCTTCTCCGCTGCCGGTATCACCTTGCCAAGGTTGTGGACCTGCAGCGTGACATCGCCATCCCGTTCAGCCAGAGCCAAGGTGATCGTGCTGTTGCTGTCGCCATACTTGGAGGCGTTCTCCAGTAAATTTTGAATCACGCTTGTTAATTGCTGTGGCATGGCTTGAACCACAACGCCCTGCGCACCGACGATCGCCACCGCCTGTTGCCGAAGTGTGAGCTGCGGCAACAGGGCTGTCCGAACTTCAGCGCAGACGGTATCTACCATCACGAAGCTCGGCGGCAGGTCAGTGCCTTTGCCGTGCGTTGTGCGGCTGAGCGTGAGCAGTTGCTCGATGAAGCGCGTTGTCCGCTTTACCCCCTCAAGCGCCTCTCGAAGGGCTTGGTCACGTGCCGCTTCGGTCGGTGCCTGCATGGCGTTTTGCAAGTGCAGTTGGATGCCCGCAACGGGCGTTCGCATCTCATGGGCTGCGGCATCGATGAACCGCTGCTCGCGCGCAAACGCATCCTTGACCCGCGCCAGCAAGTCGTTGAGTGCCACAACCGAGGTTTTGAGCTCATCAGGCCACGAATCCTCCTCAATGGACTCCAAAGACTCCGGTCTTCGACTGCGAATACGCGCTGCCAAACGCTGTAGAGGCGTCAGACCTCTGTAGACCTGGATATTCACGAACAGAATCAGCAACAGCGTCCCGACGGCGAAGGGTGTCAGTACCGCATAAGCCAGTTTGTGGGCTTTCTCCTCTAGTACGTCATTGTGTTCGGCGGCCAACACCCAAATGGTGCCTGATTTGAGTGCAAACACCTCCCAAGTCTCATCCGCCAACGTCACCGACTGCGAGCCCTCCGTTAACTCACCCAATCGTGTTGTCGGCGCGGATTCGGACTTTGCCAACAACACGCCCATGTCGTTCCAAACTTGGAAAGCAATCTTTTGCTCGTAGGGATGTACCGCGTTGTCCGCTGCCTCATCGTGCCTGTCGTGCCTGTCGTCAAAGTCATCGGGTAGCTCAATAAAGAGGGGTTCATCCTTCGGCATCCGATTAATCTGATTGGTAATTAATGCCTCTAAGACGCGGGCTGAGGTATTTAAACGTGCTCGAAAAATTTCATCGGACTCGTGCTTGAGCGCCCAGTAGACAGCGCCGCCCACCAAACTCATCACGACCACCATCGAAATGACGACACCAAAAACCAACTGATTACGAAGAGAAGATTGCTTCATCGCTCGTCTACCGCCTGAATACTGAAGCCAATACCGCGTACCGTACGGATAATTTGAGGGGAAATCTTCTTCCGTAGATTGTGGACGTAGACGTTAATGGCGTTGCTCTCCACCCCCTCGCCCCAGCCATAAAGTGAGGCCTCAAGTTGCTCACGGCTGAAAATTTGACTCGGACTCTCGGCGAGCTTTCTCAGCAGCTTGAACTCGTAGGGCTGCAGCTCGACCGCCCGACCTTCCCATGACACGCGCATCGCATTCAGATCAATTTCGAGTGCCCCCAACTGCAACAGGTTGGTGGACGTGCCCGTTCGGCGACGCTCCAAAACACGCAAACGCGCCTTGAGTTCGTCCAAGTCAAAGGGCTTGGTGAGGTAATCATCGGCACCCAGGTCAAGTCCCTGCACGCGGTGCGCGGCGCTATCGCGTGCCGACAATATCAGGACCGGCGTGTGATCAGGCCGTGCGCGCACAGTACGAAGGACCTCTAGGCCATCAACCTTGGGCAGGCCCAAGTCCAAAATCACCAGGTCAAAATCATGCGACGCCAACGCGGTCAAAGCCATTTGTCCGTCGGACACGTGATCGACCCAATAATTGGCCTGCCTGAGTGCCACTTGTAGGCCAGAGGCCAATAATGGATCGTCTTCGACGAGTAAAACGCGCATGGTGTGATCCTAAGGGATTTAACGTGTTTTACCGATTTCAGCTTCCAACGCCTGAAACGCCTTCGAGGCGCGCAAGCGCGACTTTAAAACCGTGCTGTCAGTGCCTTGTTTAACCAGCGCCTGCTGGGTCTGCCCGGCTGGCATTTCGATCAGCACATAGGCACGGAAGTCGGTCCCTTCACGCGAGAGCTCATGTTTTACGATGCGGTGTCCCGCCAGAGAGACCTCGGCAACCACATCTTTTGCGACCTTTTCGATCTCCCGCTCAACAACCGGATCTACGGGGTCACCTGACTCAGCAATGAACGATTTAATGCTCGCCGAAACCGCGCTGTTCACTTGCGCCGCTAACCCTGACTTGGCACTCAAAACGGCCTTATCGAGTGCAAACTGCATATCGGCAGACCGGTCGGTACCGGCAGAGACCAAATAGCCGGGTTTCACAATCGGCTGTCGATACCAGTCCGGTGATGCCTTCAAAGTGTCGTCAACACGTGCGATCGCCGCCTTGTTCGCTTGTTCGGCCATGTAGGCGTCATATTCAGGCGTTCCGGCAGGCGGCTTGGATGCGCAGGCGGTCAGTAAGCCCGCGAGGGCCAGAGATGTCAGCGCGAGGCGTTGGGTTTGTTTTCTCATTGCAAAGCTTCCTTTTTAAGTTGCGGTTTCTGTATCACCTGAAAAACGTGGGATTGCCAGCGGATATCTCGCCGCGGAATTTCGTGTAACTTTCGGCCAAACTCAGACAAAGTCAGCGTTGCAGGCCATTCAATGGGGTCACGTGAATAGACGACGATGAGGTATTCGGCCCACGTACTCGGCGGCACCCAGCGCGACTCACGGGGATCAATCGGAAAACCGCCAACCTCTAAGCGCGTCCCTTCGCTGGGAAACACACCCGCACCGCTGACGCTCAGCGGTGTCGCTGTGTCGGCGGGTAGCACCCGCGTGAGTGGCGCTGTTTGGTCTTCAATTGGCGCCCAATTGAAGAGGGTCAAATACCCGCGGTGCGTCGGCGTCACCGTGAGCCGAAGCGCTTCCCCAACCCGGTAGATCGGGCGCTCAAGGGCCACGGTGAGATCAAATGACGGATCAGGCTGACCGTTGGGAAGCGCGACCACAGCCGCCATCTCAACCGTGCAGGCGCGCCCGCCGAGATAAGGCTTGACCGCCGTCTGAATGACGTTTGCTTCGAGCAACAAACCGGACAACTCCGACCAGAGAGTTTGCGATAAGCGGCATGGTGAGCCAGGCGAGAGGGCTCCGGCGTCATCAGGCGATTTGCAGACCAACAGGCGGTCCGCGCGGATGGACTCGCCTCCAACCTGCTCAATCGCCAGGCGCTTCGCATCCGCAACCGCGAAGCGGCAAGCGTCAGCTTCAGAGGTATCGGGCCCGAATCGATGAGTCCCCGTCACACGGACCGGTACCTGCGCCGTTGCCACCGTGTGCACCAGACAGCCCAAAACCACAGCGAGTGCCACGCCCACCGCATTGGAGAAGATACGTCTTTGCATCATTTCACCGCCACCGCCACAATCACAACCCGGCCGAGCATGTCCTGATAGATCTGCTCAGGTGGCTTGACCGCCAAGTCTGCGGTTGCGTTGGTGTTCGCAACGGGGTCGATGCGGCCTGTCAGGGCCTGTCGGATTCGATCGGCCTGGATCGCAAAGTTGATGTCCTCGGGCATGATGCCCTCGGATAGCCGCAGAGCCTCGTTATCGAGCTTACCCATCGTCAAACCGACCAAATGACCGCGCATGTCAAACACAGGCCCCCCTGAGTTGCCGCGATTAATTTTGGCTGTTAACTGAAACATCTTGGGGTCCTCGTTGATACCAGCCACTTTCGCCACAACCCCATTGGTCAAGGATGGTGTTTGACTGCCGAGCAAGTACCACAGCGGATACCCCATCGCAACCACCTGACTACCCGGCTGAGCCATACGCAGATCACTGAGTTCGATGGCCCGCGCTGCTGGCAGCGGCTTATCCAACTCAAGAATGGCCAAGTCATCGGTCTCGGACATGAAAACAACGCGCGCCTTGGACACCTCGCCAAGGCCGGTACGAACCGCGAAATCGCTCCCCCCCTCCACCACGTGGCGATTCGTCAAGACGCGTCGACCGCCATCCACGACAACGCCGCTTGCGCCCCGAACGGCGGTTCCGCCGGGAAACGGGAAGCGCTCAAACGACTTTGGCGATAGGGGTTTGAAATAGGGGACCGCCTGCTGGCTTTCCTGCAGAAACGCGCCCCGACGTGTCAGTCGCATATCTCGACTCTCGATTGCCTGAAGCGGTGTCGTGTCGTTAGCAGGCCCCACGTCAGTCTCTTCGCTGGTCAACAAGTTGGCTTGTGAACGTTGGATCAAGTAAGCAACGTCGTTGCCGGCTTTTTGATAGCCCGTTGCGGCCTGAATATGGGCTGCGCGTGCGGCAGTGTCGTCACCGGATCGCTTAGCGAGTGTCGCTTTGATCGACCAGACGGCGGGCGATCCCCCACCTTCCGCCAAGCTTGGCATTGCGCCCAAAATTGCCTTTGTCTGTTGTGCGTTGATCAGATGTCCAGCGATCAAGCGCAGGTCAGCATCCTCACTCAGAAGTGCACGCCAGCGTGCGATCGCATCAGACCAAAGATCTGTCACGACAGCCTCACTGTTGATGGGTTGCATGGCGCTCAGAAGCGCCCGCCACGCAGCCTGAACCTCAGGCGTTACCAATCCCGTATGGCGGGCCATTTCTAAACTGTTCTCGGCGGCATCCCAGCGCTTTGCCGTCAATTGCGCATCAAGGCGCAAGCGCCAAATCTTGGCGTTGGGCTGGCTGAGGCGTGTTTGCGCCTCATCCAAATAGGCCTCCACTTTTTCGGACTGGCCAAGCGCACGAAAAACCCCGGCAATGCCAAGGTCCAAGGCGAGCCAATCTGATTCACTGCTGGGCTGCCACTGCTTAAGTAGCGCGACAGCGTCCTGGTAAGCACCCAGACTCACGAGCACCTCGGCGCGATCAGCCGGCGATGCCAACCGCTGCCATGCAGGATCAGCCGCCAGCGCACGCGTGTTTGGGGCGCTTTGAGACGCGGCATGGACGGGTGTCCCGACCAGGCACATGCTGAGCATCGTTGCCAACACATGCGTTAAAAGTGAGACGCGCTTTTGACTCATGGCTGCAAACCTGTGACACGCAATACCCGCTCACGCTGTGTCTGCCGATGCTGGGTGTCTGCGACCTGTATCAACAGCCGATGCGTGCCGCTCGGCACTTTGATCTTTGATATGACAAGCCGGTTGTCTTCGCGCTGGGCCTTCGCCAAGATGCGATCAGTGATGTCAAACCGCAAGGCCCCGTAGTACACGCGTAGCGATGCCCAGTCCACATTGGCGGCGCCAGCGGGGATCACCAAAATCTGGATGTCCAGTGGGGATCGAACCACGTGGCTTGGCTCTGGGAGAACCCATAAAATCTCGGGACCATCCGTAGAGGACTGAGTCGGCTGCGAGGCCATTGGCCCAATCACCGGGTTGTACAAGCGCATTTCAGCCTCTGTCACCAGGGCGGGCTCACCGGCGCCCACAAGCCCGGTCGGCAAGAGTGCCGACGCGACAGCGGTGAAGGTCATTAGAAAGCGCCACACAAGCGGGTAAAGCCTCATGATTTTTCTCCCTCGACGCGCTGCCGCGAGGTCGCGATCTGCGACGCCAAATTGCGGGCTTGAAGGTCGCCTTGCGCCGACATCTCCTGAAGCACCTCAAGTAAGGTGTCAAGCGCATTTGTGTCGCGTCGTTGTAGGTAGAGACGACCCGCCTCTTTGAGGGCGTCCAGCGCGGTTTCGGAATCGCCCACCGCATGGGCCAAAACACCAATGTTCAGCCATGCATAGGCCTGCGCCGGATCGAGCGCCACGACTTTGGTGAACGCCGCGATTGCACGCGCGTTGTCTTGACGCTGAACTTCTAAATGGGCCAATGCCTCGTAGTAGTTTGGATCGTAAGGATTTTGCTTAATCGCCACCATCAGTGGCTTAACCGCTTCGTCGTATCGACGCATTGAGGACAGAACCCGCGCTTTCAAGTAGTTGCTCTGCGGGTCCATCAACAGGCGATCGCCAGCCTTTTCAAACAGTGCCAGCGCGCGCGCCGATTCCGCCCGTTGCATGCGGGCCGTCACCCAATTGCGCCAATTTTCAGGCGAAGGCGACAACACCACCAATCGGGCAAAGCCCGCCTCTGACTGGGTCGCAGAAAGCGGCTGAGACATCAGCTGCAGCAGTGCCTGCTCTCTGTCAAGTACAGGCTTGCTCTCTAGCCAAGCATCCAAATCGACCGGCCAGTCAACGGCCGTTGGGGTGGGGCTTGGCTTGTCGTGGTAGGGCAATGAGGCCACGAGGCGCCGCGCCAAGGCATCGATAGCCATCAGGTAACGGTCAGGTTTCATGTTCTCTGTAGCGGCAAAGACACCCGAGGAAAGCCCGAGAAAAGACAGTGGAAGACCGCCATCCTTGAGCGCGATCGCATCGCTGGCCGACCACAACACCTGCTGGGTCGACCGACGTACCAAGCGAACATTGGCACCCACTGTGTTGCTAGAAAAAAACAGCATGAATTGGCGCTGGGCATCGGTCAGCTCGCCCTCCAAGACGTAATCACATGCCTCATCTGCCTTCGCCGCATCCACTGGCGCCAACGTGTACCCCCGTGCAGCGATTTGGGCCCACACACTGTCATGCGCCAGTCGGGCTGGTTCGCGGTGCGCCTCGGTTGCCGTAAACGGCTTTACCCACATGCATGCGGGCGCAGGTTGCCAAGCAGCGCTGTCGATTGTGTAATTGACCGCCTCCGACTTTTCAGCCGGCGCCTGATCGCTCACTGCTGATGCGGGTCCTGTGGTCGCGCAGCCGCTCACCGTAAACGCCCCGAACGTGGCAAGGGCCAACCCAACAAGGTGCGTCGATAGCCGCTGGCGGCTGTTTTGATCGAGATGTTGCATGAGCTCAGGATTCCTTTTGTCTGCGCGAACGTGGTCTGATTTGCAGCGGAGTGTGCCCATGCTTTATTAATGTCACATTAATGTGGCGCTCATAGACTTACCCCATGGAAACAAACGACCTCAGAACGCAATGATTAAAGACCTCTTCGCGATCACTGCCATGTTGGTGGCCTTGGCAATCTCATCGTCAATCGCTCACGCCGATGACGATGGCGGCGGTGACAGTGACAGTCACGGTGGCTCAGACAGTTCAAGTTCAAGCGGAAGTAGCGGTGGCGGCACAGGGGGCGGCTCCACTGACTCAGGGGGGAATCCATACGCTGCGGAAATCGATTTCTTGCGGTTTTTTCACCCACCCCACCTGTTACCCAAAGTTGCAGCACCACCCACCGCAGGCCGTGTCATTGGTCCCGATGAAGAGGGCTTATTCATGGCACGCGGATGGGATGCATCCCCACTGCGGGACACGCGCCTATCGCCTGCCGCGCAGGTGGCATTGCGTCCACAGAAAAACGTCACCGCAGCCGCTACAACGCCGACTGACGCCTTGCTAACCCTGCGTTATCCCCGCTTCTACCCAGAGACCAATGACGACATCGCGGTGATCATCGGAAACGTCAACTATCAAAACAGCGGTATCCCAAACAATGAACCCGCTGCACGGGATGCCGCCGCATTTGAGATGTTCGCCAAGAAGGCGCTCGGCATCAATGAGAAGAACATCATCCGCATGACGGATGCGACGCAGGCAAGCTTCCTGCGTATCTTTGGCAGCCAGCAGACGGCAAAGGGGCAACTTGCCGACTGGGTAAAACCGACGAAGTCTCGGGTCTACGTTTACTACTCGGGCCACGGCGCCCCCGCACCTGCCGACGACAGCTTTTTGATCCCCGTCGACGCGGACAGCGCGCGGCTTGAATTAAACGGGTACCCACTCAGCACGCTGTACCGAAACCTCAGTCAATTGCAGGCCAAGCAGGTTTGGCTGGTGTTGGAGTCTTGCTTCAGCGGTGTCGCACAGAACGGCGCTATTGTGACCAACGCATCGCCGATTTTTGCGCGTCAAACGGTCATCGAACCACCCAATAACGTGAGCGTATTCAGTGCGGCAAAAGTGGATCAAATCGCGTCTTGGGAACCTGATCAAAGCCATGGTCTGTTCACCAAACACTTTTTACAAGGTATGAGTGGTCACGCCGATGTCGCGCCTTTCGGTAACCAAGACGGTGTGGTGAATCACGTCGAACTCAATGCCTACCTTCGAGAAAACCTGAGTTATTGGGCGCGCCGCTATCACGGCCGTGATCAAGTCGCGTTGATTCAAAACTGGAGTCAGCCATGACAAATCGACATATGTTTCCGCTTTTCGTGCTGGGTGTCATGCTGTTTGTGACCGGCTGCAGCACGGTGCGCAATCCGGGTGAACCAATCGCCGACCTGCCACCAGCCCCACTGCCTTCGCCCCTACCGGGCGATCACTATCTTTTTGACGACGGGCATATTGAGCGTGTTCAACGCATCGCAGCCGATGGTGTGCATTGGCAACTCGGTGGTGGCGACACCCACCAGATTGCAGACGCCGACTACACGATACCGCCCTACGAGTGGGAAAGCCCTGAGGGGATGGCGCGGCAAACAGTGAACTCACCAGACCCATCCATTTGGCCCATCGTGACCGGGAAAACCGCGCGCCATCAGGCTCTGTTGGCCGTGCGTGGAAACGGCACCACGACGACCTATGCCCATGATTGGCGCTGCCGTGTGGGAGACAGTGAGCGACTGACCTTGCCGGCCGGTCAATTTGACACACAGGCGGTCACCTGCGTTCGGCGTTCTGACAGTGGCTACCACGGACACGCACAAACCTGGTATCACGCGCCAGCCATCGGGCACTGGGTACGTAAGTTGGACAGCACGCAGGGAAGCTGGCGCATGAAGAAACAACGCGACTTGGTGGCGTACCGTCAAGTGCCCCGTTGGCTGGGGCTATTGGGCGCGTCGCAACACGAATCGCAGTTGCAGGCCTCTCTCGAACGACTGCAAACGGGCGCCGAGGCGGTAATCACGACTCCCAGCGTGAGTCAGCCAGAGCTGACCTTTCAAACCCGCGTCAAAATTGAGCGGACTTATGTGACGCAAGAAAAAAAGATTTGTCGCGATACGCAGTTTCAAGATGCGGATGAGAACACGCGCCTCGCCACTTTTTGCCGCAACGCGGACCAGTGGATACTGAGCCAGCTCACAACGCAATGAATGCCGCCCCGTAGCCCTTATGGTGATTTCGCTATAACCATATAGACAAAAAATCGTTTGTTTTTCGCGGCTTGGTGGCTACAGTCTCGGCCATGCAAGACATCGCACTCATCGCCAGCGGCTTCATCGTCGGCGGCATTATCGGAATGACCGGCGTGGGTGGCGGCTCCCTCATGACACCACTGCTCATCATGGGCTTTGGGGTCAACCCGGCCATTGCGGTGGGTACCGATCTGCTCTTCGCTGCCATAACGAAGTTCGGTGGAACGGTGAAACTCGCCCAGCGCAAGCTGGTCGTTTGGCGCTCAGTTGGCCATTTGTGCCTTGGCGCCATACCCGCAACCCTCATCACGACGGCAACCCTACACGCGTTTGGCCCCGCAAGCGCAGCCGTCACCCACCTCATGCGTGAGCTACTCGGCGCGGCACTTCTGTTTACGGCGATTGCAACCGTTTACAACATCGCTGGTTTCAGCGGCTCCCAGCGTGACAACCGAACAGACGATGACACGCGCTCGGCGCACTGGGCCCTTCCCACGCTGTTTGGCGCGCTGATTGGCACGTTGGTCACGCTGACCTCTGTGGGTGCTGGCGCGATTGGTGTGGCGGCCCTTTTGTTGATATTTCCGCAGCTCTCTGTGCGCAAAGTGATTGCCATCGATCTTGCGTATGCCGTCCCGCTGACGCTGATTGCGGGGCTTGGGCATGCCAGCATTGGCAACGTTGATTGGCGACTATTGGCACTGCTCATCGCCGGCTCACTCCCTGGTATCTGGATGGGGAGTCGTTTGCTGACGCGCATCAGCACGACCGTGACACGGTCGATTCTCTCGGCACTGCTGGCAACCATCGGTATCAAACTTTTGGCCTTTTAGCCTTTTAGCCCGCTCCCACCTACGCACTTTGCAGCCGATCAATATGAACGCCATCCAACGCTACCGCACCGACAGCCCCGACCTCGCAGAAAAAGTGCAGGCGAGCCTGAATCACTTAATGGCCGCTAGAACGACCTGGCCGGGCGCCTGGACTCAGGCACACAGTCTGGGTGCAGAGGATGTGGTGGTCACGCATTTGCTGCACCTATCGGGTTGGTTGGCTGGACCTGATTCAGCGACTGTCTTTGTACTCAATACCCAAGCTCTGCACCCGCAAAGCATCGCGCTGATCGATGAGCTTTCGCAGCGCTATGGCATCTGCATGCGGCAGTTTGCGCCTGAACCGGCAGAGCTGCAGCACCTTCTCAGCAGCACCAAGCCGCGCGACATATTCGAATCGAAAGCCGCCCGATTGACTTGCTGCGAAGTCCGGAAAATTCGCCCACTGAGCCGTGCGTTGGCCGGTCATGTGGGTTGGATAACGGGTCTGCGGCGCTCGCAGTCTGGAGGCCGGGCGTCCCTCAACATCGTGGATACCAGCCAGCCGATCACCAAGCTGAGCCCCATTGCCGACTGGACATTTGGCGATGTCTGGGCCTTCATCGACAACCACCAGCTGCCCTACAACCCATTGCATGACGACTTTTACCCCAGCATCGGTTGCGCGCCTTGCACGCGGGCGATCAGTCTTGGCGAGGACCTCAGGGCCGGACGCTGGTGGTGGGAGACCGATGAGGGACAACCCACAGCCAAAGAATGCGGCCTACACGTCAACCCGATTGGAGCGAAATCATGAACGCCAGAACACCACACCCATCCCTTGCGACCGAAATCAGCCATGCGCACCTCGATGACCTTGAGGCTGAAACCATTGATATTCTTCGCGAAGTCGTTGCAAGCTTTGAACGGCCTGCCCTGTTGTTCTCTGGCGGAAAGGATTCGCTGGTGATGCTTCGGTGTGCGGAGAAGGCGTTTGGTGCCGGTCGCCTGCCCTTCCCACTTTTGATGATCGACACCGGCCATAACTTCCCCGAGGTCACGCAATTCAGAGACCATCGTGCCGCGGAACTGGGTGCCCACCTTATTGTCCGATCGGTTGAGGACTCAATCGCCCGAGGCACCGTGCGATTGAGCCAACCGAACGAATCGCGCAACGCCCACCAATCCGTCACGCTTTTAGAGGCGATTGACGAATTTCGATTTGATGCGTTGATGGGTGGTGCGCGACGCGACGAAGAAAAAGCGCGTGCCAAGGAGCGGATTTTTTCCCACAGAGATGCCTTCGGCCAGTGGCAACCCAGGGCACAGCGCCCCGAGCTGTGGCAACTCTTCAACACCAAACTTAAATCGGGTGAGCACTTTCGGGTGTTTCCAATTTCAAATTGGACCGAGCTGGACGTTTGGCAATACATCGCCCGCGAGCGCATTGAGCTGCCATCGCTTTACTTCAGTCACCAACGCCCCGTCGTCGAACGGAGAGGGCTTTTGGTGCCCATCACACCTTTAACACCTGCAAAAGTTGGCGAAACGGTCGTGACACGGCACGTGCGATTCCGAACCGTTGGCGACATGACTTGCACATGCCCGGTGGCCAGTTTTGCCAGTGACGCAACGGCAATCGTCGAGGAGACCTTGGGCGTCAGCGTCAGTGAACGGGGCGCCACCCGCATGGACGATCAAATCGCCGAGGGCGCCATGGAAAAGCGAAAAGCCGAAGGTTACTTTTAACAGCACGCATTGACAACAAGGATTACCCATGAGCGCCCTAACATTCATCACTTGCGGCTCAGTTGACGACGGCAAAAGCACCCTCATCGGCCGACTTTTACTGGACAGCAAAGCCATCCTCGCGGATCAACTGGCTGCTGCGTCCGCACATGGACGATTGAACGGTACCACCGACGCACCCGACTTGGCCGCCTTTACCGATGGCCTGCAGGCCGAGCGAGAACAGGGCATCACCATCGATGTGGCGTGGCGTTATTTTTCAACGCCAACCCGCAAATTCATCATCGGCGATACCCCCGGCCATGAGCAATACACCCGCAACATGGTCACTGCGGCCAGCCACGCTGATGCCGCCATTGTGATGATCGATGCCACCAAACTCGACTGGCAAAACACGCATCTCACCCTGCTGCCACAAACCCGTCGACACACCCTCCTTTTGCAACTGCTCAAGATCGATGCGATTGCCTTCGCGATCAATAAGTTGGATGCCGTCGCCTCACCGGCGCAGGCGTTTGAGAATATTCAACGCGCCGTTCGCACGTTCACAAAGGCCGCTGATATCGGTGCCAGCGCGGTTTTACCGGTCTCCGCGTTGGCCGGCTACAACGTGGTCACCCGCAACCCCAGCTGGGCTGGGTACGACGGCCCTTGCTTGCTCGAGTGGCTCGAATCGATCAAAACGCTGTCCCCAAAAACGCAAGGGGCGCATGCCGATGGCACGATCCCGACGCATTTTTCTGTGCAGTGGGTCGAGACCGATGCCAACGCCAGCGACACGGGCAGCCGGCACAGCCGCCGCACATACTGGGGACGTCTCGCCTCGGGGCGACTCAAAGTCGGGGATGGCCTGCGCGTGAGCGAAAGCGGACAAGTCGCCGTTGTGGCCGCGCTCTATGACACCGTGCGCCAGCCCATCGAGGGGGATAAGGCGCAGCCGGGTCGGAGTTACGGTGTGCGTCTCGACAGGGAGCTTGATGTCTCACGGGGTGACTGGTTACGGGCGCCAGAAGCGTCTGTCGCTGTCAGCCAGATCACGGCCGCAGTGGCTTGGCTGGATACCGTACCGTTGGTCGTTGGCGCCACCTATTGGGCGTTGCATGGTAACCGTTGGACCAAAGCAAAAGTGACGGCCATCCACCACCAGATCAACATTGAAACGCTGGCAACGCAACCCGCTGAGCAACTCAATGCCAACGACATCGGTCGCATCAGCCTGCTGTTTCAATCGCCGCTGCCGATCCACGGCTACGCCGACAACCCGGTGCTGGGGAGTCTCATTCTGGTCGATACCAGTACCCATGCCACGGCAGGTGCCGTCATGGCCGATGCTGTCCCCTAACCCATTGACAGCGCGTTGGGCCACGTGCATAAATCGCGAATGCCCAACGCCGCTGCCCCTACCAAAAAGTCGATCGCCGATGCGATTTGGCCACCCTTCGTCCCTCGCCACTTCCGCGCGCCAGACACGCCACTGATCGATAACCTGATCACCAGCGCTCGCCGTTATCCCGACAAGACCGCTCTCGTTTTTCTGCAGCGAGAAATCAGCTACGCGCAACTGCTGCATCAAGTCGAGCGCATGGCCGCCTTCCTGCAACAACGGGGCGTTAAACGCGGCGACCGCGTGTTGCTCATGATGCAAAACGCGCCGCAATTGGTGGTTGCGCACCTCGGCATATTGCGCGCTGATGCCGTTGTGGTGCCCGTCAACCCGATGAACCGCTCGCACGAACTGGTCCACACCATCACCGACGCGCGGGCACAAGTGGCGATCGTTGCCGATGACTTGGCGCCAGACTTGGCCAGCGCGAATGCACAGCTGCCGCCAGGCGACGCCCTGACCCATGTTATTTTGGCGCGATATGCCGATGCACTAACCGGTCCTGACGATCCCACAATGCCGACCCCTGATGCTTGGCAGACGTGGTTTAGCCAGCCGGCGCCAAGCGTTGACTGGGGTCACGCCTGCGCACATGTGTGGTCGGATGTCATGGCGTGTGCCGATGCGCCGCGACCGATCGAAAATGGCCCCAACGATCTGGCAATCTTGCCCTATACCAGTGGCACCACCGGTGCCCCAAAGGGTTGCATGCACCCGCAGCGCACGGTCATGTACAACGCGCACGCGATGAATCTATGGAAGCACTTCTGCTCCGAGAGCATCAGCCTGGTGGCCGTGCCGATGTTCCACATCACTGGACTCGTGATCGGTCTCCACAGCACCATCGCCGCCGGAGCGACCATGGTCATCCTGCCCCGCTGGGACCGCGATTACGGGGGGAAAGCCATTAGCCGCTGGGGCGTTACGCACTGGATCAACATCCCAACCATGGTCATCGATTTGTTGGCCAGTGCGCAAGCCGATCGGTACGATCTCTCCAGCCTCGTCTTCATTGGCGGCGGTGGCGCGGCGATGCCGCAGCCGATCGCCCAACGCCTGTGGGACCTCTACCAACTCCGTTACTGCGAGGCCTATGGTCTCACCGAAACCTGTGGGCCATCCCACAGCAACCCTTCGCATGCGACCCAACAACAGTGCCTTGGTATCCCATACATGGACGCCAACGCCATCGTCGTTGACCCCGAAACGCTGCGCCCCCTCCCGGTCGACGAACCCGGCGAAATTTTGATTGAAGGGCCCATGGTATTTGATGGTTACTGGGGACGGCCCGAGGCCACGCAAGCGGCATTCGTGACCGTCGACGGCGTTCGTTATTTCCGAACAGGGGATCTGGGCCGGGTTGACGCGAATGGCTATTTTTTTATGACGGACCGCCTGAAGCGCATGATCAACGTCAGCGGCTACAAGGTATGGCCCGCAGAAGTTGAAGCCATGCTGTTCCGACATCCGGCGATTGCGGAGGCCTGCGTCATCAGTGTTCCCGATGCCTACAGCGGCGAAAGTGTGCAAGCCGTCATCGTTTTACGCGAAGGGCACCGCCTGACAGAGGCTGAGCTCATTGCGTGGGCCCGTCAGGAGATGGCCGTTTACAAAGCACCGCGATCGGTCAACTTCGTTGAGCGCATTCCCAAAAGCGGCAGTGGGAAGGTGATGTGGCGCGCCATGCAAGAGGCCGCATGGCAGAAAAAGGCGGACTCAAGTCAGTGACCTCACCCGGTTCTTAATGCCCGCTTAATGTAAGCGAGACAAGATACGCATCACGTATCAACACCTCGCATAGATGGCAAACAAACTTAAACACACCATTCACCTAACGGCCCTCGTGGCGATATTCGCGGTGATGCCCGCTTTAGCCGGTGACACAACGCCGGCAGCGCAGCTCGCTCAATGGGAGACGACCGCGGGTCAGCGGGGTGACCCAACGCGCGGGCAAACATTTTTTACCCAAAAGCACGGCAAAGCATGGTCATGCGCCAGTTGCCACGGCGCCCCGCCATCAAAAACAGGGGAACACGCCGACACCGGCAAGCGCATCAAACCATTGGCGCCCGCATACAACGACACCGCATTTACAAAGCTTGCGAAGACCGAGAAGTGGTTTCGTCGCAACTGTCAGGACGTGGTCGGGCGTGAATGCAACGCGGCGGAAAAAGCCGACGTGTTGAGCTACCTCATTGGCGTTAAGTAAGGTCGGATATGTCACATAAAAAAACAAACGGGTCACTTGCCGGGTCCTTACTTTGCGTCGCGGCGATTTACCTCGGGGCCACCGCATTTGCCATGGCCGATGAGGACCACGGTCGACGGGCTGCACAGGTAATCAATAACCCGCTTTACCAGCAAGAGTGTGCGGCATGCCACACCGCTTACCCGCCGGGTATGTTGCCCGCTGCATCTTGGGGCCGCATCATGCGCAACCTTGACCAGCACTTCGGTCGCGACGCGTCGCTCGAACCTGAAGCAGTTGCCGCGCTCAGTCAATACTTGGCTCAGAACGCGGGGACATCCAGGCGTGTTCAAACAGCGCCACCTGAGGATCGCATCACGCGGTCTGATTGGTTCATTCGTGAACATCGCGAAATCTCCCCAAGTACCTGGCTCCGCGCCGGCATCAAGACGGCGGCAAACTGCGCCGCGTGTCACACCACGGCCGACAAGGGAAATTTCGATGAGGACTTTGTACGGATACCCAAGCGATGAAATCGATTTTTCTCACGTTTTCTCGCCCGTCGCCGAGCCGTCGCGTGAAAGATGCACCGACGCGGATAACCCACTGGTTGATGGCGATTTGCTTTTTTGTGGCCTACATCACATCAGAGGGTGAGACCTTTCGGTTGCTGCACGTCACGATGGGATACACCCTGTTCGGCCTCGTGGTTTTCCGTCTGCTCTACGGCATCGTTGGACCGCGCCAGGCGCGCATCGCCGCCCTTTGGCGCAAGGCCATTGGATTAAAGCAGTGGTGTGTTTTGGCATGGACTCAGCTAAGCCGGGTGACGACACCCGCGACCATCCAGTGGCATCAAGGTCGCCTCATGCTGACCCCAGCGCTCACGGTGCTCATACTCGCATTGACTGCCCCAATCACCTTGAGCGGTTACCTGACCTTCAATGCGTTTGGCGGCGATTTAGCCGAGGACTTTCTCATATCCGTGCACGAGCTCTTTGGTAACGCCCTGCTCTTCACCGTTCTGACCCACTTGGGCTGGCTCGTGGTGTCCAGTCTGATAACGCGCCGCAATGAAATCGCGCCGATGTGGCACGGCGTCATGCCAGGAGCAGGGCCTGACGTTGCCAAACACAACCATCTCTGGCTGGCCATCGCCGTCGTGCTCGGTGTGGTGAGCTACATCACGTGGGAGTGGTCTGTATCCCCCCACGGACTCATTCGGTTGTGGTGAGAACGCAAGCCTGTCGGTGTGATTAACTACGGTACGCTCTTGAGCAACCGGCGTTGCGCCAAATAGCCCAGCGAGGACAGCAGCAACATGAGCCACCCCAGGTTCAGCGCCCCATTGAGCGGGACCAAACCCACCACATAACCGCCTAAGGCACCCATCAGCTGTTGGCTAACACCCGCCACCGCCGCAGCGGTGCCCGCCAGCGCTGGTATCAACCCAACCGTGCCGGTGAGCGCTGGCGGGACCAACAAACCATGACCGAGGCCGAGCAAGATGAGTGGCAGCACCAAGGCCAAAGGTGAGGCCAGTGGCGAGAGCGCGAGCGCCACCACGAGGACCATACCGATTAGGGTTAATTTTTGCCCCCAATCCATCATCCGACGGTTGCCGAATCGCCGAATCACGCGCGAGGTGAAGAAACTCCCTGCGATATACGACATGGGAATGACCATGATGAAGAAGCCGATGCCATCAGGACCAACGCCATAACTGCCCAGTACGATGGGCGCGCCGCCCAAAAACGTATAAAACGTTGCCGTCGCCATTGCCAAGATGGCGACATACAACAAGAATGATGGCGCGCGAAACAAGGTGACATAGGCGTCAACCATGTTCCGTCCCCAATGCGGCTGCACCGTCGTCACAGGCACATGAACGGGCAACACGCGCCATGCGGCAATGAGCAGACCAATCGCCACAATCGTGACCAAAATAAAGTTCGCACGCCAGCCAAAATGCACATGCATTTGCCCCCCGATGATGGTGGCGAATGGCGGACACAAACCCATCGCCATACCCACATAAGCCATAACACGCGTGCGATCCGGGCCATCAAACAAATCTTGCACCATGGCGCGCCCGACCACCATGCCGGCCGCCGATCCGGCACCCTGCAACACACGCGCCCAAGTCAGCCAGACCAAGTCCGGGGCGACCGCCGCAACAAACGAGCCGATCATGGCAATCGATAAGCCCGCCAACAACACCTTGCGCCGACCCACTCGATCTGACAAGGGGCCATAAAACAGTTGCAGTGTGCCGTAGGTCAAGATGTAACCACTGAACGTGAGTTGCACGGCCGGTTGGGAGACGTCAAAAATCTCGCCCCACGCCTGCATCGAGGGCAAACATATGGTCATCGCCAACAACCCAAACGCCAACTGCCCCAGCAACACCGCGACAAGGCGGCCACTGGGTTGATTTTTTTCAATTTGCATGGGCCCTAATGTACCCCTTCGGTCTGGCAATTGATGCGGGCAATTGTGGTTAACATCGGATGGATGAGCCAAAGCCTTTTCTACCTGATTCTTTTGGTCGCAGTGAGCGGTTTTTTTTCGATTGCGGAGATCTCGCTGGCCGCGTCCAACCGCCTGCGACTCGCTCAGTTGGCTGAGAATGGCGACGCCAAGGCCAAGCGTGTCTTGAAGCTACACGAGCAACCCGCACGCTACTTCACAGTGGTTCAAATCGGCCTGAATTCAGTGGCGATTTTGGGTGGTGTTTTAGGCGAAGGCTATTTGTCGCCCTACGCCCTCGCGCTGTTCAGCGACGTACTCAGTGCCGATCGGGCGCAAACGGCCAGTTTCCTCACCTCGTTCGTGCTGGTGACATCGGTTTTCATCGTCTTTGCCGACTTATTCCCACGTCGCCTTGGCATGGTCAACCCCGAACGGATCGCGCTGATGGTGGTTACGCCCATGCAGTTTTTTATCTCCGCTTTCAGCCCCATCATTTGGGTCTTTAGCAACGCGACGGATGCGATTTTTAACCTGCTCAACTTACCCAAAACGCGGATCGAGCAGATCACCTCAGAGGATATTCTGGCCATGACCAAAGCCGGCGGCAAGGCTGGCATCCTGGCTCATGGCGAGCAACAGGTGATCGAGACTATTTTTGACCTGAACAACCGCACCGTCAGCAGTGCCATGACCGATCGCGATCGCATCGCTTGGTTCGACCAAGACGACACAGATGCCATCGTTCGTTCGCGCATCATCGCCGCGCCGTTTGCCACTTACCCCGTGTGCGATGGCGACATCGACCATGTGGTCAGTTACGTCGATGCGAAAGATCTCTTTCAGTTGGTACTCACCGGCCAGCCCATCAACCTGAAGGACCCGAACCTCACGTACAAACCGCTAATGATGCCCGACCAACTGAGTCTGGCGGAGGTTTTAGAAAGCTTCCGTTCGGCACAACAAGACTTTGCGTTGATCGTTAACGAGTACAGCTTGGTGGTCGGCGTGGTCACATTGAACGATGTCATGAGCACCGTTATGGGCGGCTTGGTATCAATGCAAGACGAAGCGCTGATCGTGAAACGCGACGACGGCTCTTGGCTGATGGAGGGGGTCACGCCCATCACCGATGTGGTACACGCTCTGGGTATTTCTCACCTGCCGGAAGACGATAATTTCGAGACGCTTGCGGGCTTCTTCATGGCCCACCTGCGCCGACTGCCCAAACGAACCGATGTCATCGCCTTGGCCGGCTTCAGATTTGAAGTACTCGACGTGGACAACTACCGAATTGACCAAGTGATGGTCTCAAAAATCGACAACACAGGGGGAGAAACATGAACATCAAAGGCCGATGCTACTGCGGGCAAGTGAAATTTACATTTGACGGTGAGCCCCGCGCGCACATGCTTTGCTACTGCCGAGAGTGTCAATACATCAGTGGTGGCAACCCGAATGCGGCGATGGTTTTGCCCAAAGCCAATCTGACATTTACCGAGGGTGAGCCCAAAGCCTTTGCCCGATCTGACCTCGAAACGCCTCGCACGCGGCTTTTCTGCGGTCACTGTGGCACCTCATTGGCAACGCTCAGCCCACGCTTTCCGGATGCCATCATTATGAAGGTCGGCACCTTTGACGACCCTGCTGTCTTCCAGCCAAAGGTGGCTCAGTTCCTGAAGGACAAACAGCCCTTCCACCACGTGGCAGACGGTATTGAGCAGTTTGATACGACGCCCGCAGCAAAGTGACAGAGACGGATTTTTTAGACGCGCTTTTAAGGGACAACAACCCATGACCATGACACGCAAGCCATTCATCGAATGGCTGGTCGCACTCACTCTGTCATTCGGCACCGCTGGCATCGGTGGCAGCCTCACAAAACTTGACGACTGGTACTACGGATTGGTGCAGCCGTGGTTTAAGCCGCCAGATATTCTCTTCGGCCCAGTCTGGACCGTCCTCTTCTGTTTGATGGCATGGTCAGGCGTGCTGGCGTGGCGCAGCGTGACCGCTGACCCCGTCACCACACGCGCCCGCCGGACCGTCCTATTGGCGCTATGGGCCTTCAATGGCATGGCCAACATTGGTTGGAGTGCACTGTACTTTTACCTTCAGCGTCCCAGTTGGGCGCTGGTTGAGATGCCTGTTTTGTGGCTCTCGATCTGGCTGTTGATCCGACACTTGGCACCCTACAACGTAAAGGCCGCCCGTCTGCTTTGGCCCTATCTAGCCTGGGTGAGCTTCGCAGCCGCCTTGAACGTGGCCACGGTCCTGCTCAACCCAGTTTAAGGACGCCCCCGCTCAATGCGAGCGGGCCTGTTTGGACTGTTCAGGCAACAGGCCACGCGGTCGGAACCGAATGGTGACGAGCAAGATGAGGCCCATTGTGATTAACCGCATGTGTGCCGCGCTGTCGAGCAAATGCGCGCGCAACGGACTATCGTCCGCCATACCTGAGGTCAGCAGGTTCAGCAGCGCGTACCCCATTGGCTCAGCTTCAACCCAGAAAAACCAAATCAGGAAACCACCCACGATTGAGCCAAGGTTGTTCCCCGAGCCACCCACAATCACCATCACCCAAACCAAGAA
>ENA-ORCY01000068-ORCY01000068.1-marine-metagenome-genome-assembly--contig:-NODE-68-length-82835-cov-6.595133_pt1 | contig 82835 bp, 76 predicted proteins | sample MGYA00248634_ERZ508507 | MGnify/ENA primary metagenome ERZ508507 (study PRJEB26178, sample SAMN06266269) | marine metagenome | isolation source: Columbia River Estuary | place: USA:Columbia River Estuary... | reverse complement strand
CCCATTTTAGAAATCGAATTTAAAGAAGCTCTAAAGCCGTACGAAACATTTTCAGTTCCATATCTATTTAAGCTAATTGTGTTTATGGCTGAAGATGGAGCATTCCAGTTTTCAACCGCATTGAAATATTCACTAAATAATCCGCCAGTAGCGTTATCAGATGAATTAGTTCCTACAGGATGGAAGTCTATTGCGTTGATTCCAAGCCCTAGTTGCCATTTATTGTTTTTGTCTTGAGCCAGCATAGTGCTAACTGAAAAAATCATAACAAAAACGGATAATACTTTAATTAATTTTTTCATTGAATAAATTTTTTATAATTCTGTAGTGCAAACTTAATGAATTTATAGGATATAGACGTTTAATTTTTTTTTTTAGTTCTTTGTTACGTAAACTAGGTCAACAGAGCTTTCAATGTAAACTAAAATTAAAGCCTCAACCTTGTAGCCCATTTTTTCTAAAGTTTTTTGATATTTTAAAACCTGTTGTTGATCCTTTTTTGTCTTTTCTCCTGTTTTATAATCAACTATCGCTACTCTGTTAGAATTTAAAAAAATTAGTCTGTCTGGCTTAATTATTTTTTTTGATTCAGTGAAAATTTCTTGCTCACAATAAACCCTGTTTGTTTTTGAAAAATAGCGCTTTAAGTCAGGGTGTTCAATAACTTTTTTTGAGAAATCTAAAACTTTATTTTTTATGTTTTTATCAACTGATTTTGAGTAGATTAACTCATTTTTTTCTGTAGTATAATTCTCTTGGGTTTCAATTTTAGACATAAATTCGTGAAAAACGTTCCCAAAAATAATTTTTTCACTTAAAAATTTAGTGCCTGGGCTTGGATAAATATATTTGGTTTCAAATCCCATTAAGAGCTTTGCCAAAGATTCTTTTTTAGTTTTTTCTTTCATTAACTTTTTTCCCCAAGTGTAGCTGTTAACATCGTCACTCCACTCCTTTAAACTCACTAAAAAAGACCTAATTATTTCGTTATGAGAAGCTATTGATTGTGTTTTAGGATATACAGAGATCAAATAAAGCTCATCAACTGCTCTTGTTAGAGCAACATAAAGTAAATTTAAATTGTCTAATTCTTCTTTTGACTTTATGTCATCATATTCTTTTTTGAAAGATTTGGAATATTCTCTAAAATTTTCGTTGAATGGTATTAAAAGGTTTTTTGAAAAACCTTCTTCAAAGACAGGCAGCCAATTCTTTTTTCCAAAAACTCTATGGGTTATAGAATCAACAAAAGGATAAATAACGATTGGAAACTCCAGCCCTTTTGCTTTATGGATGGTTAAAACCTTTATTGCGCTTTTAGATGACCCAGACGGGATTTTAATTTTTTTATTATTTTTTTCCCAAAAAACTAAAAAATCTTTTTCATTATTTTTTTCTTGAAAAACCTTTTCGTACACAATTTCTCGAAAAAAAAGTATGTAGGGATCCGTGTTGTTTAGATCCATTTTAAGCTCTTTTATAAACAAGTCTATAGATTCAAAAAAAGGCATTTCAAAAGCCTTGAAAGCAGGGGAAATGTTTAAGTTTTCAAGAAAATTTTCTATTTCATTATTTAAATTGTTTTTATAAAACAAAAATTGATCTGTTGGCTTGTTACAAGTTGTTAAAAACCTTATTAATATAGTTCTTGCTTCTTGATTTTTGCTATTAACTTTTAATTTAATTAAACTAATTAATTGTTTTATTTTGTCAGAGTTGTTAATTGAAAGTGAATCCTCGGATAGAACAGAAATATTGTTTTCAGTTAACCAAGACGATACTTGAGATGACTGTTTATTGTCTCTGACTAAAATTGCCATCTCTGAATCGTCAAAACCTCTATCTCTGCAGTTTTCTATCTGATATAATGTTTCTTTTAATACAGCCTCTAATTGTTCATCTCTTTTAAGGTCTTTGTTTATAAAATTAATCGAAACATGGCCGCCCAAAAAATTATTTTGCTCCTGGAAAGCCCCTTTGGAAAATATCTCTTTGTGACTTTTTGATTCAAACAACTCTGAAACATACTTAAACAGTGTGTTATTAAATTTTATTATTTCATTTCTACTTCTATAATTTTTCGGAAGGGTTTTAGTGTTTTTCTGAACAGAAAAAGGGTTTTTTTCGTTTAAAAGTAGTGATACAAATATCTTTGGATCTGCCCCTCTCCATCTGTATACCGACTGTTTTGGATCGCCAACTAAAAAAAGAGACCCACTCTCTTCGTTTTCGTGATTGGATTCAAGGGCGTGAGAAATCAATGGTATTAAGTTTTTCCATTGTAAATAAGAAGTGTCTTGAAACTCATCTATTAAATACTCATTAAACTTAACGCCTAGCTTTTCATATAAATATGGTGTAGGTTGATTTGCTATTTCATTATAAATAAGCTTATTGAATTTAGACAAAAAAAGCTCTTTATTTTCTTTTTGAATATCTTCAGAATTGGATTTCACTAATTTCAAAAGAATTGAAGGGGTTAGAGAATACGCAAAAGAATTAAGAACTTTAGTTTTAACTAATATTTCTTTTAAGTTTAAAAACAAAACAAAAAGTTCCTTTACTAAAATATTTAATTTTTCTGGGTCTAATTTTAAACAACTCTTGTTTATTATAGTGTTTTTTTCAAATAAGACTTTAATGCTATTTATCGAATTCCATGTGAAAGAGTTGTTTTTGATTGCTGTCAAAAGCTTAGGAAAAGAGTTTCTTGAAAAATCGATTTGTATTTGTTGGCTTGAAATACTTTTTTCAATATTTAATAACGTGCTCTGTTTTTTATTGGCTAGGTCGTTTAGTTTTTTTTCAATATTAAGCCTTAATGTTTTAAATTCTTTGAGAGAGCTTTTCTCTATTTGCTCAACATCACTAATTTCATTTTCTTTTAAAATAGATTGCGCAAACTCTTTAAGATCAAACTCAACGTCCCAAGATTTTCCTTCTGAAATTTTTCTTACAGAAAATTCCTTTAATAAATTGCCTATTTCTTTGTTCTTTTCTATGTTTTCAAAAACCCTTGAAACAGACTGGTGTAATATCTCCTCCGTGTCAATTATAACTTGAAAATCAGAGTCTAAATTAAGTTCTTTTGAGAATGACCTTATAATGTGATGATTAAAGCTATCTAGTGTTTCTATTTGAAAAAACGAATAATTATGCAACAAAAGATTAAGTCTTTGTTTAGACAATCTGTTTATTTGTTCACTTGAAAACTTCAACTCTTTTTTAACCTGAACAAACAATTCGGATGGGTTTATTATAATTTTTGAATCTGAAAAGCTTTTTAAAGCGTTTAAAATTCTACTTTTCATTTCCTCAGCCGCTCTATTGGTAAAGGTTAAAGCAAGTATTCTTTTAAAATAATTTTCGTCTTCAGATTTAAGAATTTTAACCAAAACTCTCAGGGTCAGAGCAAATGTTTTGCCAGAACCAGCAGAAGCGTTTATTATGTCGAACTTAGAAATCAAAAAAAAATGTTAGTTACTTGTAAAAATACATGATTATTAGTTAGTTTTATGATTCATAATTTTAATTTAAAACCATACAACATGTCATTTGAACTTCCTTTATTAAATTATAACACTAATTCTCTTGAGCCTCACATTGATACTAAAACAATGGAAATTCACCATGGAAAACATCATGCTGGATATACCAATAATCTAAACAACGCAATTAAAGGAACTGATTTAGAGAATAGTTCGATTGAAGATATTTTGACTGGTCTAGATTTAAATAATAGTGCTGTTAGAAATAACGGAGGAGGGTACTTTAACCACTCTCTTTTTTGGAACGTAATGAGTCCTAGTGGAGGTGGTGAGCCTAATGGTGAATTGGCTACTGCAATTGAGTCTTCTTTTGGAGGTTTTGAAGAATTTAAAACGCTCTTTTCTAAGGCTGCTGGAACTAGGTTTGGTTCAGGATGGGCTTGGCTTTGTGTTCATAAAGGAGGGAAACTTGAAGTTTGTTCAACGGCCAATCAAGACAATCCTTTAATGAATGGTATTGGCTGTGGTGGGTATCCTATACTTGGCTTAGATGTTTGGGAACATGCATATTACTTAAACTATCAAAATAGACGACCTGATTATGTTTCTGGGTTTTTTAATGTAATTAACTGGGAGGCTGTATCAAAAAGCTTCAACGAAAAAGTTTAATACGCTCGTTTTTTAGTGCCTTCAAAGTAGTTGACAAAAGACTGGTTAACGACTTTATTTCCTCCAGGGGTTGGGTAGTCTCCTGTAAAATACCAGTCTCCTAGATTCTTTGGGCACGCTGAGTGGAGGCTTTTTACGGTTTGGAAAATTACCTGAACCTTCGTTTTTATTTCTTTTTCTTTTAAAATTTTTGAAATTTGATTAGAAATATCTTCGTCTGTATAGCTTGCGTATATTTTTGAAACTTTGTTTTTCATTTTTGAAGAGGGAAGTTTAAGTTCTTCTAAACAATCTTTATAAGTTTCTTTAATAATGTTTTCTTTTCCTTCAGATTTAAGTAAGGATATTGCCGCTCTAAAAGCAATAAAATCTTCCATTTTCGCCATGTCTATACCATAGCAGTCAGGGTACCTAATTTGAGGGGCACTTGACACTACTAATATTTTTTTAGGGTTTAATCTGTCTAATATTTTTAAAATACTTTTTTGTAAAGTAGTTCCTCTTACAATACTATCATCAATTATTACTAGGGTGTCTGTTTCTTTTATAGAGCCATACGTTATGTCATAAACATGCGCAACTAATTCGTCTCTATTTGCATCGTCTGCAATAAATGTTCTCAGTTTAGCGTCTTTAATTGCAACTTTTTCAATTCTTGGCTTTAAAGAAAATAGTTTTTCTAAATTTTCTTTTGATATTTCTTGCTTTTCTTCCAAAAGCTTTACAATTGCTTGACTACTTATATATTTCTGAGCCTCTTGAACTAGTCCGAAAAAAGACGTTTCTGCAGTGTTTGGAATATAAGAAAAAACCGTGTTTTTTAAATCGCCTTTTATTGCGTTTAATATTTTTGGAAAAAGCAATTCTCCTAATTTTTTTCTTTCTAAATAAATTTCTTTATCACTTCCTCTAGAGAAATATATTCTTTCAAATGAACAGGCTTTTCTTTCTTTTTTTTCTAGTATGGGAATTATTGAAGTTTTACCAGATTTTTTTATAATAATGCTGTGTCCTGCCTCGAGCTCTTTAATTTCATCAAAAGCTGTATTGAAAACCGTTTGTATAACTGGTCTTTCTGAAGCAACAACAACCACTTCGTCGTTTTTAAAATAATATGCTGGCCTGATTGCAGAGGGATCTCTTAACACAAACGCGTCTCCATGGCCCAAAAGTCCTGCCATTGCATATCCACCATCCCAATCTTTAGATGCTTTTTTTAGAACCTTGCTTATTTTAAGTCTTTTTTCAATTAAAGGTGAGGCCTCTTGTTTATTAAAACCTTCTTTTTTTAAATCTTTATAAATTTTACGTACTGCATCATCCAAAAAATGTCCAATTTTTTCCATTACAGTAACGGAATCCACCTTGCTTTTCGGATGCTGGCCTAGTTTAACTAAGTTATCGAAGAGCTCTTGATTATTTGTCATGTTAAAATTTCCGGCAACAATAAGGTTTCGGTGAGTCCAGTTGTTTTGTCTTAAAAAAGGATGAACACTTTCGAGGTTGTTTTTTCCAAAAGTTCCATACCTAACGTGCCCTAACAAAAGTTCTGCTTGAAAAGGAACGTTACCATTTTTTTCATTAGAGCTTGCCATCCTTTCATTAACCCTTGTAAAAACTTCTTGTATGGGCTGTTTTGCAGAGGATCTTTCTCTAAAAATATATTTTTCACCTGGTTTAGCGTCCATTTTCACAGTTGCCAACCCTGCTCCATCTTGCCCCCTGTTGTGCTGTTTCTCCATCATTAAATACATTTTATTTGCTCCGTAAGAACTAGAGCCGTATTTTTTTTGATAAAATTTCAGGGGTTTAAGCAGTCTTATAAGAGCTATTCCACACTCGTGTTTAATTTGATCGCTCATTGATGCTTAAATGTTAAGATTAAATTTACTTAATTTTCTTTAATACCTTGTGTATTTCTTAAATTCTTTCAGGCGATTTTGAAAAGTTTCTTTGTTTAACGTTTCCATTTGAGAAGTGCCAAAACCCTCAACACAAAATGATGCCATGACTGTTCCGTGAACAACAGCAAGCTTTAAGGTTTCAAAATCTAAATCGTTTTTTTGGGATAAATATCCTGCAAAACCTCCCGCAAAAGTATCTCCAGCTCCTGTTGGATCTTTCACTTTTTTTACTGGGTAAGCTGGTGTTGTAAAAAACTCCTCTTTATTAAACAACATTGCTCCGTGTTCTCCTTTTTTTATTACTACATGCTCTGGCCCCATTTTAAGAATTTCATCCGCAGCGTTAAAAAGCGTGTCTTTTCCGGAAAGCTGTAAGGCCTCTTCATCGTTTATTATAATAATGTTTGCTTTTTCAATGACTTTCAAAAGCTCCTCAAGTGAATTGTCCATCCAAAAATTCATAGTGTCAAGAATGACACATTTATTTTTAGAAATAATTTGGTTTAGAACTGTGCTTTGAACCGCTGGATGTAAATTTCCTAAAACTATTATTTCAGAACTTGAGTCGGACGCACTAACAGAGGGGTTAAAGTCTGCCAGTACATTTAACTGTGTGTTTAAGGTATCTCTTTTATTCCAATCTTTATGATATTTTCCTTTCCAATAAAAAGTTTTTCCTTTAGATATTATTTCAATTGAATCTGTGTTTAGGCCTTTAGACCTTAGCAGGTCTAAGTATTTTTGATCAAAATCCCCGCCAACGACTGAAATAATCGAAGCCCGGGAATCAAACAAAGCTGAGCTTAGGCCTATATAAGTTGCCGCTCCTCCTAAAATTTTTCCAGAACTCTCTTTTGGTGTTTCGATTTCGTCAAATGCAACTGTTCCTACAATAAGTGTCTTTTTCAAAATAATTTATTTAAAGTTTTTTCATATCCCTCGTCAATAAAAAGAGGTTTTTTTTCTGAAGCAGTAAAAGCAAGTTTGTCGCATGTTTCATTTTGAGGGTGATTATTGTGCCCTTTTATCCACTTAAACGAAATACTGTTTAGTTCTTGCAAATTCAAAAATTCAAGCCACAAATCTACATTTTTTTTGTTTTTAAACCCGGTTGTTTTCCATTTAAAAACCCATTTTTTCTCAATTGAGTCTACTACATATTTTGAATCTGTAAAAACTGTGATTTTTAGTTTAGTTTTTTTTAGTTTTTTTAAAGCGTCGATCACTGCCAAAAGCTCCATTCTATTATTAGTTGTTTTTTGAAATCCCTTAGAATATTGTTTAGAAAAACCTGTTTTACAGTCCTCCATTACAATTCCGTATCCTCCTGGACCGGGATTCCCCCTTGATGAACCGTCGGTATAAATTATTACATCATTGTTGTTCATTTTGCTAATAGTTTTTCAATAACAACAGAATAATTAAGATGTTCTTCAGCTAAAATTTTTTCAGATAGTGAATTGGCTGTTTCAAAAGGATCTAAAAAAACTTCTTTTTGGAAGATTATTGCTCCATCATCATACTTTTCGTTGACATAGTGAATTGTTAATCCTGAGACTTTTTCTTTGTTTAACAAAACCGCTTTATGAATGTTCTGCCCATACATTCCTTTCCCCCCATAGGACGGAAGAAGAGATGGGTGAATATTTGTTATTTTGTTTTTGAAAGCAATTGTAATCTCTTTTGGTATTTTTAATAAAAACCCTGCTAATATTATTAGATCTGGGTTTCTTTTAATTAAACTTTTTAAGATTTTTTTGTTTTCAAAATCTGTTTTAGAAAACAAAACAGTTTTAATATTGAGCCTTTTAAATGTTTTCAACACCTTTGCTCCTGGATTATTACAATATAAACAATCAATATTAACATTGTCCTTTCCTTTAAAATGATCGAATATTTTAACAGCATTAGATCCTGATCCAGAAGCGAAAATGACTATGTTTTTATTATTTTTTTTCAATCTTAAAAATATTCTTTGACAAAATAACGCTTTTCTACTTCTTAATTCAACATTTAAAAGGACTCTTTTTTTTAATTTTTATAAAAAAGAGGGGATATAATGTAAAGTTTTTTATTTTTGTCGGAACTTTAAACAAAAGAATTATGTCTGATATTTCATCTAGAGTTAATGCAATTATTGTCGACAAATTAGGGGTTGACGAAAATGAAGTTGTGCCTGCGGCTAGTTTTACTAACGATTTAGGCGCTGACTCTCTTGACACAGTAGAATTAATTATGGAATTTGAAAGAGAATTTGATATTCAAATCCCCGACGACCAAGCAGAAAAAATTGCTACTGTTGGTCAAGCTGTACAGTACATCGAAAGCTCAAAATAGTCTTATGGAACTTAAGCGTGTTGTTGTTACCGGATTAGGGGCATTAACACCTATTGGTAACACTGTTTCTCAATACTGGGATGGTCTTAAGTCTGGCAAAAGCGGGGCAAATGACATTACATACTTTGATGCTTCTAATTTCAAAACTAAGTTTGCTTGCGAGCTTAAGAATTTTGATCCAGAAAACTTTATGGACAGAAAGCTGTCTAGAAAAATGGATCGATTTGCTCAATATGCTATAGTCTCTTCTGAAGAAGCAATAAAAGATTCGAGGTTGATAGAGGATGATGTTGATAAAGATAGGGTCGGAGTTATTTGGGGGGCTGGAATTGGTGGACTAGAAACTTTTCAAAATGAAGTTTTAGGATTTGCCTCAGGAAACGGAACTCCAAGGTTTAATCCATTTATGATTCCTAAAATGATTCCTGATATTGCTCCTGGGATTATTTCCATTAGAAACGGGTTTAGAGGCCCTAACTTTGCTACTGTTTCTGCATGTGCATCTTCTGCCAACGCTTTAATTGATGGCTTGAATTATATTCGTCTTGGTCATGCAGACGTTATTGTTTCTGGCGGATCTGAAGCTGGAGTTTCGATTTCTGGAATTGGAGGGTTTAACGCTCTTCATGCGCTTTCAACAAGAAATGATGACCCAACAACAGCGTCTAGGCCTTTCGACAAGGGAAGAGACGGATTTGTGCTTGGAGAAGGAGGGGGGGCTTTAATTTTAGAAGAATATGAGCATGCCAAAAAAAGAGGAGCTAAAATATATGCAGAACTTGTTGGAGGAGGGCTTTCGGCTGATGCCTATCACATGACCGCTCCACATCCTGAGGGAATTGGAGCTATTAAGGTTATGGAAAACTGTTTAAGAGACGCTAATGTTAGTTTAGAAGCTATTGATACAATAAACATGCACGGAACATCAACTCCTTTAGGAGATGTTGCTGAATCTAAAGCTCTTCATAAAGTTTTTGGAGAACATCTTTACTCTATGAACATTAACTCTACCAAATCAATGACTGGTCATCTTTTAGGCGCCGCAGGTGCTGTTGAAGCAATTTCATCAATTTTGTCAATTAACAACAGTCTTATTCCTCCTACAATAAATCACCAAACAAAAGACGAAGCAATTGACGAAAAAATTAATTTCACTTTCAACAAAGCTCAACAAAGAGAAGTTACCTACGCAATGAGTAACACTTTTGGCTTTGGAGGGCATAACGCTTGTGTGCTTTTCAAGAAGTTTGAAGATTAATATTCTTTAAAACTTTATAAAGTATTACATATTGTATATTTGAACCGTGCCTAATCATATCTTAAAACATCTTGAACCAGAAAAAGACACAAGTTATTTTGCTCTGCACTTTAACGATGAATTTTTTAAATTAATTCTTTTGCTAAATCTTCATTTATGTACGCGATTTGTTAGGACAAAAAAAGATTTAACATTTAAATCAACAAAAGCGGCTTTTATGACTTATCATTATTTTAACAAAAAGTCTGATTTAGATTTTTGGGTTTATAACAACTCGTGTAAGAGCTCAATTAAATCAAACGATTCTTTGTCTCTTTTTAAAGATTCGCAAGAGGAGTTTTTTCTAATGCCCGAAATATCTTCAGTTCAGTATATCTTAAAATGTATTGGTGATCAAAATCTTTTTTTTAATTACTTAAAAAAAATTCATTTAATAAACGAAATAGCTTCGGTTTATAAAATCCCTAAAAAAAAGTTAAAATCTAAAGAAAATTTAATATTTGAATAATATGACTTTCAATAAAACCAAAATAATAGCAACTCTTGGGCCTAGCTCTACTGAAAAATCCATGCTTAAGGCTTTGGTAAAAGAGGGTGTAAATGTGTTTCGTGTTAATTTTTCACACGCAAACCACAACGAAGTAAAACAAACTGTTTTGAACATCAGGGAAATAAGCTCAGCGCTTAATATTCATGTCGCTATTTTAGGAGATCTTCAAGGTCCTAAAATTCGTTTAGGCATAGTAAAAGATGATGTTTATATTGAAAATGGCGAAACCATCTCAATTACTACAGACGAAATAGAGTTCGGCAATTCTAGTTTAGTTTCTATAAACTATAAAGACTTTCCTAAAGACGTTTCAAAAGGAGAGAAAATTTTAGTTGATGACGGTAAATTGATTTTAAAAGTTCTTGAAACAAATAAAAAAAATTTAGTTAAAGCTGAGGTTATTCAGGGTGGTGAATTAAAGTCTAGAAAAGGAGTAAATCTTCCAAACACAAAACTTTCTTTACCTGCGCTTACCGAAAAAGATAAGGCTGACGCTGTGTTTGCAGTAAAAAATAATTTTGATTGGCTAGCTCTTTCTTTTGTTAGGTCAAAAAAAGATGTATACGAACTTGAAGAGCTAATAAGCAAAAACTCAAAAGACAAAATTCCAATTATTGCTAAAATAGAAAAACCTGAGGCTATTCTTAATCTTGACGCAATACTTCATGCGGCCGACGGATTAATGGTTGCAAGGGGAGATCTAGGATTAGAAATTCCTGCAGAAGAGGTTCCGCTTAAACAAAAGCTTATGGTTAATATGGCTAAGAAGGCTCGAAAGCCTATTATAATCGCGACCCAAATGATGGAATCTATGATCGATAGCTTAACTCCTTCCAGAGCTGAAGTAAACGATGTTGCAAATTCTGTCATGGATGGCGCTGATGCTGTTATGCTCTCTGGAGAAACATCTGTAGGACAATACCCTGTTGAAGTTATTCAAACGGTTGGTAAAATAATTAGGGGTGTTGAAAATTCTCCTTTAATTCAAGTTCCTGATACTCTTCCTGAAATACACTCAAAAAGGGTTATAACAAAAGCTGTTTGTTTTCAGGCCTGTAATATCGCTAATGAACTGGAAGCGTCTGCTATCTGTACTCTTACAAATAGCGGCTACACTGCTTGGCAAATATCTTCCTGGAGACCTTCAGCGGTGATTTTAGTTTTCACGTCAAACAAGCGTATTTTATCACAACTTTGTTTACTCTGGGGGGTTAGATGTGTTTTTTATGACAACTTTGTTAGTACCGATAAAACAGTAGAAGAAGTCAACGCGCTAGCTGTTAAAAAAGGGTTTGTAAAAAAAGGTGATCTTGTAATTAACCTTGCTGCAATGCCTGTCGTTGAGAAAGGACAAGTAAACACGCTTCGTATTTCAAGATTATAGTCAAAGTTTTCTGTATTTTTGTAATATGGAAACAACGCGACAAAAAAAAATAGGTGCAGTAATTCAACAAGATCTATCTGTAATTCTACAGAAACTTTTAAAAGAGACCTTGTCGGGGTCTGTTATTGCTTCTGTTACCAAGGTTCGTGTTTCATCTGACCTTTCTTCTGCCAAAACATACATTAGTGTTTTTCCTGTTAAAAACACTTCAATGGTATTTGATTTGTTTTCAAAGAAAAAGAGCGCAATAAGGCATTCACTTGCCTTATTGGTTAAAAATCAGGTCAGAAGGGTTCCTGAACTTTTTTTTTACAACGACGACTCGTTGGAGTATATTAATTCGATTGATAATGCTCTAAAAAAAACAGAAGATCCAATAAAAAACACCTCTCTGTTGGCCAAAAGAAAAAAAATATAAAATGGGGATTAGTTTTTTTGTTTCAAAAAAATATTTTTTTTCAAAAAACAGATTCAATATTGTAAACTTTGTAAGCCTAATTGCTTCTTTTGTTTTAGTTATAGCTTCCTGTTCTTTTTTTATTGTACTTTCTGTTTTTTCCGGTCTTAAAGATTTTGGTCTTGACTATAATAAAGCGTTTGATCCAGATATTAAAATAACAGCTCAATCGTTAAAAACATTTAAACCCACTTCAAATCAAATTGAATGGCTTTCTGACAATACAGATTCTTTTATATACTCGAAAATAATAGAAGAAAAAACCCTCCTTAGCAGTGATGGAAAAAACACCTATGGTAATCTTGTTGGTGTTGATGCAAGCTTTAGAAATGTTATCGAAATTGACAGTGTTTTGTCTGTTGGCAGGTGGATAAACGAAGACTCTAGCGAAATTGTTGTGAGCTATTTTATGGCTGACAAGCTAAATCTAGGTCTTTTTAACTATGGAGGCGAACTAAGCGTTAGTGTTCCTAACAAAAAAAACACCTCTGTTCTGGTTAAAAAACCTTTTCGTTCTTTAGGTTTCGCTCCCTCTGGAGTGTATTCCTCCTCAAACGAAAAGGATCAGCGAAATGTTTTTTCTTCTTTAGGTTCAGCACAATCTCTGTTAAATAAAGGTGCTCAAGAAATTTCGGCAATATTAATTAAGCCGCTAAAAAACCCTGATGTATTAATGCAAAAATTAAAAAAAGTTTTTAATGAAGGTTTTTATGTGAAAACAAGAGAAGAGCTTAATCCAACTTATTATAAAATGCTAAATGTGGAAAGCTTAATATTAAATATTCTGATGGCTCTTATATTGACCGTTGCTATGTTTAATTCAGTTGGCGCAATAATTATTTTAATTGTAGAAAAAAGAAAAAGCATTCAAACGCTTTTAAAAATCGGTGCCACAAAAAAACACATTCAAAACATTTTTTTTAAGCACGGCTTAATGATTTCTTTAACAGGGGGTGTTTTAGGTCTTTTGTCTGGGATTTCGTTTGTTTTTCTACAAAAAAATTATTCTTTTATAAGGCTTGCTGGAACCGAAATTCCTTACCCTGTAAGTTTTGAATTTACAAATGTGTTCTCTGTGTTTATAATTCTTTTTATTATCTGCTGTACTGGGTCTTATTTAGCCTCTAAAACAAGTCTTCAAATTAAACTGTAACAAGCAAAGACTCATTTATTTCTTCAAGTTCAGAAAATAAATTCATTAACTCTTCTGATGTTTCAAGTGTAACAAGTTTTGTTCTGTATGGTTTAAAGTCTTTTATCCCTTTAAAATAGTTAGAATAATGTCGTCTTGTTTCTAATATACCTAAACGATCGCCTTTCCATTTAATAGACATTTCAAGATGCCGTTTGGCAATATTAATCCTTTCTAAAACTGAAGGTGGTTGTGCTTTTTTTCCTGTTTTTAAAAAGGTTTTTACTTGGTTAAAAAACCAAGGATTCCCTATACTTGCTCTTCCTATCATCGCTCCGTCTAAACCGTACTCATCTCTCATGAGTTTTGCTTTTTCTGGACTGTTTACGTCTCCGTTTCCAAAAACAGGAATAAACATTCTTGGATTGTTTTTAACCTCTGCTATTGGTTTCCAATTTGCCTCTCCTTTGTACATTTGTGCCCTTGTTCGTCCGTGAATTGATATGGCTTTTGCTCCAACATCCTGAAGTCTTTCCGCAACTTCAACAATTCTTATCGAGTTTTCGTCCCAACCAAGCCTAGTTTTAATAGTGATCGGAAGTTTTGTTCTTTTACACATTTCACTTGTTAGTTTTACCATAAGGTCAATGTCTTTTAGAATTCCTGCGCCCGCCCCTTTTGAAACAACTTTTTTTACAGGGCATCCAAAATTGATGTCAATAATATCTGGGTTTACAGATTCTACAATATCTACAGACTGAAGCATTGAATCTAGGTTTGCTCCAAAAATTTGAATACCAACAGGTCTTTCTTTTTCAAAAATATCCAATTTTATTACGCTTTTGTGAGCGTTCCTTATAAGGCCCTCGCTCGAAATAAACTCTGTATATACAACGTCCGCACCTTGCTCTTTACACAATGCCCTAAAAGGAGGATCGCTTACGTCTTCCATTGGGGCTAACAATAGTGGAAAATCTGGAATTTCTATTTCACCTATCTTAATCAAAAATCTAATATTTTTATGCAAAAGTAAAATATTAATCTTAATAGACTTAAAGAGTTTATTGCATTATATTTGTGCCTTATTTATTCATAAATGGCTGAAATTAGAAATTTCTGTATTATCGCACATATTGACCATGGTAAAAGTACGCTTGCTGACAGGCTTCTTGATTTCACTGGAGCTGTTACTAGTAGAGAAAAACAAGATCAGCTTTTAGACAATATGGATATTGAAAGAGAAAGGGGTATCACGATCAAGTCTCATGCTATTCAAATGAATTATGAAAAAAATGGCGTAGACTATGTTTTAAACTTAATTGACACGCCTGGTCATGTTGATTTTTCATACGAAGTGTCAAGATCTATTGCTGCTTGCGAAGGAGCGCTTCTTATTGTCGATGCCGCTCAAAGCATTCAGGCTCAAACAATTTCGAATCTTTATTTGGCTTTGGAAAATGATCTAGAAATTATTCCTGTTCTAAATAAAATTGACCTTCCTTCTGCGAATCCAGAGGAGGTTAGTGACGATATTATTGACTTGTTAGGGTGTAAAAAAGAGGAAATTATTCATGCCTCTGCTAAAACCGGGCTTGGTATTGAAGAAATTTTAGATGCCATAATCAGCGTTGTTCCTTCTCCAAAAACAGATGACAATGCGCCTTTAAAAGCCCTTATTTTTGATTCTGTATACAACCCTTTTAGGGGGGTTGAGACTTATTTTCGTGTTTTTTCTGGAAAAATTTCTAAAGGACAAGATATTAAGTTTCTTGCTACTCAAAAAAAATACTCTGCCGACGAGGTTGGCACACTAAACCTAACTCAAACTCCAAAAAAATATATTGGAGCTGGTGATGTGGGTTATTTAATTACCGGAATTAAAAACGCAAAAGAAGTTAAAGTTGGTGACACCATAATCGACGTTGATTCAGCTGAAACCACAGGTGTTTCTGGTTTTGAAGATGTAAAGCCTATGGTTTTTGCTGGTATATACCCAGTAGACACCGAAGATTATGAAGAGTTGCGGTCCTCAATGGACAAGCTTCAGTTAAATGACGCTTCATTGGTTTACACTCCAGAAAGTTCTTCTGCTCTTGGTTTTGGCTTTAGATGCGGCTTTTTAGGAATGCTTCATTTGGAAATAATTCAAGAAAGGCTTGAAAGAGAGTTTAATATGTCTGTAATTACGACTGTTCCCAACGTGTCTTACAACGCGTATACAAGAAAGGATGCTAAAACACCAATACTTGTAAACAACCCTACTGATTTGCCTGACCCTTCAAGTTTAGAAAGAGTTGAAGAGCCTTTTATCAAAGCCACTATAATTACAAAATCTGATTACGTGGGTAATGTTATGAGTTTGTGTATAGAAAAAAGAGGGGAAATAAAAAACCAAACGTATTTAACAACTCAAAGAGTTGAGCTTATATTCGACATGCCGTTAGCTGAGATTGTTTTCGATTTTTATGATAGGCTTAAGACCGTTTCTAAAGGATACGCGTCTTTTGACTACTCGCCAATAGGCATGAGAAAATCAAAACTTGTTAAAGTTGACTTGTTATTAAACGGTAGCTCTGTTGATGCGCTTTCTTCTTTAATTCATGCAGACAACGCTTACTCTATAGGAAAGAAAATGTGTGAAAAATTACGACAATTAATTCCTCGACAGCAATTTGATATTCCGATACAAGCCGCGATTGGTGCTAAAATTATTTCCAGAGAGACTATAAAGGCTGTAAGAAAAGATGTAACGGCCAAATGTTATGGTGGAGATATCAGCAGAAAAAGAAAACTTCTTGAAAGACAAAAGAAAGGTAAAAAGAAGATGAGACAGATAGGTAGTGTTGAAATCCCTCAAGAAGCGTTTTTGGCTGTTTTAAAGCTAAACGATTAAGAAAAAAAAGAAAGTCAAATCAATTGTCTTTACTCAATTCTATATTTTAATTAAACTTCCCTGCTTGTTTATAGGAATTATGCTTAAAAACATTATTTTTATTTAAATGAAAAAATTAAACAGAAGCCTTTCTTTGCCATATGTAATTGCTATTAGTGTTGGAGGAATGCTTGGTAGTGGAATTTTTGTGTTGCCTGGTTTTGCTTCCGGAATAACCGGCTCTTCGGTCTGGTTGGCGTATCTTCTTGGTGCGCTTTGTGTTTTGCCCGCAGCCCTTTCTAAATCTGAGCTAGCTACAGCAATGCCATCTTCTGGGGGTACTTATGTTTATATAGAGCGTGCTTTTGGCCCTTTATTTGGAACTATTTCTGGAATTGGGCTCTGGTTGTCTTTGCTTTTAAAAAGTTCTTTTGCTTTAATCGGTCTGGGCGCATATCTGGCTGTTCTAACAAGTGTAGATGACGGAATGACTCGATTAGTTGCTTTGGGTTTTTTGGTGTTTATTTTTTTTCTAAACGTTTTTGGTGTTAAAAAAGTAGGTAAAGTTCAGCTTGTTATTGTTGTCATAAGCCTTATTTGCTTAGCTGCACTATTTTTTCTTGGGTTTTCATCTGTTGACGACACTTATTTGAAGCCTTTTTTAAAGGATGGAAACATTGGATTAATCTCTGCTGTTGCTTTTGTTTATCTATCTTATTCTGGGGTTATTAAAATTGCTGCGATTGCTGGGGAAATTAAAAATCCAGATAAAAACCTCCCTTTAGCAATGATTCTCTCATTGTTGTTTATCGCTGGCGTCTATGTTTTTATTTCTTTTGTTTTGGTTGGAAATGTTGATCCAAATGCGCTTTCTGTAGACTTAAGGCCTATCCATACTTTGTCGGAATTAATTGGGGGAACATATTTTGGGTATGGTGTTGCTTGTGTTGGTGTTTTAACCCTTATGTCTGGTGCCAACTCTGGCGTATTGGCTTCATCAAGATTTCCTTTTGCAATGGCAAGGGATCTTTTAGTTCCTTCTTTCTTTTCAAAAATTCACTCTAAATATTTAACGCCTGTAGCCTCTATTTTGTTCACCTGTATTGTTATGGCTTTTGTTATTTGGTTTTTAGATGTTGTTAAAATAGCTAAGCTTGCAAGTGCTTTTATGGTTATGATGTTTGTTTCGGTAAATCTTTGTGTTATAATTCTTAGGGAAACTTCTGCTCAGTGGTACAAGCCTTCGTATAAATCTCCTTTATACCCCTTTTTACAGCTTTTTGGCATTTTTAGCGGAATAGTTTTGCTATTTCTTTTAGGCTTAGTTCCATTTATATCAATATTAGTTATTTCTGCTATTGGCTTTATTGTGTACTTAATAATTGGTAAAAGAGCAACAAGAACTGGTGTTTTAACCAACTACGGGCATATTCCTGCTTTGTTTTTGTTTTATAAAAAAGACGCTCCCCAGAGAAGTTTACCGTTAACTCTAAAAAAAACAGCAAACTCTAGTTTAGCATCAAACGCAGGCACTATTGTCCCGTTTCTAGGAAACGAAAAATCTGAAGAAATGCTTACAGAAATTGCTTGTGCAATTAATATAAAAAGTTCTGTTCAAGCCGTTAATATAACCGAAGTTCCTAATCAGACTTTTTTAGAGGCAATAAATAACGACACTCCAAAGGTTTTGTCAATTAAAAGGCGGCTTAAAAGGCTTGCTGAGGTTCGTAAACAAGAAGTTGTTTTTGAGTCTTTAGTTACTCATGAGGTTTCTAACACTGTCGCTTTGCTTAGTGGACAAGCGAATTGTGATTGGCTTGTGATGGGTTGGAACGGAAGAGCTCATAGCGGTATTTTAGTTCGAAACCCAATAGGCTGGCTATTAACAAACGTCAACTCTAACCTTGCTCTTTTTAAAGACAACGGGGTTAAAAACATTAGCAAGGTCCTTATTGCGTTAAGGCCTGGAAGAAAAGATAAAAACTTTTTAGCTGTTGCTGAAAGAATTTGCTCTTTTTACGGAGCAACCCTTTCTCTTTTGCATATTGTTCCTCCTTCTTTTTCTAAGGCTCTGTCAAAAAAAATGGAGACAAAGTCCAGCGCATTGCTTTCTGCTTTAAAGATTAAGACTGAACTTAGAATTGTCGAAAGCGAAGATCCTGTTGAATCTCTCTCTTCTATTTCATCAGAATATGATTTGTTAATTTTAGGAAGTCCAGAAAAAGACGGGTGGATAAATTTACTGCTGGGTGGAGGTAAAGATAAGTTTACAGAAAATTCTGCTTGCTCAGTACTAAGACTAACTATGAAAAATTAATTGTGAAAATATATCCTATTGAGGCTGGTAATTTTAAACTTGATGGAGGCGCTATGTTTGGTGTTGTTCCTAAAAACTTGTGGCAAAAAACCAATCCTGCTGACTCTAATAATTTAATTGATATTGCTTCAAGGTGCATGTTAATTGAGGAGGGCGACAAGCTTGTGTTAATTGATGCTGGAATGGGAAATAAACAGTCAGAAAAATTTTATAGCTATTACTACAGGTGGGGAGGAAATGATTTAGTTTCTTCTATTAATGCTGCGGGGTTTTCATGTGACCAGATAACCGACGTGTTTTTCACTCATCTTCATTTTGACCACTGCGGAGGCGGTACGGTTTGGGACGTTAAAAAATCTTTTAACAAGCCTTTGTTTAAAAATGCAAAATATTGGAGCTCACAATCTCATTGGGACTGGGCAACAAAAAACCCTAACCCAAGAGAAAAGGCTTCGTTTTTAAAAGAAAACCTTGATCCAATAAAATCTTCTGGCGCGCTTTCTTTTGTTTCAGAACACGAAAAAGGGTTTGAATTCAAAAAAAGCCTGGGTTTTGAAGTTTTGTACGTAAACGGTCACACAGAAAAACAAATGATTCCAAAAATTCTTTACAAAAACAAGCCTCTTGTTTTTGCGGCTGACCTACTGCCTACTGCTGGGCATATCCCTGTTCCGTATGTAATGGGTTACGACGTAAGGCCGTTAATTACAATGGGGGAAAAAGAGCTTTTTCTAAAAGAGGCTGTTGAAAAAAACTATTATTTGTTTTTAGAGCACGACCCAAACAATGAGGTCATTACTTTAAAAAACACAGAAAAAGGCATTAGAATAGACAAGTCTTTTTCTTTTAACGAATTATTTAACTAATGCATATGAAATCTGTTTTTTATTTATTTGTTTTTACACCGTTTTTGTTGTTTTCTCAGTCTAACTGGCAACAAAACGCTGATTATAAAATGTCTGTTGATGTTAATGTTAAGACATTTGCGTTTAAAGGAAGCCAAGAAATTGTATACACCAACAACTCTCCTGACACCATAACAAAAGTTTACTATCATTTATATTTTAATGCCTTTAAGCCTGGTAGCCAAATGGATGTTCGGTCGCTTAACATTAGTGACCCTGACAGAAGAGTTAAGGATCGTATCAGTAAACTAACAAAAAGTGAAGAAGGAAATTTGTCTGTTTTTGAGCTAAAGCAAGATGGTAAAGAGTTGGTTTTTGAACAACAAGAAACTGTTTTATTGGCTCGATTAAACAAGGTGTTGTTGCCTGGAAAAAAAACAAAATTAACATTACTGTTTAACGGGGTTGTTCCTAAACAAATTCGAAGGTCTGGAAGAAACAACAAAGACGGGGTTGCGCTTTCAATGACGCAGTGGTTTCCTAAACTTGCAGAATACGATTTTGAGGGGTGGCACCCTAACCCGTACATTGCTAGAGAATTTCATGGTGTTTGGGGAAATTATGACGTGAAAATAACACTTGACAAAAATTACATTTTAGGAGGAACAGGGTATCTACAAAACCCGAACGAGATTGGTTACGGTTATCAGTCTAAAAATAAAACAGTTGATCATTCTAAAAAAGAAAAATTAACATGGCATTTTTATGCCCCTAATGTACACGACTTCACGTGGGCTGCTGATCCTGAGTTTTATCATGACGTGGTTAAAGGGCCTAACGATGTTGATTTACATTTTTTATATAAAACTAATTTAGAAAACTGGAAAAAACTTCAACCTCACAGTGTAGGACTTATGAAGTATTTTAACGAAAACATTGGAGAGTATCCATGGAAACAGTATTCTATTATTCAAGGGGGTGATGGTGGTATGGAATACGCCATGTCTACTCTTATAACCGGGGGAGAACAGTACTCTAGACTGCTAGGAACTACCTCTCATGAAATGGCTCATGCTTGGTTTCAGCATATTTTGGCCAATAATGAAGCAAAGCATCCGTGGATGGACGAGGGGTTTGCGTCTTACATTGATGTTTTGGCTGAAAACACTGTTTTGGGCAAAAACCCTGACAACCCTTTTAAAGGATCTTACAACAGCTATCGTAGATTGGCAAACTCTGGCGTTGAACAGCCTCAAACCACTCATTCTGACAGATACAATTATAATTTTGCCTACAGTGTTTCGGCCTACAGCAAGGGCGCTGTTTTTTTGGCTCAGCTAGGCTATATAGTTGGTCCAAAAACATTAAAGAATATTATTAAAAGATATTTTAATGAGTTTAAGTTTAAACACCCTAATCCTAACGATTTCAAAAGGGTTGCTGAAAAGGTTTCGGACATAGAGCTTGAGTGGTATCTAAACGACTGGACAAAAACTACTGAAAAAATTGATTATGGAGTTAAATATCAAGACGGAAACGCTATTCTAGAGAGAAAGGGTTTAATACCCATGCCTATTGAGCTTGTTGTTACTTTTGTTGATGAAACAAAACAGTTTTTTTATATTCCAATTGATCTTATGAGGGGTGTTAAAAAAGAATTACATTCTGATTTTAAAACTCTTCCTGCATGGGGCTGGGCGTCTCCTTTTTATTCAATTCCTTTAGAAAAAGAAATTTTAAAAATTGAGATAGACCCCTCTGGGCTTTTGGCCGATGTTGATATGGAAAATAATATTTATAAACTCTAAATGTTTCTTTTTAAAAAACAAAACTCTTTAAAAAGTAAAAAAGAAATAGAACTTCTTTTCAAATCAGGCTCTTCGTGTTCTGTGGGTTTCTTAAGAACAATTTATTTGTCTGGTGATTCCGCTTTAAAGATTGGTGTTTCTGTTCCTAAAAAACTTGTTCCGTTGGCGGTTAAAAGAAACTTAATAAAAAGAAGGGTAAAAGAACAAATAAAAAACATGCCAAACGCAGTGTTAGAAAACAAAAAAGGCTCTCTTTTTGTTTTGTTTCAAGGGAAAAAAGAAGTTTCTTCTAAAGATATTTATGAGTGTTTAAATAGTTTGTTTTCAAAGACATTCCATTGAAACGTGTGGTATTCCGTCTTCTAAATACTCTTCGCCTTTTGTTTTAAAACCGTGTTTAGCATAAAACTTTTTTAAATGGGCTTGTGCTGATATTTTAACTTTTTTATTGCCGTATTCTTTTTTTATAATTTTCAATGATTCTTTAACAAGGTCATCTCCTATCCCTAAACCTCTTTTTTCTTTTTTAATGATTGCCCTTCCAAAAGAAGTTTCTTTGAAGTAGTTTCCTTCATTAAATATTCTAGAATATGCTATTAATTCATTGTTTATATATCCTAACAAATGTATTGCTTGTTGGTCTTTATTGTCTATGTCTTGATAAACACAGTCTTGTTCCACCACAAACACTTCAGACCTTAATCTTAAAATACCGTAAAGCTCTTTTAAACTAATTTCTGTCCACTTTTTATTTATCCAAGTCGGTTTCATTTAGGAATTTTGTTTACTCGAGTTTCGTGCCTTCCCCCTTCAAAACTTGTGTTTAAAAAAGAATTTACCATCTCTTTAGCTTCGTTTAAACTTACAAACCTTGACGGAATGCTTAAAATATTTGCGTTGTTGTGTGTTCTTGACAATGTTGCTATTTCTTTACTCCAACATAAAGCTGATCTTATTTTTTGGTGTTTGTTTGCTGTCATATTAGCTCCATTACCACTACCACAAATAATTATTCCAAAATCGACTTCGTTGTTTTCAACTTGAGAGGCAACAGGGTGAATGTGATCTGGATAATCTACACTTTTATCATCGTCTGTTCCGTGATTATTAATAACATGGTTATCTTCTAATAACATTTTTTGTATTTCTTTTTTATATTCTGTTCCTGCGTGATCGTTGCCAATAGCTATTTTCATTTGTTGATAATTAGTTCATTAGTTGTTCACTTGTTTTCACAACACTTATAAAAACGTTGTTTCTTAAATTTAAATATCTTTTGTTATTATTTATCTTCATTTAGTAAACATTATTTTTATAATTATTAACAATTTATTTTTTTAAAGTTGTAAACATTTGTTTTTTCAACAGATGTTAACATTTATTATATTAACAGTAAATCTTTTTTATAAAAAATTGTATAACCTGTTTATTTCTTTAGCCTCTTTTCTAAATTTATTTATTTATTGTACAAGTTAACACGCTATAATAATAACCATATATTTTTAAAAATCTATTTATTATAATTATATAAATGTTAACTATTAATTAATCTTTGAAAATTATTAAAGATTATATTTGATTTATAATGTCAAAGAAAAAAACCAACTCCTATAATTCGTCTATTATTCAAATTTTTAAATCTAGTTCAAATAAACAGAAATTAAATTTCAGACAAATTAAAAGTAGATTAAAAGAAAAAAACATAATACTAATAAAAAAAGCTTTAGAATCTTTAGTAAATAAAGGAGTATTAAATCAAGTAAACCCAGGTAGCTATGTTTTAGTTCAAAACAAAACAGTTATAGGAACTGTTGATAAAACAAATAAAGGATCAGGTTATTTAATAGTTGAGAATAACGATAAAGATTTTTATATTTCTGAAAAAAACACAAAAAACTCATTAAATGGAGATACAGTTGAATGTGTTAAAATTTCTAATAGAGAAGTTGAGGTTGTAAGAATTATTAAAAGAAAGAAAAATAGATATGTTGGTGTTGTTTTTACTGAAAACAATCAAAAATATATAGATTATAACTCTAATAAAGATAAAGTTGTTTTTTTCTGTAATAATAAAAACATTAATAACGACGATATCATTGTTTTTGAAATTTACAATTGGGAAAAGGCAGTTCCTGAAGCAAAAATTATAAAAACATTAGGGAAAAAAGGAAATGTAAATAATGAAATACATGCAATTTTAGAAGAGTTTGAATTACCTTACGAATTTGAAGACAACCTTATTAAAGAAGCACAATTATTAAAAAACTTACAAAATTCAAAAGAAGAAGAAAAAAGAAAAAACCTTAAAAACACAACTACTTTTACAATAGATCCAGCAGACGCAAAAGACTTCGATGATGCTATTTCTGTAAATAAAATAAATAACGACACCATAGAAATTGGCGTACATATTGCGGATGTTTCCCATTTTTTAAAAGAAAATTCTATCCTTGATAAAGAAGCAGAAAAAAGAGCCACCTCTGTTTATTTAGTAGACAGGGTTGTCCCAATGCTTCCAGAGGAAATATCAAACAACCTATGTTCTTTAAACCCACGTGAAGATAAATACGCTTTTTCAGCTGTTTTTACTTTCAAAAACAATAAAATAATAAAAGAATGGTTTGGAAAAACAGTGATTAATTCAAACGAAAGACTTTCTTATAAAGAGGCTCAATTTATTATAGACAACAACACAAAAACAATCCCGGCAGAAATTTCTTTAAATAACAAGAAAAAAGAAATAAACAAAGAAGTAGAAGGGGCAATATATATAATTAATAAAATAGCTAAAAAATTAAGAGAAGAAAGACACGCAAAAGGCTCAATTTCATTTAATAAAAAAGAAGTTAAATTTGTTTTAGACAAAGACAAAGAACCGGTAAAAACAATCATAAAAGAATCTTTAGACGCTAATAAGTTGATTGAAGAGTTTATGCTTTTAGCAAACAAAAAAGTAGCAAATCTTTTTGTTAAACATAAAAAAGGCTTGTTTAGAATTCATGATTATCCTGACGATCAAAAGATAATTACTTTAGAAAGAATTATTAAAAAACTAGGATATAAGCAAAATTTACGCAACGCAAAAAACATCAATAATGAACTAAACGCTTTATTAAAGGAAACCGAAAGCTCGCCGGAAAAAAATTTAATAGACACTTTAGTAATAAGAAGCATGAGTAAAGCCAAATATTCCACTAAAAACATTGGTCATTTTGGACTTTCCTTTGATAAATACACACATTTTACCTCCCCTATAAGAAGATATCCGGATGTTTTGGTTCACAGAGAGCTTGAAAGAATTCTTTCAAATAGTAATAAGAATCAAAACTTAGAAAGTCTATGTTTGCACTGCTCCTCAAGAGAAGAAGTTGCTGTCAAAGCAGAAAGATCTTCAATTAAATTTATGCAGGTTAAATTCATGTCTAAAAAAATAAATAAAACTTTCGAGGGGGTTATTTCAGGAATAAACGATAGAGGGGTTTTTGTTGAAGCTGTAGAAAATAAATGTGAAGGATTTATTAGAATAAAAGACATTCCTGGAGATTATTTTAATTTTTTAGAAAACGAGATGTTGCTTTTAGGAAGGCACACCAAAGAAGAGTACAGGTTGGGCGACAAGGTTTTAATTAAAGTAGAGGCTGTTAATCAATCAAAAAAACAAATTGATTTTTCGTTGTTAGAAAAAATGTAATTTTATTAAACAATAAGAACCATGGATTTATGAAGAAAATAATCTTTTTACTACTCTCTCAGATAGTTTTTTCGCAAGTTGAAAAAAACATTGGTGATTTTCAAGAGCTTAAAGTATTAGATGGGATAAATGTAGTTTTAGAAAAAGCTACAGAAAATAATATTAAAATATCAGGAGACAACACTGAAAACGTTGTGGTTATAAACAAATCCGGCACATTAATATTGAGAATGCAACTTGTTAAAAAACTTAAAGGACAAAACACGGTTATAAAATTAAAGCACAAAAGCAGAATTTTTTTGGTTGAAGCAAAACAGTCTGCAACAATTATTTCAAAAGACACCCTTAAACAATCAACAATGTATTTAAAAGCCGCTTCCGGCGGTCAAATAGAGCTAAATCTTGAAACTGAAAAAACAACAGCTAATGTCAACAGTGGGGGTGTAATAAATATTAAAGGAACAACGTTTTCTTTTCAGGCATCAGCAAAGTCGGGAGGAGTAATAAAGGCAAATAAGTTACTATCAAGCCAAACAGAAGTTAAAGCATCTTCGGGAGGGTCTTGCAAGGCACATGCTAGAGATATTTTTGAAGCGAACGCTTCTTTGGGAGGGGCTATAGATGTTTTTGGTGCGCCCAAAACACTAAACCAAACAATTTCTCTTGGCGGAAACATAACAGAAATAAAGAAAAATGACTGATTTTCTTCCGGCAATTTTTCTAGGAATTATACTGTCTTTTACAATAGGCCCAGTTTTTTTTACTATTCTTGAAATTAGCGTCAGTAAAGGATTTAAGGCAGCCGTGTTTTTTAACATTGGAGTTGTTTTTTCTGAAATCGTTTTTTTTGCAATTGCTTACGCAAGCACAAGTAGCCTTCTAGAATCAATACAAGAAAACCCGTCCTGGAAGGTTCTAGGGGGTGTTTTGCTTTCTTTCTATGCAGGAATAACACTTTTAAGCATGTATCAGAACAAGGATGATGTTGACCAATATAGTTTTAACCCCAAATCTGAATCGCCTAATGTTATAAAAAACATGATAAGAGGTTTTTTGTTAAATATTATAAATTTTGCGGTTTTAGTTTTTTGGATTTTAGTAGTGGCTAATTATGGCCCGGGCTTTCAGGACACAGACTATAAAATGGTGATGTTTTTCTTGGCCATTGTAGGAACATATTTTTCTATTGACCTAGGTAAAATATATTTAGCTCAGCAGCTAAAAAACTATCTAACAAAAGAAATTATTGTTAAAATAAAACTGGCTGTAAATGTTATTATTTTAATAATCGGGCTGGTTCTAATCTTTAAAGGTTTTTTAGAATAAAAAAACCCCTTATAAAAGAGGTTTTTTGAGGCACCGAGCGGATTCGAACCGCTGTACAAGCTTTTGCAGAGCTCTGCCTAGCCACTCGGCCACAGTGCCAATGATGCGCAAAAATACACTTTTTTAAAATTTAGAATCTTTTTTTTGTTTTAATTTTACAGAGACACCCTCAACATCTCCGTTTATTGGAGGACAAACCTTTGTTATTGTCACTGTGCTTTCAGTAACCCTAGGCTCTAGACTAAAAACACTTTTATTTATTCTATTGGCCACTGTTTCTAATAGTTTAGAAGGTTTAGACATTTCTTTTTTTATTATTTGATTTAGCAAAACATAATCAACCGTATCAGTTAGTTTATCTGAAAGAGCGCTTTTTTTCAAAGAAGCCTTAACTTTTAAATTAACCACATAATCACTTCCAATAAGACTTTCTTCTTTGAGACATCCGTGAAACGAATAGCAACGAACGTTTTTAAGTATAATTTTTCCCATATAAACAAAGATAGTTTAAACAAAGAAAAAGACTAAGGAATTATTTAACTTTGCTTTTTTTGTCAATTGAAAGAATCTAAAAACTTTATCGAAACTCTTATCGACCAAGACCTTTCACAAGGTCTTAGTGAGTCAGATCTTAAGTTTAGGTTTCCACCTGAGCCAAACGGTTTTTTACATATAGGCCACGTGAAGGCTATTTGGATTAATTTTACATTAGCCAAAAAGTATAAAGCGCCTGTGGTTTTGCGTTTTGACGATACAAATCCAGAAAAAGAAGAACAACAATATATTGATGCGATTAAAAAGGACATTTCTTGGTTGGGCTACAAATGGAATGAAGAAAGGTTCGCGTCCGACTACTTTAATCAGCTTTATTTATGGGCGGTAGATTTAATATCAAACAATAAAGCATATGTTGACACTCAGTCATCTTCTGAAATTGCAGAACAAAAAGGAACGCCAACAAGCGTAGGGTCAAACAGTCCTTACAGAGAAAGGTCTGTCCAAGAAAACCTAAGGTTGTTTCAAGAAATGAAAGAGGGAGCACATAGTGAGGGCAAACATGTTTTGCGCGCAAAAATCAGCATGAGCGCTAACAATATGCTTTTAAGAGACCCTGTTCTTTACAGGGTAATAAAAAAAGAACATCCCAGGACCAAGGCTAGTTGGGTAATTTACCCTATGTACGATTGGGCCCATGGAGAATCAGATTATATTGAACACATTTCACATTCGTTGTGTACTCTAGAATTCAAACCACACAGAGAGTTGTACAATTGGTTTTTAAAACAAATTGCTCAACCCGACAGTTTAAAACCAAAACAAAGAGAATTTGCCAGACTCAATCTAAGCCACACGATTACCTCTAAAAGAAAACTAATGTTTCTTGTTAAATCAGGTATTGTTGACGGCTGGGACGACCCAAGAATGCCAACAATATCTGGACTTAGGCGAAGGGGTTACCCCCCTACTGCACTTCGAGAGTTTGTTAGACTTGCAGGGGTGGCAAAAAGAGAAAACATTATTGAGGCCTCTTTGTTAGAATATTGTGCTCGTGAAGAGCTCAACAAAACATCTAACAGAGTTATGGTTGTATTAGATCCTTTAAAGCTAACAATTACAAATTACCCTAGCGACACTGATGAAATTGTTTTTTCAGAAAACAATCCCGAAGACCCAAGTTCAGGGGAAAGGGAGTTGCCTTTTGGAAAAGAACTTTATATCGAAAAAGAAGATTTTAAACCTGAGGCTAATAGAAAGTTTTTTAGACTCACTGTGGGTAAAGAGGTTAGGTTAAAAAGCGCATATATTATAAAAGCAAATGAGGTTGTTTTTGATGAGAACAATAATATTACTGAGGTTTTGTGTACTTACGACCCAAAAAGCAAAAGCGGTTCTGGTTCAGAGGAAAGCCAAAGAAAAGTTAAAGGCACCCTTCATTGGGTTTCCAAAAAAGCTTCAATAGACATTAAAGTAAATGAATACGATAGGCTTTTTGAACACCCAAGTCCAGCTAGTTCACAAAACGAAGAAGAGCTTTTAAAAATGATAAACCCCAACTCTTCAAAAACCAGTATTGCAAAAGCAGAACCAAGTTTGTTAAAAGCTATAAAAGGAGATTGTTTTCAGTTTCAAAGAAAAGGGTATTTCATTGTTGACAGCAACGAAACCCCTTTAATTGTTTTTAACAAAACAGTTGGTTTAAGAGACAACTGGAAGAAATAAATGTATTATTTATTTTTTTCTTGTTCTTTTTTAATCGCAGCCTTTTTCATTTCTTCTCCAATCTGATTGCTCGCCGTAAAAGACGCCACCATATTGTTTAGCATTTCTGATCCAGCTTGAGGAGAATTAGGCATTAAAATTAAATTACTGTTCGTTGCCCCCCCAACCGATTGCAGTGTGTCATAGTGCTGGGTAACAACAATAAGCGCAGAAGCTTCTTGAGAATTAATATCCACTCCGTTTAATACTTTTACAGAATCTTCAAGCCCTCTAGCAATCTCTCTTCTTTGATCTGCGATACCTTGACCTTGTAGCCTTTTACTTTCAGCCTCAGCTTTAGCTCTTTCAACTATTAATATCCTTTGAGCGTCTCCTTCAAATTGAGCAGCTACTTTTTCTCTTTCAGAAGCGTTAATTCTGTTCATAGATTCTTTAACTTGACCGTCTGGATCGATATCTGTAACTAAAGTTTTAATAATGTCAAAACCGTAGTTTTTCATAGCTTCGTTTAGCTCGCCTTTTACAGCAATAGCAACATCGTCTTTTTTCTCAAAAACATCATCAAGAATCATTTTAGGAACCTCAGCCCTAACAACATCAAACACGTAGGAGGTGATTTGATCGTGGGGATAATCTAGTTTGTAGAAAGCATCATAAACCTTGTCTTTTATTACCATAAACTGTACAGAAACCTTGATTTTTACAAAAACATCATCTTTGGTCTTGGTTTCCACCACCACATCAAGCTGTTGAATTCTTAAACTAAGTCGACCAGCCACCCGGTCTATTATTGGAATTTTTAACTGAAGACCAGATTGGCGAATACTAGTAAATTTTCCGAATCTTTCTATAATAGCTGCAGACTGTTGTTTAACTACAAAAAAAGTTCCAAAAAGAATAACTAAAGACAAAATAACAATTAAGGGAATGTAAAAAATCATATATATATTAAATTTTAGGGTTAGCCTATAAGGTACGAAAAATTAGCATCAAAAGAAAGCTTCTTTAAAGAATGTTTTAGTCTTCTAAACTGTTCAAAGCGTCTTCTAACAGCGCTATTCTTTTAAGCGAAGTCTCTTTTCCTAAAAGAGAAATAAGCTGAAAAAGGTCAGGTCCAGTTAGCTCTCCAACTATTGAAAGCCTAAACAAACCCATTACTTTTCCAAAACTCCACTCTTTTTGGTTAACCAACAATTCTAAACGAGGTTTGAGTTCTAATAAATTTTCGGCTGAATCAATCAAGCCAGCAATTCCGCGTAATATTTCGCTGTAATTAGCTTTTTTTAGTTTTTTAATATGTTTCTCTGTATAATTTTTAGGAGACCTAAAGAAAAAACCAGACACATCAGAGATGTCATTTAAACTGTTTAGTCTAGGCTTGATAAGCTCCGCTATTCTGTCAAGCATCTCATCAGTTTGATTACTTAAATCTTGAGAAAACTCTTTTTTAAGAAGATTTACAATTAAACTGTTTTCTGTTTTTTGAATATGCCCGTGGTTAAACCAGTTGTTTTTTTCTGGGTCGAATCTTGCGCCTGATTTATTTAATCCTTCTAAGGAAAAAGATTCTATTAATTCATCCATATTGAACAATTCTTTTTCTGTTCCCGGATTCCAGCCTAGAAGACTAAGAAAGTTTACGACTGACTCAGGTAAAAAGCCGTGTTCCTTGTACCCTTTAATAGAGCCTTCACTACCCCAACGTATTGCAAACACCGGAAAACCAAACTTGTCTCCATCCCTTTTAGAAAGCTTCCCTTTGCCTTCGGGCTTAAGAATTAAAGGTAGGTGAACAAATTTAGGCCTCACTTCCCATCCAAAAGCATCATACAAAAGCCAGTGCAGCGGCAAAGACGGAAGCCACTCCTCTCCTCTTATAACATGTGAAATTTCCATTTCATAATCGTCCACCACGTTAGCAAAATGATAAGTTGGCATCCCGTCACTTTTGAAAAGAATTTTATCGTCAATCGTTTTTGTCGACACACGAACAACACCCCTTAGCTCATCCCTACAAACAACCTCTTGTTCAACAGGTGTTTTAAATCTAATTACATACTCCTCTCCGCTATTTAAAAGCTTATTAGTCTCTTCAACAGATAATGAAAGCGAGTTGTTAAGTTTTTTTCTATTATGGGCATTGTACATAAAAGTTTTACCCTTTTTTTCATGATCTTTTCTGTGAAAATCTAACTCTTCTTTTTTATCAAAAGCATAATATGCATGACCTTTTTTTAAAAGCTCTTGTATTTTCAAATTATAAAACTCTTTTCTTTCGCTTTGTCTGTATGGGCCGTAAGAGCCCTTGTTTTCCGGCCCCTCGTCAATATTTAGTCCACACCATTTTAATGAGTCCATAATGTGTTTCTCACTACCATCAACATATCTGTTTTGATCCGTGTCTTCAACTCTAACAATAAAGTCACCTCCGTTTTTTTTTGCAAACAAATAATTAAACAAAGCTGTTCTTAGCCCTCCAATATGAAGCGGGCCTGTTGGGCTTGGGGCAAAACGGACTCGAACTTTTTTAGTCATTTTTAATTTTTTCACAAAAGTACATTGTTGTTTAAACTTTTCATCCTTTTTCTAGGATCATTTCTTTAGGGATGCGATCATTCATTATTTTAAACCACAAAGGAGGTATAAAGCTAATTAATATTGAAGCAGGGTAGCCAAAAGGCAGCTGTGGGCTTTCTTTAAAACGATCTAAAATCTGATATTTTTTTCCAGATTTAAAATGATGGTCGCTGTGTCTAGTAAGCTCATAAAGAATTATTCTGCCAATATTGTGATCTGAATTCCAAGAATGTATTTCTTTTACTCTTTCGTACCTTCCAGATGAAAGTTTTTTTCTTCTTAACCCATAGTGTTCAATATAATTTATGGTTTCAAGAAACAAAAAAGATACTACTCCTATCGCTATGGCAAAAAGCATTGTTTTATAAGTAAAAGTGTAGTAAACCACTATTAAATAAAGCGGCTGAATTATCGTGTAGCACAACATGTCGTTTTTGAATGAAAAAAAAGAAGAGCTTGATTTTTTAAGTAATTCCCTTTGTTTTTTCCAAGCATCAATGTATTGTTTTGTTACTGATCTTATCCAAAAAAAATACAGGTTTTGATTGAGTTTGGCAGAAGCACCATCGTGTTTGGTTGCTACATTTAGGTGGTGACCAAAATTATGCTCTATGTAAAAATGCATATATAAACACGGCAGGTACAATAACTTACTAAGCGTTCTTTCAAACAACCCCTTTCTGTGTCCTAGTTCGTGAGCGACATTAATAGCGTTTGTTGCCAGCAATATACCCGTCGACAAAACAAGTCCTATTTGCTCATAAAGCTCATATTCTATAGTTGAAAAATTCCATAAAGACCATCCGAGGATAAAAAAAACCACAGGAACGTTCAAATAAAGCATATAATCAAAAACCCTCATAGGCTCTTTTTTTTGAACTTCTTTTGGGGCTAGGTTTTTCTCTCCTTTTCCAAACACCCAGTCAGCAAAAGGCACAATCACAAAAACGAAAACAGCGGTGCTATACATCCCCCAGCCATCTTGGCTCAACGATAAGACTGTTGCCAACGGAATACTGTAGGCCGCCAAATATTTAAAATCTTTCATTTTATTCAAAAATATGAATTTTATATTTTAATGCTAGGTCAATAACCGCCTATTGTCTTTTATAGTTTTTATATACGTCACAACAAGTTATATTTGCACAAATATGGAAACGAACATAGATTACGTTTATAACACAACGTTTGTTTTGCAAAACGAAATGAAAGTCACTAAATGGCTTAACCAAGCCGTAGAGAAAGAGGGTTTTAGCGTAGGAGAGGTTGTATATGCTTTTTTCAACGACAACGACCTTAAGCTGTTGAATAACAAGCATTTAAATCACGACTACTTCACGGATGTAATTTCTTTTAATGACTCTAAAGGCACTATTCTAAATGGAAATATTGCCATATCTATAGACCGCGTAAAAGAAAATGCAGAACGATATAAAGCTTCTTTTAACGATGAGCTTCTTCGGGTAATGGTTCACGGTCTTTTGCATTTTATGGGATACAACGACTCTTCAGAAAAAGAAACTCAGCAAATGAGAGACAAAGAAGATGATAATTTAAAAACGTTCCACGTGGAACAATAGTTATGTTTAAAGAAAAGTATGATGTTATAGTTGTTGGCGCAGGCCATGCGGGCTCAGAAGCTGCGGCCGCAGCCGCTAACATGGGCAGCAAAACACTGCTTATAACCATGAATCTTCAAAATATAGCTCAAATGTCTTGTAATCCTGCTATGGGCGGGATTGCTAAAGGTCAAATAGTTAGAGAAATAGACGCTTTGGGTGGCTATAGTGGAATTGTTACGGATAACTCTGCCGTACAGTATAAGATGCTTAACAAGTCAAAAGGCCCTGCTATGTGGAGTCCCAGAGCCCAGTCGGATAGAATGCGGTTTGCGGAATGTTGGAGAACAATGTTGGAACAAACGCCTAATCTTGATTTTTATCAAGACATGGTATCAGGCCTGCTCTTGTCAGAAAACAAAATTGTTGGAGTTGCCACATCTTTAGGACTTCAAATAATGTCTAAAACAGTCATCTTGACGAATGGCACCTTTTTAAATGGTTTGATTCATATTGGTGAAAAGCAATTTGGTGGTGGACGTGCTGGCGAAAAAGCTTCGTTCGGAATTACTGAAGCTCTTACTGATTTTGGCTTCGATTCTGGAAGGATGAAAACAGGAACTCCGCCAAGAGTTGACGGGCGTTCGTTAGATTATAATGTTATGATCCCTCAGCCCGGAGACATTGACCCAGGGAAGTTTTCGTACTCTAGCATAACCAAACCTTTGATAAAACAACTAGACTGTCACATGACCTACACCAGTCCTTTAGTTCACGATTTGCTTAAAGAAGGTTTTGACAGATCACCAATGTTTAATGGTTCAATTAATAGTATAGGACCAAGATATTGTCCTTCAATCGAGGATAAGATTAATAGGTTTGCTGATAAAGACAGGCATCAAATTTTTGTTGAACCCGAAGGATGGAATACTGTAGAGGTATACGTCAATGGGTTTTCTACTTCTTTGCCAGAGGACGTTCAGTTTAATGCGCTGCGTTCAGTAAAAGGTTTTGAAAATGTTAAATTTTTTAGACCAGGATACGCAATTGAGTACGATTATTTCCCTCCTACTCAATTAAAAAACTCACTAGAAACAAAACCTGTTTCAGGTCTTTTTTTCGCTGGACAAATTAACGGCACAACCGGTTATGAGGAGGCGGCAGCCCAAGGTTTAATGGCGGGAATAAACGCACATCTTCTTATAAACGAAAAAGAGCCGTTTGTGTTAAAGAGAAATGAAGCATACATTGGAGTTCTTATAGATGATTTAATAACTAAAGGAACTGAAGAGCCGTACAGAATGTTTACATCAAGGGCGGAATACAGAACCCTTTTAAGACAAGACAACGCCGATCTTAGGCTTTCTGAAATTTCACACCAACTAGGATTAGCCTCAAAGCAAAGAGTTACAAACGTTGAAAATAAAAGAGCCCATACAGACGCCTTTGTTTCTTTTTTTAAGAAAACAAGCGTTAAGCCGGAGGTTATTAATCCGGTTTTATCTTTAAAAAAATCCTCAGAAATTTCACAGTCAATGAAGCTTTATAAATTGTTCTCTAGGCCTAACATTACTTTAAGCGACATGTTGTCTTTGGAAAGTGTTAAGTTGTTTTTAGACAAAAATAAGTTTAAGGACGATGTTCTTGAGCAAACAGAGGTTCAGGTTAAGTACTCTGGTTATATTGAAAAAGAAAAAGCAAATGCAGAAAAACTTAACAACCTTGAGAACATTAAAATACCAACTAAGTTTGATTATTCAAAAGTGCAGTCTCTTTCTAGCGAAGCAATTCAAAAGTTAAACAATATAAAACCCTCAACTCTTTCGCAGGCCTCTAGAATAAGCGGAGTGTCTCCAAACGACATTAGTGTGCTGATGGTCTATATGGGAAGGTAAGGGTTCCACGTGGAACAAAGTTGTTATGAAAATAAAAACACCTATTAAAACAAAAGACTATTTCTTAACAAAAGAACCGTTTACGCTAATCAAAATTAAAGAATTAGAGGTTTACAAAACCACCCCCAAAGTAAAGAAAGAGGCTATAGGCAAATACTATAAATCAATTAAGTATTTATCTCACAACAATAACAAAACTCCTTTTTCTTTATTGTACTTGTTTGTAAAAAAACTTAATTTTTATTTTAAATATAAGTTTTTAAAACCTGTTTTAGACAGCAACAAGAGTTTATTAGATTTTGGCTCAGGGAACGCGTATTTTGTTTCCAAATTAAAGAATAAAGGTTTACAAGCGGTTGCCTATGACCCTTTTTATAACGACATTTCTAATAAAACAATCAAGGACGAATCTGTTTTAAAAGACGAGAAAAGTTTAACTGGCTTTAGTTTTAAAACCGTAACAATGTGGCATTCTTTAGAACATGTTTTTTCTTATACAGAAACCCTTTCTTTGATTTCAAAAATTTTAATGTCACATGGCAATTTGATTGTCGCTTGCCCAAATTATGAGTCGTTTGATGCTAATTATTATAAAAAGTTTTGGGCAGGTTATGATGCTCCAAGACACTATTGGCATTTTTCACCAAAAGGCTTAAAAGACGTAATGTCTCAAAACGGATTTGAATTCATTAAAAAGAAGCCCATGTACTTTGACGCGATATACGTCTCTATGCTTTCTGAACAATATAAAAAGTCTAAGCTATGGTTCGTAAAAGGTTTGACTATTGGTCTTGTATCTAACTTAATATCTGTTTTTAAGAACAACGCTTCTTCATACGTTTATTTATTTAAAAAGCGATTATAAACCGTTTTAAGAGACTATATGTTGATTCATATACAATCTAGAGCACAATTTTTTTAAAAACCTTCTCGATTAAAAAAAAAACAACGTTTTGTATAAGAAAAAACAATAACTAAAACAGGCGTATAGCCAAAAACTATAACGACTATTGTTTTTGTATTAGCCTTGTTAACTTAAGTGATAAATCCATGAAAATCATATTAGCATTTCCGTTTGATTGAATTCCTTTATGCGCGTTTTCAATCTCACTAAAAATATCTTCAATATTATTTCCGTTAACATATTCAGAAAAAGAAGCAAAATTCATGTCTGTTTTTGGATCGAAATTTACAAGAGAATTTATCTCATAATTTTTTAACAAAGCGCTTCTAAAAACATTTGAACTAAACGTTAAAAAGTTTTTTTGCACTTCTCTTCCGGTTTTAGAAATCATTTTACTCCAGTTAATAAGCTCTAGCACTTCTTCTTTATTTTTTCGAACTTTAAACGCAGTTCTAACCCATTTCAAAAACCACTCTTCAAATTCTTTGTTAGTTTCATTATTGTTTAACGACTTTAAAGCAAGCCTTAGATTCCCACCGCTGATTTTAGCGGCTTTAGTCGCGTTGCTTTTTTCTACACCCTTGTTTATTAAATAAGATTCAATATCACTTCTTGTTAAAAGACTAAGCTTAGAGGTTTGACACCTTGAAAGAAGAGTCTCCGCCATAAGAGCTGTTGTTTCACAGACAAAAATAAAAAGAGTTTTGTTGGGCGGTTCTTCTATAAGTTTTAGAAGTTTGTTTGTGGCCGTTAGGTTAAGTTTTTCAGCCATCCAAACTATAGCAACCTTCCACCCACCTTCGTAAGACTTAAGAGACATCTTTTTCACAAGATCTTCCACTTCGTCATTTCCGATTTTCCCCTGTTTGTTTTCAACACCGATTTTCAAATACCAGTCAAAAAGATTTCCGTAAGGATTTTTGTGAACAAACTCTCTCCAGTCTTCTAAGAACATTGATGAAATTGGCTTTGACTTTACATCTTTGTTAATAGCAACAGGATAAATAAAATGAAGATCGGGATGTTTAAGTTCGCTTAGCTTAAGACTTGTTCCCACAAGCTCATTTTCTTTTTCAATAATCATTCTAGCATACGCTATCGCTAGAGACAGTCCTCCTGAACCCTCAGGGGAAAGAAAAAGTTGAGAGTGAGCTATTCTTCCAGACGAAAGACCTTTAGCGAGCTCTTTTTTTAAGAACTCTTGTCCAATAACTTCCTCAAATAACATTTTTCAAAGATAAAAGATTAAACTTTAAATAAACTAGAAATACATATCTTTGAGTTCCAAAAATTTACAATGAAATCAATTTACCAGACAAACTTCAAAAATCAAAAGGTTTTAGTTCGAGTGGACTTTAATGTTCCTTTAAATTCAGAGAAGATTGTTACGGACAACTCCAGAATAATAGCAGCAAAAAAAACAATAGATAAAATAATAAACGACGGCGGAACTGCTATTTTGATGTCTCACCTTGGAAGACCAGAAGGAAAAGATCCGGAGCTTTCGCTTATTCACATTGTTAAAGCTGTTGAATCTGTTTTGGAAAAACCAGTTTTATTTACCAATCAAGTCATCGGAGAAAAAACCACAGAGATAGTTAAAAACAGCAAGCCAGGTCAAATTGTATTGATAGAAAACTTGAGATATTACCCACAAGAGGAAGAAGGCAATAATAGTTTTGCAAAAGAGCTTTCTAAACTAGCAGGGAGTTATGTAAACGACGCTTTTGGAACTGCTCACAGAGCTCACGCATCTACAAGTGTGGTTGCAGAGTTTTTCAAAGGAAATAAATTTGCAGGAGATTTACTTTTAAAAGAGGTTGGTTCTATAAAAAAAGTTATTGAGGACGGGAAAAAACCTGTTTTAGCTATTTTGGGAGGCGCAAAAGTTTCCTCAAAAATCACCATTATTAATAACATAATTGATAAAATTGATAAGCTTATTATTGGAGGAGGAATGGCTTTTACTTTTATAAAAGCTCAAGGAGGAAAAATAGGGGCGTCTATTTGTGAAAACGACAAAATAGATTTAGCCTTATCTATTTTAGAAAAAGCAAAAAACAATAATGTAGAGGTTTTTTTACCTACGGACGTTTTGTGCGCTAATGATTTTTCAAATGATGCTGACACGCAAGTATGTCTTATAAATAATATCCCTGACAACTGGCAAGGAATGGACGCTGGACCCATGTCGCTAAAGCATTTTAAAAAAGCAATTGAATCTAGCAAAACTATTTTATGGAATGGACCTGTTGGTGTTTTTGAAATGGAAACTTTTTCCAAAGGAACAATTGCTTTGGGCAATTACATTTCTGAAAGCACAGCATCTGGTTCGTTCTCACTAGTTGGGGGAGGAGATTCTGTCGCAGCAGTTAAACAGTTTAATTTTTCAAATAAAGTGAGCTATGTTTCAACTGGAGGGGGCGCCATGCTTGAAAGTCTTGAAGGAAAAACTCTTCCAGGAATTAAAGCTCTAGAAGAATAAAGGATGTACAAAAAACTTTTTTTAATAGCGTCTGTTTTTTTTGTTAGCTGCGATTCGAATACTACGGTATATAAACCAATTTCGAGCGGAAATATTCACACCATCTCTGTAGTTATTGATAATAAGTTATGGGAAGAATCTCCAGGCGAAGAATTGCAAAAAGTTTTTTCAACTGAATTTCTTGGGCTTCCACAGCAAGAGCCGTTATTTTCTTTAAATCAAATACCACCATCAATATTCACTGATTTCACAAGAGAGAGCAGAAATATTATTGTGGTTTCTAAATCATTAAAAGACACCGCTTTTATTCACTCTAATAAGTTTGCTTCACCACAAAAAATACTTTATGTACAAGCAAAATCAAACAAATCACTTATAAAACAAATTAATAAAGTTTCCAAAAAAGCTATTGCTGTTTTTAAGGCAAACGAGATAAAAGAGAAGCAAAAAAGAATAAAAAATTCAGTTTTAACCACAAAAGAACTTGATTCCATTGGCATTAACCTTACAATGTCATCTGGATACAAACTTTTTAAGAAAGATTCAAAAGGCAAATTTTGGTTTCAGAGAGAAACTCAAAAAGGAAGTGTTAATGTGTTGGTTTATACCCTGCCCTTGTTTAAAGAAACTCTTGATTTAGACAAAGTAATATTCTTAAGAGATTCTATAGGAAAAGCTTTTGTTCCAGGGAGAAATAAAGAGTCGTATATAATTACAGAAGAAGCATACAGGCCTTATTTTTTTAAAACAAAAGTTAGTTCATTAAACGCGTTTGAAACAAGAGGAACATGGGAAGTGGTAAATGATTATATGGCCGGACCATTTCTAAATTATTTTATTGAAGACAAAAAAAACAACAGAACGCTCGTTGTAGAAGGGTTTGTTTTTTCCCCATCAGTAAGAAAAAGAGAATATCTAGTTGAACTAGAGGCTATTATTAGGTCTTTAAAAATTCTTTAATAAACAAAAAAATTAATCTTCTTTTTTTATTTCTTTAGACTCTTCTTCCTTGACACCTTTTTTAAACTCTTTTATTCCGGTTCCAAGCCCTTTCATAAGTTCAGGGATTTTTTTTCCTCCAACCATTATTAAAAGTACTACTGCAATAAGAGCAATTTGTCCTGGGCCAATCGCTAAAAATGTATTAGATAAAATCATTATTAATGTATTTATACAAAAGTATGAAGAAAATTAGAATAACCTCAAAGAATATATCTAAATAATATTGTTTGCTCTTCACTATATTTGTTTAGTGAAAGAAAAAGAAAAAAAACCATTTAAAGAAAGACTTCTAAATAAGTACAGGCTAGTGGTTTTAAACGAAGACACCTATGAAGAAAAATTTTCATATAAATTAAACAAATTAAACATCTTTCTTTTAATCGCCTTAACCGGAATAACTCTTGTAGTTACAACGATAGGGCTTATAGCTTTTACATCTGTAAAAGAGTATATTCCTGGATATGACTCCTCTGTTTTAAGGCAAAATGCCATTAAAAACATAGAGCTTTTAGACTCTTTAGAACAAGTTGTGAATAAAAATCAAAACTTTATTAACTCTGTAGGCGCTGTTATTTTGGGAGATATTTCAGAAGAGCAATTAACTAAAGAAACTGTTTTGGCAAGAGTAGATATTTCGGAGCTTGATTTTAAAACCAATAAAGAAGATTCTTTGCTTAGAAGTTTGGTTCAAAAAGAAGACAGATTTAACACAATAGAATCAGCTAGCCCAAAAGTAGAATATGTTTTATACAGTCCAATTTCAGGACAAATTTCATCAGGTTTTGATATAGGCGACAAGCATTACGGTGTTGATGTTCCTGCTGTAACAAACACTCCAGTTAAGGCGATTTCGGACGGAAGAGTTGTGTTTTCTGAATGGACAATTGACACAGGGTTTGTTATTATAATAGAGCATTCTTTCAACCTTATAAGTGTTTATAAACACAATTCATCAGGCCTAATCTCTCAGGGAGACTATGTGAAGTCTGGCCAAGCGATAGCACTTTCTGGAAACACAGGAGAATTAACCACCGGACCACATTTACATTTCGAACTTTGGAGCAACGGAAATCCAGTAGACCCTTTAGAATATATTAGTTTTGAGTAGTCTTAAAGAAATCATAGTTAAAGTTTACGCTAAATATGTTGTAAAAGAAACTTTAAAATGGTCAAACAACCCAATACAAACTCAAGAAAAAGTCATGAAAATGCTTGTTTCTAAAGCTAAAAACACAAAATTTGGAAAAGATCATAATTTTGAAAAGATTTTAAATTACAAGGATTTTTCTAAACAAATTCCTGTTAGAGACTATGAAGATGTCAAGCCATATATTGAAAAAATAATTGAAGGAAACAAAAGTGTTTTATGGCCTGGGAAACCAATTTATTTCGCAAAAACATCTGGAACTACATCTGGAGAAAAATATATTCCGATCACTAAAGATTCTATGCCATTTCATGTTAAAGGATCCGTTGAGGCAACCATGCATTATATTGTTGAAACAAACAACACTGCTTTTTTAAATAAAAAAATCATTTTTCTACAAGGAAGCCCTGTTTTAGAGGATGTAAACGGAATAAAAACAGGAAGACTTTCAGGAATTGTTGCACACTATACACCTAGGTTTTTAAGAAAAAACACTTTACCTAGTTGGGAAACAAATTGCCTAGAAGATTGGGAAGAAAAAGTAGAAAAGGTTTCAAAAGAAACGCTAAAAGAAGATATGGCTGCTATTGGCGGAATTCCACCATGGGTTGTAATGTATTTTGAAAAACTACTGTATTTATCGGGTAAAAAAACAGTTAGCGATATATTTCCAAGTTTTAGTCTTTTTGTATATGGAGGGGTAAATTTCTCTCCTTATAAAAATGTTTTTAAAAAGCTAATTGGGAAAAAAATTGATAGCATTGAATATTACCCCGCTTCAGAGGGCTTTTTCGCTTATCAAGATTCTCAAAAAGAAGAAGGCCTTTTGATTCAGTTAAATTCAGGAATTTTTTATGAATTTATAGAGTTGTCAGAAATGTCTAAACAGGATCCTAAAAGAATATCTATAAAAAACGTTGAATTAAACAAAAACTATGTGCTTATTGTTTCAACAAACGCCGGTTTATGGGGATATAATACAGGAGATACTATTGCTTTTGTTTCATTAAACCCTTATAAAATAATAGTTACAGGGAGGTACAGGCATTTTATATCAGCATTTGGTGAGCACGTTATTGGTGGCGAGGTAGAAAAGGCTTTAAAAAAAGCATCAGACCAGACAGGAGTTTCTGTAAAAGAATTTACTGTTGCCCCAATGATTGAACCAGAGAAAGGACTTCCGTATCACGAATGGTGGGTTGAGTTTTATGAAACCCCGCCTAAAGAAAAAACAGAAGAATTATCTGCTAAAATAAACGAGAATTTAGAAGAGCTAAACTCTTATTACAGCGACTTAATAAAAGGTAGAGTATTAAAACCATTACAAATAGTGGCTGTTCAAAAAAATGGTTTTAAAAAGTATATGGAGAATGAAGGTAAGCTAGGAGGGCAAAACAAACTACCAAGGCTGTCAAATAACAGGGCGATTGTAGAGAAGATGCTTGTTTTTAAAAAGAAAAAATAATTATATATCTATTACAGGGTTCAAACTGTAAACAGCCTGTCTAGAGTCAGATTTTTTTACACTTTTTAAAACAAGAACAAGTTTAAAGCTGTCTAAAAATTTTCTATTTAACTCATCAACAACCTTATTCTTTCTTTTCACAGAAGCGTCTAGGCTAATATTGTTGTTTTTAAAGTAATTTAAAATAAGAGAATTATCAACTTTCTTGTTTTTAGACAAAGAAATTAATTGAATAATAAATTTTTCATCTTTACTAATTTGAATAGAATGGTTCATGCCTGAAAGATTATTTTCGCTGATAAAAAAAACAAATTTTTCTTTTTTAAATTTAATAAACGTTAAAAAAATTAATAATCCACAAAAAAGAGCTACGTAAAAAAAATAATTTTTAAACAAATTAAAATCATTAGTAAAGTATTGTTCATCAATAAGCGTGAGATTTTCTAAATCTTTGACGGTAATGGTTTGGTATTTTCTGTCAGCAGAAAGTATTGGGTAAACAATATTTGAGCCAACGATTATAACCTTATCGTTTATATTAGGCAGGCTTTCGGCGTTATAAAAGTCTAATTTGTTCTCAGAGGGTGTTATGATCCTTATATTATTGCCGTTTAAGTTTTGTTGAAATAAAGAGTTTTTAAAGGGAGCTATAATTTCAAAGTTTTTAATTAAAATAGCATCGTAAAAACCACTGTTAAGAGCGCCTTTTTTTTCCCATACAAAACCATCAAGATTAAGTTTAAAAAGATTATTGTTTTTGGTATCCTTATCGTCAATTCGGTGATAAAAATCAAATACGTATAAATTATTTTTGTCTAAAACATACGACCCCGCATTAACTCCTAGTGGTGGGGCCTGTCCATTTGTAGGAACAATTTCCCAGCTTTTTGATGAAAAATTATATTTTGTTAATAAACTGTTAGACCGCCAATAGCCATATCCCCCCAACAAATAAAGCTCCTTTTTATATTCAAAAAAATGTCCAGAAAACTGATTTCTATGCGCAAAACTTTCGTCAATTCTTTCAAAAACTCCATCACAATATTTAAATAAAATCCCCCCTCCTGGATATAAAAAATAAACTTCATTGGTTTCTGAAACCAATGCAGAAAGAGATATAAACTCAATATTTTTTAACTCTGTTGGCAACCCGGAAGAGTATTTGGTATAAGTTTTTTGAAGCTCTTTTGAAGAGCTAATCAGATATTCGAACACTCCCTCTTTTCCAAACGAATAAAACGAAACAGAGTCTTTTTTTACAAGAAACCCTGATTCATTTTGAGTGTTTTGACTTGACAGCCAAAAAGGCAAACATGCAAAAAAGAATATTAAAAAAGTTCTCATTTAAAAAATATATAATAAAACACAACAAGTAAAACAATAGTTAAAACTACGCACCATAAAAGTCCAATTGTTGAAAACAGCAAAAAATTAATAGCCGTAATTAAAGTAGAAAGACAAAAAGTTAACACAGAAGCCTGCCAGTGTTGATAGCCTTTGTCAGCAAGCCTGTGATGCAAATGAACCCTGTCTGCAACAAAGGGAGATTTATTGTTATAGGATCTAATAGCAAAAGCTCTTAAGGTGTCAACTAGTGGATATAACAGCATTAAAACAGTCAAAAGTGGTCTAGAGATTAAAGGGTCTGTTACCAAACTACTTTCAGAGTCTAAAAAGTAAAAAACAAAAAAAGCCATTAACGAACCTAAAAACAATGAGCCAGTATCACCCAAAAAAACTTTTTTATTTCTATTAAAGTTAAACCATAAAAATCCAACTAAGGCACTAATAATAATTGGAAAAAACAAAAACCACTCAGTTTTAGAGACGAGTATTATACCGCCAGCAATTAAAAAAAACTTCATCGAAATAAATGAAGCCATTCCGTCTAGTCCATCAATAAGGTTTAATGCGTTAACAACAACAACAAAAACGAAAAGAGAAGAGGTTAGCTCTAGCCACCAAGGCACTTCGTAAATATTGAACACACCATGAAACGAATCAATACTGTATCCTGATTGAAACATCAAAACAGCTGCAAAAATTTGTAAAAAAAATTTTTCTCTATAACGAACATTGATTAAATCATCGGCAAAGCCTGTAAGTGTTAAAAAAAAGACACTTAATAAGGCGTACAATGGAATTACTAGTTTTCCAGTAGAAACTCCAAATGCGCAAGCAAGACATATTGTAAAAAAAACAGAAAGCCCACCAGATCTAGTAGCGGGATACTTGTGAGAAGATCTTTCGTTTACAGGGTCTGTAAGTTTGTTTCCAACAAAAATCTTATTAATATATCCGTTTAAATAAAACGAAACAACAAGGGTGAGGATAAAAAACGTTATATAATAAAAGGTTTCAGACATTTTATGTTTAAGTTTATATTTGAATTATGTATAGGTTTTTTTGTTTGTTTTTAATGTTAGGAGCACAAGTTGTTTTGCATGCCCAAGATTATAACTTGCCCAAAGAAATTGGAAAGGATTTTATTTTTTACAAATCAAGTGATAATAAACTTCACGTTTTAAAAAACAATAATGACTTTCTTTTCCATAATGGAGTCTGGAAAAAAACCAAGCTTCAAAATACTCTTTCAAAAAGAGATAGTATGATTCTTTATCACGAAAAAGGATTTAATAATATTAATTTTAAAATAATCACAGACAAAAACAAAACTTATTTTGTCTTGAATGGGGGAGGCCCTGTTCTTCAACTTGAAAAGGACAGTCTTTTTAGGATTGACAATTCTGTAGAACAAAGAAATCAATTTGGAGCGGCCACTTTTAAACACGATAACAAATTGTTTATGTATGGAGGCTATGGTTTTTGGTCATTTAAAAGTTACATGACATATTTTGATTTTTCCTCTTATCAATGGGAGCTATTTAGAACTCAATCAGAAAATCAACCAAACCCAAGATGGAAGCCAATTTATCATTTAATCGAAAACAAACTTTATGTCTTAGGAGGAAGGTCGCAACTGCCAGAAAGTTATATGACAGATGTTGTTTTAAAAGACCTTTTTGTTGTCGACATGGCCTCAAAAACAATAAAAACCCTAAGTTCAAATGTAAATCTGGAAACGCCTTTAAACTTTCACTCTCACAACAACGGATTTTCTTTTGAAGATAAAAGAGCTTATCTAAATAATAATACTGTTACAGCTTTTGACTTTCCTAACAATATATTTTATAACTACAATGTAGGTGAGATGTTCGCTGCAAAGCTAGACGGGGTGCCAATTTTTAACATTTCTGATACATTAGTTTTTATAAAACAAGAAAATGGTTTAAAAAAACTAAGTTTTATAAGTACAAATAAAATTAAAAACAATTTAAATTCATCGTTTCCAATAGTAACAGATCCTGTTCAGACATCTTGGTTTAAGCAAATTCTTTTCATAGTCTTTATTGTGCTTCTAATGATCTTTGTTTATAAATCATTTTCTTACAAGGATTATGTGGAAAAACTAATTCAGTATGATGAAAACTGGATGTATTTCAATAATAAAAAAATCAGAATCACAAAAGAACAAAGCTTAATAATTAATCTTTTAGAGCTAAACGGGCAATTTACATCAACAGAGCTAAATTCGATTATTTCTAAAAACAAAAAGTATGCAAAATCTCATCTAACCTTGCTAAGAAAAGCCTTTATTGAAAGTCTTAATTCTGTATATAAAAAGGCACTACAATCTGACAAAACCCTTATTAAGACAACGAAGCTCCCAAAAGACAAAAGACAATTGCTTTATAGAGCAAGCAAAGAAATTTCACAAAAAGAATCGTTTATACAGTTTTTGTTTAAGTTATGAAAATGGCTTCGCCATAAAACTCACGGAGTTTTATGTAACAAAACAAATAAAAATCAATTAAATTACCGCCTTAAGCCTAGTGTCTGCCAAAGAAAGTTTAATTTTAATTGAGTTAATCAGCATTGTTAGGGATTGATTGTCAATACAATCTATAAGCCCAGTTTTATTTTTAAAAACACCAGAAAGAATTTTAACATTCTCGCCTGAACGAAGTTTTTTAGAATAACTAAAACCGTTAAGAGCGTTTTTTAACGTTTTGATTTCTTTAGCGGAAATAGTTATTGCTTTTCCGTATCGCTTAAGAACATTTCTTAGAAACGGATTTAAATTAACGGCTGAGTAGTCAAGTTTTTCCAGCTCAAAAAAAACATAGCCGGATATTGCGGGAACTTTAACTTTTTTTGTGCGATCAGACCATTCTCTCTTTTCTTCATACGATGGCACATAAGAGTTTACGCCGCATTTATGAAAATAGTCGGCGGCCTTGAATTCATTTCTTGATTTGGAATATGCAACAAACCAACACATAAAAAACTAATTAGTATTTTAAACAAATATAATTAATTTTTTTTAAAGTTCTTTTTTAGCTATTATATTTTTAAAACACTGTAAAACAACACTTTAAACGTTCTATTTTGACTATTGTATTTTTACACCTGATTTTAGATAAAAGATTTTCAGTTTTATTTTTGGTGTTAAACAAGATGCGTGCTTTAAATTTTCAAAAGGTTCTTTTTTGTTATTTATAAGAAATAAATTTGTTTTTTGGAAGAATCTAAAAACTCTTAATTAAATTTGCAGAATGAATGTACTTATAATAGGATCTGGAGCAAGAGAACATGCTTTTTGCTGGAAGCTTAAAGAGTCTAATAATTGTAAAAGAATATTTGTTGCGCCTGGAAATGCAGGAACTTCTAAAATAGCATCTAATTTAAATGTAGATGTGTTGAATTTTGACCAGGTTAAAATCTCAATACTAAAACTTGATATCAATTTAGTTATGGTTGGACCTGAAATTCCCTTAATTGAAGGAATTGTTGATTTTATTAATAACGATATTGACCTGAAATCTGTTTTAGTAGTTGGTCCTTCAAAAGCAGGAGCAAAGCTAGAGGGAAGTAAAGATTTTTCCAAAGAATTCATGGTAAAACACAACATACCAACTGCCAAATATCAAAGTTTTAGTTCTGAAAACTTAGATAAAGGTTTAGATTATTTACAGTCTATTTCTCCACCATATGTTTTAAAAGCTGACGGTCCAGCTGCAGGGAAAGGCGTGTTAATTGTCGATAACTTAAATGAAGCCCAAAAGGAGTTGACAAATATGTTAAAAAACAACAAGTTTGGACCCTCAGGACATAATGTGGTTATTGAAGAGTTCTTGGACGGAATAGAACTTTCGTGTTTTGTTTTAACAGACGGAACATCTTACAAAATATTACCTTATGCTAAAGATTACAAAAGAATTGGTGAAGGCGACAAGGGACTGAACACTGGGGGAATGGGTGCGATTTCCCCAGTGCCATTTGCCAACAAAGAATTCTTGAAAAAAGTTGAGAAACGTATAATTGTTCCTACAATTAACGGACTAAAATCAGACAATCTGCCTTATAAAGGGTTTGTTTTTATTGGTCTTATAATGGTTGATAATGAGCCTTATGTAATTGAGTACAATGTAAGAATGGGTGATCCAGAAACTCAAGTAGTGCTTCCAAGAATAAAAACTGACTTTTTGGACCTTATGATTAGTACAGCACAGGGATCTCTAGCTGAACGCGAGATTGAAATTATCGACGAAACCTATTCAAATATTGTGATGGTTGCTGGCGGATATCCAGAGAACTACGAAAAAGGCAATATTATAACGGGAATACCTGAAGATACAAATAGTACTATAATATTTCATGCAGGAACAAAGCATGTTAATAACGATATTTTAACTAATGGAGGAAGAGTATTATCTGTTGTGTCTAAAGGGCAAGGCCATAACGAAGCTGTTTCAAAATCTTATAAAGTAATTGAAAAAATAAATTATAAGAATAAAAACTACAGAAAAGATATAGGGTTTGACCTATAGAAAGGAGTGTGCTGAAGGATCTTTGTCTTCTTCTCCACTTTTGTCAAATCCAACCAATTGAATCATCCAATAAACCAGCAAAGAGGCAATAATAGTTATAAAAACAAAATTAATTCCATTTGCAAGTATCCAGCTTTTAAGCTCTACAGATCTTAAAAAATCAAGAGGAGCGAAAAGAATTTCAACAAATAAATACTCAATAAGGCTAAAAAAATCTTTCATTTTATTAATTATTTGCCAAAAATAATAAATACTGTAGTTTATCAACAAGAAAATTGATAAAAAAATTCTTTATAGATTCATTATCTTTGATTTTCATAAAAATAGCAAATGAAAAGCACACACTTTTTTCAAGTTTTTGAACAATCCATAAACGATTATCACATTCAAGACTCAATCGAAACAGAAATCAAAAACCCATATACTAAAGATCAGTTTGAATACCTTTTGTATCAAAAAAACTGGATTGATACAGTTCAATGGCATTTAGAAGATATCATAAGAGATCCTGAAATTGAACCAATTGAAGCTTTAAAAATAAAAAGAGTTATTGATGCTTCAAACCAGAAAAGAACAGATCTAGTGGAATTTATTGACGGATATTTTTTGAATAAATACAAAAACATAAAGACTAACGAAAACGCCACACTCAACTCAGAAACTGTTGCTTGGGCCTTAGACAGATTATCTATTTTGGCTCTGAAAATTTTCCACATGTCTGAAGAAGCAAATAGAGAAAGTGCTGAACAAACACACAAAACGAATTGTCAAAACAAGTTAGATGTTTTAAATGAGCAGAAAGTGGATTTAAGTACGGCCATTGACCAGCTTATTAAAGATATTGAATCAGGAAATAAATACATGAAAATTTACAAGCAGATGAAAATGTATAACGATGAGGAATTAAATCCGGTTTTATATAAGGCCAAAAAGTAGCACTCATATGAACCATCTTTTAATATTACGATTTTCGTCAATGGGTGATGTTGCAATGATGGTTCCTTCTTTAAGATGTTTAACCAAAGCCTATCCAGATTTAAATATAACAATAGTTACCAACGGATTTTACAAGCCCTTTTTCAGCGAATTTAAAAACATTAATTTTTTTGCTACTGATTTTAAAAATACTCACAAAGGAATTAAAGGTTTGCTTAGACTTTTTAAAGAATTAAAAAACCTGAAACCAACACATGTTGCTGACCTACATTCTGTTCTTCGCACACATTTCCTTACCATCTTGTTTAAACTCAGGTTTATAAAAACTAAAAAGACAAACAAGCTTAGATCAGATAAAAAGAGATTATTTAGAAAGTCAAACAAAGTGCTCAAACCTTTAATTCCAACCCAATACAGATACAGCGAGGTGTTTTGTAGGCTAGGTTTTAACATTGATTTAACCTCTCACGAATTTCCTTTACCAAAAATAATAAATCACAAAGCACAAAGTTTTTTATCAGTTACAGAGAATGGAAAGAAAAAAATAGGAATCGCTCCTTTTGCATCCTTTACGGGAAAAATATACCCATTAGACCTTATGCAAAAAGTAGTTGCTTTTCTGCAAAACGAGAATTATGTTTTTTTATTTGGAAACGGCAAGTATGAAACAGACATTTTAAAAGTTTGGACCAAAGCCTACCCGAACGTTTTGGGATGTTATACTTTAAACTCCTTAGAATGTGAATTAGAAATTATTTCAAATCTAAACGCAATGCTTTCTATGGATTCTGCAAACGGCCATTTAGCAGCAAATTATAACGTACCGGTAATTTCTTTGTGGGGATTAACTCATCCTTTTGCGGGATATGCCCCATTTCTTTCCAAGCCCGAGAACGAGCTTACTTCTAATAGAGAAATGTATCCTTTATTGCCAACATCAGCCTATGGAAATAAAACTCCGAAAGGATATGAAAATGTAATGAGATCAATTGACGTAAATGATGTTATATTGGCAATTAATAAAGTTTTATAAATACTAAACGTCGTCAAAATCAACAGTTATTTCCTTTGTTTGAGGAATAGCTTGACATGTTAAAACGAGTCCTTCTTCAACCTCTGAATCTGTTAAGATATTGTTTTGAATCATAGTTGCTGTGCCGGATGTAATTTTTGCTATACAAGATGAGCATACTCCGCCTTGACAAGAATAAGGAACATCAATGTTTTTTTGTAATGCAGCGTCTAGAATTGTCATTTTTTCTGGGACCTCAAGATCTAAAGTTTCTTCGTCATAGATTATTTTCGCAGAGGATCCCTTTCCTTTTTCGTTGTCTTCAACAGCAGGCTTTGAGTAAAATAATTCATATAGAACCTTGTCTTTAGAGTAGTTAGCTTTTTCAAGGGTTTCTTTACTGTCTTCTATCATTTTTTCTGGACCACACAACAAAACTTTTTCAAAAATAACATCAGAGTGTTGTTTTAAAATATAATTTATAAAGTTAGAATCAATTCTGCCAAAAGCCGCTTCTGGGTTGTTTTCTTTGCTGTAAATATTATAGCAATAAAACCTTTTTGGATATAAAGATTTTAGTTCATCAATATCGCTAGTAAACATTGTGCTTGCTTTAGTTTTATTTCCATAGCCCATAATAAAAACACTAGACTCGTTTTTTGATAAAACATCAGAAACAATAGACATTAAAGGAGTGATTCCGCTTCCTGCTACAAAAGCACAATAGTTTGCAACTGGATTATCATTAAGCACAAACCTACCCTCAGGAACAGACACTTCAATTGAATCACCCTCTCTTAAAGCATCGTTAACATAATTAGAAAAAACACCATTTTCAATAGCCTTAACCCCCACTTGAAGGCTCATGCTTTCAGGCGAACTGCAAATAGAATAAGATCGTTTAACTTTTTCACCATTAATGTTTGAAGAAAGAGTCAGGTATTGACCTGCTTTAAAAGCGTATTGACTTTTTAAATTAGATGGAATTTCAAAAGATATTACAACAGAGTTTAAGGTTTCTTGCCTTATGTTTGATACAGTTAGAGCTTGAGTGTTTTTCAATTTTTTTATTTCAAATATAACAAACGAAAACAATCAAAACTAACAAAAAAACATTCTTGTAAGAATGCTTTTAAATGTGTATATTAGCCATATGTTTAAAATGATGTTTAGCCTACAATGGAAAGAATTTAACAGAGGAAAGGCTGTTGGGGGAAAGCTTGTCGCTAAAATTCTTAAATGGTTTGGAATAATTTATTTCGCTTTTATTGCATTTGGGATGGGAATAATTGCATCTTTTCCAATTGAAGAAGACGTGATTGCCCCTTTTTTATACGTCAACAAACAATTAATATATGTCTTTGCCTATTTAATTGTTATGCGTTATTTTATTCAATCTTTGCCCATTCTTAATATTAAAGCACTTTTGCTAACACCACTTTTAAAAACAAAAATTGTACGCTTTTCACTTTTAAAAACCGTTTTAACGTATTTTAATATTCTTCCACTCTTTTTTTTAATTCCTTTTTCGGTTTTACTTGCCCAAACTGGCAAATTTGATATTATTGGATTAATTTTTTGGAATATTAATATCATAGGACTTATATACGTTACTAACTTTTTTAATTTCTTATTAAATAATAAAGATAAATTACTCTACGGAATTGGGGGAATCTTAGCCCTAATAAAAGCTCTTGAATATTATTCTATTGTAGATTTAACTGAACATTCTGAACAATTTTTTTATTTATTTTACTCCCAGCCTTATGCTGTTTCTTTTACATGGCTGCTAGTTTTTTGGCTATACAATTACGTACACAAATATTTGATCCAAGGGCTGTATATCGATACGGGATTACAGGCAAAAATTAAAGAAGCTAAAATGGAGGATTTTAGTTTTCTTGACAGATTTGGCAAAACTGCTACATTTATTAAAAACGACTTACGCCTTTTAAAAAGAGCAAAGAGAGCCAGGATGGCCGTTTATATGGGAATTGGAGCGATTTTCTATGGAATGATATTTCTTCCCTCTGAAGAAATCCTTGGATCAGGTTTTCTGTTTTTTGGATATCTTTTTTCCACCGGAGGGTTTCTGTTTATGTTCGGCTCGTTTGTACCAAGTTGGGACAGTCAATACTATCCGCTTATGATGACTCAAAATATTGAGTACAAAGAATATTTAAACTCTAAGTGGACGCTTATGATAATAGGAACGGTAATTTCAACATTTCTTGCGTCATTTATTTATTCTTTTTTTGGAACTAATGCTGTTTATGCTGTTTTGGCAGGAGCTTTCTATAATATTGGTGTGAACGGTTATTTGACCCTATGGGCAGGGGCTTACACAAAGTCTCCAATTGATTTAAATTCAAGTGCAAACGCCTTTGGAGATAAAAAAGCGTTCAACGCAAAGACTGTTTTGGTTGGAATCCCTCAAATGCTTTTGCCTGTTTTGGTTTACTTTTTTACAAGTCAATATTATGATCACTTTACAGGATGCTTGGCTGTTGCTATTTTAGGAACGGTAGGATTACTTCTAAAACCTATTGCATTTAACCTAATTCTAAAAGCTTACAAAACAGAAAAATATTCAACACTCGAAGCCTATAAAACAAATTAGTTGTTATGATTAAAATTGAAAATCTTACTAAAAAATATTCAAAACAAACCGTTTTAGAAATAAATTCACTCGAAATTCCCTCTGGACAAACCTTTGGGTTAATTGGAAATAATGGAGCTGGTAAAACCACGCTTTTTAGCTGTTTACTTGACTTAATAAAACCAACAAAAGGAAAAGTAATTAACAATGATGTTGAAGTTTCAGCAAGTGAAAGCTGGAAATCTTTTACAACCGCTTTTTTAGACGAGACTTTTTTAATTGGTTACTTAATGCCTGAGGAATATTTTTACTTTATTGGAGAACTTAGAGGTCTTTCAAAAATTCAAGTAGATAACTTTATTTTAAAATTTGAAGATTTTTTCCACGGAGAAATCCTGGGAGGTAAGAAATATTTAAGAGATCTTTCTAAAGGAAATCAAAAAAAAGTAGGTGTAATAGCAGCTCTAATAGGAGAGCCAAAGGTTATAATTCTTGACGAGCCTTTTGCAAATCTTGACCCTTCAACGCAAATTAGGCTAAAAGGAATAATAAAAGACTTAAGCAAATACAAAGACACCACTATTCTTGTGTCTAGTCACGATATTCAAGACGTTACAGAAGTGTGTGACAGAATTGCTCTTCTTGAAAAAGGGAAGCTTATTAAAGACATTAAGACAAACAAAGAGACTCTTAAAGAATTAGAAACTTATTTTAAGGGTTAATAAAATTAAATTTCTTTATTTTGATAAATAAGAAGAATTAAGCTTCTTTATTATTGAGATATCTAGATTGAAAAAATTAATAATATTACTTAGTATAATACTGTTTTTTGGATGTTCTACCCAAAAAAATAAAACTTTAAACAAGAAGTTTCATTCTGTTGTTTCTACCTACAACGTGTTGTTTAATGGAAACGAGTCAATTAAAGAAGGAGAAGACAGTTTTTTAAAATCTTATAAAGAAGATTTTTGGGAAATCTTGCCAGTTGAACCTATTGAGTTAACAAATAAAATCATCACTGTTGATGGTCTGGAGAATAAAAGTTTTCTAAAAGCTGAAGAAAAGGCGGCTAAAGCAATTCAAAAACATTCCATGCTTATAAGTGGAGTACAATATAATCCTAAAACCCAAGAAGCTTATTTAATGCTGGGTAAAGCTAGATATCTGGATCAAAGGTATATTCCGGCACTTGACGCTTTTAATCAGGTTTATATATTAAATATAGATAGTCAAGAATGGCAACAGTCGGTAATATGGAAAGCAAGGTGTAACATTCGTTTGGAACAAGAGTCTACGGCTGTTGAATTATTAAAAAATCTTTTAAAGAATAAAAAAAATAAGTCAGAAACTATAGCAGAGGCCAACTCGGTATTATCTATGGCTTTTTTAAAGCTAGACAAAAAAAAAGAGGCTCTAAAAACACTAAAGATAGCCTCGAAAAACACTAAAGATAAAAACGATAAAGCAAGACTTCTTTACATTGAAGGTCAAATGTATGAAAGAGAAAAAAACATTGATTCTGCAAAAAGTGCATTTAATCAAATTGTAAGTTTTAAAAGAAAAATAGACAGAAACATTTTTATTAATGCGAAAGTTAGAACTCTTCTATATTCAGATTCTTTAGATTCAAAAAAAGAGTTTTTGAAACTAATTAAAAATGAAGAAAACAAACCTTATTTAGACAAAATATATTATGGCTATTCCAGCCTTCTCTTTTCTTTAGACTCCATTAATTATGGAAAGGATTTTTTAAATATGGCAATCAAAGAAAACCCCTCAGATAAAAAGTTAAAATCTAAGGCATATATCAAGTTTTCAGAATTAAATCTTAACGACTCAAATTTTTTATTAGCTGGAAAGTATTTAGACAGTACACTTAAAGTGCTGGATAAAAAATCTAAAGATTTTTGGGTTTATGAAAGACAGAAAAAAGGAATACAAAACATTGTTGATTTAGAAGAAAACCTAATTTATTATGATAGTTTAATAAGACTTTCTAGTTATGACAAAAAGAAGCTAGATGAAATTTTGAAAGTAATTAATATTGAGAAGGAACCTAAGTTAAATAACAACAGACCAAACCAGCCAAGCCCAGAAAGAGCTTTTAAGAAAACTAATTTTTATTTCTACAATGACAGAATCGTGGCTTTTGGAATAGAATCTTTCAAATCGGTTTGGGGAAATAGAGAGAGAAATACTTATTGGAGGTCTGAAAAATCAATTTTAAACAACAAAGAATTGTCCAATAACCTAAGCAAGGAAGAGCAGTCAGAAGAACTGGTTTTAGAAAATGAAGCACAATTACTAGAACTATACAAAGACATTCCTTTCACACAATCTAAAAAAGACAGTATAAAAAACCTCTCAAACAAATCCAAGCTAGAGTTGGCAGAGTTGTATATTGTTAAATATAAAAACTATAATCTGGGAGAGGCAATCATTAACAAGTATTTATCCAAAGAATCTAATTCCAATAGAACTACAAAGGCTAAATATTTGCTTTACAAATCTTTTAAGGCTCAAGGCAATTTAAAATACATTGAAGTAAGAAACGATATTATAAAAAACGACTCACTTTCAAGGTTTGCAAAAATTTTATTAAAGAACCAAGACCTTTTGATGGATGACAACAAGTCTTTGGCTCTTGTAGATAGTTTGAAAAAGATGTTTAACAACCAGGATTTTGAAAAAATAATAGAATCAGTTAACTCAAACATTGATGTTATTGAAAGCGAAGATATTTTGATTAAGTTAGAGTTGTTAAAAGCACAATCCTACGGAAGATTAGAAGGTGTTAAAAAATACAATGAGCTTATTAAAGGATTATCAAAAAAATATTCTGACAATCAAAAAGTAGCCGATTTAAACAAAATCATTTCAAAACTAAATAGAAAATGGAAAGAACCTGGGAGAGCAAATCTTTCAAAAGGCTTCAAATTGATATTTGTTGTTAGTAATATGGATTTTGAAAAAATGGATTCTCAAATTATAAATAATAAAATTAAAGCAGATCTTGAAAACGCAAATAGGGTTTCTTTTGACGTTTATGATTATCAAAACAAGCTTTTAGTTATTCACGATTTTAAAAGTAAAGAAAAAGCAGAAAACACGGCACTAAGAATAGCTAAAGAAATTCCTGAGCTACGACTAAAAAATAATTTTGTAGCTTTGTCTTCCCAGTACAAAAACATACTGATTTACAAGACTTTAGACTTGAATTAATAATATGGCGTTTAATTTATCAAATAATAAGCAGATGCAACAAAATAGAGAATCAAATAAAATTGATATTATCGAAAAAACTACAGTAATTGTTGGTAACATTACCTCTCAAGCTGATTTTAGAATTGACGGAAGAGTTGAAGGAACTATTTCAACGTCTGGAAAAGTAGTGATTGGAGAAGAAGGAATTGTGTCCGGTAAAATTGTTTGTGAAAATTCAGATATTGCAGGAACAATCAAAGGTAATTTAGATGTATCAGGCATTTTAGCATTAAAATCTTCTGCAAGAATTGAAGGCGAAGTAATAGCTGGAAAATTAGCTGTGGAATCTGGAGCAAGTGTTGATGCAAGCATTTCGATGAAGGGTGCAAAAAAAATGAAGGCACTTTCTTCAACTGAAAAAACGCATTCTGAAAAAACAGCGTAATCCTTTTATTGTTTTTATTGGTCTTGTAACCCAAATGGGTGTTACAATTTTTTGCTCTGCTTCTTTGGGAAAGTATATTGACAATAGTTATAATTACGATAAAACTTTTACAATTTCCTTAACATTATTTGGAGTAGCTTTATCGTTTTACATCTTAATAAAACAGCTAAAAAAAATAAATTAAAACTCTTTAAAATTTCTTCTTTCTTAATTTTTGTTTTTTAGTTAATAACCTTACATTTGCGCACATATTTTTAATTCAATAAGCAAGGTTAAGTTGAAAAATTTAAAACATTCTATAATCATAATATTTACCTTGATTTTTGGGCTAACAATTTCTGCAGCTCCAATTGACAATGAGTCAAAAGATCCAAAGAAAGGTGGTGATCTTAAAACAGAAATAAAAGAATATATAAATCATCATTTAAAAGATAGTCACTCTTTCTCTTTAACATCTTGGGTTGACCAAGAGACAGGCGACAAAGTATATTTAGAAATTCCTCTTCCAGTAATTTTATATGATAATGGATTTCATGTTTTTATGTCATCATCTTTAAAACACGGGAAAAAAGCTGTAGAAAGTAATGGAAATTACTACAAATTAAATTATCACGACAGTAAAATATATAAAACCAATAGAGATGGCGTTCTAAATTACGATAGTGATCACCATCCGTTAAACGAAACGCCTCTTGATTTTTCAATAACAAAAAATGTTGCCACAATTATGCTTGTTGCAATTTTAATGTTTTTGTTGTTTTCAGGATTAGCTAAATCGTTTGCTAAAAACAAAGGCATTTCCAAAGGTTTAGGCAGGTTTTTTGAGCCTATAATCTTATATATTAGAGATGAAATTGCAATTCCAAATATTGGAGAAAAAAAATACAAAAACTACATGAGTTTTTTATTGACGGTGTTTTTCTTTGTTTGGTTTTTAAATATGCTAGGGTTGACTCCCTTAGGAGTTAATGTAACCGGGAACATTGCGGTTACATTTTCTTTAGCACTACTAACATTTATAATAACAAATTTCACTGCTAATAAAAGCTATTGGGGGCATATTTTCTGGATGCCAGGAGTACCTGTCCTAATTAAAATAGCATTGGCTCCAATTGAGCTTTTAGGAGTTTTTATTAAGCCGTTTTCGCTACTTATTAGATTATATGCTAATATTCAAGCGGGTCACATAGTGCTTTACAGTCTAATTGGGCTGATGTTTATTTTCAAAGGATATGTTGGCTCAAGTTTATCGTTTAGTTTAGCGTTCTTTATTTCGATTATTGAAATATTAGTAGCGTTATTACAAGCTTATATTTTTACAATGCTTTCAGCATTATATTTTGGATTTGCAGTTGCCGAGGAGGATCATTAAAAAAGAATGTTTAATTAAAATTATATAAATATGGAAATACCAGTAATCGTAGGTGGAGGATTAGTAGTAATCGGAGTTGGAATTGGAATCGGACTAACAGGAAAGGGAGCTATGGAAGCGATCGGACGTCAGCCTGATGCTAGTGGAAAAATTCAAGTTGCTGCTCTTATTTTAGCTGCCCTTGTTGAAGGTATAGGCTTTGCTGCGCTTTTTGCACTATAGTCAATTATCAAAACTTTTTACAGCACAGCTGTCTTTTGAAAGCGTGCTGTGAAAAGATAATTTAAACAATTAAAAAAATGGAAAAACTTATAACTGAATTTTCGATTGGTTTGTTTTTTTGGCAAACAATTATATTCATTCTGTTAATTTTTTTACTAAAGAAATTTGCTTGGAAGCCTATTTTAGATGCTGTAAATGAAAGAGAAGAAGGAATAAAAAATGCTTTGCTATCAGCTGAAAAAGCCAAAGAAGAAATGGCTTCTCTGCAATCTGACAATGAGCAGACTTTGAAAAAAGCTAGATCCGAAAGGGATTTGCTTTTAAAAGAAGCGAGAGAAATTAAACAGCAGATAATTGATGAGGCTAAAAATGAGGCTAAGAGTGAAGCTAAAAAAATTATTTCTCAAGCACAAGAGACTATCCAAAATGAAAAAAATGCTGCGATCGTGGATTTGAAAAATCAAGTAGCCGGGCTTTCAATTGATATTGCAGAGAAAGTTTTAAAAGAAAAGCTGTCTGACGATAAAACTCAAATGAAATTAGTTAAAGATCTTGTAAAAGAAGTTACATTAAAATAAATGAAAACAAACAGAGCTGCAATACGTTATGCTAAAGCATTAATTTTAGAATCTATCGAAAAAGATAATCTAGAGTTAATGTATTCTGATATGCAAATAGTTCTAAATACATTTTCAGAAAACGAAAATTTACAATCTTTAGCAGAAAGCAGGATTATTAAAAACAGTGTAAAATTGAGTTCTCTTAATTTAATTTTTAAAGATCTTAGCAAACTGTCAATTAGTTTAATTAATGTGCTTTCAGAAAACAACAGACTTGCTCTTTTAGAAGTAATATCATTTAAGTTCATTGAACTTTATAAGGAGCACAAAGGAATTCAGTCAGCCTTAGTTACGACAGCTGTTCCTTTAAATGAAGAAATGAAATCTCACGTATTAGAGGTTATCTCTAAATTAACAAACAAAAAAACAATTCTAAACAATAAAATAGATAACAGCCTTGTTGGAGGGTTTGTTTTAAGATTGGGAGATATTGAATACAATGCTAGTTTTAAAAATAAATTAAAAACTATAAAACAAGAATTTACAAAAAATACTAATTTATCAACATCATAGATTATGTCACAAATCAAACCTGCTGAAATTTCAGCAATACTAAAAAAACAATTAACTGGATTAGACGCTTCTGCATCATTAGACGAAGTTGGAACGGTCCTTCAAGTGGGTGATGGTATCGCCAGAGTTTACGGATTGTCTAATGTTCAATACGGAGAATTAGTCTCTTTTGATTCAGGACTTGAGGGAATTGTACTTAACCTTGAAGAAGATAATGTCGGAGTTGTTTTGCTAGGTCCCTCTAAAGAAATTAGTGAAGGTGATACGGTTAAAAGAACACAAAGAATAGCCTCTATTAACGTTGGAGAGAAAATAGTAGGGAGAGTGGTGAATGCACTTGGAAAGCCTATTGATGGCAAAGGAAATATTGAAGGGGAATTATATGAAATGCCGCTAGAAAGAAAAGCACCAGGAGTTATTTTTAGACAACCAGTAAATGAACCTCTTCAAACTGGAATAAAATCTATTGACGCAATGATACCGGTTGGGCGTGGACAAAGAGAATTAGTTATTGGAGATAGACAAACTGGAAAAACAACAGTTTGTATCGACACAATTTTAAATCAGAAAGAGTTTTACGATGCTGGAGAGCCAGTCTATTGTATTTACGTAGCAATTGGTCAAAAAGCATCAACAGTAGCGGGAATTGCAAAAACTCTTGAAGACAAAGGAGCTATGGCTTATACAACTATTGTAGCGGCTAACGCTTCTGATCCTGCTCCTATGCAGGTATACGCCCCTTTTGCAGGAGCTGCAATTGGAGAGTTTTTTAGAGATACAGGGAGACCAGCTCTTATTATTTATGACGATTTATCCAAACAAGCTGTAGCATATCGTGAGGTTTCACTTTTGTTACGAAGACCTCCGGGTAGAGAAGCTTATCCTGGGGATGTTTTTTATTTGCATTCGAGATTATTAGAAAGATCCTCTAAAGTTATTGCAGATGATGAGATTGCAAAAAACATGAATGATTTACCTGATTCTTTGAAGCCTATCGTAAAAGGAGGTGGATCACTAACAGCATTACCAATTATTGAAACTCAAGCAGGAGACGTTTCTGCTTATATTCCTACAAATGTAATTTCAATTACAGATGGACAAATATTTTTAGAATCTAACCTTTTTAATTCAGGTGTAAGGCCAGCTATTAATGTTGGTATTTCTGTTTCAAGAGTTGGTGGATCTGCCCAAATTAAGGCAATGAAAAAAGTTTCAGGAACTCTTAAACTAGATCAGGCTCAATTTAGAGAACTAGAGGCTTTTGCAAAATTTGGCTCTGACTTAGATGACGCAACATTAAATGTAATTGAAAAAGGAAAGAGAAATGTGGAAATATTAAAGCAAGCTCAAAACGACCCGTTTACAGTTGAAGATCAAGTAGCAATAATTTTTGCAGGATCTAAAAATTTACTTAGAAAAGTACCAGTCAACATGGTTAAGGATTTTGAAAGAAAGTATATAGACTTTTTGAATGCAAAGCATAAGAAGACTATGGAAACAATTAAGTCAGGGAAATTAACAGATGAAGTTATTAGTGTTTTAACTAAAGCCGCTGACGAATTAAGCTCCACATATTAAATAAAATAATTAATGGCGAATCTTAAAGAAATTAGAATAAGAATAGGGTCTGTATCCTCAACAATGCAGATAACTAGCGCTATGAAAATGGTTTCTGCAGCTAAATTAAAAAAAGCTCAAGACGCTATTACAGCAATGAGACCTTATTCTAATAAACTTTCAGAATTAATGCAAAGCTTTAGCGGTGTTAGTGGAGGCGGAAGTAAATCTTACACAGAAAACAGAAAATTAAACAAAGTATTAGTTGTAGCAATAAGCTCTAACAGAGGTTTGTGTGGTGCTTTTAACGCTAACATAGCTAAAGAAGCGCTAGTGTTTAAATCAAATGAAAAATTCAGAGATTCACAAATTGATTTTTTAACAATAGGGAAAAAAATTAACGACACGCTTTCAAAAACTGAAACAATTATTCAGAACGATAGTGAAGTTTTCGAAAATTTAAACTATGAAAACGTAGGTAAAATTGCAGAAGAATTAATGAATCGTTTTATTTCTAATGACTACGATCATATAGAAATTATATACAACTCTTTTAAAAATGCTGCAACTCAGATAATTAAATCTGAACAATTTTTGCCAATACCCGTTAATGACAATAAAGGATCAGAAAATTTAGATTATATATTTGAACCTTCTCTAGAGGGTATTGCCAATACGTTAATTCCAAAATCTTTAAAGATTCAGTTGTTTAAAGCAATTAGAGATTCTTTTGCAAGTGAACATGGAGCCAGAATGACAGCGATGCATAAAGCTACTGATAATGCTTCTGAGCTTAGAGACGAGCTTAAGCTTACTTACAACAAGGCAAGACAGGCTTCAATTACAAACGAAATATTAGAAATTGTTGGTGGTGCTGAAGCTTTAAATAGCTAAAATTTCTGTTTTATCAATTATGGTATTAAAAATAGTTAATAAGTCAAATAACAAACTACCTGAATACGAAACTGAACTTTCAGCAGGAATGGACGTTAGAGCGTTTGTTGAAGCTTCAATAACTTTAGATCCGTTAGATAGAACTCTTGTAAAAACAGGTCTTTTCGTAGAATTGCCAAAAGGCTATGAAATTCAAGTTAGACCAAGAAGTGGTTTAGCTCTTAAAAAAGGAATAACCGTTTTAAATTCACCTGGGACAATAGACGCAGATTATAGAGGAGAAATTGGGGTAATACTTATTAATCTTTCAAAAAACAAATTTATAATCAGTTCTGGAGACAGAATAGCTCAACTAGTAGTTTGTAAGCATGAACAGCCAAAAATCGAATTAAGCAATACTTTAGGAGAGACACAAAGAGGCGTAAAAGGATTTGGCAGTACAGGTATAAATTAAAGACTATGAAATTAATAATTCCCATGGCAGGTAGAGGGTCTCGATTAAGGCCTCATACATTTACAACAGCAAAACCATTAGTGAAAATAGCGGGAAAAAGTATTCTAGCTCAATTAATTAAAGATGCTGTAAAACTGGTAAATGAGCCAATTGAAGAAATGGCTTTTATAGTTGGAGATGAATCTTTCTTTGGAGATCAAATAATACAAGAATTAAAATTATTAGCAAAAAACTATAACTCAAAGGCGACAATATATAGACAACTTAATCCGCTGGGAACTGGCCACGCAATTATGTGCGCTGAGAAATCTTTAAGTGGAAAAGCACTGGTAATTTATCCAGACACTTTAATAAAAACTAATGAAACTTTTGACAAGAATGCTGATGCTGTTATATGGACAAAAGAAGTTGAAAACCCGGAAGCTTACGGAGTTGTAAAATTAAATAGCGAAGGAAACGTCACGGCTTTAGTAGAAAAGCCAACTGAACCTGTATCTAATTATGCTGTTATTGGACTTTATTATTTTAAAGAAATATCACAATTAAAAAGGCAACTTCAAAAAGTTATTGACGAGAACTTGATGAATTCTGGAGAATATCAAATCAATGATGGCTTATTAAAAATGATGAGTGACGGAAAAATATTTAAAGTAGGAAAGGTGTCAGCTTGGCTTGATTGTGGGAATGTTAAAAGTTCTATTAATTCTAATAAAGAAATGTTAAATTTTCACAGTAGTGATGATTTACAGTTAGTATCAGCTAATGCTAAATTAATTAATTCAAATATTATTGAACCAGTATTTATAGATGATAATGTAGTCATAGAGAACTCTACTGTCGGCCCACATGTCTCAATTTATAAAGAAACAAAAATCTTTAACTCTATTATCGAGAATTCCATAATTGGCCAAGATACTCAAGTGTTAAATGCTGATTTTAAAAACTCTATGATTGGAAATAATTGTAAGTATGACGGCAATTATAAATCTATAAATATTGGAGATTTCAGTGAGTTAATTTAACTTGCTGCAATGAGAAGAATAATTATAATCTTTTTTCTGTTTATTTCAAGCTGTAATTTAACCAAAAACACGAGCTCAAACACAGCTTTAAAAAAAATACCAATAAAAATATTAAAAGAAAAAATAGAGAATAACAACAATAGGTTTTCCTTTTTAATGTTACGCTCTCAAGCAACCATTGTCAACAATGGAACCACGAATCAGTTTAACATCTCTATAAGGCTAAAAAAACAAGAGCAAATTTTAATTAGCGGATCACTTTTAATTCCATTGTTTAAAGGCTTACTCACCAAAAACGATTTAGTGTTTTATGAGAAGTTGAACAAATCATTTTACAGAGGGAATTATGATTATATTTCAGAATTACTCAATTTTCAGTTTTCTTTAGAATCCTTCGAAAACTTAATTACAGGCAAGCCTATCGTAAATTTGAATAATTTAAAATTGAGGCAAAGTTCAGAAAACAAAAACTATATACTAAGCTCATACGATAGAAAAAACAAATTAAATTACAAGTATTATTTTGAGCCCCTTACGTTTAATTTGATAAAACAGGTTTTTACGGATAATAAAAAGAGTTCTTTAACAATAGAGTATAGTAATTATAAAGTTATTGACAACAACGTTATTCCTCAAAGAGTTGTAATAAACGCAAAGAACAAAGAGAAGGAATTGAAAATAAATCTCAATTCAAAAATTAGAAGAATTAATGAAGAAATTTCTTTTCCATTTAAAATCCCGAAAGGATACAAAAAAATTCAATTATGAGTTTTTTTAGAATTTCAAAGCAAAGTTTTTTAATTGGGATTTTTTTAATGATCACTTCATTAGCGCACTCTCAAAAATCGACTCAAAAGCGATTAGAAGAAAAAAAAGTTGAAATCAAAAAAGAATTAAAGGAAATAAACGCTCTATTATTTACCAATAAACAAAAAAAAGCAGCAGCTTTTTCAGACCTTGAGAACTTAAGCTACAAGATTCAAAGGAAACAAGAATTAATTAAACTTACAAATCAGCAAATTAATTTACTCAACTCTGAAATAGAAGAAAACGCTAAATCTATAGAAAAATTAGAAATTGATCTAATTGAAGTTAGGGAAGCCTACAAAGAAATGATCTTAAAATCATTTAAATCTAAATCCGGGAAAAACAGGCTTATGTTTATTCTATCTTCAGAAACATTTTTTCAGGCATTAAAACGCACTCAGTATATAAAGCAATATTCTCTGTTTAGAAAAAATCAAGCAAAAAAAATAGAATTAATTTCAGGTCAACTTAAGGAAGTTAAAAAAGAGCTACTGTATAAAAGAGACTTTAAAGAAGGATTATTAGTAAAAAACAGATTAACTCAAAAAACTTTAGAATTAGAAAAGAAGGAAGTTAATAATATAGCTTTTAGCCTTAGAAACGATGAAAAAAAATATAAAAGAAATATTTTGGCTAAAGAAAAAGAAAGTCAAAAAATTGATAAGCAAATTGATAAATTGATAAGGGAGGCTATCGCAAGATCTAACAAGAATAAGTCTGATAAAAATTCTAAAGGATTTAATTTAACACCTGAATCAAAAGCGCTGGCAAAAAAGTTTGAATTAAACAAAGGAAAATTACCCTGGCCAGTTTCAAGAGGAGTTGTTATTCAAAAATTTGGAACCCAGCCTCATCCAGTCGTAAAAACCGCTAAAATTAAAAGTAATGGAATAGTTATCGCAACCGAAAAAAACCAAAAAGTAAAAACAGTTTTTGAAGGAAAGGTATTATCAGTTCTTCAGTTTAGAGGAAGCAACCCTACTGTTTTGGTTCAGCACGGAAATTATATTACAGCGTATAAAAATCTATCTAAAGTGTTTGTTAATAAAGGAGATAAAGTCATCTCAAATCAATATATAGGAGAGGTTTTTACGAACACTTCTACAGGAAAATCTTCTATTCAATTTAGTGTGTTTCAAAAAACCACTCCATTAAATCCTTTATTGTGGATTTTAAAAATGAAGTAAACTATTTGAAGTTCAAAGCCATCTTAGCTAAGTACTTCCCAAGTATGTCGAACTCTAAATTGACAACATCTCCTTTGTTTAAAGTTTTAAAACTCGTATTGTCAAAAGTATAAGGAATAATAGCAACTTTAAACTGAGTAACTTTTGAATCTATTACAGTTAGGCTAACCCCGTTAATAGCAATAGATCCCTTTTCAACAGTTATATTATTTGATTTTTTATGTTCAATAATAAACTCCCAGCTTCCCTTTTTTTCATCAACATTAATACATTTGCCAACTTGATCAACATGTCCTTGGATCATATGACCATCAAGTCTGTCTCCAATCTTCATCGCTCTTTCCAAATTTATAATGTCACCAACTTTCCAATTTTTAATTGTCGTTTTATTTATAGTTTCTTCAATTGCAGTTACTGTGTATGACTTATTGCTAATGTTGACAACGGTTAAACATATTCCGTTATGTGAAACGCTTTGATCTATTTTGAACTCAGATGTTAGTTCGCAACTCAAGGTAATGTCAAGATTATTTTTAGTTTTCTTAATATCAACTATTTCGGCTAGGTGTTCAACAATTCCTGTAAACATGAGTATTAATTTATATCTTTAATATCGGATAAAATTAATAATAATAAAAGAACAAATGGCATGAAGAACGAAACTTTACCAATTGTAGGAATTTCTTGTGGGGATCCAAACGGTATTGGGATTGAGGTCATTTTAAAATCCTTAAATGATAAGAGAATATTAAATTTCTTTACACCAGTAATATTTTGCAATAACAATTTAGTTTCTGATCAAAAAAAGCAACTAAATCTGGAAACAGATCTAATCAAGATTAATTTAAATCAAAGTCCTATCGTTGGAAAAATTAATATTATTGACGTGTGGGATGATGATTTTGTTACAACGTTTGGCAAGCCAACAACGGATTCGGGCACAAAGTCATTTTTGTCGCTTCAATCAGCTGTAAAAGCTTTAATTAACGGTAATGTTAATTTGCTAGTTACTGCGCCAATTAATAAAAATAACATACAGAGTGAAAAATTTAAATTCCCGGGGCATACAGATTACTTAGCTAAAGAGCTTGGAGGTGAAAGCTTAATGTTTATGATTTGTGATGAACTGAAAATAGGTTTACTAACAGATCACATTCCTTTAAAAGAAATTAATTCACATGTTACAAAACAAAGAATAGAACAAAAATTCTCATTAATCAATGAATCTTTAAAAAAAGATTTTGGGTTACAAAAGCCCAAAATTGCAGTCCTTTCCATTGATCCACATGTTGGTGATGGAGGGGTTATAGGAAATGATGATCAGGATATATTAAAGCCAGCCTTATTGGACATTGCATCAAAAAACAATTTAGTTTTTGGACCTTTTTCAAGTGACAGTTTTTTTGGTTCAGGCCAACATAAAAAGTATGATGCTGTTTTAGCCATTTATCACGACCAAGGTCTTATTCCCTTTAAAACATTATCCTTTGGAACAGGCGTTAACTACACAGCAGGGTTAAATAAAGTTAGAACTTCACCTGATCACGGAACAGGCTATGATATTGCAGGAAAGGGACTTGCAGATTCGACGTCTTTTAAAAACGCAATATTTTCTGGAATAGATATTTTAAAATCAAGAAAGCTGTACGACGATCTAAATAAAAACCCATTAACATCGTCTAATTCTAAAACTAGAAAAAAATAGGCTGTTAAAATTATAATATTTCTTATATTCGCAGGCTCAAACTTAGCATTATGCAGTTTCTAAATCAGTTTGTAATTAGTTTTACTGGATTAAAAGAAGGGGAGCATGAGTATAAGTTTGAGCTAGAAAAGAAGTTCTTTGAACATTTTGAATACAATGATTTTAATAGTTGTAAGATAGACACAACAGTAATTTTGAATAAAAAATCTAATTTATTAGAATTTAATTTTTACTCAAAAGGAAAGATCAACTTAAACTGCCACGTTTCTAACGAACCTTTTGATTACGATCAAGAGCATAATATGAAATTGGTTGTAAAATTCAGCTCTGAACTGTCAGATGACAACGAAGAACTTTTGGTTTTACCCGTTGGTCAAACTCAAATAAATATTGCAAAATACTTATTTGAAATGATAGTGTTATCTTTGCCTATTAAAATTATACATCCTGGCGTTAATGACGGTTCTTTAGAAACGGAAACGTTAAAAAGGCTTAGAGAGTATGAATCAAATGTTCTAGAAAATAAAGATAAAAGCGATCCCAGATGGGATAAATTAAAAGATTTAATATAAACGATTATGGCACATCCTAAGAGAAAAATTTCCAAAACTAGAAGAGACAAAAGAAGAACTCACTATAAAGTTTCAGACTCTCAGATAGCAACATGTAAAACGACAGGAGAAGCTCACTTATACCATAGAGCTCACTGGCACGAAGGAAAATTATATTATAGAGGTAAAGTTTTGATTGACAATACTGTAGAAGCAGAAGCTTAATACAGTTTTTTAAAAAAATCATCTTTTTTACACTTTTTTTGAATTTTCTCGCCATTTTTTATCGTTTTTCCCCATTTTTTTGCCATTTTTGATCAAAATTCTAACTAACGAGTTTGAAAAATATTAATGCTTCTATTACTGCGGTTGGGTCATTTTTGCCTGAAAAAATTTTAAGCAATACTGATTTAGAAAAAATTGTTGACACTAACGATGAGTGGATCACTTCCAGAACAGGAATTAAAGAAAGAAGAATTTTAGATAAAGGAATTGGCACCTCTCACATGGCAATTCAAGCAGCAAATGCTATAATTGAAAGTAAAAAACTTGACCCCTTAGAAATAGATTTAGTTATTGTCGCAACAATTACTCCTGACATGCACGCAACTGCTACTGCAGCTTATGTAGCTTCTGAGATTGGAGCTTCTAACGCATTTGGATTTGACATTAGCGCAGCTTGTTCAGGATTTTTATATGGAATGTCTACCGCTTCTGCATTTATTGAATCAGGTAGATATAAAAAAATTATTTTAATAGGTGCTGATAAGATGTCTTCCATTGTAGATTACTCTGACAGAAATACATGTATTATTTTTGGAGATGGAGCGGGTGCTGTTTTGCTCGAGCCGGATTATGAAGGATATGGTGTTCAAGACGAATATTTGCGCTCCAATGGCTCAAACAGAAACTTGTTAAGAATTGAAGCAGGTGGATCACAAACACCAACAACAAAAGAATCTGTTGAAGAAAAAAAACATTTTATATATCAAGACGGTAAAAACGTCTTTAAACATGCGGTTTCAAACATGTCTGATGCTTCTGAGCAAATCATGAATCGTAATAATCTAACTCCTCTGGATGTAAATTATTTGGTTGCCCACCAGGCAAATAAGAGAATAATAGATGCTACATCAAACAGAATGGGTATCAAGGACGAAAAGGTTCTTATGAACATACACAGGTATGGAAATACCACCGCAGCAACAATTCCTTTACTTTTATTTGATTTTGAATCTAAATTCAAAAAGGGAGATAATATTATTTTTGCCTCTTTTGGAGCAGGCTTCACTTGGGGAGCAATGTATTTAAAATGGGCCTATAACCACTAATTATTTTTATTATGAACATTAAAGAAATTCAACAGTTAATTAAATTTGTAGCAAAATCTGGAGTTAGCGAAGTGAAAATCGAATCAAAAGATTTAAAACTAAGTGTTAAAACTGGAGCTTCAGGTAAAATGTTAACTCATAGCGAACCTGAAGTGTATAATACTCAACCTGTAGTTCAAAACCTACCATTAGAACGCACAACTGAATCTGTTGGTTCACAAGTTGTTGATATTGCTGAAGACGATCACTTAATCACTATTAAATCGCCAATTATAGGAACTTTTTATAGAAAACCATCACCTGATAAACCAAACTTTATAGAGTTAGGTGATTCAATAAGCGAAGGAAGTGTTTTATGTGTTGTAGAAGCAATGAAGCTTTTTAATGAAATTGAATCAGAATGTTCAGGAAAAATTGTCAAAATTTTAGTTGACGATTCGTCTCCTGTTGAATTTGACCAACCTTTGTTTGTGGTAGACCCTTCTTAATCATATATCCATGTTTAAAAAAATATTAATTGCTAATAGGGGTGAAATAGCCTTACGAATTATTAGAACCTGTAAAGAAATGGGTATAAAAACAGTAGCAGTTTACTCTGTTGCTGATCAAGAGAGCTTACATGTTAAATTTGCGGACGAAGCAGTTTGTATTGGCCCGGCAAATAGTTCAGAATCATATTTAAAAATCCCAAATATTATTGCGGCTGCAGAAATTACCAACGCGGATGCTATTCATCCAGGATATGGTTTTTTGTCTGAAAACGCAAGATTTTCAAAAATATGTGATGAACATAAAATAAAATTTATAGGAGCTTCAGCTGAAATGATTGATAGAATGGGAGATAAGGCTTCAGCAATTGCGACGATGAAAGAAGCCGGTGTCCCCACAATTCCAGGTTCAGAAGGGATTATAGACTCCTTTGAAAAAGCTAAAAAGATTGCTAAAAAAATAGGCTATCCGGTTATGATAAAAGCCACTGCTGGTGGGGGAGGAAAAGGGATGAGAGCGGTTTGGAGCGAGGAAGGTTTCTTAGACTTGTGGGAAAGTGCTAAACAAGAAGCGTTTGCATCATTTGGTAATGACGGGATGTATATGGAAAAACTAGTCGTAGACCCTAGGCACATTGAAATACAAATTGTAGCAGATAAGTTTGGAAAAGCTTGTCATTTATCAGAAAGAGATTGTTCTATTCAAAGAAGACACCAGAAATTGACAGAAGAAACGCCATCACCATTTATGACAGATGATTTAAGAGAGAGAATGGGAGAAGCAGCTGTAAAAGCCTCTGAGCATATTAACTATGAAGGAGCAGGAACAATAGAATTTTTGGTTGACAAAAACAGAAATTTTTATTTCATGGAAATGAATACGAGAATTCAAGTAGAGCACCCTATCACTGAACAAGTCATAGATTATGACTTAATTAAAGAACAAATTAAAGTTGCTTCTGGAATTAAAGTTTCTGGAGAACACTATTTCCCAAAGCTTCACTCAATTGAGTGCAGAATTAACGCGGAGGATCCATTCAAAAACTTTAGACCTTCTCCGGGGAAAATAACAAATCTACATTTGCCAGGGGGGCACGGAGTTAGGCTAGATACCCATGTGTATAGCGGTTATATCATTCCACCTAATTACGATTCCATGATCGCTAAATTGATTGTAACAGCCCAAAATAGAGAAGAAGCAATTAATAAAATGCGTAGAGCTTTAGACGAATTTATTATAGAGGGAATAAAAACAACTATTCCTTTCCACAGACAATTGATGGATCATCCCGATTATATTTCAGGAAATTATACAACAAAGTTTATGGAAGATTTCGAAATTAAAGAAACAATCTAAAGAAAATCAGTAATTATTTTTTCTGCTATTTGAACAGCATTTGTTGCCGCACCCTTTCTAAGGTTATCAGCTACCACCCATAGATTTAAAGCTTTTTCATGAGAAAAATCTTTTCTAATTCTCCCAACAAACACATCATCTTTATTTTTTGAATATAAAGGCATAGGATATTCAAGATTATTAATATCATCTTTAACCGTAACGCCTGAAGTTTCTTTCAATAACTGAGTAATGTCTGCAATATCAAATGAATTTTCTAACTCTATGTTTATTGATTCACTGTGTCCGCCAACTACAGGGATTCTTACAGCAGTAGCACTCACACTAATTGACGAGTCTAAAATTTTTTGAGTTTCATTTGATAACTTCATCTCTTCTTTTGTGTATCCGTTTTCTAAAAAATCATCACAATGAGGAATTGCATTTTGATGAATTTTATAATTGTAAGCCATTTCCCCCTCTATATTGTTGTATTCGTTTTCTAGTTGTTTCATGGCTTTAACTCCAGTGCCAGTGATAGATTGGTAAGTTGAAACTACCACTCTTTTAATTCCATACTTTTTATGAATAGGAGCTAAAACCATCAGCATTTGAATTGTTGAGCAATTAGGGTTGGCAATGATTTTGTCAGTTTTATCAATTTCTGAACCATTAATTTCAGGTATTATCAATTTTTTTAAAGGGTCCATTCTCCATGCAGATGAATTATCTATAACAACGGTCCCAACTTCTGCAAATTTAGGAGCCCATATTAATGAGGTTTCACCTCCTGCTGAAAATATAGCTATATCTGGTTTTTTTCTAAGAGCCTCGTCAAGTCCAATAACATAATAATCCTTTTCACAAAATGAAATAATTTTTCCAACTGAATTTTTAGACGCAACTAGAAACAACTCATTATAAGGAATTTTTCTTTCCCTTAAAACATCTAACACTACAGTACCAACCATTCCAGTAGCTCCAACAATTGCAATTTTCATTTTTTTTAATTTTTTACAAAAATAATTTTTTATGTTTAAGACGTTGTGTGTTAATCAAAATAAGTCAATTTTATAACAAAAAGTTACAATTACAACACTATCTAGTTATCTTTCTTTTAATTCTTCTAGAAATCGAACTTATTATTTCATAGGAAATAGTGTTAGCTTTTTTTGAAAACTCTTCTGCAGAGTAAGAATTATCATCAAAAAATATAACTTCATCACCTTCTTTGCAATTTAACCCTGTAACATCAACCATAATCATGTCCATACAGACATTACCAACTATTTTAGCTAGTTTGCCTCCAACAAGAACTTCTCCCTTTCCATTTCCATATTGTCTTCCAATTCCATCTGCGTGCCCAATAGGAAGTGTGGCAATAACAGTACTTTTTTTTGCTAAAAACCCTCTATTATAACCAACAGAGCTACCAGTGTCAAGATTGTGGATTTGAGACACTATAGTTTTTAAAGTTAAAACAGGTTTTAGGCTGTTTTTATACTTAATGTCGTTTCCAAAACCATATAATCCAATACCAGATCTAACCATATCAAATTGATAGTCAGAATAATTTAAAATCCCAGAAGTGTTTAAAAGATGTTTTTTTAAAGTTGTATTCAACTCCTTTTCTAAAGTTTCGCTAATTGATATAAATTCTTCAATTTGTTTTTCAGAATAGCTTTTTTCCCCTAAATCCTCAGAAGCTCCTAAGTGCGAAAATATATATTTGGGATGATTGAGATTAATTAGCTTACAAAGCTTTTGAACATCTTTTTTTATAAACCCTAGCCTGTTCAATCCGGTATTAAATTTTATTTGAAAAGGGTAAGTAGTTTTCTTTTCTTTTTTCAATGCATCAACAAAAAAAGACAATATTCTAAATGAGTAAATACTAGGTTCTAAGCTGTGATTTATTATTTCATTAAAATCATTTTCTTGAGGATGTAAAACAAGAATAGGAATTTTTATTCCAAATTTTCTTAAATCAACTCCTTCTTGTGTGTAGGCAACAGCTAAATAATCAACCCCGAGCCTTTCTAGTTCTTCGGATACAACTATAGAATCACTTCCATAAGAAAATGCCTTTACGACAGCCATAAACTTAGTTTGGCGGCTTATTTTAGATTTCAAATAATCTAAATTATTTTTTAAGTTATCAAGCTTAATTTCTACAGTTGTTTCTTTAACAGGCATTACTATAAAATTTTTTTACTCATCTTTTTAATAAAAATCTCTCTTGACAAAGGTTCGTATTCTTTCTTTTCTCCAATTAAAACTAAATCTTTGTTTTTCTCTTTTCTAAAACTATATCCAGCAGGGTTTCCGGTTTCAACACATATGGCATGAACTTTTTTAACATCTTCTGCACATGCCATTAAATCTGGCATTGGACCAAAGGGATTACCTTCATAATCCATATCTAGACCGGCTACAATGACTCTAAGCCCATTGTTAGCAAGTGAATTACAAACCTGTATAAGTGATTGGTCAAAAAACTGCGCTTCATCAATCCCAATAACATCAACATCTTTGCAATTAGTTAGTATTTCTTTTGGATTAGAAATTATAGAAGCCAGAACCTCATTTTTAGCATGAGAAATTATTTTATTATTTGGATTTCTAGAATCAATTTTTGGTCTGAACACTTTATATCTTTGACCTGATAATTCCACTTTTTTAATTCTTTTTATTAGTTCCTCGGTTTTTCCAGAAAACATAGACCCGCACACTACTTCTATTCTACCTTTAAATTCATGCTTTTTATTCATCTAAGTAATATTTATTGAAATCTCTTACAAAGTAGTTAACTTTAAAGATTTGACAAAGGTCTTAAATTTAATTCAACATGGCAAAATTATATATCGTACCAACTCCTATTGGAAATTTAGAGGACATTACTTTTAGAGCTATTAATATTTTAACTGATGTTGATCTTATTTTATGTGAAGATACTCGAAGAAGTAAAAAATTATTAATTCATTATAATATTGATACTCCTTTGCGTTCGCATCATAAATTTAATGAACATAAGGAGGTTGGTAAAGTTGTAGATAAAATTCTATCAGGCGAAAAAATCGCATTGATTTCAGACGCAGGAACACCTGGAATTTCAGATCCTGGTTTTTTGGCGGTTAGAACTTGTTTAGAAAATAATATCGAAGTAGAATGCCTGCCTGGAGCAACTGCTTTAGTTCCAGCACTTGTTAACAGTGGGATTCCTTTTGAAAGATTTGTATTTGAAGGGTTTTTACCTGTAAAAAAAGGAAGGAAAACTAGACTAGAGAAACTTACTAATGAAGATAGAACAATGATTTTTTACGAGTCACCTCACAAGCTCTTAAAAACATTAAATGATTTTAGCAATAGCTTTGGAGCCGATAGAAAGATATCAGTTTCCAGAGAAATTACTAAAATATATGAGGAAACAATTCGTGGAAGTGTTGAGCATATTATAAATTTATTCACAGATAAAATTCCAAAAGGCGAGTTCGTAATCATAGTAGAGGGTTGTAAAAACTAATAATGAATTGGGTTATAAATGATAATGTCGATAAAGAGTCTGTAGAAAAACTTTCAGACGAATTGAATATTTCTCCCATTCTGTCTTCCATGCTAGTTAAAAGAGAAATTAGAACTTTTGATCAAGCAAAAAGTTTTTTTAGACCAAACTATAACATGCTTCATGACCCTTTTTTAATGAAAGACATGACCATTGCTGTTGAAAGAATCCAAAAAGCGATATTAGAAAAAGAATCTATTATGATTTTTGGTGATTATGATGTTGATGGCACTAGTTCTGTAGCGCTACTAACTCTTTATTTAGAGTCTATTGGCCTAATTGTAACGAATTACTTGCCCGATAGAAAAACTGAAGGGTATGGTATTTCTATTAAAGCAATAGACTTAGCTTTTCAAAATAAACAAAAATTAATTATCGCTTTAGATTGCGGAATAAAGGCCCACAATCAAGTAGACTACGCAATAGAAAAAGGGATAGAGTTTATCATATGTGATCATCACAATCCTGATAAAAACCTGCCCAATGCTTTAGCTGTTTTAAATCCAAAGAGGATAGATTGTATTTACCCATACAAAGATCTATGTGGATGTGGAGTTGGATTTAAATTTGTCCAAGCGATAGAATCAAAACAATCGAAGGATAATAAAATTATAAATTATCTAGATTTAGTCGCCTTAGCAATTGCAGCAGATGTTGTTCCGTTGACTGGTGAGAATAGAGTTTTGGCTTTTATTGGGCTTCAAATTATCAATTCAAACCCTAGATTAGGAATCCACAGTCTTCTGAAAAAAAACACTAAAAAAGAATATACAATAAGCGATTTAATGTTTTATGTTGCGCCTCGAATTAATGCTACCGGAAGAATAAAACAAGCTTCACTAGCACTAGAGCTATTAATTAGTAATAATAAAAATTCTGCTGAAAAATTAGCTTTAGAAATAGAAGGGTTAAATACCTTAAGAAGAGAAATTGAAAAAGAGATAACTATTCAGGCTGCTGATCAAGTCGATAATTCAGATGATAAATTAAATTCTATTGTTGTTTTCGATTCAAAATGGAATAAAGGAGTTATCGGAATTGTTGCCTCTAGACTTGTCGACAAATACTACAAGCCTTCTATAGTTTTTTGTGAGTCTTCCAATGGATATTTAACTGCTTCCGCTAGATCAATTAAAGGATTAGACCTGTATTCAATTCTTGATGATTGTAAAGAGCATATTGATCAGTTCGGAGGACACAAGTATGCAGCAGGATTAACAATTAAAAAAGATAATCTAGAAAAATTTAAAACCAAATTTGAAAAAATAGTTTCTAAAACAACTGATAATAATATTTTTGAACAGGAATTACAGATTGAAACTAAGATTAATTTGAGTGAGATTACCCCAAAATTTTTTAGAATATTAAAGCAGTTCGAACCTTTTGGACCCGGAAATAAATCGCCTCTTTTTTTATCAGAAAATTTAAAATTAAAAGGGAAGCCTTTTGAGATGGGAAAAGAAAAAGAACACATAAAGCTTAATTTGACTCAAGACAATCGGTTATCCTTCTCCTCAATAGGATTTTGGTTTTCTAATAAATATAAAGAGATACAGAACAAAGAAAATTTTTCAGCAGTTTACAATATTGATGAAAATTTTTGGAAAGATGTTTCAAGTATTCAACTAAAACTAAAAGATTTAAAATAAAAAAAGCCTCTTTTTTAAAGAGGCTTTTTTTATAAATAGAAAATCTATTTTTAAAATCTGTAAGTAAAACCTACATTCCAAGTTCTTCCCCATCCAGGGAAAACTTTATTTCTTGTGTTAACTCCTAAGTAAGTATTGTCTCCAGGTCCAGCTTCATAATTTGTAGCTGATTCCGCAAAGTAATAATTGTCAAAGATGTTATTTATGTTAGCTCTTAAATAAATAGTTTCTCCAGCTACATCTAACTTATAAGAAGCTCCAAAGTCAAACAGGTCATAAGAAGGAAGCATCATTGCTTCATCTTCAGGACTAGTAAAATCTTCTACATTAAAATCTGCATACAAATCAGAAGCATTAAACATACTTATGTTAAACTTAAATAGGTCAGAAGGTGTAACAATCAGATTAACTCTTGATGTTGTTTGAGCGGCATCTCCTACCTTCACTCCGTCTAAATAAATTACGCTACTTCCAAGAAATGTATTACTTGAATCAAATACATCTGCAGTTACATCTCCTCCGTATTCGTAGTTTCCTAACGTAAGCATTCCTTCAACCTTTACAAATGGGCTAATTTCATATACCCCGTCAAATTCAATTCCAGTGTGTACTTGTTCTATACCATAGTAATTAGCATTACCATTTACGCCGTCTACTCTAACACCATCACGAAGAAATCTGTCTTTCCAGCTTGTTTTGTAAATATTAACATTGAAGTTAAAGTTACTAGATCTATAGCCGTATCCAGCCTCTAAACCTACAACTTTCTCATTTTTTAAGTCAGGATTCAGATTGTTTCCGTAGTTAATGTATACAGCATCAAAGTTTGGTTGTTTAGAATAAGTACCAGCATTAACATATACATTGCTTTTAGCATTAATGTTATAGTTAGCACCACCCTTGATATTACCACCACTAATATTTTTCCAATCCGTTTTTTGATTTCCAGGAGTTTGGTTAAAAAACTCTTCTCTTTGGAATCCTTGATTAGACATAGCTCCTTGAACAAATACAGAAAGATCGTCATTACTATATTCTAACTGTCCAAATACTCCGCTCCATCTCACAAATCCGTCGTTATGATAATCAATTTTTTCTTCTTCGTCAGTGTCTTTAAACACGTTCCACAGGTCACTAACATTTGATCCATAAGTTGTAGTTCTAACAGCGCTTCCACCAGAGTAGTTAACGTTGTCAAAACCTCTGTAACCATCTGCACCTAAAAGATGATCTAATCTTCTGTAGTGAATTCCTCTATAATTTCTTAAATCAACTCCAAAATCTATAGTTAATTTATCTGAAAGTTCTTTCTTTAAATTGATAAGACTCCCAACAAAATTGTGAGAATTAACAGAAGCTCTTCTTACAAAACCATTTCTTTTAACTCCATCAACTCTTTCGTCTTGGTCGTTAACTATGTATAATCCAGTCGCGCCGTCAACAACATTGTTGTATGAAAACCCGTCATAAAAATCAGTAGGAGTTCCAGAGTTAGAAGCTACAATTTTGTCCCAGTTAACTTGACCATTTGTAGGATTTCTAAAGTCACCATCACTTGCGTATTTCCCGCCTAAACGTCCAATATCACCAGTTCCACCACCTCTTCCTACAGAGTAGTAAGCAGAAGCAGATAAGTTAGTTGATTCGTTTATTTTATATTCCCAGTTTACAGAAGCAATTGGTTTATGGTAGAAATTTCTTCTCCAGTTGAACTCTTGCCCATTTAAATAACCATGGTTATAATTGTATCTTATACCATATTTTTCATAGTCAGCTGCGTCAGCCATATTATAAAAACTATTAGTTCTTTGATTATGAACTTGAGGCGCACCAGTTACGATAACTTGTACATTATGCTTGTCGTCTTCTGAAGCCCATCCGTATCCCATAAAGTAATTATAGCCTTCAAACATAGTCCCATCAACATATCCATCTCCTTCAACCCTTGAAAATAATAAAGAAAGAGCGTGGCCACCCTCCATTTCACCAGTATTGTAAGAAGCTACAGTTTTCATATATCCATCATTACCAACAGTTGCAGCAATTTTACCACCTTTAGTTAGTTCTGTAGATTTTGTTAAAACATTAATAGTTCCCCCAACAGACGAGATAGCTAGTTTAGAAGCACCAAGACCTCTTTGAACCTGCATTGCAGATACAACATCAGTTAAACCTGACCAGTTAGACCAGTAAACTCTTCCGTTTTCCATGTCATTAACAGGGATCCCATTAATTAAGACTGCAGTGTTTTGAGAGTCAAACCCTCTTACATTAATTCTAGAGTCTCCAAAAGCACCACCGGCTCTAGTTGCATACACACCAGGAGTTGAGTTAAGCATTTCAGGAAGCTCTAAGTTTCCAATTCTTTCTTGAATATCAGAAGCTGTTAAAGTAGATACTGCAACTGGAGTTTTTCTATCAATAGCAAAATCAACAGTTCCAAAAACAGTAATTCCGTCAAGTTCATTAGCACTTGCCGAAAGAGCAATATTGCCTAAACTTATTCCTGCGTTAAAAGCTATTTCCTTAGAATCGTATCCAACGTAAGAAACAACTAATATTCCTGATCCAGCTGCATTGATTGTAAATGCACCATCAAAATCAGTAGAAACTCCATTAGAAGTTCCTTTAACAAGCACTGTAGCGCCTGGAAGACCAGAGCCTAGTTCAGCGTCAACAACTGTACCTGTTATAACGTTTTGAGCGTAACAGAATCCTGAAATCAGAATTGCTGTAAAAAGTAAGGTTATTTTTTTCATAAATTTTATTGTAGTTAATATTCTACAAATGTGCTTAAATTTTGTTAAATAAGTGTTAAGAGGGAAGGACTTTTTTTTAACAAATTTTGTGTATAACTCAGTGTATTTAGGATTTGTTGAATAATCCCTAATTAAAATGGAAATAACTGTTAATTAGATAAATAGCTTTTTAATAATGAATTAGTTGAGCTGTCGTGGTTGGAAATTTTTTCATTTTCTATTTCTTTTAAGACTTTAGAGGCTAATTGTTTTCCAAGTTCCACCCCCCACTGGTCATAACTGTAAATATTCCATATAATACCTTGCACAAAGATTTTATGTTCATACATAGCTATTAAAGACCCTAGGCTTTCAGGTGTTAATTGATCTATTACAAAAGTATTTGTAGGCCTATTACCTTCAAATATTTTAAAAGTTTTTAATGAATTGATTTCATGTTCACTCAGACCAGCATTTTTTAATTCATTAACAACAGTTTTTTCGGATTTACCCATCATTAAAGCCTCGGTTTGAGCAAAAAAATTAGACATTAATTTGTCGTGTTGAGTATTCTCTTTAAAAAGAGGTTTTTTAAAACCAATAAAATCACACGGAATTAACTTTGTTCCTTGATGAATTAATTGAAAAAAGGCATGTTGAGAATTTGTTCCAGTATCGCCCCAAATTATATTTCCGGTTTGGTATTTTACAGGATTTCCACCTCTATCAACACTTTTTCCGTTACTCTCCATAATGGCCTGCTGAAGATAAGCTGGTAATCTACTTAAGTATTGAGTATAAGGAATTACCGCTTCTGTTTCGCATTCAAAAAAATTGTTGTACCAGATACTTAAAAGTGCTAAAACAACAGGGATATTGTTTTCTAGTTTAGTATTTTGAAAATGATTGTCCATTTTATTAGCACCAGAGAGAAGTTTGTTAAAGTTTTCATACCCAACAGCCAAACTTATAGAAAGCCCCACTGAGCTCCAAAGAGAAAACCTTCCTCCAACCCAGTCATTCATTGAAAAAACCATTTTTGAGTTAATTCCGAAATTTTCGATTTCAATTAGATTTGTTGAAACAGCAGCAAAATGTTTTGAGATTGCGTTTTTATCTAGTTTTGAAATAAGCCAGTTTTTTATAGTGTTAGCGTTAGAAATAGTTTCTTGAGTTGTAAAGGTTTTAGAAACTATAACAAATAAAGTAGTTTCAGGATTTAAATCCTTAATTATTTCTAAAACATGATCTCCGTCAACATTAGAAACAAAATGAGGTTTTAGTCTAGACGAGTAATGCTTTAACGCTTCAACAACCATAACGGGGCCAAGGTCTGAACCTCCAATCCCAATATTAACAACATCGGTAAATAATTTTCCTGTATGCCCTTTAAGATTTCCCGAAATAACATCGTTGGTAAATTTTTTTATTTGATTTCTAGTTTCTAAAATTGAAGGGACGACATCTAAGCCATTTACATTAATTTTTTTATTTCCATCTGTTCGAATAGCTGTATGTAAAACAGCTCTTTTTTCGGTTTCATTGATTACATCCCCACTGAACTGCTTTGAGATAGCGTCTTCTAAATCACATTCTTTCGACAAATCTATAAGTAGACTAAGAGTTTCATTGTCAATCCTATTTTTTGAAATATCGATATTAAAATCATTCCAACTCAAATTAAAATCAGATGGATTAGGTCTGGATGAAAGTAAGTTTTTAATTTCCTTATTTTCGATTTCTTTAAAATGAGCAGTTAACTTGCTCCAAGATTTAGTTTTGGTTGGATTTATCTTTTTTAAAGTCATCTAATTGATTTTTTTTCAAAGGTAATGGATTCAATAGAATCAAGCTGATTTTTTACTGGCATCATATATTTTAAATACCTTTTCTTTAGTTCTTTAGAAATAGGCTTGGCTTCAGGAAGCTTTTGTTTTAAAGGATCAACTTGTTTTCCGTTTTTCCAAAACCTGTAACATACGTGGGGCCCACTAGTATTTCCTGTCATTCCTACTGTTCCAATATAATCGCCTTGTTTTACAAACTGACCAACCTTAACTCCTCTCTTATCCATATGCAGGTATTGAGTTGAATAAGTGCCGTTGTGTTTGATTTTAATATAGTTTCCATTAGAACGTGTATAGCTAGCTTTTGTTACTGTACCACTAGCAGTAGCTCGTATGGGAGTTCCCCTAGGAGCAGCAAAATCAGTTCCTAAATGAGGTCTAACTCTTCCGTAATAAGCAATTTTTCTTTTTAAATTGTATCTTGACGAAATTCTACTAAATTGAACCGGTGCTCTTAAAAAGGCTCTTCTTAAATTTTTACCATTTTCATCAAAATACTCAAAAAGACCTCTTTTTGGATCGGTTTCAAATTCAATTGCATAAAAAGGTTTTCCTCTGTGTTCAAAATAGGCCGAATGAATTCTATTTAAACCAACGGCAATTGAATCATCAACAAACTTTGCAGAATAAATAATTTTAAAATTATCTCCCTTTTCAAGCCTGAAAAAATCGATTGTCCAAGCATAAATTTCAGAAAGTTCATTAGACAATAATGGAGAAAGTTTTTTTTCTTCCATAGTTTCGGACAAAGAGCTAGTTATAACACCTTCCGCCTCAAACTCTTTTAATTTAACTGCTTTAGATTTTTTTTCAGCAAAAAGAGAATCAGTTAGAGATACAACAACGTAATCTATTAAATTAGGCTGGTATATAAGAACTTTAGGGGTCTTAACAGAATCTTTTGAGAAAAGTATAGTGTATGGTTTTCCTAAATTAATTCTTCTTACATCAAATACTTTTTTTGCTTTTTGAACAATGTTGTAAATCTGAGGATAAAAAAGGTTGTTGTTTTCTAAAATTGATCCAAATGAATCTCCTTTTTTAACCGTATCTCTTTTAACGGTATAATCATTTAAAGTGTATCCAAATTGTTTTACAATTTTTTCTTTTACTATTTTATTCTTGTTAGTTTCAGGCTTTTCCTGACCACAGGATATTAAAAGAATACATATTAGAAGAGCAACAAATATTTTATTCATTTAATTTTATTTTAAAAGGATGTTTTAATCCACGAAATTCTTCCAAATCAGCTTCAATAGACCCAATTCTAAGTCCTGCTTCAATTTTCACAGGAAGCTTATTCTTGTCGTTACTAACCCATAAAGTTAAGCTTTCACTATCTCTAAAAACTCTTCCAGATTCTATATAGGGTCTAAATTTCAAACAATTTATTATACCAAACTTTGTGTAAACATCTTCATAACCTAAAAACTTCATTCTAAAAGGATAATTTTCAGCATCAAAAAAAATGTTAATTCGAATAAAATCGTTTTTTTTAAGCTTATTAACATCAAAATGATTTCTAAGAAAATAAAATGTAGAGATTAAATCTTGAACATTTTGTTCAATTTTTACAGAACTCAATTTAGAGTTTTTAATATCATTAATATTTGCTAAGTTGCTTGAATAGTCGTAATTAATTTCTACATTTTTTGTATAGCCTCCTTCATAAATATTTCGAGTGGATTTAATAGGCTGAACTAAATCTTTATCAAAAAACGTTTTGTAAATATCATCAACTTTAAAAAACCACCTTGCGATACCAGTTGTTCTGCCTATTGCAGTAGCTTTAAATACGTTTTTACCATTAACAACATCCTCCTCAAGATTTAATGTGGCGTAACTAGCGTTAAACAGTCCATAATGAATCCTGAACTTTAGGGATTCTCCTGTTTTAAATGCATCAAATGATTTATTAATGAATGGCGCTTTTACTCCAGAATAACTCTGAGCATTAATTTGAAAACCAATAAAAAAAACAGTTAAACTCCAAAAAATTTTCAAGCGCATAGTTTGACAAAAATAATAAATACTAACTCATTGAATTTAAAAAATCTTTTAATTTTTTTGCTTTACTCTCTCCAACTTCACTAATCAGAAGCTCTAAAGAAGTTTCTTTTATATTTTTTAAAGATTTGAATCTTTTCAATAATGCAGTTTTTGTTTTTTCTCCAATTCCTGGAATTCCGTCAAAGGATGAAGTTAAGGCTTGTTTACTTCTTTTATTTCTGTGAAAATTAATTGCAAAACGGTGAGCTTCATTTCTCATTTGTTGAATTACTTTTAAAGTTTCTGATTTTTTATTCAAATACAAAGGGATAGGATCATTAGGATAAAAAATTTCTTCTAACCTTTTAGCAATACCTAAAATTGCGATAGTATTTTCTAAGTTTAGCTTTTTTAAAGCTTTTATTGAAGAGCTTAATTGACCTTTTCCGCCATCAATAATTATTAAGCTTGGTAAACTTAATTTTTCATCTAGCATTCGTCTGTATCTTCTATAAACAACCTCTTCCATAGAGGCATAGTCATCAGGTCCTTCAACAGTTTTAATATTAAAATGTCTATAATCTTTTTTTGAAGGCTTAGAATTTTTAAAAACAATACACGACGCTACAGGGTTTGAGCCCTGAATATTAGAATTATCAAAACATTCAATGTGAACAGGCATTTTATTTAATCTTAAATCAGTTTTCATTTGATTTAAAATTCTATTTGTGTGTCTTTCGGGATCAACTATTTGAACCTGTTTTAGTTTTTCAATTTTAAATTGAGTTGCATTTCTAACAGAAAGATCTAATAGTTTTTTATTATCACCTGCTTTAGGAAAAATAAATTTTAAATCTAAAATTTTGTCAAATTTAATATTAGAAATTACAATATTGTTTTTTGAATTAAACTTGTCTCTTAAATTAACCAGAGTCATAAGTAAAAGCTTTTTATCTGTTTCTTCTAATTTTTTTTTGATTTCTACATTATGAAATCTAACAATTCGACCAAATGCAACTTGTAAATGATTAACATATGCATGAGAAGAATCTGAAATAATACTGAACACATCAATATTATTTAGTTTAGAACTAACTACTGTTGATTTGGATTGGTAATTTTCTAGAAGTTCTATTTTTTCCTTTGCTGACTGAGCTTTTTCAAATTGTAAACAGTCTGATGCGGTTTTCATTTCATTTTTGAAATAGTTTAAAGAACTCGACAAATTTCCTTTCAAAAAATCTCTAATATTAGAAATATAAACATCATAATCCTCTTCTTTTTGATGTCCTTCACATCCTCCTAAGCAATTACCTATATGGTATTCTAGACAAACTTTATATTTCTTTTCGACTATGTTTTTTTCTTTTAAATCATAATGACATGTTCTAAGGGAATAAAGGGTTGAAAAAACTCCCATAATTGTTCTTACGGTTTTGTAATTCGTGAAAGGCCCAAAATACTCAGAACCGTCTTTTTCAACTCTTCTCGTTGTTAAAACCCTTGGAAAAGCTTCTTTTTTTATTACAATCCATGGATAAGTTTTGTCATCACGCAGTAAAATATTGTATTTAGGTTGATATTTTTTAATTAGAGAATTTTCTAACAGTAA